>Ga0055543_1001483_pt1 | contig 9247 bp, 6 predicted proteins | sample AraplaCvi_mMF_r2_2_FD_61186 | JGI IMG/M metagenome (GOLD analysis project Ga0055543, IMG submission 61186) | Arabidopsis root microbial communities from North Carolina, USA - plate scrape MF_Cvi_mMF_r2 | ecosystem: Host-associated > Plants > Roots > Endosphere | place: USA: North Carolina | reverse complement strand
GTACCCGCACCTGGCCGGCGCGCACATGAGCCTGGCGACGCAGTCGGACATGAGCCACGTCGCCTACAAGGGCGAGGCGCCGATGATGCAGGACCTGATCGGCGGCCAGATCCAGATGGCGTACGCCAGCGCGCTGGTGGCCAAGCCGCACATCGATTCCGGCAAAGTCCGCGCCATCGGAGTGAGCGGCGAGCGCCGCATGAGCACGCTGCCCGATGTGCCCACGCTGGCCGAGCAGGGCCTGAAGGACGAGGCCTACCGCGTGACCGGCTGGCTCGCCATCGCGGCGCCCGCGAAGACGCCCAAGCCCATCGTGGACCGCATCGCCGACGAAGTACGCAAGGCCACGCAGCAGCCCGACGTGCGCGAGCGCGTCGCGGCCATGGGCTTCGAGATCAAGGAGAGCTCGCCCGAACTCTTCGCCACCGCATGGAAGGCAGAGCGCCCGGTGTGGGAGCGCCTCATCAAGCAGTCGGGCGCCAAGCTCGAGTAAGCCCTGCGCTCATCCATTCATTTCTTCTTCTCTTCTTCTCTTCTTCGTCATTCAAAGGAACAGCCATGAAGGTTCTGGTGCCCGTCAAACGGGTCGTCGATTACAACGTGAAGGTGCGCGTGAAGAGCGACGGCACCGGAGTGGACATTGCCAACGTCAAGATGAGCATGAACCCCTTCGACGAGATCGCCGTTGAAGAAGCCGTGCGGCTGAAGGAAAAGGGCGTGGTCACCGAAGTCATCGCCGTTTCTTGCGGCGATGCGAAGTGCCAGGAGACCCTGCGCACCGCCATGGCCATCGGCGCCGACCGCGGCATCCTGGTGGAAACCGCCGAAGAACTGCAGCCCCTGGCCGTGGCCAAGCTGCTGAAGGCGCTGGTCGACAAGGAGCAGCCCCAGTTGGTCATCCTCGGCAAGCAGGCCATCGACGACGATGCAAACCAGACCGGCCAGATGCTGGCTGCGTTGGCCGACCTTCCGCAGGCTACTTTCGCCTCGAAGGTCGAAGTCGCAGGCGACAAGGCCACGGTGACCCGAGAAGTCGACGGCGGCCTGGAGACCGTGGCGCTCACGCTGCCCGCGGTCATCACCACCGACCTGCGCCTGAACGAGCCGCGTTATGTGACGCTGCCGAACATCATGAAGGCCAAGAAGAAGCAGCTGGACACGGTCAAGCCGGAAGACCTGGGCGTCGATGTGAAGCCTCGCCTGAAGACCCTGAAGGTCGCCGAGCCGCCCAAGCGTGGTGCCGGCATCAAGGTGCCTGATGTCGCCACCCTGGTGGACAAGCTGAAGAACGAAGCCAAAGTGATCTGAGGAAGAAAACGAACATGACCGCACTCGTCATTGCCGAACACGACCACGCCAGCATCAAGCCGGCCACCCTCAACACCGTGACCGCAGCCCTGGCCTGCGGCGGCGACGTCCACGTGCTCGTGGCCGGTGCCAATGCAGCAGAAGCGGCCAAGGCCGCAGCCCAGATCGCTGGTGTCTCGAAGGTCATCGCAGCCGACAGCCCGAGCCTCGCTGAAAACCTCGCTGAGAACGTCGCAGCCCAGGTGCTCGCGATCGCCGGCAACTACAGCCACATCCTGTTCCCCTCGACCGCCAACGGCAAGAACGTCGCTCCGCGCGTGGCCGCCAAGCTGGACGTGGCGCAGATCAGCGACATCACGGCCGTGGTGAGCGCCGACACCTTCGAGCGTCCGATCTACGCCGGCAACGCCATCGCCACCGTGCAGAGCAGCGACGCGACCAAGGTCATCACCGTTCGCACGACCGGCTTCGACGCCGCAGCAGCCACCGGTGGCAGCGCGGCCGTCGAATCGGCAGAAGGCGTCGCAGACAGCGGCAAGAGCAGCTTCGTGGGCCGTGAAGTCACGAAGAGCGAGCGCCCCGAACTGACGGCCGCCAAGATCATCGTCTCCGGCGGCCGTGCACTCGGCAGCGCAGAGAAGTTCACCGAAGTGATGGCTCCCCTGGCCGACAAGCTCAACGCCGGCCTCGGCGCCAGCCGTGCAGCCGTCGACGCGGGCTACGCCCCGAACGACTGGCAAGTGGGCCAGACGGGCAAGATCGTCGCGCCGCAGCTGTACATCGCAGCGGGCATCTCGGGTGCCATCCAGCATCTGGCCGGCATGAAGGACTCCAAGGTGATCGTGGCGATCAACAAGGACGAAGAGGCACCGATCTTCTCGGTGGCCGACTATGGCTTGGTGGCCGACCTGTTCACGGCCGTGCCGGAACTGGTGAAGGCGCTGTAAGCGAGAGGCCGCGACGATGAAGACCCGCATCACCGAACTGCTGGGCATCCGCTACCCGATCATCCAGGGCGGCATGCAATGGGTGGGCCGCGCCGAGCTGGCGTCGGCCGTGTCGAACGCCGGGGGCCTCGGCATCGTCACCGCGCTCACGCAGCCCACGCCCGACGACCTGCGCTGGGAGATCGAGCGCACGCGCACGATGACCGACAAGCCCTTCGGCGTGAACCTCACGATCCTGCCGGCCGTGAAGCCGCCGCCCTATGCGGAGTACGTGCAGGCCATCATCGACAGCGGCGTGAAGATCGTCGAGACCGCGGGCAACAGCCCGAAGGACTTCATCGCGGCGCTGAAGGAGCACGGCGTGAAGATCGTCCACAAGTGCACCTCGGTGCGCCATGCGCTTTCGGCCGAGCGCAACGGTGTCGATGCGGTGTCGGTGGACGGCTTCGAGTGCGCGGGCCATCCGGGCGAGGACGACGTGCCCGGCCTGGTGCTGCTGCCGGTGGCGGCGCGCAAGCTGCGCATTCCGATCATCGCGTCGGGCGGCATCGCCGACGGGCGCGGCATGGCGGCAGCACTGGCACTGGGCGCCGAGGGCATCAACATGGGCACGCGCTTCTGCGTGACCAAGGAGGCGCCTATTCACGACAACATCAAGCAGGCGCTGGTGGAGGCGACCGAGCGCGACACCAAGCTGATGTTCCGCACCCTGCACAACACGGCGCGCGTGTTCCGCAATGCCATCTCCGAAGAGGTGGTGGCCACAGAAAACCGGCCGGGCGGCTGCGAGTTCGAGGACGTGCGCCCGCTGGTGGCCGGCGCGCGCGGACGTGCGGCGCTGGAGTCAGGCGAGGTGCACAACGGCGTGGTTTCTGCCGGGCAGTGCATCGGGCTGATCGACGACATTCCGACTTGCGCGGAACTGCTGGAACGCATGGTGCGCGAGTGCCGTGAGCATCTGGACCGGGCTCGGGGCTGGATGGACTGAGCTTCTTTTCCGGGGGGCGCTCAGGCCGATGGGGTACCTTGCTCCGCGAATGTCCCCCGGCCTTCGGCCTCCTCCTTTATTTCGCTGCGCAAGGCACCCCATCGGCCTGAGCGTTGAGCGCCGTTGTTGTTGCCTGGCACAGCACGGTCTCATGAGGGCTTCGCACAGCGCGTTGCGGAAGCTGCATTAGTTGGCAGTCTGCGCGACTTCGTGCTGTGGCAGCGGCTTCTTTGCCGGCTTCTTCTCTAGAGTGAATGCCCCTGTCACTCGATGCCCCGCCAAGGGGAGCAGAAAGGCCCGCACACCGATCCACCAGCTAGATGTTTGAAGGCTGCTTGCCTCGCGGCAGGTTGTCGGTGCGAAAGCGCCGATGCAGATGCGAGGTATCAAAAGGCGACGGCCAGGGTGCTCGTAACACCCCGGCCGTCTAACCAAGTTCGTGCACTTACCTTGGAAGGAACCGCACAAAAATGGCTACCAAGACTATAGCCCGGCCAACTACGCCGGTAGCTTCCGCAGAAACCGCCCAACAAGACCCGGCGGATCTTCTTGAAAACACCCTCACTCAACTCGAAGCTCTACTGTGGGTCTGCCACGGGGAAGAGATTGACTGGTGCAGTGGGGATGGGCCTCGGCAATTGAACAACCTGCTTTGGCTTGCGGCTGAGATGGCTCGGAAGGCGGGGGAGTTGTTTCAGATGAGTGAGAAGGCGCGAAGCAGAGCGCCTGAGGCTGGCGGGTAGGGGCTAGGCTGCGGGCTGCGAGTTCGCAGTCCGCTCTGGGAAACAAGGGCTCTAAGGCTGAACAGCCGAAGCCTTTTCGATGGTTGGATTTCGGCTTGGTTGAGGTTTGTGGGGAGTCGGCCTCGGCGGCTGCCGCGTGTTCCATGCTGATCCCATCGTTCAAGCGCTGCAGCAAAATGCGGCCAATGCTTTCGGTCGCCGTAATCGGCCAAGATTCGACCGATGTATAAGCCAACCATTTCTGCCGCAAGCGGCTTGCTCGCCTACAACATCAGACACAACGCGCAGGAGGAACTCGATGGGTCTGGATATCAAACTGGTCATAGAGTCGTCTGATTCCGACTCGTTCTCTAGTCCGAGCGCGATTGCGTACTTTTCCCCACCACGTGACACCGAGACGTTCATTGCGTTAGCGGGGATGTGGGAGAAACCCTGCTTCATCCCTGCAAGAGGTTTCCCGGACCCCGCTTCGTTGATGGCGGTCGCGCACTATGGACGGGTCATTGTGGATACCGTCGAGGATGCCGACGGTTGGGGCACTGCGACGATTTCACGAGAGCTAGCCAATGAATGCCTTGAGTCCAAGCAAAGCCATGCATTGGATTACATCGGGGAATGGATATCAGCGCCACAGTACGCATATCCTGGCTGGCTTCGGCTCCATGAGTTGAAGAGTGCTCTCGAATTCTCGGGGATTGAAACATCCCATTTATCCACCGACTTTCAACTCGCAATGGATATGATGAAAAGCATCGAGATGCGTGGAAGCTTTTCGCGAATGGTATTTTGGTTTGACTACTGACAACCGTGTCTCAGCCAACCATCTAGGCGCTTCAGTTGTCGGCGGGCGGCTTTCGGGCTCTGAGCCAAGGTGGCGGCGTGGAGCCTGGACCTAAGAACAAATGTGAGAACCCGATGTCCTTGTCGTCTTCAGTGAAGTATCTCTCCGAACGCGGCGTCGTCGTCACGGGGATGTCACCAGATCGGTTCTCGCTCCACGTCGAGGGCAACCGCCACTCCACCCTGGCAGAAAGCTCCGAAGGCATTCTTTTCAGTTGCTGGGACAGCGCCCCTGGTCCCGGCAAGGACGACTTTCTCGTCACATTCGACGAGCTCGACGACGCGCTGCTGGCCGTGTGGTACTTCTACTTTGGTGAACCTGTCCAGCTGGGCGAATGGCACGTGCCCATTCATCGACATCCGTATTGGTCCTTGGGCAAGCTTGCATATCGCGTCGCCAGTGCCATCCATGTCACCTCAAGGCAGTTTGAGGTGACTGCAGAACAGCGACGAGGCGACCTGCTTGGATTTCGATCATCCGCAGGCGGTGGGCCTCTGTCGGAGGATAGATATGCGACAGCGCTGCGATCGCAATTCATTGCGTGTTCGTCAGCATCTCCATCGTCGCGGACTCTGATGTTGCGTCGAGACTTGGAAGAGGCTTACGTTGTGGAGAGCCAGCAAATAGACAGTTCGAGGCATTGGGTGGGGTAGAGACGCAACTACGCCGGTAGCTTCCGAAGCAAACGCCATGACCCAGCGGAGCTTCAGGGTAGGACAGCGAGACTTTATTGCCTTCGCCGACTGCCTTGCGCGCTCCCCAGCGAAAGGTCAGGCCGGCACATCTGGGGCATTACTCCAGAGCTTCTCAAGGTCGACGTCTTCACTGGCAGGCTGCTTGTTGCTAGGCAGGCGGTCGACTTGGATAACCATCGGAAGCTCAAATGCGGTTCCTGTGACCACGCAGCATCCCTGAGACAGTCCTGGGATGAGACTGCGGGACAAAGCGTCCAGCGTCGAGATTGTGTTGTCGATGAGGAAGAGGTCTCTATCGTTCACCAAACGATGGATGAAGAAGTTGTGCAACTGCGAGACGATGGTTGGCGAGATGTCGGCCGGGCGCTGACTGGCGATCGTGACAAACATGCCGAACTTGCGGCCCTCTTTGATGATTTCCTCGAAGAGCTCAAGTCGGTAATCTTTCCAGCTCTCGCTCTCCCGCGTCGACTGGTCTGAAAGGATGTTGTGCGCCTCGTCGACTATGAGGTGAACGGTATGGTCTGGAGGGGCGGCAACCGTCGTCTTGTGGGTGTTGTAGTAGTGCTTCGCGAACAGCAGCGGCAGGACCTTCTTGACTTCGTTGTTGCACCGGCGCAAAGACACAACGGTCAAAACTCTCTCTTCTTCAGCGGCATTCCCAATACTCAGTACACGACGCATGCTCTTGAGCGAAGACTCCACCCGTTTGAGCAAAGGCTGGATATGCTCGAATTGGACGAATCCGGCGTTGAGATCGGATATCAACTGCAGATTGACGCGGACAATCAGCTGGTCGAAATCATCTAACCCCGCGGTATCCAGCTCATCGACTGTAGGCGCGATGTGAAAGTCGTACCTACCGCCATCTGCGTCAAAATAGTTATTGCCTAGATGAAATCGGCCTTGGTTTGAATGCCAACTGACATCTTTGAGCAGTTCCTCTAGCGCTTGAAAGTTGACGCGCCGTGCGATGGCTCGCATCAAGTCCAGCGTCGCAGGCCTGACCTCCCCTGCACAGAATGCTTGGCGGAACTTGCTCTTGGCGTAGACGTTGAGTGAGCCCGGATTGGCGTCGTACCTTGCCTTGCCCGTAAGGACTCGACTTAGGAACGGCCGCTGGGTGTTCATCGTGGCCTGGAACAAGAGCAAAAGGGTTTCTAGGTCCCAGAACTCGGTGGGAGCCAACGGGAACTTTTCCCCAGCATTGGCGCCGCCGAGTTGCTCCTGGGTCGACAGCTGATAGACCGTCTTGTGTGCGGCGGGTGCGAGTTGCTCACCCACGTACTCACCATTGAAGTCCAAGACGATAAAACGACTCTTGCCTGCGATTCGCGGTAGCTTCTGGTCGAACAGCAACGTGTAAAGCTTAGCCAGCGTGTTCGACTTCCCGCTGCCTGTGTTTCCAAAGATGCCGATGTGGCTATTGAACAAGCGCTGCCAAGGCAGACCGACCGCAATCTCCTCCTTGAGCATCTGACCGATCTTGAAGCTGCTGTCGGCTTTGCGGTCGAAGATCGACCTGATGCGCTCCTCGGGCAACAAGTAAGCCGGATCTTGGATCATTGGCAGGAACTTAATGCCCTGCGTGAAGCCGTGGCGGTCGAAGAAGCCAATAGGCCTTGCGTCCACCTTGCGAATGAAGGTCGCTTTGCCGTTGGTCGTTTCGATACGGCTCTCGTCTAGGTACTCGCCCTCGACCATGCAGATGATGTCGCGGAAGCCGCGTCGAATCGACAAGTACTCCCGGATCGAGACGCCTTTGTACTTGTCGCCTCCGTGGAACAGCGTCTCCTTGCTGGACTGCTCGTCAATCCTGAGGACCACCTTGGTTCCTTGGACGGCAATGACCTCACCAATACGGATGCTCATCAGGCCAAGCCCCCAGCGTCATCTTGTGCAGCGGGGGCAACGGCAACCACGGGTGAAGGCGGAGCCGCCGCGGGCGTCGAAGCGGCCGTCTCCGGCCAGATCAATACCTTCTCATTGAAAGCAGTGAAGTCCATGTTCTCGCCGTCCAGAGCCAGGCATTTGACGTTGCGGTGGCCTTTGAATTTTTCCTCCATGGCTGCACACGCGGACGCGCTGTAGCAACAGATGAAGACCTGTAGTCCCGGGTTGGACAGAGACCGCATAACGAGATTGAGGATGTGCTCGTCAGCAAAGGAGAAACCAAAAGTGATGAGCACGGCATTGCGCTTCTCGAGCTCATAGCTCAGCAGTCGAAGCATCTGGTAATAGTGCTCCTCGTACACCGTCTCGTGGAACTTCCACTTGGTCGGATTGACGATCGGCATGCGCTCGTACTTCGCCCAGAACGAGTCCAACACATCGTTGGTGATCGCACTGTTCGGCAGCTGAGCAAGTTCAGCATCAGGGTTGTTCAGCGCGGCAGAGAATGGCTCCAACAACCCCGTTGTATCGGCGTCGATCAGGTCTTCACGACCCACGGCGCTGTAGTTGACTTGGATCCCCGCTCCCGCTTTGCTCCAGTAGACCGAGCCGTGGAGATGAATCAGATTGACCTGAGGAATGCTGCTTTGGTAGCGCCCGAAGACCCCGGCCTGGCACAGGTATGAGTCGAAGTTGCGGGCCTGCACAATACGTTTGCTGAAGCCACGCGCGCCGTCATTCAACACGAAATCGATGCGTCCTTCCTTGATCAGCTCGTCGGCTACCAGCGGAAAACATCCATCGTAGTTCGTCGTAAAAAGATTGCAGCGCCGGTCCAGTGCCTTGCGGCGACTCACCATCTCTAACACTGTAGTAAGGAAGGTCCGGTAGTTCTCGATGGTCTTAGCGCCTGCTTCTGTACTGACGGCTGCCTCAAGGGTGAGACGTTCTGCAGGTCTGATGCAAGACAGGTAGTAGTGCATGAACAACTGCACGAGGCGTCGACGGTCACCATCTTCCTGCTCGAACTTGGTGGCAAGTTCCTCAAGAGAGTACCTCGCCTCGCCTACGCCTGTTCTCATCTGCAGCTGCAGTGTTGGTAGCAAACCAATCGATGCTCCAGAGCCAAAGAGGAAGTTGATGTCCTTGTCGTATACGTCGCCGATTGAGATCACTGGCCTCTCTCCCGCCAATCTTGTACAGGAATTGAATGGTGCCAGCACATAGGCGTCCTGGATATGGGCAGTTCACTGGATGCCATATCTTTCTCGCCCTCAGACCTTCTGCTTATCCACCGCCCGCCTCTCACGAAAGGCAACGGTATGCCCCCCGTCCATCCGCAATCCGCCGCAGCGCTCGCGCCACCAACCCCACAGCCGCACTCCCCGTGCACAGGGCGCCGGGTACTCCCCTCCGCGAAATAAAGGAGGAGGCCGAAGGCCGGGGGACATTCGCGGAGGGGAGTACCCGGCGCCCTGTGCACACGCCCCGAAAGCCGCTCCAAAGAAGCCAGCCGCAGCCCCGCCGGCTAAGGAAACCCCCGATACATGAATGGTCATGGACCCCCTAGCATCGGCCACAGTTTCCCTGTCGAGGTGTACGGAACGCGTCCCGGCGTCCGCCCGGTGACATGGCGTTCGTGCGTGCCTCACTGACCATCCTGCGATGACAACTCCAACCGAGTCCGGCCCCACGCTGGACGCCGCCAGCCCCATTCCCCCCGACATCGAAGCCGCAGACGAACCGACCAAGGTTCCCCTTGCCATCGAGGACTGGCTCACGGTCATCATCATGGGCGCGCTGGCGCTCATCACCTTTGCCAACGTCATCGT
>Ga0055543_1001461_pt1 | contig 9336 bp, 8 predicted proteins | sample AraplaCvi_mMF_r2_2_FD_61186 | JGI IMG/M metagenome (GOLD analysis project Ga0055543, IMG submission 61186) | Arabidopsis root microbial communities from North Carolina, USA - plate scrape MF_Cvi_mMF_r2 | ecosystem: Host-associated > Plants > Roots > Endosphere | place: USA: North Carolina | reverse complement strand
CACGACGCGTCGTGTTCGGCAACGACGAATGCCGCCGCAGAGCACGCGTGTCTCAGAAACATGTTGAATATATTCTATGGATTAACGCTACGCAAGGTGGTGGCGATGCCTTATGGACACCCGTGCGCGCATAGCCTGGAATCTCCGGCGAATTCGAACTTCAGAAAAGATTACGCAGGAGAATCTTGCCGTCGACGCGAATGTTGATCGCACAGCAATCAGTGGAATAGAGCGCGGCGAATACAATGCCTCGATAGACCTTCTCGATCGGCTCGTCGCCGCGTTGGGTATTGACATCTCGGAGTTGTTGATCGAACCCCCGGAGACTGCTTTGCCACCGCGCCCGCTCAAAGCCGGTAGGAAACCAAAATAACCAGGCGGAGCGACGTTTTTGAGGCCCGCTCGGACCCTCGACATTGACCGCACGCATTTAGCCGCAATGCTCCGTGATAGCGAAAGGGGGACTAACATTGCGAACCACGGTCGTTAGCTACGTTGCGATGGCGTGTGCAACTTGCTATTTGACTGGTAGAACCACATGTCTGGATGGCTACCGAATGGAATGGCTACTGCAACACATGCGAGTGACGGCATCGCTCATGATCAGAGAAATGTCCACGCGATTTGGAAATAAGCCTGGTGGCTATGTTTGGGCATTGATCGACCCGCTTGCACATGTTGGCTTCATGTCGATCATCTTTCAAGCGATTGCCCGCGTTCCTGCGCTGGGCTCGAGTTTCGCACTGTTTTTCGCTTCAGGTTATTTGCCGTTCTTATTCTATTCCAGTGTGGCGTCATTTATAAACGGCGCCATTAAAGCAAACCGGGCACTATTGAGTTACCCTATTGTCGCACCATTCGATGTTGTTGTTTCAAGATACATTGTTCAAGTTTTGACTACCTCTCTCGTCGCGTTCTTAGTTTTGTGCCTCGTCACGATAGAAGATCACATTTCGTTTTTCGGCGTGATGGATATTGGTCATGTCGCGGCTGCTTGCATTACGGCGACATTGATCGGCTTAGGCGTTGGAGTCGCAAATATAGCTCTATTCGCAAGGTCCTCGTTATACGAGAAAATATTTGGTGTCGTCACAAGGCCGATGTTTTTGTTGTCGGGTGTTCTGTTTATCCCGGAAAACATGCCCCATCCCTTCGGAGATATTCTTCTTTATAATCCACTTACCCATGCTATAATACTTTTTCGAAGTGGAATTTACCCTGAATACAGAGCAACTGGTCTCGATACCGACTACCTTCTCGAGTGCACCGCTGCGGTCCTTTTCGTAGGGGCATCAGTCTTCACAATGTCCGCCCGACAGCTTCGAGAAGAGAAATTGTAGCGCATTGCGGCCCCACATTTGGAAGGAAGGACCCAGCTTCGCAGCCATATCCTGCATCAATACAATGGTTTCCGCTTGTGATTATGCCTATTTTTGTGGTTCTCGCGGTGAAAGGACTGCAAAATTCGAACGAACAATGGCCGTTTGCGTTTGGACAATTTGTCGCTGGATTTACGTGCGTATTGCAATGGCGAAGCGCATGGCGAAACTGCCGGGGGTTCGGTCGGCATTTACAGTGAGGAGCGCACATGAAACGTCGCGACTTCTTGAAACATTCGCTTTTAACCGTAGCTTCAACGTCGGCTATGGGTATTCTTCCGACCGGTGCGGCGGGTTCCGCCTTGGCCCCCGACGTTCAAAACTCCCTCGATACGATACCTCATATCGCTTCACGGATCGCATTGAAGACGCTAGACACAGCGAAGATCACGGTTGTTTTCCTGACAGAAGAAGGACGTGAGGGGATCTTCCTTTGGCAGCCCGGCGACTATTCGACCAATGTTGCGGCGGACATAGCGGAAGGCCTCTTCGTCGAGGCAGATGCAATCGAGGCCAGCACTGGCGCCTGGGTGCGTGTCTATGACGAAGTTGATGTTCGCTGGTTTGGCGCAGTCGGCGATGGTTCGGATGCGACGTTGTCCTTTGCCGCCGCGATTTCGCTTTCTCAGATCCTTGGGTTCAATCGCGTTGTCTGCCGAAACTCGACGAAGCGATTCAAAATTGTCGAGCTGCAGATCACGGAAAGCATCGAAATAGACCTCTATGGCGGAACAATCCTCGGGGACTTTGGGCCTTGGGGGACACATTCAGTTTCCGGTGTTCCGACCTACTGGACTAAGAACGTCTTTTACTCGACGGCGACGAACGCGCCTTCGGTCACGCTGAGAAACCTCACGATCAACGGTCAATCTGATCCGACTTTCTTGATGGCCGGCGGCACCCCGATAATTGACTTTCGTGGGGCGGACGCTCAAGGCCGGTGCATCGTTAGGCTTGAGAATTTCACGCTTACGCGCGGTGGCAACCGTATTTACACGACCGGCAGTGGCATCACGAACCCGACTATCCTTTTCGAATATCGAAACATGGAAATTCTTCTCTACAACGTCGATGAGGTATGGATCGATCGCAGCACGTTCCGTTCAAGCCCCGCCGAAATGGTTCAAGTGCAGTGTGACGATCAGCGCACGCGCTTGCGTATTCATGATTGCTATTTCACGAAGGCCCGCGACAGCAACCCAGAAACGAAATGGTCTAGCTCCGGCTTGAATGTGTTCAACTGCCACTCTTCCTCGGAGATGCGCAACACGCGGTTCTGGTTCTTCGGGAAAAGCCCGGTCAACTGGGAATCGGATGGCGGCTTTATCGAGACGTGTGAGTTTGATTTCGTCGACGACTCAAACGGCCTCGACTTCAACGAAGCGGCCTCTTACAGGCATAACCAGTTCGTGGTCAGGAACTGCTACTTTAAGAACATCGCCAAGGTCGGTATCCGTTGCTCTTCGTCCAACACTCTTTTTGAAAACAATACCTTCGAAAACGTCAATGTTTGCATCGGGTACGATGGCGCCGTTCGCGGCGCCCCTGCAAAAGGGACCTGGCTGAGAGCCAACCAGACGTCGTTGGTCAATAACGTCGTTAGAAACTGTTGGGTAAAGAGTTTCAATCCCAAGCACCCCGATCGCATAGTAGTCCGCGCGAAAGGAGCTTCTGGGGAACTCCCGGTTCAACTCGTCGTCGAAGGCGGATCAGTGCAGGAACGCCAAGCACCCGGCCACGAAGCAACCGTGACTGTATTCGGCCAACACGTGAACCTGACGGCACACGGTTACTTCGGTGACGGTGTAGATGCACTGTTCCACCTGACCGGAACCATAAGGTTCAGCGGGCGTGATTGCATCTTCGCGCCGGAGCCGACGAAGTCAGTTAATACGTTCAATCTGATTAAAACCACGCTCGGAAGGGAAGCGTTCGTGTTGGAGAACTGTATGCGTTCAACCGTCCTCGATACCCGCAACGACGATTTCTTGGTTATCTCGCCGACGTTTGATACCGATGCCATTCACATCAATGGCTCACCAGACTTCGCAGGTACGACATCGGCGGCGATTGCAATTACAAGAGATGGCAAAGTGGAAGTCCCCGCGACCCTTCAACAGAAGAAATCTTCGACGAAACCATAAAGTATACGATGAACAGAAACGCGCTCTACACCCCTCCGGCGCTTGCGGGTAGCGAGCGCACTCGGGATTGTGCTGCCGCCGGTCGCAGCGTCGGCAATCTTTACGAGACCCAAATTTGCAGCCCGAGCCTCTCCCATTTCGCAGCAATCTTCCTCGCGACATATCACAAGACGGGCAAGTCAATTTGGCTGGGCCGGCCACTATTGCCGCAACTGTTCGCACGTGATAAGCGGCCTAGACCTTCTAGGGAGAGATAGCTTGAATCGCATTGGTGTCTTGTTTCTGGTGTCGACACTCGCATCTTGCCAGACAATTCCGGGGGAAGGGCCGCTCACCAGCACAATCCTTGCCGATGCCGGCAGGTCGCCTGAAGAACTGCAACGCGACAATGCAACGGTCTATGAAATAGTGGACGTCGACAGCCGATCGGCAAGCACGATTTCGGCCTTTTCAAATATGACGCTTGTCAAGCGTCTCGGCATCGGCGGGAGGCCCGGAAGTGCTTCTATCGGCGTGGGTGATCGTCTAGCAGTATCAATATTCGAAGCCGGAACGGACGGGCTCTTCTCCACGTCGAAGTCAAAAGCCACGAACATAGAGGTCGTGGTTCAACCCGACGGCAAAGCGGCGATCCCGTATGTCGGCGAAGTGACACTCACTGGCCTCACCCTCGAACAGGCGAGGCAGCGGATTGTCGAAGCGCTGAAGGGGAAGGCCGTAGAGCCAGACGTCATCGTAACTACCCTGGATACAGCCTCGCGCAAGGTCACTGTTAGTGGCGCTGTTAACGTTCCATCTGTCGTACCGCTCAACTTGGCCGGTGAGAAGCTAACCGACGTCATCACGAAAGCGGGCGGCGCACGCGGCGAGACATACGACACCTTTGTCACTGTCACGCGCGGAAGTAAGTCTGGAACCGTATTGATGAGTTCGCTGATCAGTAATCCGTCCGAAAACATCTGGGTTCAGCCAGGCGACGAAATCACGCTCATCGAGGACCCGCGGCAGTATACAGTGCTGGGTTCTCTAAAGGTGAACAAGCGGCAGCGCTTCGGCTCTCGTGACCTCAGTCTTATCGAAGCGGTTGGCATGAGCGGTGGCGGCAAGGATATCTCCACTGACGCGGACGGCTTCTTCATCTTCCGATACGAAGAAGCCGAAATCGCTGGAGCTCTGCTGGGGAAATCACGGTATGATGCCATGCTCCGAAAGGGAATGCGTCCGGACAGAGGCGGCCGAGTGCCGCTAGTTTACCGTTTCGACATGAGCCGACCGGACAGCTTGTTGGCTGGGCAGACATTCCCGGTGAAGAACCGGGACATCATTTATGTGTCGCGCCACCTAACGACAGACATCACGAAATTCCTTGGAATTGTCGGGAGGCCACTACAGGTGGCGAACTCTGGCGTCACAGCGGTGCATCGTGCAGCGGATATGGGCGAGTAAATCATGCCCGCGCCGGTTAAAGCGTGTTCATTCATGGAGATACACTGAGCACGATAGACAGTTTAGCCTAATTATTCTCACCACATTGAAGTGGTAGCTTCCATCGAAATTTCTGTTCTGCTTTTATCGGCTAGGGCGGCGTCTGAAAAAAGAACGACGACGGAGCGCGCTTGGAGATCCAAACATGCACGAGCCACCGTCTGTAGGACTTTGCACAGGTGGTCTGACATAGCGAAAGCAACCATACACTCTCATGGCTTTGATTCTAGGATCACGAGGGGGCGACACGCCGAAGAACCAGTCGCCGTCCTCAGAGCGATCGAGTGGTCGGTGCGGATCGGCCGCCGCCGGTGTTCGTCACTCATCAAATTGGCATTAGAATATCGCGCTTTGGTTAGAGTTTGGCCGCGGTCTAGCCGCGAAACGCATGAGAAACAGTGAGAGTGACGTGCGCATCGAATCGACAGCAATTCCTAGTGTCTTTCTGCTCATGCCGGAAAGGATGGTCGACTCCCGCGGTTATTTCGTAGAGACATTCCGAGCCGATCAATTCACGTCGGTCGTAGGGCCAATCACGTTTGTACAGGAAAACCAATCACTTTCTCGAAACGCAGGTACGGTACGCGGGTTGCACTTCCAGCTTGCGCCGCGTGCACAAGGGAAACTGGTTTCGTGTGTTGCCGGGGCACTTTGGGATGTTGCCGTCGACCTCCGCGTAGGGTCACCAACCTACGGACGCTCCGTAGCTGCTGTACTATCCGAGACGAACGGCCATCAATTGTGGGTTCCGCCAGGTTTCGCTCACGGCTTCTGTACTTTAGAAAGTCGCACCATTGTGAGCTATAAGGTCACCGAATACTACAGTCCGGACCATGATCGCGGACTTCTGTGGAATGATCCTGCTTTAGAGATCGAATGGCCAGCGTTAACTTCAAACGCCATCATTTCTGACAAAGATCAAAAGCAACCAAAATTGAGCGAACTATACAGCAATTTCGTATTTGAATGACAGGACGCAGACATTTTTACCCAGTATCAGTAGAAAGAAGGTGTTTATAGTATGCGTGTACTTGTTACCGGCGGGGCCGGATTTATCGGGTCAGCAGTCGTACGCCACCTCATCACGGACAAGGGCTATGAGGTGTTAAATGTCGACAAGCTAACTTACGCCGGAACGCTCAGCTCTCTTAGATCGGTGGCGAACAGTTCTTTGCACCATTTTTTAAGAGCTGACATTCGCGATCAACGGGCCATCGCCAACGCTTTCGCGGAATTCAAGCCCGACCGGGTGATGCACCTGGCAGCCGAAAGCCACGTGGATCGCTCGATTGCGGCAGCACAAGATTTCATTGAGACGAATGTCCTCGGAACTTTCAACATGCTCGAATGCGCCAGAAACTACTGGCAGACCCTAGGTGCAAAGGAAGGCGAGAGGTTTCGCTTCCTGCACGTTTCGACGGACGAGGTCTATGGCTCATTGAAAGCTGACGAGCTATTCTCCGAGAAGACACCGTATGATCCAAGTTCTCCCTACTCCGCTTCCAAGGCTGCCTCTGATCATTTGGCAAAGGCGTGGACACGAACCTATGGAATGCCGGTATTGGTTTCCAACTGCTCAAATAATTACGGTCCTTATCATTTTCCTGAGAAGTTAATACCACTAACTATACTGAACGCAATCGAAGGAAAACCACTATCTATCTACGGTGACGGCCAGAATGTTCGAGATTGGTTGTTCGTTGAGGATCACGCCCGCGCGCTTGATCTGATTGCTGCCAACGGTAGAGTCGGAGAAACGTACAATATAGGAGGGCGTAACGAGCAAACCAATATCGATGTCGTACTTCGCATATGTGACATTCTCAACACACTAGTCGCTTCGGCCCAACCTCGCGAACAACTAGTAGAGTTTGTCGAGGACAGGCCCGGGCATGATATCAGATACGCCATAGATGCCACTAAGCTAGAAGAGGAGCTTGGTTGGAGGGCTTTGGAGACTTTTGAGTCTGGACTTGAGAAGACGATACGATGGTATTTAGACAATGAGTGGTGGTGGGCCCCCCTTCGGAAGGACTACGGTGGTGGTCGTCTTGGCTTGCCCTCAATTGGTGACGGGAAATGAATGTGCAGCTACGTTTCGTCGTGACGGGAGTGGCCGGTCAAGTCGTTAAATCACTCTTAGAAAGTGCTCATGCCTACAGCGACATAGAGGTGATTGCGCTTGGCCGGCCCCAACTCGAACTAATGAACACGGAAAGCATAGCTGGCATAGTGAGGGCTGCATCCCCGGACATAATCGTATCCGCAGCCGCTTATACTGATGTTGACCGCGCCGAACGTGAACCAGAAATCGCCTTCGCGGTGAATTCACGAGCGTCCGCCGCGCTAGCGCTTGTCGCCAAGTCAATGGAAATCCCGATCATCCAACTGTCCACCGACTACGTATTTGACGGCAGAAAAGATGCCCCGTATGTCGAGAACGACTGGACAAACCCATTGGGGATCTACGGCAAAAGCAAGTTGGATGGTGAGCGAGCAATCGCGACAATTAGTAAAAACCACGTAATACTAAGAACCTCCTGGATTTACAGCCCTTTCGGCAGGAATTTTCTCCGTACGATGCTACATGCCGCACAGGCGCAGTCCGAGTTGAAGGTAGTCGCCGACCAAGTCGGCAACCCGACGTCCGCGTTAGACCTCGCAACAGCGATCGTCATGATTGGAAAAAATCTGTTGACTTCGGATAACCTTGACCTTCGTGGAACTTTCCACCTGACAGGAACTGGCGAAGCGAGTTGGGCAGATTTCGCAGAAGAAATCTTCAAGGCTTCACTCACGATGGGGGGGCCATTCGCCGCGATCAAACGCATCTCAAGTGAGGACTACCCCGCCATCGCCCGGAGGCCCGTGAACTCTCGCTTGAGTTGCCAGCGAATTCAGCAACTTCATGCCGTCAGTTTACCGGACTGGAGGGTATCGGCTAAGGAAGTGGTCCGCCGCCTCATTCAAGAATAGGCATACTTGAATACAACGGAGAAGATCAAATGAAGGGCATTATTCTCGCTGGCGGAAGCGGAACTCGCCTGCATCCCATGACGTTGGCAAACTCCAAACAACTACTTCCAATTTATGACAAGCCGATGATCTACTACCCGTTGTCAACGTTGATGTTGGCAGGGATCCGAGACATACTGATTATCACCACGCCAAGAGACCTTCCAAGCTTTCAGTCTCTGCTTGGAGACGGATTGAAATGGGGGATCAATCTCTCCTACGCAGAACAGCCCTCCCCCGACGGCCTAGCTCAAGCCTACTTAATAGGAGCCGATTTCGTTTCTGGTCACCGTTCATGCCTAATCCTCGGAGACAATGTCTTCTTTGGACACGGAATAACCGATCTCTTCAAGAGGGCAATGGCACGCGAGGATGGCGCTACTGTCTTTGCGTATCATGTTAGCAGCCCTGAGCGATACGGCGTCATAGAATTCGACGATAAGATGAGGGCTTTAGCGATCCAGGAAAAACCTGCCCGCCCTCGCTCCAGTTGGGCCGTTACTGGACTCTATTTCTACGATGAGGATGTCGTAAACATTGCAGCCAATCTGACACCTTCGGCGCGAGGGGAACTTGAGATCACGGACGTGAATAGTACGTATCTAGAACGCGGCAAGCTACACGTTGAAAGGATGGGGCGCGGTTATGCTTGGCTTGACACGGGTACGCCTGATAGCCTGTTAGAAGCGTCAGAATTCGTGGCAACCTTGGAGAGGCGACAAGGATTTAAGGTGGCGTGCCCAGAAGAGATCGCGTATCGCCTTGGATTCATTGATGTCAGTCAGCTTGAAGTACTTGCGAAGCAATTCGTAAAAAGCGCGTATGGTGATTATCTTAACGACCTACTGGAGGCGTAATACCTTGGTGCGCAGTCCTTTTCGTGGTTCGAGTGGTATGCCGAGCGCCGCGCCACCAAGCACGTTTCACCCTTTTGTGTTCATAACGTCGTAGTCGGTGAAATCTACCGTAAGCGACAAGCCGGGGCCGTTCAGGCGGCGTAGTTCCACGGCATGAGCGCGTCAATATCGCTGCTGGGCCTGACCTGCCCCTGAGAATTCCCTCCAGAATGGATTAGAGTCCGGCCTATTAAAGGACGGACGAATGAAGCCGCACTCCGCGAGCTTCTTGCAAAAAAATGGTAGGGCCTGCCGCCAAGCGTGAAGCCGTCACGCATCTGAAGGCCGTCATGGGTCTGAACCGCCCCAGGTTTCTGGACCAGCGGAGGCTGGAGTTTTCCGGCTTCATTCAGGGGGCGGGCTGGTTGCGCCTCCGGAATTCATCAGCGAGATCGGCACCTTGTTGCCGATCGCACC
>Ga0055543_1001415_pt1 | contig 9530 bp, 5 predicted proteins | sample AraplaCvi_mMF_r2_2_FD_61186 | JGI IMG/M metagenome (GOLD analysis project Ga0055543, IMG submission 61186) | Arabidopsis root microbial communities from North Carolina, USA - plate scrape MF_Cvi_mMF_r2 | ecosystem: Host-associated > Plants > Roots > Endosphere | place: USA: North Carolina | reverse complement strand
GATGCCGGCGCGGATGCCTGGTTCGACTATGTCTATCTCCGTGACAATCCGCGCGGCCGGCACAGCGAATACTGGCATCACACCTCCGGATGCCGCCGCTGGCTGATCGTCGAGCGCGACACCGTCACCCATGCGGTCCACCGCGTCAGGGATGCCGCCCTTTCCAAGCTCGGCGGAGAACCGGCATGACGAGTTTCCGTCTCTCCTCCGGCGGCCGGATCGACCGCGCCACAACGCTCGGCTTCACCTTCGACGGCAGGCCGCTCGAAGGCCATCCGGGCGACACGCTCGCCTCGGCGCTGCTCGCCAACGGCGTCCAGCTCGTCGGCCGCAGCTTCAAATATCACCGCCCGCGCGGCATTCTGACGGCGGGGGCTGCCGAACCGAACGCGCTGGTGACGACAGGCAGCGGCGGGCGCACCGAACCGAACACACGCGCGACGATGATCGAGCTCTACCAGGGGGTGGCGGCAAAGAGCCAGAACCGCTGGCCCTCGCTCGGCTTCGATATCGGCGCGGTCAACGGGCTGCTGTCGCCCTTCCTCAGCGCCGGTTTCTACTACAAGACCTTCATGTGGCCGGCGGCCCTCTGGGAAAAGCTCTACGAGCCGGTGATCCGCAAGGCGGCGGGCCTCGGCAGAGCCTCCTACGAAGCCGATCCTGATTCCTACGAGAAATGCTGGGCGCATTGCGATCTGCTGGTGATCGGCGCCGGCCCTGCCGGCCTTGCCGCAGCGCTGACCGCCGGCCGGGCCGGCGCACGCGTCATCCTCGCCGACGAGGGGCCGGAACTCGGCGGTAGCCTGCTTTCCGAGACCGGCACCGTCGACGGCAAGCCGGCGGGCACTGTTCTCAACGAGCTGCTTGCCGAGCTGGAGGGCCTGGAGAACGTGCGCCGCATGCCGCGCATGACGGTGTTCGGCTGGTACGACGACAATGTCTTCGGCGCCGTCGAGCGGGTGCAGAAGCATGTAGCGATGCCCGATCCGGATCGTCCGGTCGAACGGTTGTGGCGCATCGTCGCCCGCCAGGCGATCCTGGCGACCGGCGCCGAAGAGCGGCCGCTCGTCTTTGGCGGCAACGATATTCCCGGTGTGATGATGGCAGGCGCCATGCGCAGCTATCTCAACCGGCAGGCGGTGGCGCCGGGCCAAAGCACGGTGATCTTCACCACCAATGATGCCGGATATGACACCGCCGCCGACCTTGAAGCCTCCGGCCTTCGAGTTGCGGCGATCATCGACAGTCGCGCCGATGGCGGCAAGAGCTGGCAGGGCCGTGCCGAGGTTCTGCGGGGCGCCCGGGTGATCGATGCGTTCGGCGGCAAGCGCCTGCACAGCGTCGGCGTCGAAACCGCAGGCGGCCTTCGCCGGATCGACGCGGATGCGCTCGCGATGTCGGGTGGCTGGAGCCCGGTCATTCATCTTGCCTGCCATCGCGGCGGCAAGCCGCGATGGTCGGAGGAGACTTCGGGGTTTCTGGCGCCGACTGCACAGGAAGGCCTCGCGGTTGCGGGCGCCGCAGACGGCCTTGCGCAGACCACAGCCTGCCTCGGCGATGGCGCCGCAAAGGCCGCCGCCGCATTGCAGGCAATCGGCCTCGCCGCGGAACCGGCCTTTGCTTCCGCCACCGAGACGGCTCAGCACGCAAAGCCGCTCTGGTCGGTCAAAGGTTCAAAGGGCAAGGCCTTCGTCGACTATCAGAACGACGTGCATCTCAAGGACCTTGAGCTGGCCGCGCGCGAAGGCTACGGCCATGTCGAGCTCGCCAAGCGTTATACCACCAGCGGCATGGCGACCGACCAGGGCAAGCTTTCCAACATCAACGCCATCGGCATTCTCGCCGAGACGCGTGGCGTGTCGCCCGCCGAGGTGGGAACGACGACCTTCCGGCCCTTCTATACGCCGGTCTCCTTCGGCGCTTTGACCGGGGCATCGCGCGGCAAACATTTCCAGCCGGCGCGCAAATCGCCGCTGCATGGCTGGGCTGAGAAAAACGGCGCGGTCTTCGTCGAAACCGGCCTCTGGTATCGTTCTTCCTGGTTCCCGCGCGTGGGCGAAACGACGTGGCGCGAAAGCGTCGACCGCGAAGTATTGAACATCCGCAAAAATGCCGGCCTTTGCGACGTCTCGACCCTCGGCAAGATCGAAATCTTCGGCAAGGATGCGGCTGCCTTCCTCGATCGTATCTATTGCAACGGCTTCGCCAAGCTTGCCGTCGGCAAGGCGCGTTACGGCATCATGCTGCGCGAGGATGGCTTCATCTATGACGACGGCACCACCAGCCGGTTCAGCGACGATCATTTCTTCATGACGACGACGACCGCACTTGCCGCCGGCGTGCTCACCCATCTCGAATTCTGCGCCCAGACGCTCTGGCCGGAGCTCGACGTCTGCTTCGCCTCCTCCACCGATCAATGGGCGCAGATGGCCGTTGCCGGGCCGAAGTCGCGCGACATCCTCTCCGAGATCGTCGACGAGGATCTGTCGGATGCGGCCTTCCCCTTCATGAGCGCCCGCAAGGTCTCGCTCTTCGGCGGCGGGCTCGAAGGCCGGCTCTTCCGGATCTCCTTCTCCGGCGAACTCGCCTACGAACTGGCAGTACCGGCCGGCTACGGCGAAGGCGTTGCCGACGCGATCATGGCAGCCGGTGAGAAACATGGCATCTGCGCCTATGGCGCCGAAGCGCTCGGCGTCATGCGTATCGAGAAGGGCCACGTCACCCATGCCGAGATCAACGGCACGGTCACCCCAGGCGATCTCGGTTTCGGCCGCATGGTTTCATCAACCAAGCCGGATTTCATCGGCAAGGCCATGCTTGCCCGCGACGGCCTGCAGGATCCCGAGCGGCCGCGCCTCGTCGGCGTCAAACCGCTCAATCCGGCGACCGGCTTCCGCACCGGCTCGCATATTCTCGCCGATGGCGTTGCGGCGACGCTCGAAAACGACCAGGGCTACGTTACATCAAGCGCCTTTTCGCCGGGGCTCGGCCATACGATCGGCCTGGCGCTCGTCAAGCGCGGGCCGGAGCGCATCGGTGAAAAGGTAACGGTCTGGAACGGCCTGCGCAACGAATTCACCGATGCGGTACTCTGCCATCCCGTCTTCATCGATCCCGAAAACGAGAAGCTCCATGCCTGATCTTCCGCAACACAAACCGGTTCTGGCCGGAACGGTTTATAGTGGTATCTCGGAGGCAGGCATCCGGCTGCAAGCCTTACCGGAAGGCCATCTCCTGCATGTGCTCGGTGCGATCGAGCCATCCACGCTCGCTGCGGAATTGGCAAAGGCAGGCTTTGCCAAAAGTTCGATCCGCAAGGCGGGCTTCCGCCAATGGTTCGTCGCCGGCGACGAGCCGCTCACCCCGGCCAGCCTCGATGTTCTCGCCGCAGCGCTTGCCGGAAAAGCTTACGTCATGGACCAAAGCCACGGCCGTGTGCGCATCGGCATTTCCGGCCGTTCTTCGCGGGCGCTTCTCTCAAAGGGCACTGCCGTCGATCTCGATCCGTCCGTCTTCCCGGAAGGCCAATCGGCCATGACCATGGTCGGTCATCTCTCCGTGCAGATCGTCCGCACCGGCGATGACAGCTTCGAGCTCACGGTCCTGCGCAGCTTCGCCGAAAGCCTCTGGGACGATCTCACCCACATGGCGAAGAGCGGCGACAAGGACGGCGCATGAGGGCCGCCGTGCCGGCAACATCAGGTATGACGTTAACGGGACGCAGTGACCTCGTTCTCTCGTCAGAATAGCCGATGAGCGCTTTAGGTCGTAGCGACGGCAACCGCCATTGGTTTGTCCCATGAAAGAGATGATTGGCGTTCACACCCAGCACAAGCCCTTATCCCGCTTTCCTAATGTCCTCGAATCTGAGACTGAAGCGCGCGAGATATTTGCTCAGGCGATCGGCGTCGTTGCTGCTCTTTTTCTCCAATCGCGAGATCGCAAACAAAGCTCTGCCCGCCGCGCTTGCCGTGGCATGTTGACGGCAGGTGTGAAGAACAGCGGCAAGCTGTGCTGCGTCAAAGCGATCGAGGTGAGCAGCAGTCTCCGCACCCAGCACTTCTTCAAGGATCAGATCCACCCCGCCGTCGTCGCTTGAGCTGCGCCAAAACGCTTTCAGCCGTCGGACTTCGTCATCAACGACGTCAGTCGTGATGCGCCCATGCGGGGCGAGGGTCGCCATGCGCGTCACCGAAGCCGACAGGTCGCGAAAATTGGCGCTCCAGACGGCTTGCGGACCAGTTGCGAAAGCAAGATAGCGTTGGCGTGCTTCCTTGTTGAACGTAACATTTTCGCCTTCTCGTTCCAGGTAACGCCTGAGCTCGAAGTCGAGATTGGGCTCTATGTCCTCCTTGCGCTCGCGCAGGGCCGGCAGCTGGAACGTCCAGAGGTTCAGGCGGGCATAGAGATCTTCGCGGAACCTTCCCTTTCGGACATCCTCGCCAAGATCGCGATTGGTGCCGGCAAGCAGCTGAAAGTCCGCAGACACTTCCCGATCAGCGCCCACGGGCAGGAACTTCTTTTCCTCGATCGCGCGCAGGCACATGGCCTGTTCGTCAAGGCCGAGCTCGCCAATCTCGTCGAGGAACAGCACGCCCTTGTCGGCGGATTTGAGCAAACCGGCACGCTCGCCGGCAGCGCCGGTAAACGCACCTTTCACATGGCCGAACAGGGTGGACATGGCCTGGTCGCCGCGGAGCGTCGCGCAGTTGACCTCGATGAACGGACCACTGACCTTGCGCTGGCTCTTCTTCAGCTCATAGATCCGGCGGGCGAGCTGCGACTTGCCGGCACCGGTCGGCCCGGTCAGCAGAACGGGCGCCGTCGAGCGGATCACCACCCTTTCGATCTCGTCGATCATTCTGTTGAAGGCGGCGTTGCGTGTCGAAATCCCCGATTTCAGGAAAGAGGCGGCGTCTTCCCGTTCGGAAGCGAAGCGCTTGGCGATCTCGTCATAGCGGGAAAGGTCGAGGTCGATGATCCGGTGCGTGCCGGCGAAATCCTGCTCCGGTTCCCGCTCGCGCGGCGGCGAGAGCTGCAACAGCTGGCCGGGAATGATGCGGGCTTCGGTCAGCAGGAACCAGCAGATCTGGGCGACATGGGTGCCGGTGGTGATGTTGACGAGATAGTCTTCCGTGTCGGGGTCGAAGTTGTAGTTGCGGGCAAAGTCCCTGAGGCTCGTATAGACCTCCGAAAAATCCAAGGGGTCCCGGAAGTTGATGACGTTGCTCCTTACCTCCGTCGCCGGCGCCACGGTTTCGATGTCGGCAACGATGCGGTGACAGAGAGCTTGCGAGCGGTTGTCGTGGATGAGTTCCAGCCGGTCGATGAATTGGCCCGGTTGCTGGCAGAGCGCGACATTGGGCCGCCAGCGGCTCCAGCGATTTTCCCATTTCCCTGCGTCCAGGGTGGTTCCCAATATGCTGATGGCGACGCGGCGCTTCATGTCTTATCCAAAATTATAATACGGTATAATCTGCGATAATATAGTCGGGATGCGGATTTTCGCAATTCGTGATTGCGACCGGCGAGGCATAAAAATTTCTCTTTTAAAAACAGTCGCATGGAAGAAAATTTCGTATACGCCTCGCTCCTTTCCGCAAACTGGCACGCGTCTTGAAATGTATTGGCACGAACCAAACAAGAGGTGCCGTCATGGTCAACAAGGCAATCTTCAAAACCTATCTCGGGAAACTGCTTCCCGGAACGGATACAAAAAATCATGAGGCGGCCCCGGCCTATCAGCTGACGCCGCGCGAGGCGCTGGCGCAATATGCCGTCACAGGCACATTCAACGGCACCTTCTATGCGGACGGAGCTGAGCAGCTCGAAGCGGTCAAGACGCTTGCCCTTCAGGTCGAGCCGGAGTTTCTCGCCAAGGTGGCCGTTTACGCCGCTGAAAAGGGTCACATGAAGGACATGCCGGTGACACTGCTCGCCATGCTCTCCAGCCTTCAGAGCGATGCCTTCGCCCGTGCATTCCCGCGGGTGGTGAAGAGCGGCAAGATGCTGCGCGGCTTCGTGCAGGTCATGCGCTCTGGCGCCACGGGTCGCAAGTCGCTCGGCACACGCCCGAAGAAGGTGGTGCAGGCATGGCTCGAACAGGCCAGCACCGAGCAGATCCTGCATGCGATGGTCGGAAACGATCCTTCGCTCGCCGACGTCATCCGCATGGTGCATCCGAAGCCGGCGACAGAGGAGCGCAAGGCACTTTATGCCTGGACGATCGGCAAGCCGCACGACTACGCGGCACTGCCTGAGCTCGTCAAGGCATTGGAAGCGTTCCGGCGTGACCAGACGGCGCCGGTGCCTGATGTTCCGTTCCAGATGCTGACCTCGCTGCCGCTGACGCGGGAGCACTGGGTCGAGATCGCCGGCAAGGGTGGCTGGCAGATGGTGCGGCAGAACCTCAACACCTTTGCACGCAACGGCGTGTTCCAGGTCGAGGGGCTTGCCGAGGCGCTGGCGGCGCGGCTTGCCGATCCGGAGGAAATCCGCAAGGCGAAGGTCTTCCCCTATCAGTTGATGATGGCGTGGAAGATGGTCGACGGCCAGGTTCCGGATGTCGTGCGGGATGCGCTTCAGGACGCGATGGATATTGCCATCGCCAACGTGCCGTCCCTGACGGGCAATGTGGTGTTGTGCCCCGACGTGTCGGGTTCCATGGGTTCGCCCGTGACCGGTTACCGGAAGGGCGCGACGTCCTCGGTTCGCTGCATCGATGTTGCCGGCCTGATGACCGCGGCGTTCCTGCAGCGCAACCCGAAGGCGCGGGTGCTGCCGTTCGAGAATGACGTGGTGCATGTCAGCCTCAACAAGCGGGATTCGGTGATGACCAATGCCGGTAAGCTGGCGAAAATCGGCGGCGGCGGAACCAACTGCTCCGCACCGCTGAAGAGGCTGGCAAACGAGAAGTCCAAGGTCGATCTCGTGGTGTTCATCTCGGACAATGAGTCCTGGGTGGATGCGCGCGGGAGCGGCCAGCCGACGGCTGTCATGACGGAATGGGCAAGGATCAAGCGGGTCAACCCGGCTGCAAAGCTGGTCTGCCTCGACATCCAGCCCCACGCCACGACCCAGGCGCCGACGCGGGAAGACGTGCTCAATATCGGCGGCTTCTCGGATGCCGCCTATGGGGTGATCACAGCTTTCGCGGCCAATAGCAGGGGAGCGGATGGCTGGGTGAAAGCCATCGAGGCAATCGAGCTCTGACGGGCTCACAGGAAGCAATACCCCCGCGCCGCCGCGAACGGCGCGGGAGGCCGTGACGAATGCCGGATGAAACTACAGATCGTTAATCTCCAGGTCGCGGGTTCGAATCCCGCCGGGTCCTCCACTTTATGGACCCGTAGCTCAGCGGATAGAGCGGGCTGTTTCACCACACCTCGTCGTCACAGACAAATGGAATGACATGGCGAAATGCAAAGGGAACTACATGGCCGCGGCAGGTTCGAACCCTGCGAGGGACTAAACGTCCCCTTGGTAGCGGGAAGTTTCTTAAAAACCTGTCGCCATGGCCAAATGCAGCGGCGAATGCCGGTCGGAACTACAGCCGCCAACGTTGGATGGTCTGGCAGGTTCGACTCCTCCTGGGCATACGCTCTCTGGCACGAGCGGGGCCATCCGGTTTCGTCCACCCTCGTCGCCGCTGCATGGCATGCACTATCCCTGTTCCACAGGGACGGAATAACTCGGCGAATGCCGGCAGGACTACAGGTAGAGCGGCCCATCGGATTTCGGCGGGCAGGTCGGGTGTTCAAATCATCCCACGCTTCCGAAAGGGGCGCGTAGCTCAGTAAACTGTCCTGCCAAATTTCGTCGCCGGGACAATGGTAAGGCCCTGGGCGAATGCCGCCGGTGACTACAGGGGCTGCATCGCGCCATGATCATGGAATGCGTGCGGCGAGAGAGATCTCCGGCAATGCTCGTCGCCCAGGTGGTGTGAAGAAAAGCAACGGAACAAGAAGGACTGCAGACGCAGAAAAGACGATGATAGCGGTAATGAGCGGACAGGATTTGATCGATGCCGGCATGAGCCAGGGGAAGTGGTTTCGCCCGGCTCTCGACGCGGCCAATGCGGTTTTGAGCAAGGGTGGCTCGGTGACAGATGCGCTGGAAGCGGCAAAAGCCTTCCAGCCCGGGCCGACGCTTGCCTTGAGGGCCGATAACGATATCGAGATCTATTCCAACATCCGCGCCGAGAACGCCTTCGAGCAGGACAATGTCGAGAAGGTCAATGCGACGATGCGCGCGCTGGTGCGCACGCCCGTCGTCCGGACCGCCGCGATCATGCCGGACGCTTGCCCGGCGGGTCCGGTGGGAACGATCCCGGTCGGCGGCGTGGTGGCGTCCGAAGCGATCCATCCCGGCATGCATTCGGCCGATATCTGCTGCTCCATGGCGATTTCGATCTTTCCCGGCACAGACCCGAAGTCGCTTCTGGATGCCGTGCATGCCGTGACGCATTTCGGCCCCGGCGGTCGTCCGCGCGGCGCGCAGATGAAGCCTTCCGAGGCGACGCTTTCGGCCTTCGAGCAGAATCCTTATCTGCGCGACGGCGTGCTGAGCGCCGGCATCGAGCATTTCGCCACCCAGGGCGACGGCAATCATTTTGCCTATGTCGGGACGATGAAGTCGACCGGTGAAACCGCGCTTGTGACCCATCATGGATCGCGAGCACCGGGAGCGCGGCTCTACGATAGAGGCATGAAGGTCGCCAACCGGTTTCGGGAACGCATCTCGCCCGAGACACATAGGGAAAATGCCTGGATTCCGGCGGATACCGAGGAAGGTGACTTCTACTGGTCGGCGCTGCAGACGATCCGCCAGTGGACCAGGGAAAACCACTATGTCCTTCACGACATGGCGGCGGAAAAACTCTCGGCCAAGGTCGCGGACCGCTTCTGGAACGAGCATAATTTCGTCTTCCGGAAGTCGGACGGGCTTTTCTACCACGGAAAGGGTGCGACCCCTGCCTTCGACAACTGGGCGCATGACGCGACCGATCTGACCATCATTCCGCTCAACATGGCGGAACCGATCCTGATCGTTCGCGGCTCGAACGCTGCCCATGGCCTCGGCTTCTCGCCGCATGGCGCTGGCCGCAACTTTTCGCGCAGCGCGCATATGAGGCAGTTGTCTGCGGAGTATGGGGCGGATTCGCGAGGTCTGAGCCCGAATAACATCGCGGCTATTCTGGAGAAGGAAACAAGCGGTCTCGACGCGCGGTTCTTCTCTGGTTTCGCCGATGTGTCGGAACTGCCGAGTGCCTACAAGAGCGCTGCAAACGTGCGGGCGCAGATCGAGCACTACGGTCTCGCCGAAGTGGTCGACGAGGTGATCCCCTACGGGAGTATCATGGCAGGCGACTGGCAGAAGAACGCGCCCTGGCGCAAGAAGCGCCAGTAAACATCGGGGAAGGCGGCAAGCTCGCCTTTCCCGGGCAGACAGTTCCCAGGTAGCGTCCGCCAATCGGTTTCAGGCCGTTTGCCGCGTGGCGGCTTCGGCCTTCATCCACTCCGAGCGCTCGG
>Ga0055543_1001389_pt1 | contig 9672 bp, 7 predicted proteins | sample AraplaCvi_mMF_r2_2_FD_61186 | JGI IMG/M metagenome (GOLD analysis project Ga0055543, IMG submission 61186) | Arabidopsis root microbial communities from North Carolina, USA - plate scrape MF_Cvi_mMF_r2 | ecosystem: Host-associated > Plants > Roots > Endosphere | place: USA: North Carolina | reverse complement strand
GACAAGAGCCACACCTGGATCGTCGATCCGCTCGACGGCACCACCAACTTCCTGCACGGCATTCCGCAATTCGCGATCTCGATCGGCCTCGTGCGCGAGGGTACGATCATTGCGGGCGTGATCTACAATCCCGCCAATGACGAGCTCTACATCGCCGAGCGCGGCAAGGGCGCCTTCCTCAACGACCAGCGCCTGCGGGTGGCCGGCCGCCGCCAGCTCAACGAATGCGTGGTGGCCTGCGGCCTGCCCCATATCGGCCGCGGCGACCACGAGGAATTCCGCCGCGAGATGACCGCGATCCAGGATCGCGTCGCCGGCCTCCGCCGCTTCGGCGCCGCCTCGCTCGATTTAGCCTTCGTCGCGGCGGGGCGCCTCGACGGATACTGGGAGCGGAATTTGCAGTCGTGGGACATTGCCGCCGGTATGATCATGGTGAAGGAAGCGGGCGGCACGGTGAGCGATATTGCGACGCCGGGGGATGCGCTGGTCACCGGCAACGTCGTGTGCGGGAATGAGTACGTGCATGGGGAGCTGGTGAAGATTTTGAGGAAGTGAGGGCGGATCTCTAACCGGGGGGTAGATCGCTTCACCCAGAAGATGTCCTTGCAACGATCTAGAGCGGTTCACAGATTTATTGAATCGGAAGGGATTCCGGATCTGGGGCGAATATGATTCAAGATGCTGGCTGGATTGGAGGCCAGCATCCGATGGTCCGAGCGATTTCCAACGATTTGCGTAAGCGTGCGGTATCCGCCGTTGCCAAGGGTGAGAGCTGCCGTTCTGTGGCGGCACGGTTTGGCGTTGCGGTTTCTTCGGTTGTGAAGTGGTCGCAGCGTTATCGAACGACCGGCTCGGTAGCGCCTGGCAAGATGGGTGGTCACCGCAAGCCTGTGCTCGATCCGCACCGCGCCTTCATCGTCGAGCGGATCACTCAGACGCCGCATCTGACGCTGCATGGTCTGAAGGCGGAACTGGCAGCCCGTGGGGTCAAGGTCTCGCACAACGCGGTCTGGCTGTTTCTGCGCCGGGAAGGGCTGCGTTTCAAAAAAAACACTGTTCGCCCTCGAACAGGCTCGCGCCGACGTCTCTCGTAGGCGCCAGCGTTGGCGATCCTGGCAGGCCGGGCTCGATCCGGGCCGGCTGGTCTTCATCGATGAGACCTGGGTCAAAACCAACATGGCCCCCTTGCGGGGCTGGGGTCCCAAAGGGGCACGCCTGCGCGGCTTCGCCCCGCACGGTCACTGGCGTACCCTCACATTCCTCGGCGCGCTCCGCCATGACCAACTCACGGCACCCTGCGTCTTCGACGGCCCGATCAATGGCGAATGCTTCTGTGCTTATGTGAAGCACCTTCTCCTGCCAACCCTGCGCAAGGGCGACATCGTTATTCTCGACAATCTCGGAAGCCACAAGTCGAAAGCCGTTAGGCAGATGATCAAGGCCGCTGGCGCCAGGCTCTGGTACCTGCCGCCATACTCGCCCGACCTCAACCCGATCGAACAGGTCTTCTCCAAGATCAAACACTGGATGCGGCAAGCTCAAAAGCGCACCATCGAGGAGACTTGGCGCCACATCGGTCACCTCGTCCAGGACATCCAGCCAACCGAATGCGCAAACTACTTTGCCAACGCCGGTTACGCTTCAATCAAAATGTGAAACGCTCTAAAGCATGATGGGATTAGGCTTGATTGCCGCAACGACGGAGGTGCACTCCCTCTCCCGCTTGCGGGAGAGGGCTGGGGAGAGGGTGTATCCTCAATGGGATAGTCTCCAAGAGGAGAAAGCCCTCTCCCGGCGCTTCGCGCCGACCTCTCCCGCAAGCGGGAGAGGTGAACGCCGCCGCGGCAATCGATTCAACCTAAAACCATTCCGCGCTAGCGCCGCGAGCCTTCACGGCTTCTCCAGCGAATCCCTGACGGCGCTCTTGAGCTCGTCCAGCTCGCCGATCAGTCCGTCGAGCTTGTCAGCCGGGAATTCCGCCAGCAGTTCGGCGAGCCAGGAACCGTGGCTCTTCGCCATGCGCCTGAACGCTTTTCGGCCCTCGACCGTCATGCAGACGATCTGCACGCGGCGATCCAGCGTCGACGGCGTGCGGGTGATGTAGCCATCCTCGACCAGGCGGTCCACGATCGGCGTCAGGTTCCCGGCCGAGACCATCAGGCGCTTCGGCAGCTCTCCCAGCACCAGCCCGCTCGGCTCGCGGTCGAGCTGGGCCAGAACGTCGAAGCGGGGCATGGTGAAATCGAATTCCTCGCGAAACCGGCGGCGCAGCTCGCCCTCGATCAGGGTCGTGCAGGCCAGCAGACGGAGCCAAAGCCGTGTTTGAGCCCTGTACTCGGCCTCCTGGTCGGCCCCATTCCTGGGCGAAACAGGCGCGGACTCCTTCGCGAGTGCCAAATCGAATCTCCTGGGAGCGGTTGCCTGTCGAAAACGGACGGCGTCGTGAACATCTCGCAAGATAGTTCGTGCCAAAAGTAAATTCAAGGCTCGGCCGGCCCGGCGCCGAGCCGGTCCGGCCTTGCGGGAAATCTGCGGCCAGTCACAAGATTGGAGCGATAAGCAGGGGCGTCCTCGAAAGCCTCCGACAAGCGCCTTGACAATCCATCCGCCGACGAAATATTTTATACTTAAAATAATTTGCAGGTCGGCCTTCCCGAGAAGGGACAGACGGCAAATAGCGCGGCACGCGAAAGCGAGGGATCATGCGCATAGTCTGTATCGGCGGCGGCCCGGCCGGTCTTTATCTGGGCCTGCTGATGAAGCGCCGTCACCCGGAGCACAGCATCACGGTCGTCGAGCGCAACAAGCCCTACGATACGTTCGGCTGGGGCGTCGTGTTCTCGGACGCGATGATGCAGGCGATGCGCATTGCCGATCCCGAAAGTGCGACCGAGATCGAGGACGCGTTCAATCACTGGGACGATATCGAGCTCGTCTTCAAGGGAACGCGCCAGCGCACGACCGGCCACGGCTTCATCGGCATCGGCCGCAAGCATCTGCTCAACATCCTGCAACGGCGCTGCGAGGCGCTGGGGGTCGAGCTCGTGTTCGAGCGCGAGGTCGAGTCCGATCTCGAATTTCCGGACGCCGATTTGATCGTTGCCTGCGACGGTGTCAATTCCAGGATCCGTAGCCGCTATGCCGAGCAGTTCCAGCCCGACATGGTGATCCGGCCGAATCGCTTCATCTGGCTTGGCACCAAGAAGGCGTTCGACGCCTTCACGTTCGACTTCCAGAAGACCGAGCATGGCTGGTTCCAGGCGCATATCTACAAGTTCGACCAGGAGACCTCGACCTTCATCGTCGAGACCACCGAAGAAGCCTATAACGCCCACGGCCTCGGCGAGCTCGATCAGCAGGGATCGATCGCGTTCTGCGAAAAAATCTTCGCCGAGACGCTCGACGGCGCAAAGTTGCTGACCAATGCCCGCCATCTGCGCGGCTCGGCCTGGCTCAATTTCAGCCGGCTGATCTGCGGCAAATGGAGCGTGTTCAACGGCCGCTCCCACGTCGTGCTGATGGGCGACGCCGCGCACACCGCGCATTTCGCCATCGGCTCGGGCACCAAGCTCGCGCTCGACGACGCCATCGAGCTCGCCAACCAGTTCGACCGTCACGGTCACGGTGGCGACAACATCGGGACGGTGCTGGAAGCCTATGAGGACGTGCGTCGCGTCGATGTCGCTCGCATCCAGAACGCCGCGCGCAACGCCATGGAATGGTTCGAGGTGGTCGGCCATCGCTATGCCGACACGCTGGAGCCGCCGCAGTTCTTCTATTCGATGCTGACGCGCTCGCAGCGTATCAGCCACGAGAATTTGCGCCTGCGCGATCGCGCCTGGCTGGAAGGTTTTGAGCGCTGGTTCGCCGCGCGTTCGGGAGTTGCCGTGAAGGATGGCGAGCGCGTGCCGCCGCCGATGCTAACGCCGCATCGCGTGCGCGGCCTTTCGCTCGCGAACCGCATCATGGTCTCGCCGATGGCGATGTATTCGGCGCAGGATGGGCTGATCGACGACTTCCATATCGCCCATCTCGGTGCGCGCGCCATGGGTGGCGCCGCGCTTGTTTTCGCCGAGATGACCTGCGTCTCGCCGGACGCACGGATCACGCCGGGCTGCCTCGGGCTCTGGAACGATGCGCAAGCGGCGCAATGGCGCCGGCTGGTCGAGCTGATCCACAGTCTCGGACACGCCAAGGTCGGCATCCAGCTCGGCCATGCCGGGCGGAAGGGATCGACCAGGCTTGCATGGGAAGGCATCGATCAACCGCTCGAGACAGGCAATTGGCCACTGATCTCGGCCTCGGCATTGCCCTATCTGCCGCACAGCCAGGTGCCGCGGGCGATGGACCGCAGCGACATGGACCGCGTGCGGGACGATTTCGTCGCCGCCACGTGCCGCGCGGCCGAGGCTGGCGTCGAGTGGCTCGAACTCCATTGTGCCCACGGCTATCTGCTGTCGAGCTTCCTGTCGCCGCTGACCAACCGGCGGGATGACGACTACGGCGGCAGCCACGAAAATCGTGCACGTTATCCGCTGGAAGTATTCAAGGCGGTCCGCGCCGCGTGGCCGTCAGATCGGCCGATGTCGGTGCGGCTGTCGTGCCACGACTGGACCGAGGGCGGCAACACGCCCGCCGATGCGGCGATCTTCGCTGCGATGTTCAAGCAGGCCGGTGCCGACGTGATCGACTGCTCGTCGGGGCAGGTCTGGAAGGAGGAGCGGCCGATCTACGGCCGCCTGTTCCAGACGCCGTTCGCCGATCGCATCCGCAACGAGGTCGGTATCGAGACCATCGCAGTCGGTGCGATCTCCGAGGCCGATCACGCCAACTCGATCCTCGCCGCAGGCCGCGCCGACCTCTGCGCGATCGCGCGGCCGCATCTTGCCGATCCCGCCTGGACGCTGCACGAAGCCGCGCGCATCGGCATCACCGCGGTGAGCTGGCCGAAGCAATATCTGTCCGCCAAGGGGCAATACGAAGCCAATCTGGCGCGCGCCGCGGCCGCTGGCGCGCAGTGAGCGGAGGAGACAACAGATGAACTCCGTTGCAAAAATCATCCGGCGCGAATGGCTCGACTGGCCGTTCTTCGAGCCGCGTCATCATACGATCGGTGCGGCGCTCGACCGCTTCGTGCAATCGGGCGTGCTCGACAAGGTCGACCACAACAATGTCGACGACGCCTGTCGCAAGCTGGTGCGCGCGATGGGCGAGGCGGGGGTGCTCGACTGCGCGGTCGCAGCGCCCGGCGGTGATGCGACGACGATCGATTCCCGCTCGATCTGCCTGTCACGGGAGTCGCTGGCCTATGCCGACGGCCTCGCCGATTTCGCCTTCGCCATGCAGGGGCTCGGCTCCGGCGCGATCGCGCTCTGCGGCTCGGCGGAGCTGCGCAAGACGGTGCTGCCGAAGGTTCGCTCCGGCGAATGGCTCGCGGCCTTCGCACTGTCCGAGAAGGAAGCGGGATCGGACGTCGCGGCGATGTCCTGCGCGGCGCGGGCCGACGGCGACGACTACATCATCGACGGTGAGAAGACCTGGATCTCCAACGGCGGCATTGCCGACGTCAACACGCTGTTTGCGCGAACCGGCGAGGCGCCGGGCGCGCGCGGCATCTCGGCCTTCGTGGTCTTTCCCGATGATCCCGGCTTCAGCATTGCCGAGCGTATCGACGTCGTGGCCCCGCATCCGCTGGCGACGCTGCGCTTCACGGGCTGCCGGATTCCGGCGAGCCGCCGTCTCGGCGCGCCCGGCGGCGGGTTCAAGCTCGCGATGCAGACGCTGGACATCTTCCGGGCGTCGGTCGCCGCGGCCGCCCTCGGCTTCGCACGGCGCGCGCTCGACGAGGCGTTGTGGCATGCGAAGAGCCGGCACATGTTCGGAGCGACCTTGGGCGATCTCCAACTGACCCAGGCCGCACTCGGCGACATGGCGACAGAGACCGATGCGGCCGCACTCCTGACGTACCGCGCCGCCTGGCGCCGCGATGTCCAGAAGCTTCCGCCCACGCGTGAAGCTGCCATGGCGAAGCTGACCGCGACCGAGACCGCACAGCGCGTCATCGACCGTGCCGTGCAGATGTTCGGCGGTCGCGGCGTCCGCAAAGGCGAGATCGTCGAAAGCCTCTACCGCGAGATCCGCGCGCTTCGCATCTATGAGGGCGCGACCGAGGTCCAGAAGCTGATCGTCGCGCGTGAGCTGCTGAAGCCGCGCTGATTGCAGAAAGACTTGGCAGAATGAAACAAGAGACACTGCCTGCGGCGACCAATGGTCTGCGGGTGCTTCAGCCCGGCGGCTGGCCGCAGCCGAAGGGATATTCGAACGGCATCATGGCGGAGGGACGCCTTGTCGTGACGGGCGGCGTCGTCGGCTGGGACGTGGCGGGCCAATTTGCCGACGGCTTCGTCGCGCAGGTCCGGCAGGCGCTTGAGAACATCGTGGCGATCCTGGCCGAGGGCGGTGCGGCACCCGAGCATCTCGTGCGCCTGACCTGGTATGTCGTCGACATGGACGAATACGTTTCCAATCTCAAGGCGCTCGGCAAGGCCTATCGCGACGTCATCGGCGTGCACTATCCCAGCATGGCGCTGGTCCAGGTCGTGCGTCTTGTCGAGCCGGCCGCGCGGGTCGAGATCGAAGCGACGGCCGTCGTTCCACGTTGAGGCGGCGGGCGTCGCGTAGAGCCCATCCTTCATCGTGCCTCGCCGGGTGTTGGATGCGCCGGTGGCGTGTATCCGGTCTCAAGCCTGCGCCGGCCGTGCAGCGATCGCGGTCATCTCGAGCTTGACGCCCGGCCCGAGATCGGCGACGCCGATTGCGGCGCGGGCCGGCAGATGGGCTTCCGCGAAGTGCGCCTTCCAGGCCGCGTTGAACGCTGCCTTCTCCTTCAGGTCTGTCATGTAGATCGTCACCTGGAGGACGTTGCTGAAGTCGGATCCGAGGGTCTTCAGCAACTGTGCCAGCTGCTTGAGGACATCGTTTGCCTGACCCGACATGTCGAGGCCGGTGTCTTCGGGAACGATGCCGCCGATATAAAGCACGCCGTTATGCTCGACCACTTCGTGGAGCAGACCTTCGTAGGGCAGGACGCGCTGGATCATGATGAGACCGGTGTTGCTGTGGGGATGGGCGGCATATGGCACATTTCAATGTCAGTGTCGTTGGAAGAGATCGCGCACGAGCCGGCGCCGAGGAGGGACGGTGTCACTCCGGTCATGCCCCGTTAAAGTATTGAAGACACAAGAATAAACAATTTCGAGATTCGCCGCCGGTCGATTCGGCGGGAGTTCGCCAAGCTGTGCTTGCACGCGGCCCCGGCATTTCCGCCGGCCTGGGCCCGACGACATCAAGGAGCGGATCGGTATACTGGCACCCGAATTGACACGGCAGCGGCCGGCCCGAGCCGGACCGCAACAAGGATCAGATGATGGACGATACGATTGGTTTCCCCGATCCCGGCCTCGACCTCTCGGACGGCTTCAAGCCGCATACCTCGCATTGGGGCGTGTTTTCCGCGCGCCAGGGCAAAGCGGGGCTGGAGGTCAGGGCCTATGCGGGCGATCCCGACCCGAACGGCATCATCGACAATTTCCCCGGTGCGCTGCGCCATCAGGCGCGCATCGCGCAGCCGGCGATCCGCCGCGGCTGGCTCGAGCGCGGGCCCGGCCCGGACGACCGCCGCGGCCGCGACGAGTTCGTCTCCGTCAGCTGGGAGAAGGCGCTCGATCTTCTCGGCGACGAGCTCGGCCGGATCCGCGACACGCGCGGCCCCGGCGCCGTGTTCGGCGGCTCCTATGGCTGGTCGAGCGCGGGCCGTTTCCACCACGCCCAGAGCCAGGTGCACCGCTTCCTCAACATCGCCCTGGGCGGCTATGTGCGTTCGGTGAATTCCTATTCGTCGGGCGCATCCTCCGTGCTGCTGCCGCAGATTCTCTGCGGTTACGAGGACATCACCAAGCGCAACGTCACCTGGGAGCAGATCGCTGACAAGAGCGACATCGTGCTGGCGTTCGGCGGCATGGCGCTGAAGAACTCCATGGTGGCCGGCGGCTCGATCAGCAAGCATGTCGAGCGCGGCGCCATGGCAGCGGCGCGCCGGCGCGGCTGCGAGTTCATTCTGGTCAGCCCGCTGCGTGAGGACCTGCCGGTCGAGGCCGGCGCCGAATGGATGACCTGCGTGCCCGGCACCGACACCGCACTGATGCTCGGCATCGTGCACACGCTGGTCAGCGAGAATTTGCACGACCAGGCCTTCCTCGATCGCTACACCGAGGGCTGGCCCGTGTTTCTGCGCTATCTCACCGGCGAGAGCGATGGGCAGGCCAAGCATGCCGAGTGGGCCGCCGCGATCTGCGGTGTCGATGCGGACACCATCCGCAAGCTCGCGCGTCGTCTGGCCGGCAAGCGCGCGCTGATCACCGTCTCGCATTCGCTTCAGCGTGCCGAGCATGGCGAGCAGCCGGTGTGGATGGGCATGGTGTTGGCGGCAGCCCTCGGCCAGATCGGTCTAGCCGGCGGCGGCTACGGCTATTCACTTGGAGCGATCGGCTATTACGGCCGGCGTGTCAACGACGTGCCGGGGCCGACGCTGGGGCAGGGCCGCAACGGCGTGCGCGATTTCATTCCGGTCGCGCGCATCGCCGACATGCTGCTCAACCCCGGCACCACCTATCGCTACAATGGCGAGACGCGCACCTATCCCGACATCCGCCTCGTCTACTGGGCCGGCGGCAATCCCTTCCATCACCACCAGGACATCAACCGCCTGCGCAAGGCGTTCGCGAAAGTCGATACGTTCGTCGTGCATGATCTCGGCTGGACCGCCACCGCGCGCCATGCCGACATCGTGCTGCCCGCGACCATGACGCTGGAGCGCGAGGACATCGGCTATTCCAGCAACGATCCGCTGATGGTCGCGATGCACCGGATCGCCGAGCCGTTCGGCCTTGCGCGCGACGACTACGATATCTTTGCCGATCTCGCCGAACGCCTCGGCGCCCGCGAGCCATTTACGGAAGGCCGCACGTCACGGGAGTGGCTGCAACATCTCTATGAGCCGACCCGCGCGTCGCTCGCCAGGCGCGGCCTCGAGGCGCCGAGCTTCGACGAGTTCTGGCAGCGCGGCAGCCTGGTCGTGCCGCAGCAGCCTGACGACGGCGGCAGGCTGCGCAGTTTTCGCGAGGATCCGGTCGCGCATCCGCTGCCGACGCCGAGCGGACGCATCGAGATCTTTTCGCAGAAGATCGCGGGCCATGGCGATGCGGATTGCCCGGGACATCCCGTCTGGCTGGAGAAGACCGACATGCCGAAGCCGGGCGCGCCCTGCTTCCTCGTCGCCAACCAGCCGGTGACGCGCCTGCACAGCCAGCTCGATTTCGGCGGCCATTCGCTTGGCGCAAAGCATCGCGGCCGCGAGGTCGCGCGCATGAACCCGGTCGACGCCGACGCGCGCGGCATCAAGGACGGCGACATCATCCGCCTGTTCAACCAGCGCGGTGCCTGCCTGGCCGCAGTCCACGTCACCCGCGACATCGCAGCCGGTGTCGTGCAGCTTCCGACCGGCGCCTGGTACGACCCGATGGATCCCGAAGACGACGCGCCACTCTGCGTCCACGGCAATCCAAACGTGCTGACCCGCGATATCGGCACCTCGTCGTTCGCGCAGGGCTGCAC
>Ga0055543_1001347_pt1 | contig 9951 bp, 8 predicted proteins | sample AraplaCvi_mMF_r2_2_FD_61186 | JGI IMG/M metagenome (GOLD analysis project Ga0055543, IMG submission 61186) | Arabidopsis root microbial communities from North Carolina, USA - plate scrape MF_Cvi_mMF_r2 | ecosystem: Host-associated > Plants > Roots > Endosphere | place: USA: North Carolina | reverse complement strand
TGCTGGACCTGGGCGCCGTCACGGACCTGGGCGACGTCTTTCAGGAAAATCGTGGCTCCGTTCGCGAACTTCACCGGGATCATGTTGAGATCCTGGATGGTGGCCGGCGTCGCGTTGGTCCGAACGGTGTACTGCGTGTCGCCGATCTTGGTCGTTCCGGTCGGCAGCGTCAGATTCTGGGTGTTCACGGCGTTGACGATGTCGAGCGGTGTCAATCCGCGCGACAGCAGCTTGTTCGGATCGATATCGACCATGATCTGGCGGTACTTGCCGCCGGCAGGCGTGGGCAGGGTCACGCCCGGAACGGGGGCCAGCTGCTGCCGGACCCGGTAGATGCCGAAATCGTAGAGCTGCTGCTCGTTCAGGCTGTTCGACTCGAGGCTGAGCTGGAGCACCGGCACGCTGGAAGCATTGAACTGCACGATGATCGGCGGCTGGATGCCCGGCGGCATCAGGGCGCGGATGGCGTTGGTCGCGGAGACGATCTGCGAGATCGCGAGGTCGAGATTGACGTCCGGCTGGAAGTAGATCTTCTGGATCGACAGCCCGTTGAGGGTTTGCGCTTCGATGTTCTTGATGCCGCTGACATTGGCGCTGATCGAATACTGGCTGTAGGTGCTGACGCGCTGCTCCATCTCCGGCGTCGACAGGCCGGTATAGCTCCAGATCACCGTCACGACGGGAATCCGGATCTCGGGGAAGATGTCGGTGGGCATCGAGCGAATTGCGATGCCGCCGAGGAACAGGATCAGCGCGGCCAGCACATAGAATGTGTGCGGAAGCCGCAGCGCGAAGCGAACAATTCCCATGGTGGTCTGCCTGGAGCGAGTGACGCGAGATCGTCGGACAGGTGAGGACGGCCGGAGCTCCGTTCAATTGAAATCGAATTCAGAGACCGCATGCGACGGTCCGTGACGTATCCTGCGCGGCGAGCATGACGGCCCGCTTGACCTTGGCAAAGGCGCGCATCTCGATCTGCCTGACACGTTCGCTGGAGATCGACAGTTCGCGGGCCAGCTGATCGAGCGTGACAGGGCATTCCGTCAGCCGCCGCGCCTCGAACACACGACGCTCCCGCGCCGCAAGCCCGCCCAGCGCAACACGCAGGGCTCGCGCACGCCGCTCCGCCTGATCGTGATCGGCGAGCATCGTTTCCGCATCAGTCGCCCCATCGACCAGCAAGGCTTCCAGCTCGGTTCCGCTCTCCTCGCCGCCGACGCGGGCGTTCAGCGACATGTCGCCGTTCAGCCGCGCGTCCATCTCGATCACCTCGCGCGCCGTCACATCGAGCTTGCCGGCGATCAATTCGGCGACGTCGGGCGTGAGCCCGGTCATCACGCTGCCGGTGGCCTTTCTGATCTCGCTGCGGAGCTTGAAAAACAGCTTCTTCTGCGCGGCCGTGGTGCCGATCTTGACCAGCGACCATGAACGCAGGATGTACTCGTGAATGGCGGCCTTGATCCACCAGATCGCATAGGAGGAGAAGCGCGCGCCGCGGCCGGGCTCGAAGCGCGACGCTGCGATCACGAGGCCGAGATTCGCCTCGGCGATCAGGTCGACCAGCGGCAGGCCGTATCCCTTGTAGCCGCGGGCCAGCTTGGCGGCGAGCCGAAGATGGCTGGTGACGAGCGCGTCGGCCGCGCTCCGGTCCCGCGTCTGCTGCCAGCGGTGCGCGAGCTGCTGCTCCTGATCCGGCTCGAGCAGGTCGTAGCGCCTGATGCTGGTGGAATAGGCGCTGAGGAACGGCGTCGACACCGATGCGGCCGGCACGGCAACGGGATCGCGCCTCACGACTTCATGGCTAGTCTGCATTTGTCACTCCTGCGGTCCGGGCCGGCTGATTGATCTCGAAAGCATCGCGCATGACTTGGCTCATCCGATCTCGCTCACACATGTGGGCAGCAATGTCCTGTTACGGTGTCTGATGCTGCCCGCTCTCCCGGTCCAGGCGAGGATCTCGATCCGTCCTCCGGGAGCAGGGCCGATGATCAGCCGAAAGCCGTGCAGCTTGACGATGGCGGCGACCAGGCTCAATCCGAGCCCGACGCCCGGCGTGTTGCGCATCTTGTCGGAGCGATAGAACCGCCGCAGCACCGCCTCGCGCTCGGGCTCGCTGATGCCGGGTCCGCTATCCCGCACGCGCACGAGCGCGGTGTCGTCCTCCGCTTCGAGCGCGAGCTCGACCCGTCCGCCCGATGGCGTGAACTTGATGGCATTGTCGACGAGGTTGGCGACCGCCTCGAACAGCAGGTCGCGGTCGCCCCACACCTGCACGTCGCGGTCGATGACGACGCCGAGCGCGATGCGCTTGTCCTCGGCGATCGGCTCGTAGACGTCGCAGACCTCCCGCAGGATCTCGTCGAGCGCGACGTCGCCAAAGCCTGCCATGCGGCGGTTGTTCTCGATCTCGGTCAGGCGCAGCAGCGCGGTGACGATCGCAAGCGACTGGTCGATGCCGGCGATGGCCTTGTCCGTGATCTCCTGGAGCTCCTCCAGCGTTGCCGCATGCGTTCGCCCGCGCTCCAGCGCTAGGCGGACGCGCGTGAGCGGCGTCCTGAGATCATGAGCGATGTCGTTGCCGACCCCGGCAAGCGCGTTGATCATCGTCTCCATCTCGTCGAGCATGCCGTTGACGATTCTGGCAAGCCGCGCAAAGGAATCGTCCGCATTGCCCTCGGGCAGGCGCTCGCGCAGCTCGCCGGCGACGATGCGCTGGACCCGCTGGTTCACCTCCTCAACGCGCCGGTGGGCACGGACGCTCAGCCAGGCACCGGCGAGCAGGCAGAGGCTGAAGGCCGGCAGCAGGCCGAGGGCCAACGCCTCGCCCACAACGCTCGATATCTCGCGCGTCTCGTCGACGTTGCGCCCGATCACCAGGACATCGCCGCCATCGAGACGCCTGCCGACCGCCCTGACGACCGGACTGTGAGCGGCCGGCCTTTCGAACGGATCGAGCCGGACGCCCTGCGCCGTGCCATCGAGTCCGAGCGCGCGCGGCAGGTGATCGATATTGCCGGCGAGGCGGGTGCCGCCGGCATCGAACAGTCCTGCGTACTGCACGCCCCGGGAATCCTGTCCGAGATGATCCGAGATCGCGCCGACGCGCCGCGCCGGCGGCAGGTCTGCGATGAAGTGGATCTGCGTGGTGATCATGCGATCGGATCGCGCGACCAGATAGGCATCGAGCTTCCAGTAGATGAACGCGAACAGCGCGACCACGAACAGCGCGAAGGCGGCCGCCACGGCCAGGGCCCAGAGGAACGTGCTGGAACGGATCAACTGGCTCTGATGCATCCCGCGCCCCCTATTGCCGCGATCGCAGGACGAAGCCGGAACCACGGACATTGTGGATCAGCTGCGTCTCTCCGGGGCCGTCGACCTTGTGACGAAGCCGGCCCATGTGCACGTCGATCAGGTTCGTGGTCGCCGGGACGAATTTGTAGTTCCAGACCTCTTCGAGCAGCATCGCGCGCGTCAGCAGCTGATCGTTCCGGCGCATCATGTATTCGAGCAGGCGGAATTCGCGCGGCAGCAGGTTGAGCTCGCGCTCACCGCGGCGCGCGGTGCGGTCGATCAGGTCGACCTCGAGCGGCCCGACACGCAAGACGGTCTCGCAGCTGTCGACCGGACGGCGCAGCAGCGCCTCGATCCGCGCGACCAGCTCGACCAGCGCGAACGGCTTCGTCAGGTAGTCGTCCCCGCCCATGCGCAATCCGCGCACGCGGTCGTCCACAGCACCGAGCGCGCTCAGCACCAGCACCGGCGTCCTGACCAGGTCCTTGCGCAGCGCCTCGACCACCGCAAGCCCGTCCATGCCCGGCAGCATGCGATCGACGATCATGGCATCCGGGCTCGACGCGCGCGCCCGGTCGAGACCGTCGATGCCGTTGCCGATCCATTGCACCTCGAAGCCGCGATCGGCGAGCTCGGCGACAATCGCCTCGGCGGTCTCGGTGTCGTCCTCGATCAGGAGAATCCGGTTCATGGTCTTGGGCCCATGGTCCGCGCGGCGTCTTGGCGCGCGGCGGGACAACACGGGCTCGGCATCGCGCGGCGTCATGCTCAATGCCCGCGCGGGTCGAATGCGCGACGCTGATGCCGCCTGATGGAGGCCACCCGCTGCGCGACGAGATAGTGCTGCGGCGCATGCAGCGCCACTGAATTTCGGTTCATGATGTCGGCGGCGCGCCGCGCCAACATTGCAAATGTAACGGCGATGCGTCTTGCCAATGTCGTGATCATCTTTCCGGCTCCGCGGCCAATTGCGCTGGATCGAACATATGCTCTCAACGCACGCGCTGTAGTTTCAGGGGCCACGGATGTTATGCATTCGCACGATCGTGGTCGCGACGTTGACCAGGCTCACGGCCCGTTGAAATGCGGTGAGCAATTCGTGCATTTGAATCGCGCCCGGTTGCTCACACCTTGATGCCGAGCCGGCTTGCTCGGCCTGATGTCATCAAGGAGAACGCCAATGACCACGTCCAAACTGTTGTCGATGGGATTGATCGCGGCTGCCATGCTGGGTGGCCCCGCCATGGCGCGCGAGCACCATCGTGTCGTGCAGCAGCCGGCGATGGAAGCCGATACGGTCGCAACCAACGCGCCGCTCTATTATCCGGGCGAGCGGGCCTGCGTTCCCGCGCCGCGCGTCGGCGCCTTCGCCACCGCACCGTGGACCGGCAACAACGTTCCGTGCGAGCCGGGCACCGGCAGCTATTGATCGCAGGATTGCGGCCGGCCGTGTCACGCCGCGCGGCTGCACATCGAATGACAGGGAGCGGGCTGCTTCATTCAGCCCGCTCCTTCGCGTGCGCGGCGTCCGTGTGAGGCCCGCTGATGTCCGCGGGCGGCACACCTGATCTCTGACGTCGAATTCAGTTGGATTGCCGCGAACCGCACCTACCTCTCTCTCATCACGGGCCCGGTCATCGACAGCCTCGCGTGCAGCACGGCCGGGCCGCTCAACACGAGAGGAGTTTTCCATGACACGCGCAATCATGATTCTGGCAACAGCAGCGCTCGCCTCGACGCTCGCCATTGGTGCCGCCAACGCGCATGGCGGCGGTGGCGGCGGTCACGGCGGTTTTGGCGGCGGCTTCGGCGGCGGACATGCGGGCTTTGGCGGCGGCGGGCATTTCGGCGGCATGGGCCATGAGGGCGGATTTGGCGGCGGCGCCCGCTTCGGCGGCGAGCATCTCGGCTTCAATGGTCACGCCGGCGGCTTCCGCCAGCACGCGTTTCACCGCTTCGGTCGCGGCGGCTATGGATTCTACGGCGCTTATCCGGATTGCTACGACTGGTACGGGCTGCATCCCGGCCGCCCATTGCCGCTGAGCTGTAGCTAGCTCGGCGCGCGCGAAGCCATCAGCACTCGCAGGATGGGTCAAGCGAAGCGAAACCCGTCAAGCTCTCGCGCCAACCCGAAGGGCTCCACCCATCCTGCGCGCTCACGCCCTCACCCAAGTTCAAACGCCCCCTTCGCGGCCTTCACCGACGAGGCGATGAACCGGTGCACTTCCTGCACCCGGCGCGTGGCGTGCGTGTCGGGGTGTGAGGTCAGCCAGTAGCTCCGGACGAAGCGCACATCGGGCAGCAGGCGGCGGAGTTCGGGATAGCGGCTTGCGGCGTAGTCGTGCAAAATGCCGATGCCGTGTCCGGCCCGGACCGCCTCGATCTGCGCGACGATGCTGCCGCATTCGTAGCGGCGGGACATCAGCCGGCCGAGCTCTGCGGCATAGTCGAGCGCGCGGCTATAGGCGAAATCCTCGATGTGGGTGACGAACAGGCGGCCCGCGAGATCGGCCTGCGCCTCGATCGGGCCCTCGCGTTCCAGATAGGCTTGCGAGGCGTAGACGCTGAGGCTGTAGTCGGTGAGCTTGGACAGGATCAGCCGGCCCTGCTTCGGCCGGTCCAGCGTGATCGCGATATCCGCCTCGCGGCGCGACAGCGAGAAGGTGCGCGGCAGCGGCACGAGCTGGATGATCAGTCCCGGGTGGCGCGCGGCCAGTGCGCCGAGATGCCCGGCGAGGAAGAAATTGCCGAGGCCATCGGGCGCGCCGACGCGCACCGTGCCGCTGACGGTGTCGGCGCTGCCGCCGATGCTGGCGCCGACTTTGAGAAACTCGCTTTCGGCGCGCTCGGCCGCCTGCACCAGGGCCTCGCCCGCCGCCGTCAGCGTGCAGCCGGCGGTGTGGCGATCGAGCAGCTTTGCCTTCAGGCTCTTCTCCAGCGCGGTGAGCTGGCGCGCCACCGTCGTGTGATTCAGGCGCAGGTTCTTCGACGCCTTGAGGATCTGGCCGGCACGCGCGACCTCCAAAAATATCCTCACCCGCTCCCAATCCATCGATTTTCCCTAACTACGCTTTCTGCACGACGGAGATTTGATCTCATTCGGTCGATGTGCAGTTTTATGCGCCTAGATCGACCGGGATCAAGCACGATCAGGTCCGACGTGGTTCTGCTCGTCTTCCACGATGAGGATGGTCCGGGTCGTCATCGGCTGCCCGTCTCATCCGCGCTGCAAACTCCGCTCATCTCCCGGCGGCACCGGCCTCCCCACGATGGGCGATGAGGGCATAGGCGACGGGCACCACGAACAGCGTGAACAGCGTTCCGATCGACAGGCCGGTGGCGATGACGAGGCCCATATTGTAGCGGGAGACCGCGCCCGCGCCGCTCGCCGTGACCAGCGGCAGGACACCGAGCACCATCGCCGCCGTCGTCATCAGAATCGGCCGAAGCCGGATCGTCGCAGCCTCGATGATGGACTCGGAGCGGCCCTTCCCCTCGGCGCGGAGTTCGTTCGCCACCTCGACCATCAGGATGCCGTGCTTGCTGACGAGTCCCATCAGGGTGACGATGCCAACCTGGGTGTAGATGTTGATGCTGGCGCCGCCGAGGCCGACGCTGATGAAGATCAGCGCGCCGGCGAGCGACATCGGCACCGAGACCAGGATGATGACGGGATCCCGGAAGCTGTTGAAGAGCGCGGCGAGCGCGAGATAGATGATGATCAGCGCGAACAGGAACGTCGCGACGAAGCCGCCCGACTCCAGCTCCAGCTGACGGGAGGCGCCGGCGAAGTCGACCGAGTAGCCGGCCGGGAGGGATCTTGCGATCGTCTTCAACGTCGCCAGCGCATCGCTCATCGCGACCCCCGGCATCGCCACGCCTGAAATGGTCGCCGCGTTGATCTGCTGGAAATGGTTGAGCGTCTGTGGAACGGTCTTGTTGTCGAGATGGGCGACGGTGGCCAGCGGCACCATCGTGTTGTTGCTGGTCCGGATCTGATAGTCGAGCAATTGCTCGGTGGTGAGGCGGTCGTTCTGCCGGACCTGCGGGATCACCTTGTAGGAGCGGCCGTCGAGGCTGAAATATTCGACGTAATTGCCGCCCAGCATGGTCGCCAGCGCGCCGCCGAGATCGCTCATCTTCAATCCGAGATCGCCGGCCTTGTCGCGATCGAACACCACGGTGCTCTTCGGCTTGTCGATCTTGAGGTCGTTGTCCAGAAAGATGAACTGTCCGGTCTTGAGCGCCTCGGCCATGAAGTTGCGGGCGACCCCGTCGAGCTCGTCGAACGAGCCCGTCGTGCCGATCACGAACTGGATCGGCAGACCGTTGCTGCCCGGCAGCGGCGACGGCTGGAAGGCCACCGAGCGCGTGCCGGCGATGCCGTTGAGCAGCGTCTGCAATTCGGGCTGCAACGTCTTGGTCGTCGCGGTCCGCTCGTCCCAAGGCTTGAGCACCCAGCCGCCGATCGCCTGCGAAGGCGTGTCGATCTGGAAGACCACGCCGGTCTCGGGCCGCTTGGCGATGAGATCGTAGAGCTGCTGGCCGTAGAACTGGCGCTGCTCGGCCGTGGCCGAAGGCGATGAATTGGTCAGCGTCAGCACCACGCCCTGATCCTCGTCGGGCGCGAGCTCGCTCTGCGAGTTCAGATACAGCCAGGGAATGCCGGCGAGCAGCAGCAGCGCGAACACCACCACCACGGCTTTGGTCTCGAAGACAGATTCGAGCAGGCGGCGATAGCCGGCGGTCAGCCGTTCCAGCACGTGGTCGATCCTACGCACCAGGCGCGCCTCCCAGTTCGTGGCATCCCGCTCCGTCCGCCGCAGCAGCCAGGCGCAGTTCATCGGCGACAGCGTCAGCGCAATGACCGCCGACACCGTCACCGCGCCGGCGAGCGTAAAGGCGAACTCCGTGAACAACGCGCCGGTGAGGCCGCCCTGGAAGCCGACCGGCACATACACCGCGATCAGGACCACGGTCATCGCAAGAATGGGGCTGGCGAGCGCGCGCGCCGATTGGAGCGCGGCCTCGATCGGCGTCTCCCCCTGGTCAATCAGGCGATGGACGCTCTCGACCACGATGATGGCGTCGTCGACCACGAGCCCGATCGCGAGCACCAGCGCCAGCAGCGTCAGCAGGTTGATCGAAAAGCCCATCAGCAACATCAGGGCGAAGGTGCCGATCAGCGACAGCGGGATCGCGATCACCGGGATCAGGACCGACCGCCAGGAGCCGAGGAACAGGAAGACGACGATGGTCACGATGGCGACCGCCTCGACCAGCGAGTGGACGACCTCGTCAATCGAGCTGTTCACGAACGCGGTCGAATCGTAGAGAATCTCGCTGATGATGCCGTTCGGCAGGTTCGCGTTGATGTCGGGAAGGGCCGCCTTCACCCCCTTGATGACGTCGAGCAAATTGGCGGTCGGCGCGACCTGGATGCCGAGATAGACGGCCGTCTTGCCGTTGAACCTGGCCGAGCTGTCGTAATCGTCGTTGCCCAGCGTCACGCTGGCGACGTCCTTCAGGCGGATGATGGCGCCATTGGTCTGCTTGACCACGAGGTTGCGGTACTGCTCCAGCGAGTGAAGATTGGTCGTGGCCGAAAGGTCGACCTGGACCAGCCGTCCCCGCGTCGAGCCGAGCCCGGAGATGTAGTCATTGCCCGACAGCGCGGTGGAGACATCGCTGGCCGTCAGCCCATAGCCGGCGAGCTTGTCAGCGTCGAGCCAGGCACGCAACGCGAACTTCTTGCCGCCGAGCAGCTCCGCGGTCTGCACCCCCGGCACGGCTTGCAGCCGCGGCTGCACCACGCGCATGAGATAGTCGGTGATCTGGTTGGGAGCCAGCACGTCGCTCGCAAAGCCGATATACATCGCATCGATGGTCTGGCCGACCTTCAGCGCCAGCGTCGGCTGCTGGGTGCCGCTCGGAAGCTGGTTGAGGACGGAGTTGACCTTGGCATTGATCTCCGTCATCGCCTTGCCCGAATCGTAGTTCAGCCGCAGGTTCACCGTGATCGTGCTGGTGCCGGTGATGCTGCTGGAATTCATGTAGTCGATGCCGTTAGCTTGGGCGATGGCATTTTCCAGCGGCGTCGTGATGAAGCCGGCGATGATATCGGAATCCGCACCGGCATAGGCCGTCGTCACCGTGACGATGGCGTTCTGGGTGCGCGGGTATTGCAGGATCGACAGCGAGGTCATCGACCGCAACCCGAGGACCAGGATCAGCGCGCTGACCACGATGGCCAGCACCGGGCGGCGGATGAAGATGTCCGTGAAACGCATCGTATCGGCTCTTCTCGTGTTTCTCGGCTGGCGCGTCGTTACTGGTCGACGACGGTCGGCGCCGCCTCGGCCAGCGGCACATGGGAATTGTCGATCTTGACCGGGCTGCCGTTGCGAAGCTTGATCTGGCCCGCGATCACCACGCTCTCGCCGGGCTTGATCCCGTCGGTCACGGCGATGCGGTCGCCCTTTGCCGGTCTGGTCTTGACGAACATCTGCCGCGCGGCGCCCTGCCCGTCGTGCAGATTGTCGACGACATAGACGAGGTCGCCATAGGCGTTGTTGACGATCGCGGTGAGCGGAACGGTGACGATGTCCTCGGGCTTGCCGATGTCGATCTCGGTCTTGGCGAACATGCCAGGCAGCA
>Ga0055543_1001334_pt1 | contig 10066 bp, 8 predicted proteins | sample AraplaCvi_mMF_r2_2_FD_61186 | JGI IMG/M metagenome (GOLD analysis project Ga0055543, IMG submission 61186) | Arabidopsis root microbial communities from North Carolina, USA - plate scrape MF_Cvi_mMF_r2 | ecosystem: Host-associated > Plants > Roots > Endosphere | place: USA: North Carolina | reverse complement strand
CATGATGGCCGCGCCGCCCACCGAGATGGAGCGCGAGCCGTAGGTGCCCATGCCGAAGGGCACGCGGCCGGTGTCGCCGTGCACCACGTCGACGTTCTCGACCGGAATGCCCAGCCGCGCCGCCACGACCTGCGCGAAGGTGGTCTCGTGGCCCTGGCCGTGGCTGTGCGAGCCGGTGAACACCGTCACGCTGCCGGTCGGGTGCACGCGGATCTCGCCGCACTCGAACAGGCCCGCGCGCGCACCGAGGGCGCCCGCGATGTTCGAGGGCGCGATGCCGCAGGCTTCGATGTAGCTCGAATAGCCGATGCCGCGCAGCTTGCCCTTGCCCTCGCTTGCCGTCTTGCGCGCCGCGTAGCCATCGACCTCGGCAAGCACCCGGGCCTTGTCCATGCAGGCATGGAAGTCGCCGGTGTCGTACTGCAGCGCCACCGGCGTCTGGTACGGGAAGGCGGTGATGAAGTTGCGCTTGCGGATCTCGTCCTGCCCCAGGTTCATTTCCCAGGCGCAGCGCGACACCAGGCGCTCCAGCAGGTAGGTGGCCTCGGGCCGCCCCGCCCCGCGGTAGGCATCGACCGGCGCGGTGTTGGTGAACCAGGCATCCACCTCGACGTAGATCTGCGGCGTGGTGTACTGGCCCGCCAGCAGCGTGGCGTAGAGGATGGTTGGCACCGCCGTCGAGAAGGTCGACAGGTAGGCGCCCAGGTTGGCGTCGGTATGCACGCGCAGCGCGAGGAACTTGCCGTCCTTGTCCATCGCCATCTCGGCGTGGCTCACGTGGTCGCGGCCGTGCGCGTCCGACAGGAAGCACTCCGAGCGCTCGGCCGTCCACTTGATGTTGCGGTTGAGTTGCCTCGCCGCCCAGGTCAGGCACACGTCTTCCGCATACAGGAAGATCTTGGAGCCGAAGCCGCCGCCCACGTCGGGCGCGATCACGCGCACCTTGTGCTCCGGCAGGCCCAGCACGAAGGCCGTCATCAGCAGGCGCTCGACGTGCGGGTTCTGGTTGGACACGTAGAGCGTGTAGTCGTCGCTCGCCCGGCTGTAGCTGCCGATGGCCACGCGCGGCTCGATGGGGTTGGGCACCAGCCGGTTGTTGACCAGGTCGAGCTTCGTCACATGCGCGGCGCTCGCGAACACCGCGTCGACCGCCGCCTTGTCGCCCAACGCCCACTTGTAGCACTGGTTGTCGGGCGCCTCGTCGTGCAGGGTGACGCCGCCGGCCTTCTTCGCCGCGTCGGCCACGCTCACGAGCGCGGGGAGCACCTCGTAGTCGACCACCACCGCCTCGGCCGCGTTCTTCGCCTGCTCGACCGTCTCGGCCACCACCATGGCCACGTGGTCGCCGACGTAGCGCACCTTGTTGATCGCCAGGATCGGATGCATCGGCTCCTTCATGGGGGTGCCGTCGGGGTTGTTGATGAGCCAGCCGCAGGGCAGCCCGCCCATCTTGCCCTCGATGTCCTTGCCGCTGAAGATGCCGATCACGCCGGGCATCTTCAGCGCCTGGGCGGTGTCGATCGATTTGATGGCAGCGTGGGCGTGCGGCGAGCGCACGAAGACCGCATGGCTCTGGTTGGCCAGCGTGATGTCGTCGGTGTAGTTGCCCGCGCCGGTCAGGAAGCGATAGTCTTCCTTGCGCCGTAGAGCTTCGCCGATGTGCGGCAGGTTCGAGAAGTCGGAAGCACCCATGATGTCGCTCCCTTCATGCCGTGACGGTTGCCTTGACGGGAGTGCCCGAGGCCATCGCCTCGCCGCCCATCTTCACTGCCTTCACGATGTTCTGGTAGCCCGTGCAGCGGCACAGGTTGCCGTCGAGCAGTTCGCGGATCTCCGACTCGCTCGACTTGGGGTGGTGGGTGCACAGGTCGATGGCGCTCATGACCATGCCGGGCGTGCAGAAGCCGCACTGCAGGCCGTGGCACTCCTTGAAGGCCGCCTGCATGGGATGCATGGTGCCGTCCGCCTCCGCAATGCCCTCGATGGTGGTGACTTCGGCGCCGGCCGCCTGGGCCACCAGCACGTTGCAGGACTTGACGGCCCGGCCGTTCACGTGGACGGTGCAGGCGCCGCACTGGGCGGTGTCGCAGCCGACGTGGGTTCCGGTGAGATGGAGGTGCTCGCGCAGAGCATGGACCAGGAAGGTGTTGGGAGGAGCGTCGACCGTGACCTGGCGGCCGTTGACCTTGAAAGCGACCTGCATTTGGCTGTCTCCGTAAAAGGTGATGGCTTGTTTGGGCGAAAGCATCTTGGATGCCGACCTTTCGCACTATCCTAGGCAAAACCCTTGACACTTGCACAGACCGCGCGAAATTCTCAAAATGAAACAGCTTGCCATCCGGCAGGCCGGGAAAAGCCTGCATACATGCGCGAAAAACCACGATGTCTGTATCAATCGTTTCGCAGCCTCCTGAGCGTTCCCTGGCCATTGCCCAAGCCCGCCGCGAACTGATCGAAGGCGAATCGCCCGCCCGCGCTCGGGGCGGCGCCTGCATCGATTCGTGGATCACCCGCTCCTGGCAGCGCTGCATCGAGGCTGGTCACAGTCCGCGGCAGCGCGTCAGCTTCGATCCGGTGAGCCGATCGGCCAGCATCGACGTCGCCGAGCGCAACCGGGCGCTGGTCTCCGCGGCCCGCCCGATCATCGACCAGCTCTCGCGCGCCATCGCCGACACCCGCTATTTCGCCGTGCTGACCGACGCCGACGGCATCGTGGTCGACGTGGGCAGGCTACCCGACGGTACCGACGCCGCCACCCGCTATGCGCGAGACCTCGCGCGCATCGGCGTCGACCTGTCGGAACGCGCCATCGGCACCAGCGCCATCGGTACCGCGCTGGCCGAGCAGGAATCGGTCTGGCTGCATCGCGGCGAGCATTTCTTCGACGACACCAGCGTCTACAGCTGCGCCGGCGCGCCGCTCTTCGGTCCCCGGGGCGACTGCATCGGCATGCTCGACCTGACCGGCGTGCAGGTGGTCGAGCGGCCCGAGCTGCGCCACCTGGCGACCCTTTCCGCGCGCAGCATCGAGAACATGCTGGTGAAGCGCGAGCCCTGCGAACTGCTGCTGCGCCTGGCCTGGCCGGGCAACTCGGGCAGCGAAGCCACCGAGGGCCTGCTGTGCATCGACGCCGTGGGCAACGTGACGGGCGCCAACGCGGCGGCGAGGCAGATGCTGCACCAGCCGCTGCCGCGCAGCGAGCATGCGCTGAACTTCAACGACCTGTTCGCGCTGCCGCTTCACATGATGTTCGACGCGGCCCGCCGCGGCGACGCCGTGCTCGAGGTGCCGCTGTGGTCGGGCCTGCGGGTGCAGGTGCGGCCCCAGCGCGGCGGCAGCGGCGCCACGGCGCCCGCAAACGTTTCCGACAACCGGCCGCGGCTGCGCGACGTGGAAACGGCGCTGATCCGCAAGGCGGTGGCCGACGCCCGCGGCAACGTGGCCGAGGCCGCGCGGGCGCTGGGCATCAGCCGGGCGACCGTCTACCGCAAGCTGTGGCGCGGACGGTCCGCCGGCGCGCCGGACTGAAACACCGTCTGGCTGTTCAGCCTTCGTTCAGCCTTCGGCGTTCAGGCGCCGACCGGCACCTTGTCGAGGAAGCCAGTCACCGAACGCAGCTTGCCTGCGTCGACCCGCGCGAAGTCGGTGCCCTGGATGAGATCTTCCGCGCCGCTGGGCCCCAGCGTCCACGAGAAGCGCAGGTGGTCGCCGTGCGAATCGGCCTTGCCCAGCAGGCTGAAGCGGAATCCCGGATAGCGCTGGTGCACCGCGCCGACGAGAGCGCTGATCTGCTCGTGCCCGCTGGCCTGCGCCATCGGGTCGGCGTAGTGCGCGTCGGCGGTCCACCCGGCTTCGATGAGTGCGGCGCGGCGCTCGGCATCGGTCTCGTTCCAGACGGCGATGTAGCGTTGGGCGATCGTGGTGGCGTCGTGTGCGGCGGTGTTCATGGTGACGATTCCTTTGGTGGGTTCCGACCCGCAACATCGCGGGGTGAAGGAATGGTCTCGCCGCACGCGATTCGCGTCGATGACGTCGCAGGTCATGGAACAGGGGCAGCAGCCCCCGCCAGTCAGAGTGCGTCGAGCGGAAAGACCGGCCGGCTCACCTTGCTGAACGGAAAGAGGCTGTAGTCCGAACTGGTGACACCGGGGCTGTCGCACTCCACCAGCGCGGCCGACAGCGGCTCGAACACGGGCCGGCAGTACATGCGCGACTTGAGCAGCAGGAAGCGCTCCTTGCGCGGATCGAGCCCCGCGCATTCGAAGACGCCGATGTCCCAAGGCTCCTGCGTGCGCTCGGTCACCACGATGCGCGCCGCGCCGATGTCGAAGAGCACCGTGCGGCCCATGCTGCTGCGCTGGCCGGTGTAGGTGGGGCCTGTGATCACGTACTCGCCGTCGGAGATGGTGCGCACCGTGCCCGTCAGGCGCACCGGCGTCTTCTCGAGGCCGATGCCCGCGAGCGAGACCTTGTTGCCCAGCGCCACCGTCGCCTGCGCGCCCTCGCCCGCCGCGATGAGCTGCGCCACGGCCTCGGGATCGCACAGCGGCCCCACGCCGATGCCGTGCAGGCCCTGTGCGAGCGCTTCCTGCAGCACGTCCATGGTGTCGCAGCTTCCGCCCGACATGCAGTTGTCGCCGTGGTCGAGCAGCAGCACCGGGCGCGTCGCGCCCTCGGCAATCAGCTTCGCGCGCGCGACCGACTCCGCCAGCGGCTCGCTTCGGTAGACGAAGGCTTCGCGCTCCGCCCACATCTGCGCCGCGATGCGGTCTGCCGTGGCCTGCGCTCGCTCGGGCGAATGCGCGTCGACCACGATCACGCTCATGCACGGTGCCTCGATGTCCGAAAGCGAGAAGCCGGCCAGGATCGACACCGCCAGCGACTCGGCCTTCTCGGCCTCGCACGCTGCCTCGATGGCGCGCTTCATCGCGCCGGTGAAGGAGGCGCTGCGCAGCGTGTGCGCCATCAACGGCAGCCGGTGCCAGCGCATCGCCGGCCTGCTGCGGCCGGCGAGCAGGTCGAACAGCAGGCGGCCGGCGTGCTCGCCGGTCTCGTACATGTCGACGTGCGGATAGGTCTTGAAGCCGACGATCACGTCGGCGTTCTCCACCATCGCCGGCGTGACGTTGGCATGCAGGTCGAGCGCCACGCCGATGGGCACGCCTGGCGCTGCCGCGCGCAGGCGCACCAGCAGGTCGCCTTCGCCGTCCACGCTGTTCTGCGCCACCATCGCGCCATGCAGGTCGAGCAGGATGGCGTCGCAGCCCGGGGCTGCATCGACGATGCGTTGCGTCAGCGCGGTGTAGGCCTGCGCATCGACCGGCCCGCTCGGGTTGGCCGAGGCCGACACCGGCGTGACGACCTCGGCGCCCGCCGCCTCGGCCAGGTCGATGAAGGCCGACATCGCGGTGCGCATGCCCTTGTTGTCGCGGTAGGCCTGCTCGCCGAAGGTCGGGCCGTCGGGGCCGAAGGCCGCGAGCGGCGTGGGCACCGGCGAGAAGGTGTTGGTTTCGTGGTTGAGACGTGCGATCAGTACTTTCATTGCGCAAACTTTCCACCGCTGGCCAGCATGGTGATGTCGCCGAAGCTGGAGCCGTTGCGGTTGTCGGGCCTGAAGGCGAGCGTGTATCCGCCCAGCTCCACGGGAGGCGAAGTCTCGATGCTGCGGCGAAGCGACTCGGTGGTCACCGGCCCCTTCACGCGCTGCAGCGCTTCGGCGAATGCCTTGGCCGTGATGTAGCCCTCCAGGCCCAGGTAGGAGCCCTCGCCCTCGCTGCCCGCAGCCTTGCGCGCGCGCTGGTACTCGTCGACGATGGGAAAGCGCGTCTTCCAGAACGGCGGCATCACCTGCGACAGCACGATGCCGCGGCTCTTGTCGCCCAGCTCCTTGTAGAGCAGGAAGGAGCTGGCCACCGAGTTCGTGTAGATCTGCGGATGCACCGGCGCCGCGACCAGCGCGCGGATGACGTTGATCGCCGGCATGCCCGCCGCGATGACGTACGCCGCCTGCGCACCGCTGGCAATCACTTTCTGCGCGACGCTCGCAAGCTCCTTCTCCTGCGGATCGAAGCGCAGCGACAGCACCGGGGACAGCCCGTTCTTCTGCAACGCCTCCAGCGCGTCCTTCTCGATGCCCTTCCCGTAGGCGTCGTCGCTCGACACGATGGCGATGCGAACCACGCCCACGGTCTTCAGGTGATTCATCACGCGGTGCACCTCGTCGGCGTACGACTCGCGCACGTGGTAGATCGGCACCTTCGGCCCGCGCAGCACGGCCGCGCCGGTCAGTCCGCCGAAGATGAAGCTGTCGTACTTCGCCGCGACCGGCACCATGGCCGCGCCGATGCCCGTACCCATGGTGCCGAAGAGGCAGACCACGCGGTCGGTGCCGAGCAGCTTCTCGGCGTTGGCCGCGGCCTTGTCCGGCGCATAGGCGTCGTCGTAGGTGATCAGCTTGACGGGCCGCCCGCCGATGCCGCCCGCCTTGTTCAGCTGGTCGAACACCAGTTTCTGGCCTTCCATGAACGCGAGGCTGTTGGGCGCCAGCGGGCCGGTCAGCACCGCGGACTGGCCGACGAGGATCGGCTCGGCAGCCGGCGCCGCCGCGGCCCACGCCAGGGTGAGCGCCGCCAGGGCGAGGCGCCACGCCTTCACGATGCGACTCCCGCGCTTTGCAGCATCGCCTGCAGCAGCACGTTGCAGCCAGCCTCCAGGTGATCGGGCTGCGCGTCCTCGATCTCGTTGTGGCTGATGCCGTCGAGGCATGGCACGAAGATCATGGCCGCGGGGCACACGCGAGCGAGGTACACCGCGTCGTGGCCCGCACCGCTGATCACGTTCATCCAGCTCATGCCCTGCGCCTGCGCGGCATCACGCACGGCAGACACCAGCTTGGGCGTGAAGGGCTGCGGCGGGAAGTAGACGACCTGCTCCACCGACATCTCGACCTTGGCTTTGGCCGAGATGCGCTGCACGGTTTCCTTCAGCGCGGCGTCCAGCGCCGACAGCACCGTGTCGTCGGCCGCGCGCAGGTCGACGCTGAGCTTCACGCGGCCCGGGATGACGTTGCGCGAATTGGGATAGTTGTCGATCCAGCCGACCGTGCCGCGCGCATGCGGCGCATGGGCCAGCGCGATGCGGTTGACCTCGATCACGAGCTCGGAGGCAGCCAGCAGCGCGTCCTTGCGCAGCTCCATGGGCGTGGGGCCGGCATGGGCTTCCATGCCCTGCACCACCACGTCGTACCAGCGCTGGCCCAGCGCGCCCTCGACCACGCCGATCACGCGCTCGTTGGCTTCGAGCACAGGGCCCTGCTCGATGTGCGCCTCGAAGTACGCGCCCACGGGCGACGCTGCCGCCGAGACCGGTGCGCTGCCGGCATAGCCGATGGCAACCAGCGCCTCGGACACGCTGATGCCGTCGTTGTCGCGCTGCGCCAGCGCATGCTCCAGCGTGAACGCGCCGGCGAACACGCCTGAGCCCATCATCACCGGCACGAAGCGCGAGCCCTCCTCGTTGGTCCACACCGCCACTTCGAGCGGCGCCTCGGTCTGCACCCCGGCGTCGTTCAGGGTGCGGATCACCTCCAGCCCGGCGAGCACGCCGTAGTTGCCGTCGAACTTGCCGCCCGTGGGCTGGGTGTCGATGTGGCTGCCGGTGGCCACCGGCGGCAGCGCGTTGTTGCGGCCGGGGCGGCGCGCGAAGATGTTGCCGATGGCGTCCACGCGCACCTCGCAGCCGGCCTCGCGCACCCAGCGCACGAACAGGTCGCGGCCCTGGCGGTCGAGGTCGGTCAGCGCGATGCGGCAGACGCCGCCTTTCTCGGTGGCGCCGAGCTTCGCCAGCTCCATCAGCGAGTTCCAGAGCCGCTGGCCATCGATGCGGAGTTCGGTATGTGATGTCATGGTTTTGCGAGTGAGATGAGAAGTGCGGGAAGCCTCAAGCAAGGCCCACGCCCAGATAGCGGTCTTTCACTTCATGGTCGGCCATGAAGGCTTCGTTGCCGGCCTCGTGCACGATCACGCCCTGCTCCACGATGTAGTGGCGGTCGGCCAGCTGCACGCAGACTTCGAGGTTCTGCTCGACCAGCAAAATCGCCACCCCGGCGGCCTTGATGGTCTTGAGCTGCGCGACGATCTCTTCCACGATCACCGGCGCCAGGCCTTCCACCGGCTCGTCGAGGATCAGCAGGCGCGGATGGTTCATCAGCGCCCGACCGATGGCCAGCATCTGCTGCTCGCCGCCCGAGAGCTGCCCGCCGCCGTTGCGCCGGCGCTCCTTCAGGCGCGGAAAGATGCGGTAGATGTCGGCCAGCTGCCAGGGCGACTGGCGCCGCAGGCCGAGCAGCAGGTTCTCTTCCACCGTCAGCAGCTTGAAGATGCCGCGGTGCTCGGGCACCAGGCACACGCCGCGCGTGGCAATGCGGTGCGCCGGCATGCCCGCGATGTCCGCACCCTGGAAGCGCACGCGCCCGCTGGTGGGCGTGACCGCGCCCGCGATGCTCTTGAGCGTGGTCGACTTGCCCGCGCCGTTGCGCCCCAGCAGCGTGACCAGCTCGGCCTCGCCCACGGTCATCGACACGCCCTGCAGCACATGGCTCTTGCCGTAGTGGGCGTGCAGCTTCTCGACTTCGAGGATGTTGTTGCGGGTGCCGCTCATGCCTTGCCTCCGGTGATCATGTTGCCCAGGTAGGCGGTGCGCACGCGCGCATCGGAACGAATGTCGCCCGGCAGCCCCTCGGCCAGCACGCGGCCCAGCTGCATCACGGTGACGGTGTCGGAGATGTCCATCACGATGTTCATGTTGTGCTCGATGAGAACCACGGTGTGCGCGTCGCGCAGGCCGCGGATCAGCTGTTTCATGTCGTCGAGGTCGTCGATGCCCATGCCCGAGGTCGGCTCGTCGAGGAAGATCGCCTTCGGCCTCGCCGCCAGCGCCATGCCCACTTCGAGCCGGCGCTGCTGGCCGTGCGAGAGCTCGGCGGCCGGCGTGTCCGCCAGCCGCTCCAGCCCGATGCGCTGCAGCACCTCGTCGACGATCCGCGTGCAGGCCAGCTCGCCGACCGGCGCGCGCCAGCAGTTCATGGCCTGCCGCGGCGAAACGCCCTGCGCTGCCACGCGCAGGTTCTCGCGCACCGCGAGGCTCGCGAACAGCGCCGTGACCTGGAACGATCGCGCCATGCCGCGCTGCACGCGCTTGTGGTCGGGCTCGCGCGTCACGTCTTGGCCGTCGAACAGGATGCGCCCGCCGGTGGTCGTGCCTGTGCCGGTGAGCATGTGGAACAGCGTGGTCTTGCCCGCGCCGTTGGGGCCAATCACCGAGTGCACCGTGTTGCGCCGGACCTTCAGGTCGACCCCGCCGAGCGCCGCGAACTTGCCGTAGTGCTTGGTGACGCCGACGGCTTCGATGAGAACGTCGCTCATGCTTTTTCTCCTTGCGCGGCAGGCGAGACAGTGTCGGCCGGTGCCTTGCGGAAGATGCGCTTCCACGCGCTCTCGCCCAGCCCCCAGAGCCCGCGCTGCATGCCGATGCTCACGCCGATCAGCAGGAGCCCCAGCAGCAGCAGCCAGCGCGGCCACAGCGTGGAGAGCCAGTCGGCCAGCAGCACGTAGAACGCCGAGCCCAGCACCGAGGCGAACAGGTTGCCGGTGCCGCCGATCACGGTGATGACCAGGATCATCTCGCTCGTGTGGTACTCGGCGTTCGACAGCGGCGCAATGCCGGTCATCATGGCGTGCAGCCCGCCCGCGAGGCCGGTGACGGCGCCCGAGATCACGAAGGCCAGCAGCTTGAAGCGCTTGAGGTCGTAGCCCACGGCGGCGGCGCGGTCCTCGTTGTCGCGGATGGCCAGCAGCGTGCGGCCGAAGACCGAATCGGTCACGCGCAGCAGCAGGCCGAAGGCGACCAGGAACACCACGGCCACGAAGGCGTAGTACTTCCAGGGCGTGTCCATGAAGCCGGGGCGCGGCACGTCGAGCAGGCCGTTGTCGCCGCCGGTGAGGCCGGTGGCGGTGTAGGCGATGAAATAGAACATCTGCGCGAAGGCCAGCGTGAGCATCACGAAGTA
>Ga0055543_1001333_pt1 | contig 10072 bp, 11 predicted proteins | sample AraplaCvi_mMF_r2_2_FD_61186 | JGI IMG/M metagenome (GOLD analysis project Ga0055543, IMG submission 61186) | Arabidopsis root microbial communities from North Carolina, USA - plate scrape MF_Cvi_mMF_r2 | ecosystem: Host-associated > Plants > Roots > Endosphere | place: USA: North Carolina | reverse complement strand
GTTTGCTAACGTCAGTTGCGGGAAGTGCTTTATGATATAGCGTTTTAGGCACTTCTGCTCACGGAATTGAGGTATGCATAATATGCGCTTGACCCTGCTGTCTTTGTTGCAACGTAGCACCCCGCTGCTGGCGGCGGCCCTGTTGGCGGCCTGTGCCAGCAAGCCGGCCACCGTGGCTCCGGTGGAAGCCTCGCAGGGGGCCCAGACCACCCAGATCACCAAGACGCAGAAATTCCTGTGGTTCTTCTCGCCTTACCGGCCTGACATCCAGCAGGGCAATTTTGTCTCGAAGGAAATGCTGGCCCAGCTCAAGAGCGGCATGACGAAGGACCAGGTCAAGTTCCTGCTCGGCACGCCGCTGATGGCAGACGCCTTCCACGCCCAGCGCTGGGATTACCCGTTCCGCCTGGCCAAGGGCAATGGCGAGCTGACCACCAGCACCGTGGTGGTGTTCTTCGACAAGGATGACAAGGTGGAGCGCTTCGAGGGCGGCAACCTGCCGACCGAACAGGAGTACATCGAGCGCATTGCCGGCCCGATCAAGGAATTCAAGAAGTCCGAGGCGGCCAAGGACAACCTGGCGCCGGGCAAGGCGCCGCTGCCGGGCGGGCAGGAATCGGGCACCAGGCAATAATTAAGGAAACAGCAAGATGACGCAACTGAATATCGCCATCGCCGGCGCCAGCGGCCGCATGGGCCATATGTTGATCGAGGCGGTGCAGAAGGCGCCCGATGCGCGCCTGGCCGGTGCGCTGGACCGCGAGGGCGCGCCTGCCCTGGGCAGCGACGCGGCGGCCTTTACCGGCCAGCCAGCCGGCGTGGCCATCACCTCCGACCTGGCGAGCGGCCTGGCCGGCGCCGACGTGCTGATCGACTTTACCCGCCCGGAAGGCACCCTGGCCCATCTGGCGTATTGCGCCGAGCATGGCGTGAAGATGGTGATCGGCACCACCGGCTTCGATGAGGCGGGCAAGGCAGCCATTGCGGAAGCGGCCAAGCGCACGGCCATCGTGTTCGCGCCGAACATGAGCGTGGGCGTCAACGTGACCCTGAAGCTGCTGGAGTTCGCGGCCAAGCAATTCGACATCGGCTACGACATCGAGATCATCGAGGCGCACCACCGCCACAAGGTCGACGCGCCATCCGGCACGGCGCTGAAAATGGGCGAGGTGATTGCCGATGCGCTGGGGCGCGACCTGAAACAGGTTGGCGTATTCGCGCGCGAAGGCGTGACCGGCCCGCGCGATCCGTCGCAGATCGGCTTTGCCACCGTGCGCGGCGGCGACATCATCGGCGACCATACCGTGATGTTTGCCACCGAGGGCGAGCGTATCGAGATCAGCCACAAGTCCTCTTCGCGCCAGCACTATGCCAACGGCTCGCTGCGCGCGGCGCAATTCCTGGCCGACAAGAAGACCGGCCTGTTCGACATGTATGACGTGCTGGGCCTGAACGGCTGATGGAGCACTTTACCTTCGCCAGCTACTGGCAGCGCGGCGATGCGATCTCGCACGCGGTGGCGTATCTGCTGCTGGCGATGTCTCTGGCGTCCTGGTTCTTCATCCTGTGGAAGGGCTGGGCGTCGTGGCGCATCCGGCGCGCGGCACCGGTGGTGCAGGCGTTCTGGGACGCGCCTTCGGTGGCCGATGGCGTAGCGCTGATGACGGCACGCGACCAGGAACGCATCTTCGCGGCAGTGGCGCAAGCCGGCGCGCACCAGCTGGCGCATGCCAAGGGCGGCAGCATTGCCGCCGAGATGGGGCGCTCGGAGCAGGTGACGCGTGTGCTGCGCGATGCGATCCATGTGTCGACCACGCGGCTGGAGTCGGGCCTGACTTTGCTGGCCTCGATCGCTTCGACCGCGCCGTTTGTCGGCCTGCTGGGTACTGTGTGGGGTATCTACCATGCGCTGGCGGCCGTCTCGGCACAGGGCACGGTGCAGATCGACAAGGTCGCCGGACCGGTGGGCGAAGCCCTGATCATGACCGGCGTCGGCCTGACCGTGGCGATTCCGGCGGTGCTGGCGTATAACGGCTTTAACCGCATCAACCGCATCACGCTGTCCGAACTGGACGCGTTCGCGCACGACCTGCACGCTTACCTGGCCAAGGATTGAACTGATGGCATTCGGCTCCTTCAACCATCACCGGCAGAAGGAATCCATGGCGGACATTAACGTCACGCCGATGGTGGATGTGATGCTGGTGCTGCTGGTGATCTTCATCATCAGCGCACCGATGTTTACCAATGCAGTGCAGCTGGAGCTGCCCAAGGCGCAGGCCAAGGCGCTGCAGCAGGAAGCCGATACCGTGACTTTGGCCATTGATGCCGCGGGCACGGTCTACTGGAATAACGATGCCTTGCAGGCCGGCGAGCTGGAACAGCGCCTGGCCGAGGCGGCGGACTTGCCGCAGCAGCCGGAGTTGCAGCTGCGGGCGGACAAGGATACCCGCTATGAAGTGGTGGCGCAGGTGATGGCGGCAGCACAGTCGCATGGCCTGACCCGCATAGGGTTTGTCACCGATCCGAAGGAAAAGAAATAATGGCGATTGCCACGTTAAACGGCGCCGCGATCGGCGATGAGGCGGCGTTCCATGCTGCCTGCCAGGCGGAACTTGGATTCCCGTCGGGGTATTCTGCGACTATCGATGCATGGGTGGACTGCCTGTCCTACCTGCGCGATGAGGACAATATGACGCGCTTCAGGCTGAAGCCGAATGAGGTGCTGGAGATCGTCATTACCGATGCGGCGAAGATGCCGGCGGACCTGCTGGAAGAAATCACTTACTGCGTCGGCGGCATCAATGAGCGCTACGACGACTACGGCGAGAAGCCGGCGTTGAAGCTGACCTTGCGGTAAACCGGTAAACCAGTGTCAGACCCGCAGGGTCTGACACTGACCTGCGCCTGCCGCGTATCGGTGTCTGACCCTGCGGGTCAGACACCGGGTTACCGGTTTTGCTCGCCGGGTGCCAGCGTCAACACATCAAACCCGGTCTCAGTCACCGCCACCATATGCTCCCACTGCGCCGACAGCGACCTGTCGGCCGTGACCACGGTCCAGCCGTCCGGCAGCGCGCGCGTGGCGTGCTTGCCGGCGTTGATCATCGGCTCAATGGTGAACACCATGCCCGGCTCCAGCAGCAGGCCGGTGCCCGGCTTCCCGTAATGCAGCACCTGCGGGTCTTCGTGGTAGACCATGCCGATGCCATGTCCGCAGTAATCGCGCACCACGCTGTAGCCGGCCGCTTCGGCCAGCTTCTGGATCGCGTGGCCGACGTCGCCCAGGCGGTTGCCCGGCTTGACTGCGCGGATGCCGGCCCACATTGCGTCATAGGTCACTTCGCACAGCTTCTGCGCCGCCTTGGACGGCGTGCCGACGTAGTACATGCGGCTGGTGTCGCCGAACCATTCATCCTTGATGACGGCCACGTCGATGTTGATGATGTCGCCATCCTTCAGTACCTTTTTGGCCGACGGGATGCCGTGGCAAACCACTTCGTTGACGGAGGTGCAGACGGTGCCGGTAAAGCCGCCATAGCCGACGTTGGCCGGAATGACTTTCTGGGTGTGGACGATGTAGTCGTTGCACAGCTTGTCCAGCTGGGCGGTCGTGACGCCCGGCTTGACGTGCGGAGCGATGAAGGTCAGCACGTCGGCCGCCAGCTGGCCGGCCACGCGGGCCAGCTCGACCTGGTCGGGGGTCTTGATCAGGATGGATTTGTTATTGCGTTTGCGCATAGGGGGAGCATGGTATCACGCGACCCTGTCCCTGTCGAAATGCGGGTTTTCAATCAGCCCCAGCAAGTTGCCGAAGGGGTCGGCCAGCTCCGCTACCAGGATGCGCTCGCCCACTTCCTGGATGTCGGAGTGAATACTCGCTCCCAGCCCAACGATGCGTTTGACTTCCTTGGCGATGTCGTCCACGCCCCAGTAAGCCTGTACGCCGTGTTTGACCGGTTTGCCATCGGGTACCAATCCGAGCTCGAAACCACCGATTTCAAAGCCGACGTAGAACGGCTGGTCGAAGTAGGGTTTGGTTTTGAAGACCTTGCTGTACCACTCCTTGCCGGCGGCCAGGTCGGGAGCGGGGTAGATGGCGGTGCGCAAGCCTTTGATCATGGTGTTCTCCTTTTGGTTGGTAGGTGATGGCTGCATCTTGCCACGCTGCGCGCGCCGCTGATTGGAAAAATGGAAACTAGTCGAGGAGAAGGTCTTCAGCGCGCCGGTATGTCTTGCGCCGTTCTTCGCAGTCGGGCCGTAATTGCGGGCAATACTGGATCCCGGCGGGGACGGTGCGCTGCGGGGCCGGTGGCGGGGCAAGGCGCGGTGGCACGACTGTTGGGGCCGGTGCTGGTGTGGCTGGCCGGTTGGCTGCTCTGCGCTCATCGGCCTCCAGTTCATAGCGCAGGCGGAATGCCTGCTTCCATTCGCGCTGGCCCGGCATCTGGATGTAGACGACCTCCCAGGCATTACGCGCTGAGCCAAGCGTCATTTGCACAAACCGGTTCGGCGACGTTGTCATCGATTCGTAGACGAGGTCGTCGCCGACTATCGCGGCATAGCGCGTCATCTGGTAATTGGAGACGCGTAGCCGAGTGCCTTCCGGCAGGAAGAGCTTTTTCCAGAAGTAGCCGCGCTGGCCTGCGGGCTTGGCCAATTCCTTTTGGTGGTGCAGCCAGTCGCGGATAGCAAGGTCGGCCAGATCCGCTGGATCAAGCTCTTTGCCCCGCTCGCTTTGGAAGTCCAGCAGTGCACGCAAGGTAGCGGTTGAAATGGCGATACAAAGCTTCGGTGTCATGCTCTTCTCCCTCGCGAGAAAGTGCGATTTTTGCCCTAAATTGGTCTGACCAAACCTCTATTTCGTGCGATTTTTGGGCGTTTTCCGTGATTTTTTCCTTTGGACATGCGAAATCGCAGAAAGTTCCCGAAAATCGCAGAAAATAGAGGTTTGGTCAGGCCAATTTGAGCCAAAAATCGCACTTTCTCGCGACAGAGTGGGGAGGCTCACCGTTTGCCCAGATGGGCGCCGGGTGAAGCGCCGGTGAAGTCCTGGAAGTCGCGGATCAGGTGGGATTGGTCGAAATAGCCGCTGTCGAGGGCGAGGGTGGCCCAATCCTGGCCGTGCATGCCGGTTTCGACCGTGCTCACTGCGGCGAGGGCGGCAGCGCGGGCGTTGCGGAAGCGGCAGATGCGGGCGAACAGCTTGGGTGGCAAGCCGACGTGGTCGCGAAACTGGTTGGTTAGGTATTGGCGCGAAACGCCCAGCGTGGCGGCCAGGGTTTCCACGCGCAGGGCGCCGCAACTGGCCTCCAGCTCGGCGACCGCGCGCAGGGCAAGCGCCTGGCCGGCGGGCGCCGCGGCCGTCACGCGCGAGGCCAGCGCACTGGCGGCGCGCGCGCCGGCGGGAGCAACAGCGAGGCGCGCATACAGCGCCTCGGTCAGCAGCGCCAGGCGTTCGGCATCGCTTTGCGCAACCGACCACAGGGTGTCGGCAAGCCGGTCGGCGGCCGAACGCTCCCACAGCTGGTCCAGGCTGGCCCGCTGGTCGATCAGTTCCGCCAGCGCCAGTGCAGGCCGCCCGGGGCCCAGCCCCACGAACAGGCTGGCCGCTCCCGGCCGGAAGCGCACTGCCACCGTGCGCACGCGGCGCGCAGCGGGCACATCGAACCAGGTGCTCATCATGCCGACAAAGAAAGCGTCCCCGCTGTCCTGCCACAGGATATCGGTGCAATTGTCCGGCAGCACCCGGTGCAGGACTGGGGCCGGCATGGCCGCCGGGGAAGGCGCGGCCGGGGCATCGGACAGCCACAGGCAATCGACCAGCCCGGCCAGCCCCGGCGGGGGCGGAAATTCCTGATATCTCATTCTGACGCGCCGCACCAATGCATTGTTATAATGTCCGGTTCATATCCTCTCATTTTAGTGCGCTCCATCATGCAAGAAAAATATAGTCCAGCAGACGTTGAAAAAGCCGCCCAATCGCACTGGAAGGCGATCGACGCCTATAAAGCGGTCGAAAACGACCCGCGTTTCCCTAAAGGCAAGTATTACGCTTGCTCGATGCTGCCTTACCCTTCGGGCAAGCTGCACATGGGCCACGTGCGCAACTATACGATCAATGACGTGATGTACCGCTACCTGCGGATGAATGGCTACAACGTGCTGATGCCGATGGGCTGGGACGCCTTCGGCATGCCGGCTGAAAACGCGGCAATGGCCAACAACGTGCCGCCGGCCAAATGGACTTATTCCAACATCGACCACATGAAAGAGCAGATGCAGTCGATGGGCCTGGCAATCGACTGGTCGCGCGAGATGGCCGCCTGCAAGCCGGAGTACTACAAGTGGAACCAGTGGATGTTCCTGAAGATGCTGGAGAAGGGCATCATCTACCAGAAAACCGGCACCGTGAACTGGGACCCGGTCGACCAGACCGTGCTGGCCAACGAGCAGGTGGTCGATGGCCGCGGCTGGCGTTCCGGCGCGCTGATCGAAAAGCGCGAAATCCCGATGTACTACATCCGCATCACCGACTACGCTGAAGAGCTGCTGGACTACGTCGACCACAAGCTGCCAGGCTGGCCTGAGCGCGTGCGCATCATGCAGTCGAACTGGATCGGCAAGAGCACCGGCGTGCGCTTCGCCTTCCCGCACACCATTACCGGCGCGGACGGCAAGCTGATCAACGACGGCAAGCTGTACGTGTTTACCACCCGCCCGGACACCGTGATGGGCGTGACTTTCTGCGCCGTGGCCGCCGAGCACCCGCTGGCCGCCCACGCCGCGCAGAACAAGCCTGAACTGCAAGCCTTCATCGCCGAGTGCAAGATGGGCTCCGTGATCGAAGCCGATATGGCGACGATGGAGAAGAAGGGCATGCCGACCGGCCTGTTCGTGACCCACCCGCTGACCGGCGAGCAGGTCGAAGTCTGGATCGGCAACTACGTCCTGATGACCTACGGCGACGGCGCCGTGATGGGCGTGCCTGCGCACGATGAGCGCGACTTCGCGTTTGCCAAAAAATACCACCTGCCGATCAAGCAGGTGATCACCGCCGAAGGCCAGAGCTACAGCGACGAGGCCTGGCAGGAATGGTACGGCGACAAGACTGTCTCCGTGGTCACCAATTCCGGCAAGTACGACGGCCTGCGCTACAACGACGCGCTGGAAGCCATCGCGGCCGACCTGGCCGCCAAAGGCCTGGGCGAGAAGAAAACCACCTTCCGCCTGCGCGACTGGGGCATTTCGCGCCAGCGCTACTGGGGTACCCCGATCCCGATGATCCACTGCGGCACCTGCGGTACCGTACCGGTGCCTGAGCAGGACCTGCCGGTGGTGCTGCCGGAAGACTGCGTGCCGGACGGCACCGGCAACCCGCTGAACAAGCACGAAGCCTTCCTCAAGTGCGACTGTCCGAAATGCGGCAAGCCGGCGCGCCGCGAGACCGACACCATGGATACCTTCGTCGACTCGTGCTGGTACTACATGCGCTATACCTCGCCAGGTTCGGACCAGGCGATGATCGACGCGCGCAATGATTACTGGATGCCGATGGACCAGTACATCGGCGGCATCGAGCACGCCGTGCTGCACCTGCTGTACGCGCGCTTCTGGACCAAGGTGATGCGCGACTTCGGCCTGGTCAAGTTCGACGAGCCGTTCACCAACCTGCTGACCCAGGGCATGGTGCTGAACGAGACCTACTACCGCGAGGAAGCCTCGGGCAAGAAAATCTGGTTCAACCCGGACGACGTGACCCTGACCACCGACGACCGCGGCCGCCCTGTATCGGCCGTGCTGAAGGCCGACGGCCAGCCGGTCAGCCTGGGCGGCATCGAGAAGATGTCCAAGTCGAAGAACAACGGCATCGACCCGCAGGTGCAGATCGAGCAGTACGGCGCCGACACCGCGCGCCTGTTCACCATGTTCGCTTCGCCGCCTGAGCAGACCCTGGAATGGTCCGGCTCCGGCGTGGAAGGCGCCAACCGCTACCTGAAGCGCGTGTGGAACTTCGGCTTCGCCCAGCGCGACGCGATCCGCGCCGCCGGCTCGCCGCTGGCTGCCGTTGCCGCCACCGACGACGGCAAGGCGCTGCGCCGCGAAGTGCACAAGGTGCTGCAGCAGGCCGACTACGACATCAAGCGCATCCAGTACAACACCGTGGTATCGGCCTGCATGAAGATGCTCAACACGCTGGAATCGGCGAAAGGCGTGGAGCCGGCCGTGCTGGCGGAAGGCTATGCCATCTTCCTGCGCCTGCTGAACCCGGTGGCGCCGCACGTCACCCACGTGCTGTGGCAGGAAATGGGTTACGCCGGCGACATCCTCGATGCCGCCTGGCCGCAGGTCGACCCGGCCGCGCTGGAGCAGTCCGAGATCGAGCTGATGATCCAGGTGAACGGCAAGCTGCGCGGCTCGGTGAAAGTGCCGAAGGCCGCCGACAAGGCCGCCATCGAAGCTGCCGCGCTGGCCGAGGAAAGCGTGCAGAAGTTCCTGGAGGGCGCACCGAAGAAGGTCATCGTGGTGCCGGGCAAATTGGTCAATATCGTGGTGTAAGGCAAAGATGACGACGACTCTGAAATCCCGCGGCGCCCTGCGCCGCACGCTGCTGGCGCTGGGCGCGCTGGGCGTAGCTGCCGTGGCCACCGGCTGCGGCTTCCACCTGCGCGGCTCGGGCGGCACTTACACGCTGCCGTTCAACGCCATGTATGTGGGCTTGCCGGAGTCGTCGCCGCTGGCGATTGAACTCAAGCGCAATATCCGCGTCAACGGCCACACCACGGTGGTGTCCAGCAAGGCCGACGCCGACGGCGTGATCGAGGTGCTGACCAACCCGGAAAAAACGCGCACCAAGTCGATCCTGTCCCTGAACAGCAATGGCCGCGTGCGTGAATACCTGCTCAGCTATAACATCCTGTTCCGCGTGACCGACAAGGCCGGCAACGAGCTGCTGGCGCCGACCTCGATCACCCTGGGCCGCCCGATCACCTTCAGCGAAACCCAGCTGCTGGCGAAAGAGCAGGAAGAAGCCTTGCTGTACAAGGATATGCAGGCCGACCTGGTGCAGCAGATGATGCGCCGCATGGCCGCCATCAAGCCGGGCAACCCGGCCCCGGCCCCGACCCCGTCCGGCGTGCTGCCGGGCGTGCTGTCGGCGCCCGACGTGGTGGCCCCTACCGCGCCGTCCGCGCCGCCGGTCCGCTAAAGGCGCGCCATGCAGTTGCGCGCCGACGCCCTGGACGGCCACGTCGCCAAGACGCTGGCCCCGCTGTATGTGATCACCAGCGACGAGCACTTGCTGGCGCTGGAGGCGGCCGACAAGATCCGCCGCGCCGCGCGCGCGCAAGGCTATTCCGAGCGCGAGGTGCTGACCGTCGAGCGCAACTTCAAGTGGGGCGAGCTGCTGGCCGCCAACCAGGCCATGAGCCTGTTCGGCGACAAGAAGCTGATCGAGCTGCGCATCCCGACCGGCAAGCCGGGCAAGGATGGCGGCGCCGCGCTGCAGGCCTACGCCAAAGACCTGTCCCCCGACAACCTCACGCTGATCACCCTGCCCAAGCTGGACTGGCAGACGCAGAAGGCGGCGTGGGTGGCGGCCTTGCAGCAGGCCGCCGTGTACATCGACATCCCGAATATCGAGCGCAATGCGCTGCCGGGATGGATCGCCAGCCGCCTTGCCGCACAAGGGCAAAGCGCGGAGCGCGCCAGCCTGGACTTCATCGCCGACCGCGTCGAAGGCAACCTGCTGGCGGCACACCAGGAAATCCAGAAACTCGGCTTGCTGCACGAGCCGGGCAAGCTGGCCCACGAGCAGGTGCAGGACGCCGTGCTCAATGTGGCGCGCTACGACGTCTTCAAGCTGTCCGAAGCCATGCTCTCGGGCGACACCGCGCGCCTGATCCGCATGCTGGAAGGCTTGAAGGGCGAGGGCGAAGCGCTGCCGCTGGTGCTGTGGGCCGTCTCCGAAGAAATCCGCACGCTGCTAAAATTAAAGGCAGGCATGGCCCAGGGCCGTCCGCTGCCGGCGCTCCTGAAGGAATACCGCATCTGGGGCCCGCGCGAACGGCTG
>Ga0055543_1001329_pt1 | contig 10110 bp, 10 predicted proteins | sample AraplaCvi_mMF_r2_2_FD_61186 | JGI IMG/M metagenome (GOLD analysis project Ga0055543, IMG submission 61186) | Arabidopsis root microbial communities from North Carolina, USA - plate scrape MF_Cvi_mMF_r2 | ecosystem: Host-associated > Plants > Roots > Endosphere | place: USA: North Carolina | reverse complement strand
GCGGCCGAGCCGGAGCTGATCCACAGGGACAACCTGGTCCTGCGCTGAGGCCGCCGCCGACGGCAGCGCTGAACAAGAAACCCGCCAATGGCGGGTTTCTTGTTTTGGGCGAAGGCGATGACGCTGGGGGGATGCGGCCAGCGCTTCATTCGCGGGGCGGCGTCTCCTGGGTATCGGCGCTGCGCGGCACCACGGGCGTGTCGGTGCCAGCGGCGCCGGCCACCGTCGCGGCTGCGGGAGAGTCTGAATGGCCGGGCGCCTCCTGCAGTTCGCGGTGCCCGGTGTCGTGCCGTTCATGCCGCTCCGGCCGTTCTCCACGCGGTGGCGGCCGCATCCCGGCCCGCAGGTAGCGGTTGTGGTGGTTGAGCCGGGGCAGGAAGCGGGCAAGCTCGGTCAGCGCCATCTGGTAGACGCCGCGCTTGAACTCGATCACGGCCTCCAGCGGCACCCAGTACTCGTTCCACCGCCAGGCGTCGAACTCCGGGTGGTCGGTGGCGCGCAGATTCATGTCGCTGTCGCGGCCGGTCAGCTGCAGCAGGAACCAGATCTGTTTTTGCCCGCGATAGTGCCCCCGTGCGTCTCGCCGGATGAAATGGTCTGGCACTTCATAGCGTAACCAGTCCCGCGTGCGCGCAATGATGCGCACATGGTCTGCAGTGAGGCCCACTTCCTCATGCAGCTCTCTGAACATCGCCTGCTCGGGCGTTTCTCCATGCTTGATGCCCCCTTGGGGGAACTGCCAAGAATGGGTGCGTATGCGCTTGCCCCAGAACACCTCGTTCTTGTGGTTGAGCAGGATGATGCCGACGTTGGGCCGGAAGCCTTCACGGTCGAGCATAATCAACCTTCAAATCATTCGTTGGATTGATTATTGCACCGGGGCAAGGACCCGGCGCGATCATCGCTAACCCTCGGTGATGAACGGTTTTTCCGCGGCGGCACGGCTGTCCGCGGACTTTTATTTTCTGCGCCCATGAAAGCCTCCCAGTTCTTCATTTCCACGCTCAAGGAAGCCCCCGCCGACGCGGAAATCGTCAGCCACAAGCTGATGATGCGGGCCGGCATGATCAAGCGCCTGGGCGCCGGCATCTACAACTACATGCCGATGGGCCTGCGCGTGATCCGCAAGGTGGAGAACATCATCCGCGGCGAGATGAACCGCGCCGGCGCGGTCGAGCTGCTGATGCCGGTCGTGCAGCCGGCCGAGCTGTGGCAGGAGACGGGGCGCTTCGACAAGATGGGCCCGGAGCTGCTGCGCGTGAAGGACCGCCACGGGCGCGACTTCATCATCCAGCCGACGTCGGAGGAGGTCATCACCGACATCGCCCGCCAGGAGCTGCGCAGCTACAAGCAGCTGCCCAAGAATTTCTATCACATCCAGACGAAGTTCCGCGACGAGCGCCGTCCCCGCTTCGGCATCATGCGCGGGCGCGAGTTCACGATGAAGGACGCGTACTCGTTCGACCGCGACAAGGAAGCGGCCGGCCGCAGCTACGACGCGATGTACACGGCCTATGGCCGCATCTTCGACCGCCTGGGCCTGCAGTACCGCGCGGTGGCGGCGGACACCGGCGCCATCGGCGGCGACCGCTCGCATGAGTTCCAGGTCATCGCCGAGACCGGCGAGGACGCGATCATCTACTGCCCGACCAGCGACTACGCAGCCAACATCGAGCTGGCCGAGGCGCTGTCGCTGATCGCCGCGCGCGGCGCCGCGACCCAGCCGCTGACGAAGACGGCGACGCCCGGCAAGGCGACCTGCGCCGACGTGGCCGAGCTGCTGAAGCTGCCGCTGACGCAGACGGTCAAGTCGCTGGTGCTGGCCACCGACGAGGTCGACGAACACGGCACGATCGTCAAGTCGCAGGTCTGGCTGCTGCTGGTGCGCGGCGATCACGACCTGAACGAGGTGAAGGCCGGCAAGCTCGAGGGCCTGAAGGGCGGCTTCCGCTTCGCGACCGCCGCCGAGATCGACGCCCACTTCGGCTGCAAGCCGGGCTACCTCGGCCCGATCGGCTTGAAGCAACCGGTGAAGGTCATCGCCGACCGGACCGTCGCCCACATGGCCGACTTCGTCTGCGGCGCCAACGAGGCGGACTTCCACTTCACCGGCGCGAACTGGGGCCGCGACCTGCCGGAACCGGACCTGGTCGCCGACATCCGCAACGTCGTCGAAGGCGACCCCTCGCCGGACGGCAAGGGCGTGCTCGCGATCCAGCGCGGCATCGAGGTCGGCCACGTCTTCTATCTCGGCACGAAGTACTCGGCCGCGATGGAGGCGACCTACCTGGACGAGAACGGCAAGCCCCAGCTGATGGAGATGGGTTGCTACGGCATCGGCGTGACCCGCATCCTGGGGGCGGCGATCGAGCAGAACCACGACGAGCGCGGCATCGTCTGGCCGGACGCGATCGCGCCCTTCACCGTGGTGATCTGCCCGATCGGCATGGACCGCAACGAGGACGTCAAGGCGGCCGCGGCCAAGCTGCACGAGGAGTTGCTCGACCTGGGCGTCGACGTGCTGCTGGACGACCGCGGCGAGCGCCCGGGCGCGATGTTCGCGGACTGGGAACTGGTCGGCGTGCCGCACCGCGTGGTGATCTCCGACCGCGGCCTCAAGGAAGGCCAGGTCGAGTACCAGGGCCGTCGCGATGCCGCCGCCACCAAGCTGGCGCTGGCCGAGGTCGTCGCCCACCTGAAGCAACGGCTGGCGTGAGCCCGGCCCGTCCGCCGCAGCGCATCGCGGCGGTGGACGCGCTGCGCGCGCTGGCCGTGTTGCCGGTGGTCGCGATCAACTGGGTCGGGTATCCAGCCTTGCCGGATGCCGGGCCGCTCAGTCCGCCGTCGCCGGCCGACAGCCTCCCCGCGCAGGTCGTCTCCTGGTTCCTGCACGCGCTCGTGGCGGGCAAGGGCATCGCGCTGCTGGCCTTCCTGTTCGGCTACAGCCAGGGGCTGTCCCAGCCCAGGGGCGGGGAGGCGCTGGTCAAACGCCGGCGACGCCTCGTCAAGATGCTCGCGCTGGGCCTGCTGCACGGCACCTTGCTCTACATGGGCGACATCCTGACCCTCTACGCGGTGTGCGGGTTCATCCTCGCGATCTGGGGCGGTCATTCGATGGCGAGGCTGAAGGTCCGGCTGCGCGTGCTGATCGCGTTGGAAGTCGTGGTGATCGCGCTCACCTTCGTGATGGCCAGCCTGCCGCTGTCGGGCGAACCGTCGGTGCCCTTGTCGGCATCGGCCTCCTGGAGCGACTGGACGCTGCGCAACGCGGGGCATTTCGTCGCGACGACCATCGCCTTCGTGACGCTGGGACTGCCCCTCCCGCTGCTGCTGATGACCGCGGGCCTGATGGCGGCCCGCCTGAGGCTGTTCTCCCATCCGCGCTGGCAGCCGGCGCTGAGCCGCTGGTCGAGGCGCGCGCTGTGGCCGGCGGTGGTGCTGAACATCGCGTTCGCCTCGCTGCTCTGGCCGGGGCTGCGGGACGGCGATGCCTTCGTGACCGGCCGCTACGCGATCTTCTATCTCTATCCGACGATCCTGCTGCTGAGCGCCGCCGTACCGGCGCTGGTGCTGCGCCTGCATCGCGACGATCGACTGCTGAACCTGCTTGCGCCGCTCGGGCGGCACACGCTCACGCTGTACCTCTTGAGTTCGGTCCTGAGCTTGGTCATCTTCAGCGGCGCCGGGCTGGCCTGGGCGCCGGGCACCGTGGTCGTTGGCGGCGTGGCGCTGGCCTACTGGACCTGCGGACTGCTGCTCGCGAGGTGGCGTGGTCCGCGACCTTTGCCGCTGGAGCGCTGGCTCTCCCGCTGACGGCGCCGCCGCGCGCCGTTATGCTGCCGCGCCCGTACCACCTCCTCGTGCCTTCTGTCCGCACTCCGATCGACCCCGACCCGTGTTGTTCCCGTGACTGATCCTGGCTCCAAGACGATGCTTCCGAATCCGCGCCGCGCGCTGCTGCTCGCCGGCGTGGCCGCCTGCCTGCCGCGTCCCGCGCTGGCCGGCGCCCAGGTGGAGGAGCCCTTGGCCGATGCCGTGCGCTCGGCGCTGTCGGCGGCGATCGCGTCGGACGCGCCGCCCAAGCCGCATTTCGACTCGATCGAGCCGCGCCTGGCCTACCTGCGCTGGCTCGGCGAGATGAGCGAGCGCATGAAGCGCAAGAAGAGCGAGACCCAGACGCGGATCGAGTTCCTCGAGACGATCTGGTACGAGAGCGCGCGGGCCGGTCTCGAGCCCGCGCTGGTGCTGGGGCTGGTGCAGGTGGAGAGCGGCTTCCGGAAATACGCGATCAGCGTGGCCGGTGCGCGCGGCTACATGCAGGTGATGCCGTTCTGGACGCGCTCCATCGGCGACGGCCAGGTCTCGCGGCTGTTCCACATGCAGACCAACCTGCGCTTCGGCTGCGTGATCCTGCGGCACTACCTGGACCGCGAGAAGGGGGACCTTTTCCTCGCGCTTGGACGCTACAACGGCAGTCGCGGGCGGCCGGAGTATCCGAACATGGTGATGGGCGCCCGCAAGGCCTGGCTGATGCCCGGCCAGACCTGAGGCCGTTCCCGACCTGAGCCCCACCTGAACCGGTGGCCGGGCGACCCAGGTTCCGGTTCGATTCAGCCCTGCGGCCGGAGTCCCATCCAGGCCTGCGGCGCGGCGCCGGGGAGCTGGGACAACTCCAGCACCCGCTCGACCGTCTCGGCGACCATCTCGTCGATCGACTTCGGGTGCAGGTACAGCGCGGGCAGCGGCGGGAAGATGATCCCGCCCATCTCGGTGACCGCGGTCATGTTGCGCAGGTGGGCGAGGTTGAACGGCGTCTCGCGCACCATCAGGATCAGCCGGCGGCGCTCCTTGAGCGTGACGTCGGCGGCGCGGGTCATGAGGTTGTCCGACAGCCCGTGGGCGACGGCGGCCAGCGTGCGCATCGAGCAGGGCGCGATCACCATCGCGGCGGTCGGGAAACTGCCGCTGGCGACGCAGGCGCCGATGTCGCCGGGCGAGTAGGCGAAGTCCGCCTCGCGTTCGAGCGCATCCCGGGCCAGTCCCAGTTCATGGTGCGCGTTGAGCACGCCCGCCGGGCTGAGGACCAGGTGGGTTTCCGCGCCGAGCGCGCGGGCCCGACGCAGCAGCTGCAGCCCGTAGGCCGCGCCGGTCGCGCCGGTGATGCCGACGATCAGGCGCGGACGCGGTGCCGCGGCGGCGGTCATCAGGCCTTGGCCAGCAACTGCTGCAGTTCGCCGCTCTCGTACATCTCCATCATGATGTCCGAGCCGCCGACGAATTCGCCGTCGACATACAGCTGCGGGATGGTCGGCCAGTTGGCGTATTCCTTGATGCCCTGGCGGACGGCCTCGTCCTCGAGCACGTTGAAGGTCTTCAGTTCGCTGGCGCCGGAGGCCTTCAGGATCTGGATCGCGCGGCCGGAAAAGCCGCACATCGGGAACTGGGCGGTGCCCTTCATGAAGAGCACGATGCGGTTGCCCTTGACCAGGTCGTCGATGCGTTGCTGAACGTCGCTCATGGCGGAATCCTCTGAATGCTGAAGCGGATGCGGAAGGGCGCGCAGGCGCGCGCCGGTACGCGATCCGGGGATTATCGGGGCAGAGCGCATGCCCGCGCTCGGCTGGGCCCAAGCGGGCCGGACCGGGCGACGGGGATCAGAAGCTGTAGCTGACGCCGAGCTGGAGGATGGGCTTGTAGCGCAGGTCCTGCGACAACTCGGCCTGCGGGGCGCTGTTGCCCAGGCGCAGGCCGGAGGCGCCGCCGCCGATGACGCCGACATCGGCGCTGAAGCCCCAGCCGCCGCGCAACGAGTAGCTCGTGTAGCCGACGCCGACATACGACAGCGAGAGATTGGGCTCGCGCTCCGGGCCGGTGAGCAGGCTCAGGTTGCGGCGGCCGGCCGACAGCGACGGCGTGACGGCCGCGCCGCGTCCCAGCGCCACGCCCGAGCTGCTCTGCAGCAGCGACATCGGGCCCAGCATCAGGCCGCCGGTGGCCCGCAGGCCGCCGCGCGTGCCGTCGCCCAGGCCGGAGCCGGTGAGGTAGTAGTCCGCCAGCAGGTTGGCGCTCAGCAGCCGGCTGCCGCGGCGGGCGTCGAAGGAGAGGCTGTCGTCGTCCTGGCTCTGGCTGACCTGGAGCCGGCCCTGCAGCCGGGTGAAGGCATTGCGGTCCGGCTTCAGTTGAAGGCCCTGTTGGGCCCATGCCGCGCCGGCCATGCAGACACTGCCGGCCAGGACCACGGCAAGGCGCAGGAGCAAGGGGGCGGCGCGCATGACAGGTCTCCCAGACTGACGACAACACCCGTTTCAAGATGGATCAAAACGGGCACCAAGTCAGACCATGCTACGCCCGGGCCGGTTACCGCGCCAGATCGAGTTGAGGGGGTTTCCGGGCACTGTTGCGGATTCCCGGCGCGGTTTCCCGCAGTGTGGAAACAGTCTGTGAGCGCCGCCACATTCCTGTGCGGCGCGCCACATTCCGTTCGCCGCTCAGGCCGGCCAGCGGCCGCCGGTGGCGCGGGGCTGGCGGCCCAGGTCGCGCCGGTTCTCGATGTCGATGAAGCCCCGTGCGCGCAGCAGATCGGCCACGGCCGCCGCCTGGTCGAAGCCGTGTTCCAGGAGCAGCCATCCCTCGGGGCGCAGCCAGGCAGGCGCCTCGGCGACCAGGCGCCGGAGGTCGTCCAGTCCGTCGCCTTCGGGCGTCAGCGCCATGCGCGGTTCGTGCCGCAGGGCGGCGAGGTGGTCGTCGTCCCCGGCCACGTACGGAGGGTTACTGACGATGAGGTGGAACGCGGATTGACCGCTCAACGCGCCGTACCAGTCGCCGAGGTGACCGTCGACGCTCAACCCGAGCCGGTGCGCGTTGTCCCGGGCGACGGCCAGCGCGGCGGCGCTCGCGTCGACCATCCGGACATCCGCGTCCGGCCGCCGCGACTTGATCGACAGCGCGATCGCGCCGGTGCCGGTGCCCAGGTCGACGACGCGCGGCGCGGACAGCGCGGCGATCCGCTCGAGCGCCCATTCCACCAGCACCTCGGTGTCCGGCCGCGGGATCAGCGTGTCCGGCGTCACGCGCAGCGCGAGGCCGAAGAATTCCTTCTCGCCGGTCAGGTAGGCCAGCGGCACGCCGTCGAGGCGGCGGGCGAGCCAGTCCTGGAAACGTTCGCGCACGGGCGCCTGGAGCGGGTCCGAGTCATGCGCGATCAGCCAGGCCCGCGAGACGCCGAGCAGGGCCTGCAGCAGGTACTGCGCCTCGGCGCGCGGCAGCCCGGCGGCGATGGCCGCGCGCTCGGCGCCGAGGACCGTCAGGGCCGGGGCGCCGGAGTTCATCCCTGCCCGCCTTCCAGCGCGGCGAGCTGCTCGGCCGCCTGCGCCTGCTGAAGCCCTTGCAGCACGTCGGCGAGATCGCCATCCATGATCGCGCCGAGCTTGTAGAGCGTCAGGTTGATCCGGTGATCGGTCAGCCGCCCCTGGGGGAAGTTGTAGGTGCGGATGCGGTCGCTGCGGTCGCCGCTGCCGATCAGGCTCTTGCGTTGCGCGGCCTCCTTGGCGGCGCGTTCGCTGCGGTCCTTCTCGCGCAGCCGCGCGGCGAGCACCGCCATCGCCTTGGCCTTGTTGCGGTGCTGGCTGCGGTCGTCCTGGCACTCGGCGACCAGGCCGGTCGGCAGATGGGTGATCCGGATCGCGCTGTCGGTCTTGTTGACGTGCTGCCCGCCGGCACCGCTCGCCCGGAAGGTGTCGATGCGCAGCTCGGACGGATTGAGCTGGATCTCCTCGGCCTCGTCCGGCTCGGCCATGACCGCGACCGTGCAGGCGCTGGTATGGATGCGGCCCTGCGATTCGGTGGCCGGCACCCGCTGCACGCGATGGCCGCCGGACTCGAACTTCAGTTCGCCGTACACGCCGTCGCCGTCCAGGCGAAGCACGATCTCCTTGTAGCCGCCGAGGTCCGATTCATTCGCCGACAGCACCTCGCAGCGCCAGCCCCGGCCTTCGGCGAAGCGGGTGTACATGCGGGTCAGGTCGCCGGCGAACAGCGCCGACTCGTCGCCGCCGGTCCCGGCCCGGATCTCGAGGAAGGCGGGGCGGTCATCGTCCGGGTCCTTCGGAATCAGCGCGAGCTGCAGTTCCTGGTCGAGCCGCGCCAGGTCGGCCTCCGCGCCGGCGATCTCCTCGCGCGCCATCTCGATCATGTCGGCGTCGCCGCTGTCGAGCAGCTCGCGGGCCGCGGCCAGGTCCTGCTCGCGCTGGACGTAGCGCCGGTAGCGCTCGACCAGGGAGGACACCTCCGCCTGCTCGCGCGTGAGCGCGCGATAGCGCTTCATGTCGGCGGCGACGCTGCCGTCGGCGAGGGTGGTGTCGAGTTCCGCGAGCCGGTAGCCGAGGCGATCGAACTTCTGGCGCAGGGCGTCTTTCATGAGGCGGGGACGGAAGGAGGAGGGCGGGGCGCCGGGGAGGCGGCGGGCCGGCGGGCAGCGCCGGGGCTGGTCACCGAGGGTCGCGGCCGGCGTGGACCGCGTCGCGAGCAATGGGGGCGTCGCTACGAGTCCGCTTCGTCGCCGAGCGCGTCCGGGCGGGCGCCCGTGGTCTTCGCGCCGCGCAGGAACAGCCGCGAGACCGTCTGCGCCATCTGCAGGCGCTGCTCGCCGTCGCTGCCGTTGAGCTCGGCCATCGCGCCGTGCAGCATCTTCTGGGTCAGGCCGCGCGCGAGCGCGTCCAGCACCGTGTCGACGTCTTCGCCCTTGGCGATCAGCTTGCGCGCACGCTGGATCTCGGCCTGGCGCCAGCTGTCGGCCTGCTGATGCAGGGCCTGGATCAGCGGCACGGTGTGGCGCTGGCCCAGCCAGTGCACGAAGCTCTGGACGCCGGTCTCGATGATGGCCTCGGCCTGCTGGACGGCCGCCTGGCGCTTCTCGCCGGCGGTCTGGACCAGCTTGGACAGGTCGTCCACCGTGTAGAGATAGACGTCGTCGAGCTTGGCCACTTCCTGCTCGATGTCGCGGGGCACGGCCAGGTCGACCATGAACATCGGCTTGTGGCGGCGCTTCTTCAGCGCGCGCTCGACGGCGCCCAGGCCGATCAGCGGCAGGCTGGACGCGGTGCACGAGATCACCGCGTCGAATTCATGCAGGCGGTCGGGCAGGTCGGCGAGCCGGAAGGACTCGCCGCCCAGCTGGCGGGCGAGCTTCTCGCCGCGCTCCTGCGTGCGGTTGGCGATGGCGATGGCCCTCGGGGCCTTGGCCGCGAAGTGCGTGCCGACCAGCTCGATCATCTCGCCGGCGCCGACCAGCAGCACCTTGATGTCGCTGAGCTTCTCGAACAGCTGCGAGGCCAGGCGCACCGACGCCGCGGCCATGCTGATCGAGTGGCTGCCGATCTCCGTCGAGCTGCGCACCTCCTTGGCGACGGAGAAGCTGCGCTGGAAGAGCTGATGCAGCGTCGTGCCCAGCGTGCCCGCCGAGTCGGCTTCCCGCACGGCCTGCTTGAGCTGGCCGAGGATCTGGGGTTCGCCCAGCACCATCGAGTCCAGCCCGCTGGCGACGCGGAACGCATGCCGCGCGGCGGCGCCGCCTTCGACGACGTACGAGTGGTCCATCAGCGTCGAGCTGCCGACGCCGCCGACCTGCGCCAGCCAGTCGACGGCGGGGCGCACCATGTCGGCGTCGCCCGCGACGTAGAGCTCGGTGCGGTTGCAGGTGGAGAGGATGGCGGCCTCGGCCGCGGCGGTGCGGCGACGCGGCGTCGCGCCGATCTGGTCCTGGAAACGCAGCAGCGTCGGCGCCAGTTGCTCGAGCGTGAACGCGAAACGTCCGCGCAGGTCGAGCGGCGCGGACGTGTGGTTCAGACCGAGGGCGAAAACGGACATGGCGGCGATTATAAAATTCCGCCCCGGCCCGTGTCTCGCACGGGTCTTGGCGGCGCGCTCATCGCCCCGGGATGCGTCAAGAAAAAGGCGCGTGCCGATCGCCGTCCCGTTACATCTTCCCTTCGCCCGGAGCGACGCGACCCGTGGATCCTCTCAGGTTGCCGAAATGCCAGACGGCGTCGAGAGGATCCCGGAGCGACGCGACCCGTGGATCCTCTCGACGCCGTCTGGCATTTCGGCAACCTG
>Ga0055543_1001314_pt1 | contig 10167 bp, 18 predicted proteins | sample AraplaCvi_mMF_r2_2_FD_61186 | JGI IMG/M metagenome (GOLD analysis project Ga0055543, IMG submission 61186) | Arabidopsis root microbial communities from North Carolina, USA - plate scrape MF_Cvi_mMF_r2 | ecosystem: Host-associated > Plants > Roots > Endosphere | place: USA: North Carolina | reverse complement strand
GATGAGTACTGACAAACTAATTCCAATGAGATGGAGATATCGGACGCATTGAACGAAGGCGCCTATCTTCCCGGCGGTTTGTCGCTGCTTCTGACTTTTTGGGCGTCTAGTTGTCCGTGTTCAAACGACTTGGCGCCGGAGCTGCCTTCGGGATAGGGGTTGCCATCTTCCGGGTTCTTCTGTTGGCCGGCTTTCGCGCCACGCTCATATGCGCCAGCATCGCGTTTTTCAGCTTGCTTTACATCCGTTGCGCTCACTACCGGCGGTTTGTCATCCGTTGCCATGGGGCAGTTCTCCTCTATTGCTGGTGGACCTTCTCTACTGCTGAGGAGGTGCCGTCGTAGGCTGCGTTGCCGGTGGCTGTGTCGTGGTGGACTGAGCGGCCGACGGAACTCTAGAATCCCTCGGACTTCGCGAAGGCGAGTTTGCGTAAGGCCAAAAGTTCCACGCCAGCACAGCGACGACGGCAACGACTGGGATAGCAATCTGCGGTCTCCAAGAATTACGCCGTACATGTGGTGTAGTTCTCAGATCCAACGCTGGTTTATTCAAATAATTGTTCATTGATTTTTCTCCGCATTAGCAAACACCTCGCTGTAGCAAAGGTTCCAGTGGCGAAAATATTAGGCAATACGTATGACCATCTTGGTGAAGATCCCAGTATGCTGCCGTCGAATCGTGTCACAGTAGAGCAGGGCGAAACGACGGCAGATCTCGCATTTGAGGTTGAACTCCGTCACGGGGTGGAGTGCGTCGCCTGCGAACGTCGTAGTCGGCAAATCGGCCAGCTAATCAAGAAATACGGGATCGGGCCGGCCTGACTTCGGTGTATCAAACGCTCAACTGACCCGCTTTGACGATATTCGGTTTGGTTAACATGGTGCTTTCTCACCTCGAGACGGCTACCGGCCCAGAAACAAGTTTGCTCAAGAGCAAATAATCTTGCGCAATAAGGCAACTTTACATACGTCCCATCAAAGGAAAATAAGAAGGCAAATCAGTAACATAGGATTTGAACGCGTGGACGCCGAGCAATGAAAATCGAATGTTGATGCGGATCTAGACACTGACGTCTACTTGTTAATGTTTTTTGGTTGCCCACCTAGGAGGTGTGGTTGCTGAGCGCTCGAAGTCTTTTGTTGCTCGCAGTCGCTGCAGTTACTTTCGGCTTTTGACCACGGATGTACTGGCACTGGCATCGGAAGTGACGGGAGGAAGGTCGGTGCGGTTTCGCCCCGGCCTTTTTTGTTTCCGCCATTTAGGAGCCAATATGACATCGGATGTAATTAAAGACGGGACTAAGCGATTTTCGGCTGCTGAAAAGATGGTGAATTCGGATAAAGCCGCTCGAGAAATCATCGCCAAAGAAAAAGCGCAACGAGAAGCGAAAAGCGATCGGCTACGGCGCGCCCGCTTAGCGCAGGAAGCTGAAAGGGCGACGCCCATGCAAAAGGCGCGTAAACTTGGCAGACGCGCACGCCAACTTTAATTGGTTAACGCGTTGAGGTTCTTCAGTGCTTTCTCCTTGGGAAGCCCCAGATAGCCGCGAGGCAAAGCTTGTCGTCCGGAAACGTATTATCACCGGCGATACTTTGCGATTCTAGCTCCTCAAGGGACCTATTCACTTGATGAACTCCCAAATCGGCAATGGCGCAACACCTCCGATCATGCCGGCGATATAGCTCGGGATCAGTAACCCAAAGGCCCATTGCCAGAGGAGGCCAACGAGATAGCTCGCGGCAAGTATTGCGATTATGGTGATGATTGGGCACTGCCAGACGGGTAGTTTCGTCTCCGTGGGTCCAACCATCCCTATTTGGCGCGTTCCATGTCGCGTCGCAGGGTCGACTAGTCAATCGATCATAAGTCGACGAGATAGAATGTCCTCAACCCCATGGCCATAGCATGGCGCGACAGTCATGATCGGTTTGTGGAAGAACGCGCGATTGGCCAAGTCACCAGTCCGACTGCAAAGAGCGGCAGCCGAAACCGAGCCGGTTGGAGCGCAAGTCTACGAATATCATAAAGCCATTCCCAGAGATCGGCGGAAGGGGGCCGCCGATCGGATGCTTGATGTTGGCGCGGCAACACCCGTCGACGTGAATAGTCTTGAGGGCCGGAACAAAACCAGCGGTTGATCAGTTTCAGCGGGATGGCAAAGTATTTTTTTCATATCCGTAGTGGCAACACTTACAGCCCCGACGATCAAGGGGTCGATTTTCCCACGATTGAGGCGGCCAAAAGGGAAGCAATTACGGCGGCCCGGGAAATGATTGCGGATATGGTGATCGAGGGCGACCCTCTGGATGGGATGCGGTTTGAGGTCACAGACGAAAGCGGCAATATTGTCCTGCTACTACCTTTTAGATTTGTGCTTGATTGATCGGTGAAACCTCATGCGTTGGCGCCCGCCGCCCGGCGATGAGTGCGGGCGGCGGGCATGACGTGGCCTCTTTGCAAGGCGAACGCCACGGTGACCGACCAACCAGCCACCAATGATTTAACCAAGCAAGCGAAATGTTGTTCCGACTCGACTGCATAAGCCTGGTCTACTGGAGCGGAGCGCATGAAAAAGATGCTCATAGGAGAACTCGCCCACTGCTGCGCGAGAGAGTTTCGGACACGTCCGCGCCAATCGCGCGATCCGGGCCAGCTACGACTCAGGGCAGGCCGCCGAAGGGCCGGAATTGGTCTATGAAATCAACTGGGATGGCTATGGCTTGGCTATCCATATCGAACCACAGAGCGTTCGCATTCTGACAGGTGGTGGCCACGCTTGGAGCCATCGCTGTCTTCGATTGCCGAGGCCGCTCGCGAAATTGGCGCTACTGCGGTCCTCGGCCAGCTTCGTTGCGACGGCGCACAGGACGACTGCTGCTTAAAGAGCCGCGGCTTGCGCGATGCTTTGTGGCTAGCGCCAATATCGAGGGCTTTCGACCGACGACCGGCCCAATAAGAAGCCAATGCAGAAGCCGAGTGCGCCCACAGTGAGCGCCATCCCGGTAGCGGTATACGGATGATCCGATGCGCCCAACACTACCGCGTTTGCCTCCCGTGTCACTGCGTCGGCGGCGGATTTCGTTGCCTTTTGAACGCCTGTTTGTAGTCTCGTGGCGACGCCGGTGTCGACGTCTAGTTCGTCTTTGGCCATGGTGATTTATCCTTGCTTAGAGAGGGGGAAACTATCAGCAAGCAGGGAAGGTTCCGACGAATAGCGTTAGGCGCGAAATGCCGCCTTTATTGTGCCGGCAACCGGGCGGCCGCAGTGGTTAGGCCCACCACGACGACGGGCCGAGTTTTCCCGACCACACCCGTCTGACAGGATTGCGCAATAGCTGTCACGCCTGCGTGCCACGAGTCGAATTCAGGGGCGAAAACGACGAGATAATCGCATCTTGAAGACGTAGGTTGTGCTACGTTCGCCACCACGTCCCACGAAAGGAAACGGATTGTCGCCGTAGGCTGCCAGAAAGCTGTCGATGTGGTGGCCGCTGAATACTACTGCTACAGAGCCCGAAGGTTTTCTGCGGCCGTCTTGCCAGACCGCCGGTCCTTTGTTGGCTCGTAACCGACCTTCTGCCCGTCCTTGAGGCCTTGCAGGCCCGACCGCTCGACCGCAGAAATATGCACGAAAACATCCGGCGTACCGTCGTCCGGCTGAATGAACCCATAACCCTTTTCAGAGTTGAACCACTTAACAGTGCCAGTTGCCACTTGAAGTCCTCGCTTCATTCCCCCCGGATCGCCAAATAGGGCGCGAAAGCGCACTTCACAAGACCGCTGCCGCGACCAACGGAATGATGAGGGACCCGGTAACGCACCAATATGGCGCAACGGCGGGGAAGCGCGAACCGGAACGAACGGTTACCTTCGGTGTTTTAGTCAAGAGGAGTACGACCACGGGAACCAACGACACAAATCCCCGAGCAGCGTCGCCCGAAAGACGTTGGCACGATAGCGGAAAAGCCCGAGCCCGCCGACAAGGAATCGCTTGCTCCTCCCACCATTCAAAGGCCGGGAGCCAAGGATGAAAGCGAGCGCCCGATCGTCAATCCGGTGACGGGCGGCGCTTTTTAAAGCCGCCGCCGCGGCTCCGCCCAATTCGATACATCCTGGAAGGGTCGGATCCGCGGAATACAATGCCGGAAAGCCACCGGCGACGAGGACGTCGTCGTCATCGCTCACTACATGGCGTCCCCTCGTGAGCTTCATCGCGTTCGATGGCGGCTATCCTGTCGGACCCGTGTGATGCGAGCTCCCCTAATGCAGTATCCGCGCACCGTTCGGCTGCCATACGGCGAAATGTTTGGAAGTTATTTTGATCGACCTAGATTTCTCCGTGACGGAGGCATCCATGAACAAGCAGCAGGACTCTGAATACAGACTGACGTCGGAAGCAGTCCAGACATGGTATCGCTTCTACGAGGTGTTGCCTGACGATCGGGCATCGCGCGTTCTCCGCGCCGCGGCGGTCGATCTTTACCAGCATGGATACCGAACTGCTGACGAAATCGCGACTATGCTCATCGGAACCTATGTCGGTATCTGGTCGACCAAGGTGAACGCCGTGACCTCGCAGTCGGTACACTAGCGCTTTGTTCCTGCCGAGCCGGACCGGCATGCGGGACGAACTTGGCCCCGCTGGACCACCGGGGTGCGCGTGGGCCAAGAACCGCTTGTCTAGCTGGCGCGGCAAGGGCGCCGCGCCTTGCCACCTATTCTTCGACCGGTGTCGAGGTCTTGCCAAGCTTTACGGACGGCTCTCGTCCCCAGACGCGCAGCTTGCCAAGCTCGGCCACGAAGGCGGCAAGCCCTTCGTCTCCAGGCAGCGCCCGAACCCCCTCGTCTAGAGCGTCGGCGATCCCTGCTTTTTCAAGCAGCGGGAGCGCCGACTGATCGTAGCCGATGAACTTGCAGTGTTGGAAAGCGTCGGCGACGAAGTCGCGCGCCGCTGCCTCGCTCACCACGTCGTCCATGGCGGCGGACGACGTGAGCAGAGCCACAGCATCAAAGAGGACAGACGGCCCGCCATCGATCATGTGGTGGGCCTCTATCCATGTCCCGTCGGAGGCCGTAACACCAGCCACCTTCGGCGCGATCAGCTCATAGATGGCTTTTTCACTTGTTATCGCTGTCGTCAGGCTATTCAGCAGCTTCGCGTCGACGCCATCGGTCACGAGAATGCCGAGTTTCCGTCCTTCGAAGCGTTTCGGCCCACGCTCGACGATGCTGAGGGCCGGCGATGCTCCGAGATCCTGGCGGGTCGGCATCGCTGCATCGGCCGGCTCCGGCATGGTTTGGAAGCCGAGCTTCTGGGCGACGGTGGACGCAAGCGTCTCGTCAATATTCATAAGATGAGAGACCATCCGTTCGCGGACTGCCGGCGTCTGAACCTTGGCGAGTTCGAACGTCAACGCAGCTACGATATGGCGCTGCTCCGGCGGGGTTTGGCTGATGTAGAACTGCCGGGCCTGACTATAGTGATCAGCAAAGCTTTCCGGGCGCAGCCGCGCCTTCGTACCCTGCTCTTCAGCAGGGAAGTGGCGATAACCTTTGACCGGCGACTCCCGAGGACCTTCGCCGAAGGAATTCGGCTGATAGTTGACACGGCCAGCCGGATTGCGCATGGCCATGTGACCATCCTGCTGGAAATGCGCGAAGGGGCACTTCGGCGCGTTTATCGGCAGGTGCGTGAAGTTCGGCCCGCCAAGCCGCTTCAACTGCGTATCGAGGTATGAGAAGTTGCGGCCCTGCAGCAGCGGATCGTTGCTGAAGTCGATCCCTGGTGGGACGTTCTGGGTCATGAACGCGACCTGCTCGGTTTCCGCGAAAAAATTGTCGGGCATGCGATCGAGCACCAAGCGTCCAATCGGCTGAGGCGGTAGTATTTCTTCAGGAATGATTTTTGTCGGGTCGAGGACATCAAAGTCGAAGTTGTCAGCAAAGTCCTGGTCGAAGAGCTGGACCTGCAACTCCCATTCCGGGAAGTTGCCGGACTGAATCGACTGCCAGAGATCCCGGCGATGGAAGTCCGGATCGGCGCCGTTGATCTTGACCGCCTCGTTCCAGGCGACCGACTGGAGACCCAGCTTGGGCTTCCAGTGAAACTTCACGAAGGTGGAGTCGTCCTTGGCATTCACGAACCGGAAGGTGTGCACGCCGAAACCCTCCATGAAACGGAAGGATCGTGGGATGGTTCGATCTGACATGATCCACATGACCATGTTCATGCTTTCCGGCGTCAGGCTGATGAAGTCCCAGAAATTGTCATGCGCCGTCTGTGCCTGTGGAAACGCCTTATCGGGCTCCTGCTTGGCGGCATGGATTAAGTCTGGGAATTTAATGGCGTCCTGAATGAAGAACACCGGAATATTGTTTCCCACGAGATCCCAGTTGCCCTCCTGGGTGTAGAGCTTCACCGCAAAGCCCCTGACATCTCGGGCGAGATCCGCAGATCCTTTGTTACCGGCCACAGTCGAAAAGCGGACAAAGGCGGGGGTCTTCTCACCCGGCCGCTGGAAGAGATCCGCCTTGGTGTAGGCAGCGAGCGATTCATAGGTTTCAAAGAACCCGTGGGCGCCGTACCCCCGTGCATGGACGACACGCTCGGGAATCCTCTCATGGTCGAAGTGGAAGATCTTCTCACGGAAATGGAAGTCGTCGACAACGAGGGGACCGCGCGCACCAATCCGAAGCGAGTTCTGGTCATCGGCAACTGGGCCGCCTTGGGCGGTTGTTAGGATTGGCCGCCCGTCTTCCGCGAACTGATGGAGCTCGCCGCCTTCGCCGCGGTGGAGTTTTTGATCGTGGATGGTGACGGTGTCGGACTGTGTTAATCTAGGTTTTCTGACCATTGTCTTGCTTCCCCTTGGGATGTCGTAATCGGTCGAAATGGGAAAAGGCCACCCCAAGGGAGGGCCTTCTTGGGTGGCTACCTCTACTTAAGCGGCCTTTTTACCCTTGGGATTGGCTGACACCTGCGCGAGTTGGGTCAGCTTCTTGTCGGTGGCTTCCTCTTCCGCAAGGGTTGCTTGAAGAAGCGGCACCGCAACCTTGAGGCCGAGCTGTTTGGCCCAGGCGATCAGGGTGCCATAACGCGCAATCTCATAGTGCTCGACCGCCTGAGCAGCCGAAATCAAGCCCGCATCGAGCGCGACCGAGCCCTTGTATTCCTCCATGATCTCTTCGCCTTCGGCGAGGATGCCCTGGATCGCGTCGCAGGTCTTGCCACGAGCTGGCTTGCCGATCAGCTCGAACACCCGCTCGAGGCGCTCGATCTGTCCCTGTGTTTCGTCGCGATGCTTGAGAAATCCAGCTCTGCCTTCTTCGGACTGGGCCGCGCGAGCCATCTTGGGAAGGGCCTTCAGGATCTGCTTTTCGGCGAAATAGATGTCCTTGAGCGTATCAAGGAAAAGGTCGTTGAGAGTCTTTTCGGTGGCCATGGTGTCCTCCTATGGCAGTGGTGCGGTCAGCGAACTCCGTGTGATGGTGAATGTTCCCGCAAGAAATGAACGACGTCCCGTCTCCGAGGGTCGTCTCAATCCGCAAAGGAAGAGAGAGACAGAGAGAGCCGGTCGGCGTTACTGCCAGGGAGTTTTATTCGGAGAGCACAGCGCCTACCGGTTGCAGACACAACTTCCACCCATCACCGTTGTTCCATCGACATTGACTTTTTCGAGGATTTTTCGCCCCAACAGGAATTCAGGTTGGATTTGTCGTTACCGAAGGCGGAGGGGGCAGGGCGGCTCAAGGTACCAGACTGGGCTTTGTCGTACGGTGCGGAACAGCGGCATGATCTCGGCGTTATCGAACGCCACTATGGCGTGGAGAAAACGCCATGGCGAAATTCTTTCCAAATTTGCAACGGTGATCGCCGACCTGTCGGGCAAGCCGGCCACCTTCGTCGGACCGGTTGCGCTCGTCCTCGTCTGGGCGGGATACGGACCATTCTTCGGCTACTCCGAGACATGGCAGCTCGTCATCAATACGTCGACGACGATCATAACGTTTCTCATGGTCTTCGTGCTCCAGAACTCCCGGAACCGCGACGGCAAAGCTCTGCAGGCCAAGCTGGACGAGCTGATCCTCACATCACAGGCGCAAAACAAGTTCGTCGGAATTGAGAAGCTGGATGAACAGCAGCTCCGTGAGATGAGTAAGACACTTGCGGAGAAGGCCGAGTGCGTCGAAGATGTTGCGAACGAGAAGGCCGAGGTTGCATCTTGATCGTATCAGGCATCCGCCTGGCGATCCCCAATCATCTGTATTTCATGCTGCTCAACACCGATCCAGTGGTTCCTTGCGGCATCGCTCGAGCGGATCCTTAGCCTGCAGTGCATGCATATCCCGATTCTGCGAGTGCTGCATCAGGAGCAGCAGAAATAGCGTCGTCATGGTTTCGAGCACGTTTGAGAGCAGGAACCATGGGTTAGGCAACGGCAAAGACGACCGCGGCCAGCATGACGTGATGTCCTGCCAACACTACCGCGGTTTCCGACATGCGGAGAAAATGAGATCGCTAAGCCATGGCGAGAGAATGCGCCAGGAGCGAGCGGGTTCCGGAGGCGATCTTCCTGCGCGATCGTGTCGAAGTCGGCCGCGGGATTATGGCACGGTGGATGGGGGCAAGCTCGGGTTCGAACTCGAGATCCTCGTTGCGATTTTGAACGGTCCTGAAGACCTCTCAATGAAAAACTGTGGTGTTGCTTGGATGGGCACTGATGGTCGAGTGTCACATCCATATCCAAGGTCACCGTCGTAACGCAATTCCGCCCCTGAGGTTACGAGCGTAACCGAGAAAAAAACGGCCGCGGCTATCGGAATGGTACGATTCGCCGGTACAAATCTGGAGAGAAGCCGTGCCGTCGTACCATCATCATTTCTGCAGCGAGAATGGAACTCCGAAAAACACGAAGGTTCCCAATAGCTGCATACAGGCAGCCGAATACATCATTCAGGTCCATCATAGGAATGGGATTTTCCCATGGGTGGAGGGGGCCGACGTGACCCCAAATGTCTATCTTCATTTTGGTTCTGGCAACCCGATCAACATTACGATCGAGGAGAATATCCTGAACAAGATCGGCAACAGCCATGCCAAGGACTACGAATTCTCTAACCTACGACGCCCCGAAGTCGGCGAGGGGATCGCGGTTTTCAACATCGGCGGGAGAGCGCCGAAAGACCACTACAATATGCATTTTTTGGCGACACTGGCGATCCTGGGAACAAAAAGCCGGCCGTCTTTTGTGATGTCCAATCTGAACGAGATCGAAGATAGCGAGATTGCGATGGTCTCGCTCGACGCGGAAAAAGAGAATGTAAGGACATTCGTGGGATCCAACCCCTGGTCGGCGTTTCGTGACGAATACCAGAAAGAGAACAAAGGCAATCGTTTTTTTATTGGACTGCTTACAACCAAGGCGACTCGCGAGATAATATGAAGTTGAGCCGGACGGTCCGCAGGATATCCGATGGATTAACAGCAGCAGCAAGCTCAAGCGCCAGCCCGTTCCTGAACACTCCCGGCGGATGGAGAGCGGGTCGTCGCGTATTATGCCGCCGTCGACGGCGCGGATCGTTGCTGCCCGGATGAACAGCGAATTCGAATCCGTCGACGACGCGTGGCGGCGTTCGGATGTTCCGATGGAAGCGCTTGTCCGGCTGACCGAGGCCGATGCCTTACTGCCGTCTCTGAAGCTCGAACGAAGGGATGCGCTAGGGGCGATCAAGGCCTCCGGGACGAACCCTTGCCCCTGTTCGCAGCTGCCGCCGAGCGAGAGGAACGGCGATCGCAGAGCAGGTCGAGCCGGAGGTCGAGCTTGGGCAGATGACGGAAGGCCACAATGTGGTGGCTGACTACGGTCACGTTGGTCTGGCCGCTCCGTGAGCATCCGGTAGCGTTTCTCCGCAACAATCTGCAGAAGCGCAACATCGTCACCTGCGCGCGGGGGCAATGTGCATTACCAACGAGGACGAGAGCGAGCCTGCGAACGTGGTCGTATGGGCAAGCTTGTCGGCAGCCGCAACTGGCCGACGCCGCCGTCGCTGCTGGCCAGCGGCATTTAACGACGCCATGCTCCATCGACAGGGAACCCGCGTCTTACCAGGTGCCTGCGTCCTTTCTCTCGCGCAAGTTCAGCCAGCCGGGGTCGGACGACTGACGAC
>Ga0055543_1001282_pt1 | contig 10337 bp, 9 predicted proteins | sample AraplaCvi_mMF_r2_2_FD_61186 | JGI IMG/M metagenome (GOLD analysis project Ga0055543, IMG submission 61186) | Arabidopsis root microbial communities from North Carolina, USA - plate scrape MF_Cvi_mMF_r2 | ecosystem: Host-associated > Plants > Roots > Endosphere | place: USA: North Carolina | reverse complement strand
ACTTCCGGAAGTTCGTGACGGCTTGCTCGGCCTTCTTGATTCCGGCGAGGAGCTTGTCCGCTTCGACGTCAATAGCGGATCCGCAACCGTCGCAAACGAAGTTATTGTTCGACCGTATCCAAGCGATGCTCTTTTCGGTCTTCTCTCCGCACTTGGGGCAGGGGATACCGATCTCTTGCTGTTCGAACACGATAGCGCTCCAGAAGTTGAGTTTACGCATGACACCACAACTTCTCATCCTCTGCAATCTGGTGACATGAAATGACCGGCGCGGAGATTATGGCTGCCGTGTCATTCTTCGTCGGCTTGCTCGGCTTCGTGGCCGGCATCTGGTGGCGGATTGAGGGGAAAGTGAAGGTTGCGGAGGATAAGGCCGGGAAGGTTGCTGAGGACCTGGCCGGGTTTAAGTTGCGCGTTGCCGAGCACTACGTTTCCAAGCAGGGACTGCGCGAGACCACCGAGCAAATCCTTGCATCGATCAGCGGCGTGAAAGACGCCGTCGACAACATGACGCTGCGAGTCGACCGCATCGTTGAGAACCAAGCAAAACCTCGAACTACGCGCACCTAATCAAGGCCCTCTCCTTAACTGGGGAGGGCCTTTTTTGTTTGACGGGATTGACCGCTAGAAACTAGGTCACAAGTCAGACGGCATTGCGTACAACCTAGAACTGTTTTATCCCTTTGCCATCGACTTTAGGGGAACAGGCATGGCCAAGCTTACGGTTGCGGAAAACTTCAGTTTCGATCAGACCAACTTCGATTTCAGCAACCTTTTTTATGGATCATCATACGCGCGGTCATCGACCCTGTTTCGCGTGAACTACTCCGATGGGGTCAGCGAAGAGTTTCGTGGCACTGGGTTCACATACGACGCTTATGGCGTGCCTTATGCAGGCACGGTCACCAGCTACGGCGCGACCTACAACGGCCAGCGCCTGTTTCTCGTCGAGGGCGGGAGCGTGTCTGCAAGCAGCATCGTTGCTGCAGCGGATACGTGGGACCTTTCAGATGACGCTGCCGTGATCATGAATGTGTTGAGAGGCAATGACACACTTACCGGCGGCAACCTGGCTGACATTATGATGGGCTACGACGGGGATGACGTCATCAACGGAAACGGAGGTGACGACGACCTTTACGGTGATGCCGGCAACGACACCATCATCGGCGGGAAGGGGGCAGACTGGATCTATGGAGGCGCTGGCAGTGACACAGCATCGTACGCCACCGCGTCAACGCGCGTGAGCGCGAGCCTTATTGACGCTTCAAGCAACACCAACGATGCGAAGGGCGACGCCTACTATGACGTCGAAAACCTTCTTGGTTCGCGCTTCAACGACGTTCTCACGGGCAATGCGGGCGGTAACGTTCTTATGGGCGGCGACGGTAACGATACCCTTATCGGCGGCGCAAGCGGTGACCGTCTCTATGGCGGCAACGGTAGCGACACGGCCTCGTACGCATCAGCTTCGGCCGGCGTAATCGCAAGCCTTGTGGCGCCCAAAACCAACATCGGAGATGCGAAGGGGGATATATATTCTTCGATCGAAAATCTTTCCGGTTCAGGCTTCAATGACGTTCTCGCTGGCGATGCGACCGCCAACGTTCTAACCGGAGGCAGCGGTAACGATACGCTCGTCGGTGGCGCCGGCGGCGATGTTCTGAACGGTGGCGCCGGCAGCGACACAGCATCGTACGATTCAGCATTAGCGTCAGTAAAAGCTAACCTGGCGGATGTTGCGAGCAACACCCGGGACGCCAAGGGCGATACGTACTATAGCATCGAGAATCTTCTCGGCTCGAGTTTTGGCGACGCACTCACTGGTGGTGCAGGCGTGAATGCCCTTACCGGAGGAGACGGCAACGATGTTCTCAGTGGAGGGCTGGGGAACGACAAGCTATTCGGCGGCGCGGGCGCTGATCGGCATTATGGCGGGACTGGTACCGACCGATTTATCTTCAAAGCAGTCTCAGAATCCGCAGGTTCCACCGCCGACACGATTTTCGACTTTTCGACAAGTGAACTGGACAAGATTGACCTTTCTGCCATCGACGCCAGTACAACGTCAGCGGGCGATCAGGCCTTCTCGTTCATCGGAGCAAATACCTTCACCGGTGTAGCGGGACAGCTTCGCTTCGATAAGCTCGCTTCCGACACCTACATCTATGCGGATGTCAATGGTGACAGGGTCGCCGACTTTAAGGTACATTTGGATGATGCGATCACGCTGACGAAGGACTACTTCATCGTGTAGGGCGTGCATAATGTGGGGTTTTCAGGTGTGTTTGTTCAACCCGGCGCAGCGGCTCGAGCGCGATGAGTTTCGACCGTGCAGGTTGAGCTTTCAGGCGAGTTGCTTCGAAACGGTAGGACAGCCTTTATCGCGATTGGCGTCGCCAGCGCATTGATCAGTATTCACTTTCTGATCGCGTTCTACATGCTGGAGGTTTATGACCGGATAGCCCCAACGCACCTTTCGTGAAGAATGAGGAAGCACCTCACTCTCTCCCATCTAGAATAATCCGCAAAATCCGTATCATGCCGGCCGCATCTAGAAGCGCCGACTTCACCAGATCATGGGTGCGTCTTTCCACCCCGCGACGCGCTCGAACTACATCTGCCTAGATGGTGGCCATGTCTCTGGGTGGTGTTCGAAGCAGAACCAATTCGGCGCACCCTTGCTATTGGCAAAGCCGAAGCCGCCGCACTCGTTGCAGCCGGGATGCTCGCAGAGGTGAGTGGCAGAGCCGCTGTCGGTCTTTTTTTCTGCGCAGCCTTCGTCGCTCATAATCGTCCTCCCGGTCTGAGCGTTCTCAATAGGTTCTCTTGGCTGCGAGAGTCAATGTGACGGTCCCGCCGAAGTATGCTTTGACAGGCGACCTGAGGCGATGGAAACGCAATGGGCGCCCCGGTGTGCTCCGCGTCACCGGCAGTTCGTCTAAACGAGGAACATCGAGGCGTTGTAGGCTCCGGAGAACGTGAACACCAAGTCTGAAAACGAGTCTGAATCGAGATAGACCTCAACCATGTCGCTCGAGAATTTTACGTTAGTCGGGTTGATGCTACGCAGGTCAATCTGGTCAGTCATGTAGTTCCCGGAAATGAGTATAGGCTCCCGTTCTTCCACGCTGGTTATTTTAAGAGTCTCGGCGTCGGATGAAAATTTGACTTCGACTTGGTCAATGTTATTCACGCGGAGTTGAATTATGTCGTTCACTGGGCGGAAGTATATGGTATCGAGGCCGTACGACGATACACTGCAAACCTTCTCAGTTGGTTTGCTCATCCATTCGTAATATTCAATTTCTTTGATATTGCCCTCAGCATCGGCAAGATTAACACCGATTAGTCTTACTGTATCGGGGTTCTCGAATAGTATGTCCTCTTCGTCTTCTGTCATGGCGGTTTTGTCCGTCACTACGTCGCCAATGTTGTCGACGATGTATATGTCGGACATCCATCCGCCCTTCATCGTATCAGCGCCGGCGCGGCCATTTATCGTAGTGGAGGCGTTGCTGGCTCCGATCAGTGTATCATTGCCTGCGGACCCAAGTAGCGCCTCGATCGAGGACACGGTTGCCGTAACGCCAAATATTGTAGACGCTGATAGGTCGACTTTTCCCGGCTGAACCAGCTCAATTGCGTCAATGCCGTTGCCGCCGTTGATCTGTTCCCCGGACACCACATCGCCGGTCCTGAAGTAGAATGTGTCCGATCCGTCCGACCCAACGAGGATGTCGATCCCTCCGCCTCCAAAGATGAGGTCATTGCCCAGGCCACCATTCAAATTGTCGTTGCCGCTACCGCCGACGAGCCAATCATTGCCGTCTTCACCAAGCAGTCTGTCATCGCTAAATCCGCCAAAGAGAAGGTCGTCGCCGCTGCCGCCAATTAGTAAATCCTTCCCGCCGGTCTCTTCCAAAAAGAGCGGCCCGGTATTGAAGGCAACAGGCTTCCATGCACCGTCCTCCTGCAGAAGTCTGCTGAAGATGTCGGACGGTCCTTTCGGAGCTGAACTGTCGGATAGATATCCCGAGAATGAAAAATCTCCCATCAAGATGTCATTCCCATCCCCACCACGAAGTACATCCGCGCCTTGCTGCCCAATTAGTTTGTCGTTCCCACCCGAGCCGTACAAATTGTCGGAACCCCAACCGCCGTCGATGAGATTTGATGTCTTGTCACTCTGATCAGTCTTCGAAGATCCTGCGACGATCGAATCGTCGCCAGTGCCGCCATTCAGACGATCTGCGCCGGCCCCGCCGACCATCGAGTCGTTGCCGCCTCGTCCGAAGAGGTGATCATTGCCGGCGCCACCATACAGGACGTTGCGTTGATTGCCGCCGTACAGGAAATCGTTGCCCGCGCCTGCGATCAGCGTCTGCACATATCCGGCTTTGCCGTCAGCGGCGTACAGGCTGGGGTCTATAAGAGCTACGTTTCCGGCAGCATTGGTCAGCGAGTGACCCGAAATAAACTGAACATCTTTTACGACGATGAGTGCGGTCGCTACTTTTTGCGGGGTAGTTTTCGCGGTGATGCCATGAAGTTTATCGAGCGCATCCAGCGTTTCTTCCCTTACGCGTATGCACCCGCGAGTGAGCCTGTCTCCCAGGGTTGGATATTTTATATCGTCGTTTCTTCCGGCGTGTATCTCCATTCCATTTCTGTATCCGGTGGCGAATTCCTCGACGGTCCAGTTGTAGTCATCGGCCGCATGATAGACTTTGTGGTACTCCACAGGTTCGTTGATAGGCGCTACCGAGGCGTCTCCGCGGTTATCTCCGTCGAACGAATAGATCCCGCGGCCGCTATAGCCCCCGGTCTCGGAGACTTTCTCACCACGATCGATCACTCCATTATTGTTGGTATCCTTGAAAAGTCCGGCTTTGAGCTCCCGGCTGTCGCAGATGTAGGCGCCAAAGCTCATTGGTCCATTTGAACTCCGTATCGCTAACCCGCTGGCCTCAAAGGCGACCTATGTAATTGTACCGATATTCTTTTGGTCGGCCGCTTCATCTTGGAGCGCGGCCGAAGTTGCGGGTACTCCGCTAAAAAAGTACAGAAGTCCTGTTGCGCTTTTGTCCTGATCAAAGATCATGAAGGGCATTTAAGTGCCTCCCGTTCTAGGTCGAGATTTATCCCATCCCGGACTCAGGGTGCTGTAAAACGCGTAGCAAGACACTTCGCGGGCACGTATTGCCCCCGTCCCGCAAGTGGATACTTCTTCGTGAATGCCGGAATGCGCGAATATCAAACTTACTGCAGCCGGCAGGCGACGGATATTCGCCTAAAGTGACTACTTACAGTTGGGGAGAGGCTGGTGCGGAGACATGGCGGGCAGCGTAGATGCGGCAGGGCGTCAACGTCCTCTCGCAAGTCAAACCAAGAACATGTCGTTCGTTATCGATCCGTGAAATTCAGCTACGACTCGCGATTCGTTGTGAATTGCTCCATCCTTAGGGGGCGTTGGGGCGCCCACCAACCCTGGGTTCTCCCATCTCTTGATAAAGGTCGCAGTCGCACTGCAAAAGTAAGCCTCGCTAATAGGGCTGAGCTCCGTAAGAGCCATATCCGCGCCCCCCTTCAGCGCACGTGATCCAGCGCGCCCTCTCTCAACCTAATGCTACTACAGATGGAGGTTCGGAAATATTAGCTCTTGCTGGTTAGTCGCTAGTCAAAAAAAGATCTGGTGGTGGACAGCCTGCGTTATCGGCGCATGGCGACGTCTACGATCATCGCCAGCCGGCAATCCTGCTCTCGATTGCTGTCTGCAAGCGGTAAGATCGGATCGCGTTGAGCTTTCCCAGTTCAGCCTGGCCTTGTGCACGCTTGAATTTTGCCTGCTCTGTCGCGACTTCAATCTTCGCGGAATGCATGTCGCATTTGGTCGGTTAGCGGCTTTGTTAGATAAGACATGACTGTTCGGTTGGCGGTCTTAATGAACACTTCGGCGGGCATACCAGGGTAGAGCGAGAGGGTTCTGAGCTTCGCGAGACTGTCTGGTTTCGGGCGTATCCGAAGAGAGTAGAAGTTCGCGCCGGTCCGCTGGTCTGTGACAAGGTCCGGAGCCACTGTTACGATGTCGGCTTCGACCTCAGGCGTAGTGCGTTGGTTGAAGGCGCTGAACCGTATCTCCACCGGTTGGCCGACGCGGATCTGGTCGATATCGTGGGGCGCCACCCGCGCCTCGACCGTAAGCTCGCTAGACTCTGGTACAACGAGCATTAGCGTTTCGCCTGGATTGACGACGCCGTTTACTGTGTGAACCACAAGCTGATAGACACGCCCAGAGAGCGGAGCAGTGATGTCGAGCCGACGCAATTGGTCACTTGCAGCGGCGTGGCGCTCTTCATATTCAGATAGTTTAGCTTCGACATCCGCCAATTCTCTCGCGACTTCCGTCCGGCGGTCTTCGTCCAGCTGCGATGCCTGCAGATCGAGTTCGCTCGACTTCCCATTAGCCTGGGCGCGCGCTGCAATGAGTTTGCCACGCTCGCCCTCAAGTTCCGCGCGCTGACGCTTGAGATTCGTTACTCTCTGTATCGATACAAGCCCCTGACCGTAGAGTGAATCAACGCCGGCAAGTTCCTCTACTATGAGTTTTAGCGCCTCTTCGATCGCTTTCAATTGCACGGTGAGCCCTTCGACCTCGTCCGCAAGCTGGGCTTTTTGCGACGAAAGCTGTTGCTTCATATTAATGAGTGCCGCTCGGCGGCTAGCAAAGAGCCGATTTTCACCGGTCATGAGCTTCGCTGCACCAGGAGGGGAGACAAATTTGGTTAGATCTTCATCCACTTCGAAAGTTTCCATCCCAACCTGCTCGGCTTGAAGCCGAGCACGGCGAGAATAGAGCTGCGCCAGTGTACTTTCGACAATCGAGAGGTTCGCGCGGACAGTGGTGCCGTCGAGGCGGACCAAGGCTTGGCCAGCCTGGACACTGTCGCCTTCCTTGACAAGAAGTTCGCCAACTATACCGCCGGTCAGATGCTGGACTTTCTTGACGCTTTCGTCGACCACGACCACGCCCGAGGCTATGACCGCGCTTGACAACTCAGTAGTCGCCGCCCAGCCGCCAACTCCGGCGACAAGGGCTAGAGCGAGCGCCGAGACGACGATTATGTGGCGTGACAGAGAGCGACGTGAGTTCAATGGATGCCGCATTGTGCCGGTCACTGCTTTATCTCCTGACCGTCCTGAACTACCTTTAGCTGGGTTGGCGGCATCAACTGCTGGGGGCGAAGCACTTTGCCGAGTACTTCATCCTTCGGACCGAAAGCCTGCCCGCGCCCTTCACTCATCATCAATACAAAGTCCACGTTCGACAGGGCGCTTGGCCGGTGTGCGATCACGACAACAACGCCGCCCCGAGTGCGCACGTTCATAATGGCTTCACTCAGTGCTTGCTCGCCTTCCGAATCGAGATTCGAATTCGGTTCGTCTAGAACAACAAGAAAAGGGTCGCCGAAAAGTGCTCTAGCTAGCGCCACTCGTTGGCGTTGGCCGGCGGAAAGCAACGTGCCCCGCTCACCGATCTCGGTCTCATAGCCGTTCGGGAGTCTTAAGATAAGATCGTGGACACCGGCCACCTTGGCCGCTGAGACTATTGCCTCAGATGTAGCGTCGTCTGTGAAGCGACAGATATTCTGCGCCACGGTCCCGGTAAAGAGTTCAACTTCTTGCGGGAGATAGCCGATGTGCTTGCCGAGTGCCTCGCTATCCCATTGGTCTAGGGCAGCGCCATCGAGGCGCACGGAGCCCCGACAGGCGGGCCAAAGGCCGAGAATGGCGCGTGCCAGAGATGACTTGCCAGACGCGCTGGGGCCGATGACGCCGAGCGCACTACCTGCGCGGATCGTAAAGCTTATGTCCGTGAAGATAATACGCTGTGTTGTAGGTGGGCCGCTCGCCAACCCCTCGACGCTCAAACGCTCACGCGGGTTTGGCAGTGCGAGCGACGTTTCCGTTTCCGGTAAAGCTTTGAGCAGCTCCTTGAGGCGCCGCCAGCTTTGGCGCGCCGCGACGAGACCTCGCCAGTTGCCGATCGCCAGTTCCACCGGAGCAAGCGCCCGGGCTGTTAGGATCGAACCTGCAATGATAATGCCGGGAGTAGCCTGTTCCTTGATGACGAGAACCGCGCCCGCGGCGAGCACGCCAGACTGCAACGCCATCCGGAAGACCTTCGAAAGCGAACCGTAACCGTTGCCGATATCAGCCGTTCGTCGGCTCTCTTCCCGGAAAAGTGCACTATGCTGATCCCAGTGCTTCATCAGGTATTTAGACATACCCATCGCTTGGATGACCTCGGTATTGCGCAAAGAGGACTGAGCGAAGGCGTTGCGTTGCCCAACTGCTTCGGAGGCTTTTGCCGAGGGCACTTGCGTGCTGCGATTGGTAAGGTAGGTGAGGAGTGTGAGTACCAGTCCACCGCCGATCGCGACTAAGCCGATTACGGGATGAAACAGGAAGCAGATTGCGACGTAGAACGGCAGCCATGGCAGGTCGAAAAGCGCAGCTGGCCCCGCACTGGAAAGGAAGGATCGGACCTGGTCGAAATCGCGTAATGGATGGAGACCGTCCCCATGTACTCTTAGTTTCAACGGAGATTTGAGGAGAGCTCGAAAGATCCGCCTGCTCAACCGCTCGTCGAGGACGCCGGCGATGCGTACCAACATGCGCCCCCTGACGAGTTCGAAAGCGCCCTGAAAAATGTAGAGCAACAACGCGAGAGCGCAGAGAGCAATGAGCGAGGGAATGCTTCGGCTCGGTAGAACCCGATCATAAACCTCGAGCATGAAGAATGAGCCGGTGAGATAGAGAATGTTTACTAGGGCGCTGGCAACACCGACGCCGATAAAGGCGCTTCGACAATCGCGCAACGCAGAGACGGGATCGATGTTTCTATCGTCTGACGCGGCTGCGAACTCAAGCACTGACCGATTTCTCCTAATAGCTACTGTGGGCCGAAAATGCACTCAATAGCACGGGCCCACAAATCACCTTTGTCTTGCAGCGCAAGCTTGGTCAAGAAACAATTCAAAACGCTGCTAGGAAATTTGTCCCTATGAAAACAAATATGTTGAGAATTGCTTCTATGGCGATCAAATTTACTATTATAGCTCGTCTGTCCTCATTGCAGCTATGCAGTTACGCCTTTGGCGGCTGTCTTGTTGGACTTATGAGCGCGCGCCTCAATGCTGTGACCCTAGGGCGTAGAAATGCTCAATGACCTAGAGCTCTGTGCGCACTGGGTACCTACATGGAAAAACATTGATTGGTTGTACGCGCCGGAAAAATGTAAACACCAAGTCAAAAGGGGCGTCGGCATCGAGATAGACCTCCACTCTGTCGCTTGAGAAGCGCACTTGATTGGGTCAGGTGCTCCGCAGGTCAATTGTGTAAGTCACGTAGGTAATCGAAATTGCTTCGATCTCGGCCACGCTGGTTATTTTAAGGATCTCAACGTCGGACGAAACCTTGACTTCAACTTGGTCGACGTTGTTGACGCTGAGATGGATGATATCATTCACAGGGCGGAAATAGATGGTATCGAGACGTAGGAGGCGACAGTGCAAACTTCCGAACGATCAATCCGGCTTGGAAGGTCGATCGGTGCCGTCAAAGCGCTCGCCTATTGCCAATAGAACGACAACCAGAACGGCGCCGCAGATAAACCCGACCGGGAAGCCTGGACCGAACCAAGCCTTCAGCGAGAGGAAGCCCTCGTGAAAGGCAAAGTACACCAGTGCAGACAAAGCGACGCAGGCGATTTGGACGGCGATCCGGGTCATTCCCACAACATACATGAGAAAGGCGGGAATTGAAGAAGGTCCTGGATTGAAGAAATCCTGAGGACTTGTCTCTGTCGACGGCACCTTCACGGTTTCCGACAACAGGGATCAGACGAAGTGGTTGGCATTCCATTGGCGGCTTCACCACCGTCACGACGCGGACCTTCACTTTCCCAGATGCGGACGGGACGTTCGAGCTGGTGTCGTCAGGCACATTCACTTCCGCGGTTGCAGGGACGTATACCACCCAGTAAGGCCGCTACATCCGCGTCGGCAATCTGGCCCATTTCAAACTTCGCCTGATCTTTCCGGAGGGCAAATACGCTCGCTCTCCAGACGATGAGCACTGGCGTTGCTGCCGGCAACGTTGCTATGGACACAGCGGCCACGCTTCAGATATCCGGCTCCTACATCGCCGCTTAAGTAAGCGACAAGGAGACCCCATCTGGCAGGGGTGATGGACGTCACGCTATGGCAGGCATCTGATTTCTCTGACTGTGAGGATCTATGTCTACGCCTACGGCTAGCCCTAGAATGATCCAT
>Ga0055543_1001229_pt1 | contig 10697 bp, 8 predicted proteins | sample AraplaCvi_mMF_r2_2_FD_61186 | JGI IMG/M metagenome (GOLD analysis project Ga0055543, IMG submission 61186) | Arabidopsis root microbial communities from North Carolina, USA - plate scrape MF_Cvi_mMF_r2 | ecosystem: Host-associated > Plants > Roots > Endosphere | place: USA: North Carolina | reverse complement strand
CGGGCGGGTGGATGTCGAGAACCTTTTGGATGTGATATTTTCCGAATTCTGTATCGGAAAATAGTCTGTGGAAACAACGATACAACGTTTGCGAGTCCTTCGTTGTGTTTCACGTGAAACGATTCGTGCCGGTGCAAAGGTGTGCTGGCTTGGAGATATGAGCAATGACCCAGTATGATGTTATCGTCATTGGCGGTGGACATGCCGGTTGCGAGGCGGCGGCCGCGGCTGCACGTCTCGGCGCCAACACGGCACTGATCACGCACAAGGCGTCGACCATCGGCGTGATGTCCTGCAATCCAGCGATTGGTGGATTGGGCAAGGGCCATCTCGTGCGCGAGATCGATGCCATGGATGGTCTGATGGGTCGGGTCGCCGATGCCGGCGGGATTCAGTTTCGCCTGCTCAACCGTCGCAAGGGCCCGGCTGTCCGCGGTCCGCGCACGCAGGCCGACCGGCGCCTTTATCGCGAAGCCATGCAGCGCGAAATAAGCGGCATTGCCAACCTCACGGTGGTTGAGGGTGACGCCTTCGACTTGATCGAGAGCGATGGCAAGGTCAGCGGTGTCGTCATGAAGGACGGCCGGACGTTTGCATCGACGTCCGTGGTTTTGACGACCGGCACCTTTCTGAAGGGGCTGATCCATATCGGCGACCAGAAGATCCCGGCTGGCCGCGTTGGTGAAGAACCCTCTGTTGGGCTTTCGGCGACACTGCTGCGCTATGGTCTGAAGCTGGGACGTCTGAAGACCGGTACGCCGGCACGCCTGGATGGGCGCACGATCGATTGGGACAGTGTCGGCCGACAAGGTCCCGACGAGGATCCTGTACCGTTCTCCTTCATGACCGACCGCATTCTGAACCGTCAGATTGATTGCGGCGTGACGCGCACGACCGAGGCCACCCACAAGATCATCGCCGACAATATCGGAAAGTCCGCGATGTATTCGGGTCAGATCGAAGGCGTCGGTCCGCGCTATTGCCCGTCGATCGAAGATAAGATCGTGCGTTTTGGCGAGCGCGACGGTCATCAGATCTTCTTGGAGCCGGAAGGCCTCGACGATGACACCATCTATCCGAATGGGATCTCGACCTCATTGCCGGCTGATATCCAGGAGGCGTTCATTCGAACAATTCCGGGATTGGAGAATGTGGCGATCCTGCAGCCCGGCTATGCCATCGAGTATGACCATGTGGATCCGCGCGAGTTGAACGCGACGCTGGCGGTGCGCAAGATGCCCGGCCTGTTCCTGGCAGGGCAGATCAACGGGACGACAGGTTACGAAGAAGCCGGCGCCCAGGGGCTGGTCGCGGGCCTGAATGCGGCGCTGCTGGCGACCGGTCGGCCCGAGGTGATCTTCAGCCGCACCAACTCCTATATCGGCGTCATGATCGACGACCTGACGTCGCGCGGCATTACCGAGCCTTACCGCATGTTTACATCTCGAGCGGAGTATCGTTTGTCGCTGCGCGCTGATAATGCCGATGCGCGACTGACGCCATTGGCGATGGAACTCGGCTGTATTTCAGATGCGCGCCGCGACCGCTTTACCGACTGGCAAGTACAGTTCGATGATGGACGGCAACTGTTGAAGAGCCTCTCGGTGACGCCAGCCGAAGGCAATCGTCATGGCCTGAAGCTGAACCAGGATGGCCAGCGGCGCACCGCCTTTGAAATCCTCTCCTATCTGGATCAATCGATTTCCGCCTTGGTGCCGATCTGGCCGGAGCTGTCGTCGATTGGTTCACGGGTCGTCGAGGCGCTGGAAATTGACGCGGCCTATGCGGTCTATATGGACAGGCAGGCGGCGGATATTGCAGGCATTCGCCGCGAGGAAAATCTGGTGATCCCTGAAGGCTTTGACTTTGACAGGCTGTCGGGATTGTCCAATGAGTCGAAGCAGAAGCTGAAACAGCATGGACCGCGCAATCTGTCGCAGGTGATGAAGGTGGATGGCATGACGCCCGCCGCCGCATCGCTGATCCTTGCCTGGCTGAAGCGTCAAAACGGAAGCGCAGAACGCGAAGAAAAGGCAAGTGCACAATGAAAACGAGTCCAATCGATGTGTTGAACGGACTGCGTGTTTCACGTGAAACGAATGAACGCCTGGAGCACTTTGCCCGCCTTTTTCAGAAGTGGGCGAAGTCGATCAATCTCGTAGCGCCTTCGACGATTGAGGATCTATGGCGCCGCCATATCGTTGATAGCTTGCAGCTTGTACAGTTGTCGCCCGAGCCAAAGACCTGGGTTGATCTGGGAAGCGGCGGCGGCTTCCCGGGCATCATTACGGCGATCTATCTCTCGGAGTTCGCTGACGGCTGGGTGCATCTCGTCGAAAGCAACAACAAGAAAGCCGCATTCTTGCGAGTCGCCTTGGCCGAAACGGGCGCGCGTGGCTCCGTTCACCCGATTCGAATCGAAGAAGCCGGCAAGGTGATTCCGCACGCCGACGCGGTTTCGGCGCGGGCCTTGGCCGATTTGACGCTCTTGCTCGACTACTCTGCGCCGTGGTTGCTGGCAGATGAGCGCAAAACGGTCGCCTATTTCCACAAAGGGCGGGATTACCAGCGCGAAATCGACAAAGCCATTGGCCGCTATCAGTTCGATCTGGTAAAACATCCAAGCGTCGTCGAGCCGGACTCTGTTGTGCTCGAGATCGCAAATCTATCACGCAAGGTTCAGTGATCGGCGAGCGGAAACATGTTTGGCGCAAGAAATCGCATCATCACAATCGCAAATCAGAAAGGTGGAGTCGGTAAAACGACGACCGCCATCAATCTGGCGACTGCTCTCGCGGCAATCGGCGAACGAGTCCTCATCGTTGATCTCGATCCGCAAGGCAATGCTAGCACCGGCCTGGGTATTCAGCGGCGCGATCGGAACCTCTCATCCTACGAGCTGATGATGGGCTCCCACGGGATCAACGAGATAGCACAGCAAACCGCTGTGCCGAATCTTTCGATCGTGCCTTCGACCATGGATCTTCTCGGCGTCGAGATGGAGATTTCTCAGGAACCGGACCGGGTCTTCCGCCTGCGCAAAGCTTTGGTCAGCCCGGCGGCGATGGATTACTCCTATGTGCTCGTCGATTGCCCGCCGTCGTTCAATCTGCTGACGATGAATGCTATGGCCGCAGCGCATTCCGTGCTGGTGCCGTTGCAGTGCGAGTTCTTCGCGCTGGAAGGTCTCAGCCAGCTGCTGGAAACTGTGGATCAGGTTCGCCGATCGGTGAATCCGTCGCTGGATATACAGGGTATCGTGCTGACGATGTTCGACTCGCGCAACAATCTCGCCCAGCAGGTCGTCAGTGATGTCCGGACCCATCTTGGCGACAAGGTCTATCACACGCTCATTCCGCGCAATGTTCGCGTTTCCGAAGCGCCGTCCTATGGCAAGCCCGCGATTCTCTATGATCTGAAATGCGCTGGAAGTCAGGCCTATCTGCAGTTGGCATCGGAAGTGATTCAGCGTGAACGTCAGCGCAAGGCGGCATAATCATTTCGGTAGCGTAATTTAAATCGGGTGACGATATGAACGACGATAGCTCGAAGAGACGGCTTGGTCGCGGACTGGCCGCGTTGATCGGCGAGATGGATCAACCGCTGCAGGCAGGTGCTTCCGCCCCTGCCCCGGTCAATCCGGACCGGCGTGTGCCGATTGAGTTCGTGTCGCGCAACCCGCGCAACCCGCGCCGGCAGTTCGACGAAGCCGAGCTTCAGGATCTCGCCAACTCGATTCGTCAGCACGGCATCGTTCAGCCTGTTGTCGCTCGCACGATCGGCGCCGACCGCTACGAGATCATCGCCGGCGAACGTCGTTGGCGGGCGGCACAGTTAGCCGGATTCACCGAGATTCCGGTCATTATCCGTGACGTTGACGATCGCACGGCGCTCGAGATCGCGATCGTCGAAAACGTTCAGCGTTCGGATCTCAACCCGCTCGACGAGGCGCTCGGCTATGAGCAGTTGATTGCCGAGCACGGTTATACGCAGAACGATCTCGGCGAAATTATCGGCAAGAGCCGCAGCCACGTCGCCAACAGCCTGAGACTGCTGAAATTGCCGGAACCGGTGCGCGACATGCTGTCGGAAGGCGCGCTGTCTGCCGGGCATGCGCGCGCGCTGATTCCGACGTCGGATCCGGCGGCGCTGGCCCGCACGATCGTCTCCAAGGGGCTTTCGGTGCGTGATGCCGAGCGCATCGCCCAGAACGATATCCGCGCACAGAACGACCCGAATTTCGGCAAGACGGCACGCCGCGACGAGAAAGATGCGGACACGCTGGCGCTTGAACGCACCCTGTCGGACAGCCTTGGCCTCGAGGTGACCGTCAATCACAAGGCTTCCGGCGGCCATCTTCGCATCGCTTACAAGACGCTCGATCAGCTTGAGGAAATCTGCCGGCTGCTCGAGCGCCGCTGAGCGCTTACAAACGGCATTGTGAGAACAATCGAGAGGCGCGCCCTGCAAACAAGGGCGCGCCTTAATATATTGATTTCTCTAATCTTTCTGCGCGAATGGACCAGATTCAAAGGGATCGCCTGCAAGGACGTGGATCCATGCGTGTAAAGAGGCAATTCCAGCTAGGAAATGAAGGAAGCAAGCGACCTCAGCCGGCTGAATTCCCCTGGGCCAAACGCATCAACGCCGTGCGGATTGCACCGTAATCGCCATGAGGTTCTGCAAGACAAGGCTTTCCTCGAGGCTTGCGCGGCTGCGGCTTTGAAAGATTGTCGTCTGCAGGCGATTGAGTTCACGGCGTATCGCCGGCGCCGTCCATTGCTTCAGCGCGGCCTCGACGATCGGTTTGCGTCGGAAATGCAGACCACGCCCGAGCGTAGCAATCACCTGCCCTGCCTGTTGACGACTGGCGTCCATTTCGGCGCGCATCACGTCGAGCTGCTGGAACTGTCGCAGACAGGCCTGCAGTACCAGAAACGCCGGGGTCTTCGAGGTCGTGATCTTTTGCATCGCGTGCAGCAGGCCATCGAGATCGCCCTTGAGCACCGCATCGACCGCGTCGTCGACGGAAATGGCGCTGGCATCGCCGACGATGTCGAGCACGTCCTCCTCGTCCACGGCCGTCTTCCCACGGCAGTAAAGGGCGAGCTTGCGCAGCTCGTTGCGTGACGCCAGACGGTCGCCGCCGAGAGCTTCCACCAGGCGCGCACGGGCGGCCGGCGTGATTCCCAGCTTCTCGTCGCCAAGTTCCTTGTCAATCAAGGCCTGCAGGCCGCGAACATCATCACTGTAGCAGGCGATACAGGCAACAGAGCGGGCCGTCTCGCCGATCTTGCGAAGGGCGGCACCCTTCTTCAGGTCACCGGCCTCGACGATCACGTAGCTGCCTGAGGGCGGCTCGGCCGCCAAAAGCTGCATCGCGTCGACGAGTGACTTCTCGTTGGCTGCTCCCCGCACCCAGATGAGCTTCTCACCGCCAAACAGGCCGATGGAATTGACCTCGTCCAGCAGCCGGCCGGGCGATTGCGCCAGCTCGCTGACATCGAGCTTCAGGACGGAAAAGGGATCATCCAGCGGCACGCCGCAGCGCGCGGCGAGTGCGGACGCACGCTCGGATACGAGCCCGCGATCGGGCCCGTAGAGAATGAACAGCCGGTAGACCCCGACGGACTTCTGGAGGAAGGAGTCGAATTCGTGCGACTTGACTTCGCTCATCCCGACACCGGACTAGCGACTGAGGGCCGCGGCAACATCAGCCCGGATCAGCTCGGCCAATTCCTTTGCGGCGCGGTTTTCGCCATCGCGCACGGCGCGCACCTTGGCAAATTCCTGGACGGAGAAGTCGACAAGCGCGACCGCCGTGCGGTTGCCAGACTTGATCGTCTCGCCCGTTCCGATCTTCGTCAGGTTGTAGTCCGCCTTGACGACGATGCGTCCGGCGCTTGCCCGATCCACGCGGTCCTTGTTCTGATCATAGAGCACGCCCATGGCGCGGCTCGTGACGTCCAGCGACAGGTGATATTGCGGGTTTACCGGTTCGCCCTGCCCGCCCGCCACAAGGAAGATCAGCGCGTTGCGGACTTCCTGTTCGACGCGCTCGTCGGCATCGGAGATCTCGATCGCCGCCAGCGCCGTCGACGTACCGACAGAATCGGAGTAGAGCGGCCTGACCTGGCAGCCGGCGAGCGCGGTCAGCAAAAGAACACCTGCCAGCACCGGAAACGACCGGATACGGGAGCCAGCTCTATCAGACAACGACATTGACGATCCTCTGGGGCACGACGATGATTTTCTTGGGGCTGCTGCCGTTGAGCGCGGACTTGACGGCATCGAGCGCCAGGACGGCGCTTTCGATCGCACTCTGATCCGCATCGCGGGCGATTGTCAAATCGGCGCGCTTCTTGCCGTTGATCTGCACGGGAAGGGTAATTTCGTTCTCGACGACCAGCGCAGGATTGAACGTCGGCCAGCCGCGCTCCGCGATCAGCCCCTCGCCGCCGATTTCGCGCCAGCATTCCTCGGCGAGGTGCGGCGTCATCGGTGCAATCAGGCTGACCAGGATCGTCGTGGCGTCCTTTACAGCGCTCGCGAGCGCTGCGTCCGCCTTGCCGGCGGCAACCTGTGTCAGCGGTGCGGCAAGCGTGTTCACGAGCTCATAGATCCGTGCCACGGCCTTGTTGAAGGCCAGCTTGTCATAATCCGCCTCGACCGCGCGCAGCGTCTTGTGCGCGGCCTGAGAAACGGCAAGGGCCTCGCCTTCAAGCGCCGGTACGGCTTCGATCCCGCGCAGCTTTTCGGCCGCCTCGCTGATCAAGCGCCATACGCGCTGGACGAAGCGATGTGATCCTTCGACACCGGCTTCGGACCAGATGACGTCACGATCCGGCGGCGAATCGGAGAGAACGAAGAAGCGCGCGGTATCGGCGCCATAGGAAGCGATGATGTCGTCGGGATCGACGACGTTCTTCTTCGACTTCGACATCTTCTCGATCGAGCCGATGGCGATTTCCTCGCCGGTCTCGAGCAGCACGGCGCGGCGGCGTCCGTCGATTTCCTCGATGCGGATCTCGGCCGGGGTCACCCATTCGCGCTGGGCACCCTCGCCGCGGCTATAGGTTTCGTGCACGACCATGCCCTGGGTGAAGAGACCCTTGAACGGCTCGTCGAGCGCGACATGACCGGTCGCCTTCATCGCGCGGGTGAAGAAGCGCGAGTAGAGCAGGTGCAGGATCGCGTGCTCGATGCCGCCGATATATTGATCCACCGGCAGCCAATGGTTGGCGACCTTGGGGTCGGTCGGATTGTCTTCCCACGGCGCGGTGAAGCGGGTGAAGTACCAGGACGAATCGACGAAGGTGTCCATCGTGTCCGTCTCGCGCCGGGCATCCTTGCCGCAATGCGGGCAGGCAACGTGGCGCCAGGTCGGGTGACGGTCGAGCGGATTGCCCGGCTTGTCGAAGGTGACGTCCGGCGGCAGAATGACCGGCAGGTCGGCCTTCGGAACCGGCACGACACCGCAGTCATCACAATGGATGACGGGGATCGGGCAGCCCCAATAGCGCTGACGCGAAATGCCCCAGTCGCGCAGGCGGAAGTTCACCTTGCGCTCGGCGCTCGGCGTGCCGTCGAGCGTTTCCTGCTCGAGCTTCGAGGCGACTGTCTCAAATGCCTCTTCCGTCGACAGGCCGTCGAGGAAGCGCGAGTTGATCATCACGCCGTCGCCGATATAGGCCTCGTCGCCGATGGCGAAGGTTGCGGCATCGCCGTCCTTCGGCATGACGACCGGAACAACCGGCAGGTCGTATTTGCGGGCGAAGTCGAGGTCGCGCTGGTCACCGGAGGGGCAGCCGAAGATGGCGCCCGTGCCGTAGTCCATCAGTACGAAATTTGCGACATAAACAGGCAGCTCCCAGCTCGGATCGAGCGGATGCTTGGCGCGAATGCCGGTATCGATACCCTTCTTTTCCGCCGTTTCCAGCGCGGCGAGCGAGGTGCCGGCGCGGCGGCATTCCTCGCAGAATGCGTCGACTTCCGGGTTGGCGGCCGCCACTTGCCTTGCCAGCGGATGGTCGGCGGCGATGGCCAGGAAGGAGGCGCCGAAAAGCGTGTCCGGACGGGTCGTGTAGACGGTGAGTTCGGTCGCGTCACCGGCGGTGCCTTCGACCAGCTCCCAACGCAGCGACAGACCTTCCGAACGGCCGATCCAGTTCTTCTGCATCAGGCGCACCTTCTCGGGCCACTGATCCAGCGTGTCCAGCGCGTCGAGCAGTTCCTGGCTGAAGTCGGTGATGCGGAAGAACCACTGCGTCAGTTCGCGCTGTTCGACCAGCGCGCCCGACCGCCAGCCGCGGCCGTCGATCACCTGCTCATTGGCGAGCACGGTGTTGTCGACCGGGTCCCAGTTGACCTTCGACTGCTTGCGGTAGACGAGGCCCTTCTCCAGGAAGTCCAGGAACAGGTGCTGCTGGCGCTGGTAGTAGGCGGGGTCGCAGGTCGCGAATTCGCGGTTCCAGTCGAGCGACAGGCCCATGACCTTGAGCTGCGCCTTCATCGAGGCGATGTTCTGGTAGGTCCAGCTTGCCGGATGCACGCCGCGTTCCATGGCAGCGTTTTCGGCCGGCATGCCGAAGGCGTCCCAGCCCATCGGGTGCAGCACGTTGAAGCCGCGGGCGCGCTTGTAGCGCGCCACCACGTCACCCATCGTGTAGTTGCGCACGTGGCCCATATGGATGCGGCCCGACGGATAGGGGAACATCTCGAGCACGTAGTACTTTTCGCGCGGATCGTCGTTCTCGGTCTGGAAGACCTCGTTCTTTTCCCATTCCTGCTGCCAACGGGGCTCGGCATCACGCGGATTGTATCGTTCGCTAGACATGTCTTTTCGATGTTCCGGAAGTTCTGCGGCGCATAGGGCGCGCCTCATGATAGTTGGGGTGACCTTCACCACGAAACCGCCTGACGGTCAAGTTTTTGAAGGGTTTGCCGCGACACTTTGGCGGATTTGCGCCCGTCATGAGGGTGGCGGTCTTGGCAAGCCGATCAACTTTGCCTAATCCGCTCGGTGAGTGGTTTGAGAAATCCGTTTCGGAGAAAAGGTCCATGGAAGTCCAAGAGCGATTGCAGGATGTCGTGAGCCGGATTCAGGCGGCAGAGAAGTCTGCTCATCGTGCCAAGGGTGCGGCCACGCTGGTCGCCGTGTCCAAAACCTTCGACGCCGATGCAATCCGGCCGGTGATTTCTGCAGGCCAGCGGGTATTCGGAGAGAACCGGGTTCAGGAAGCGCAAGGCAAGTGGCAGGTGCTGAAGGCTGAAACGCCCAGCCTCGAACTGCACCTGATCGGCCCGCTGCAGTCGAACAAGGCGGCTGAGGCAGTTGCTCTGTTCGACGTCATCGAGACGGTCGATCGTGAGAAGATTGCCCGCGCGCTCGCCGCAGAGATGCAGAAGCAGGGCCGGAACCTCAGGCTCTACGTTCAGGTCAACACCGGGCTGGAGCCGCAGAAGGCCGGCATCCCACCGGAGGAAACTATCGCTTTTGTCGATTTCTGCCGCCAGGAGCTGGGTCTGCAGATCGAGGGGCTGATGTGCATTCCGCCGGTCGAGGAAAATCCCGGCCCGCATTTCGCCCTGCTCGCCAAGCTGGCCGCCGCCTGCAAGCTCGAGAAGCTGTCGATGGGCATGTCCGGCGATTTCGAGACGGCGGTGCAGTTCGGCGCCACCAGCGTCCGTGTCGGTTCGGCCATTTTCGGCGCGCGATAACGCCATTTCGCCGCATTACGCTTTCGTCGGGGTTCCCCTGCCCACCCATTAGCCTATCCTTGTGCACGAGGAGGCCGGACATGTCCGGCAAATGCATAGGGAGGAACGGAAATGGCGAGTCGCTATTCCGAAGTGTACGCCGCCTGGAAGGCGGATCCGCAAGGCTTCTGGTCCGGTGCTGCCGACGCCATCGACTGGTACGAGCGTCCGCAGCGTGCATTCGATGCTGCGGCGGGGACCTACGGGCACTGGTATGCCGGTGGCTCGACGAACACCTGCTACAATTGTCTCGACCGTCATGTCGAAGCGGGGCGTGGCGAGCAGGTCGCCTTTATCTATGACAGTCCGGTCACCGGGCGGGTCGAGCGCATCTCCTATGCGGCATTGCTTGCCGATGTGGCGGCATTGGCTGCCGTCTATCGGAAGCTCGGTGTTGGCAAGGGTGATCGCATCATCATCTACATGCCGATGATCCCACAGGCGGCGGTTGCCATGCTGGCCGCCGCCCGGATCGGCGCCGTGCATTCCGTGGTCTTCGGCGGTTTTGCCGCCAACGAACTGGCGGTGCGCATCGACGATTGCCAGGCGAAGCTCGTGGTTTCCGCAAGCTGCGGCATCGAACCCGGTCGAACCGTCGCCTACAAGCCGCTGCTCGACGCGGCGCTGGAGATCGCGACCCACAAGCCGGCGCATTGCCTCGTCTTCCAACGGGAAATGGCGGAAGCGGAGATGATGGAGGGGCGCGACATTGATTTCGCATCGGCGCTGGCCTCCGCGAAGCAGGCGGGTGAAGAGGTCGGATGCACACCCGTCGCCTCCACCGATCCGCTTTATGTGCTCTATACGTCGGGCACGACCGGCCAGCCCAAGGGCGTGGTGCGCGACAATGGCGGCCACATGGTTGCGCTCAAATGGTCCATGGAGAACTTCTTCGGCGTCCAGCCGGGAGAGGTATTCTGGGCCGCCTCCGATATCGG
>Ga0055543_1001196_pt1 | contig 10929 bp, 10 predicted proteins | sample AraplaCvi_mMF_r2_2_FD_61186 | JGI IMG/M metagenome (GOLD analysis project Ga0055543, IMG submission 61186) | Arabidopsis root microbial communities from North Carolina, USA - plate scrape MF_Cvi_mMF_r2 | ecosystem: Host-associated > Plants > Roots > Endosphere | place: USA: North Carolina | reverse complement strand
GTGGTGGATCTTGTCCTTGCCGATCGAGAAGCGGCTGGTGCCATCCGGCATCAGCCCCTGGCCCTGGGTGGCGCGGATCGAGGTGCAGAGATTGGTCTTGCGGGACAGGCAGGAATAGCACTCGCGGCATTCCGGCGTGTAGAGCGGAATGACGTGGTCGCCCTTCGTCACCGAGGTGACGCCGGGGCCGACATCGACGACGATGCCGGCGCCCTCATGGCCGAGGATGGCGGGAAAAAGGCCTTCCGGATCGGCGCCCGACAAAGTGAAATCATCGGTGTGGCAGATGCCCGTCGCCTTGACCTCGACCAGCACTTCGCCGGCCTTCGGGCCTTCCAGCTGCACAGTCATCACTTCGAGCGGTTTTCCGGCCTGAACGGCAACGGCGGCGCGAACGTCCATCTTCATATCTCCCTGCTGATTTTGTTGCTTCCCAGCTGATTTATCCGGCTCGAGCTTGGCTTGGTCGACGAACTCGGCTCAAGCGAAAACACCCGGCCGCCCGGTCTTTCCCTTTCAGGCGAATTCCATGATCACGGCATCGACGGCCAGGCTTTCGCCGGCTGCAGCATTGATCTTGGAGACGACGAGATCGCGGTCGGCGCGCAGCACGTTTTCCATCTTCATCGCCTCGACGATCGCAAGCGTCTCACCGGCCTTGACCTCCTGGCCCTCGGCAACGGCGATGGCGATGACGAGCCCGGGCATCGGGCAGAGCAGGAGCTTGGAGGTATCGGGCGGCAGCTTCACCGGCATCAGCCTGTCGAGTTCGGCATGACGTGGCGAAAACACCTTGGCCCTCACCGAAAGCCCTTGCCAGTCGATGCGCAACCCGTTGAGAACGGGACGGACCTGCGCGATGATGTCGCGACCGCCGACCTTGCCGCTCCACACAGGGTCTCCCGGTCTCCAGTCGGTGACAACACTCCGGCTCTCGCCCTCTATCGCCATGTCCATATCGAAAGGGATGGTGACGAGGCCGTCGAGCAATCTTGCGGCGACGTGGTTGTCGCCGATTTTGACCACCCAGCGCTCGCGCAGCGCGCCCGATGCAGCGCGCAGACGATCGGCGAAACGTTCGCGGCGGTTCGCCTCGATCAGCGATGCGGAAAGCGCGATGGCGGCAAGCACGGCCTCCTCCTGCGGCTCCGGTTTCATCGGTGCGAAACCATCGGGATATTCCTCGGCGATGAAGCCCGTGGAAAGCCGACCCTCGCGCCAGCGCGGATGTTTCATCAGCGCCGCCAGGAACGGAACATTATGTTCGATGCCGTCGACGACGAAGCCGTCGAGCGCCCGGGCCATGGCCTCGATCGCCTCGAGCCGCGTCGGCGCCCAGGTGCAGAGCTTGGCGATCATCGGATCGTAATACATCGAGATCTCCGCACCCTCGAAGACGCCGGTATCGTTGCGGATGACGACATTGCCGGTCCTGCCTTCCGCCGGCGGGCAGTAGCGCGTCAGGCGGCCGATCGAGGGCAGGAAATTGCGGTAGGGATCTTCGGCATAGAGCCGGCTCTCGATCGCCCAGCCGTCGAGCCTGACATCTCCTTGAGCAAAGGGAAGGGGCTCGCCCGCTGCGACACGGATCATCTGCTCGACGAGATCGATGCCGGTGACGAGCTCGGTCACCGGGTGCTCGACCTGCAGACGGGTGTTCATTTCCAGGAAATAGAAATTGCGGTCGCGGTCGACGATGAACTCGACGGTGCCGGCGCTCTGGTAGTCGACGGCTTTCGCCAAGGCCACCGATTGTTCACCCATCGCCTTGCGGGTTTTTTCGTCGAGGAAAGGCGAGGGCGCCTCTTCCGCGACCTTCTGGTTGCGCCGTTGGATCGAGCATTCGCGTTCGCCGAGGTAGACGACGTTGCCATGTGCATCGGCCAGGACCTGGATCTCGATATGGCGCGGCTCAACGACGAATTTCTCGATGAAGACACGGTCGTCGCCGAATGAGCTCTTCGCCTCCGAGCGGGCGCGCTCGAAGCCATCGTGCACCTCCGCCTCGTTCCAGGCAATACGCATGCCCTTGCCGCCGCCGCCAGCCGAAGCCTTGATCATGACGGGATAGCCGATCCCGGATGATATCACTTCCGCATGGGCGGCATCCTCGATGATGCCGAGATGGCCGGGCACGGTGGAGACTCCGGCGGCGTTGGCGAATTTCTTCGATTCGATCTTGTCGCCCATGGCCATGATCGCCTTCGGCTTCGGGCCGATGAAGACGATTCCCTGCTTTTCCAGCTCAGCGCAGAAGGAGGCGCGTTCGGAGAGGAAGCCGTAGCCGGGATGCACCGCCTCGGCGCCAGTCGCCTTGCAGGCAGCGATGATCTTTTCGGCAACCAGATAACTTTCCGACGCGGCGGCTGGGCCGATATGCACGGCCTCGTCGGCCATCTCGACATGCAGCGCGTCCCGATCCGCATCCGAATAGACCGCGACGGTTTGAATGCCCATGCGGCGCGCAGTCTTGATCACGCGGCAGGCGATTTCGCCGCGATTCGCGATCAGGATTTTCTTGAACATCGAGACTCCACCCAGAAATGCATCCCGGAGTTTTACGCACAAAACACCGGAACGCACAATCAGGCTTGCGGAGGGTCAGGCGACGGCTGCTTCCGAGACGGGTTCTTCGTCGACGATGCGCAGCCAGCGGCTGCGCCGCGGCTCGGCATATTCGCGCAGCTTGACGGCGGCCATGATCCCCGCCCAATGCGGATGATTGGCGCCGGCCAGTGTTGCCTGCTCGATCTGCTGGAGCACGCCGTATTCGACCGGCGAGACCGGGATGATGCCGCCTTCGGCGACGCTTCTGAAGATGCGCATCGCGAAATCGACGTCCTGGCGGGTAATGCCCCGGCGGTCGACGGCACGCGACAGCTTGTAGCCACCGATATTGTCGGTGATCGCCAGTCGGAGCTGATCGAGGGCGAGCGCTCTCAATTCACCCGGGACATCGGCCGAGATCTCCATGACATGGAGAATGAGCTCGAGTTCCAGCGCCGAGTTGACGACACCATCGGTCGTGAACATGCGCATGATCCAGGCGACGTTGATTTCATCAAGCGAGCCTTGCGGATAGGTATAATGGACGATGAAACCGGCGAGCTGTTCGACGAAGAAAGCGTTCCACGCGGCACATTTTTCAGGGCAGGAATTATTGAGCGCCAACATCGCCACGACATCGTCGGATGTCCGAATGCCATGCGGAAAAGCATGTTTGCGCAACAGTATAATATCTTCGGCCGTCAGCCGATGCTTGCCGGCCACGACACAGGCCGGAAAAGCGAGACGAAATTCGCTCATGTTTTAACTCCAGGCTTCATCATGAAACCGGAAACTGTTTTATCGTCTGCGAATTGACGATCCCTCAAGAAGCGGAGTTAACCCGATATTCCCGGGGTCAGGAGGATTTTAACGATTGCGCCTGCAACCGCTCGCGCCAGATGATGAAGAGGCCCGATGCAACGATGATAAAGATGCCGGTCCATTTGGAAAAGCTCGGGAAATCGTTGAACAGCGCATAGCCGAGAACGGTCGCCGAGATGATCTCGAAGTATTGGAACGGCGCAAGCAGCGACAGCGGCGCGAGCCGGAAAGCTCGGACCACCAGCATATGCGCATATCCGGAGATCGTGCCGAGGGCGAGCAACAGGACAAGGCCGAGACCGGAGGAGGGCAGAGAGACGGTAAAATCGGCATTGCCGGAACTGCTGCCGACGAGAAGGGCGGCGGCCATGAACACCGTTCCGCCGATTCCGGCCATCGTCTGCATGGTCAGCGGCGAATCGGCCTCGCCGATGGCGCGGTTGAGGAAGAGATAGAGCGAGAACAGAAAGGCGCAGGCGACCGGCAGCAGCGCCTTCAGGCCGAAAATCTCGTAGCTTGGCTGAATGACGATCATCGCGCCGCCGAATCCGACGACGATCGCTATCCAGCGCCGCCAGCCGACCTTCTCTCCGAGAAACAGCGCCGACAGGGCGGCCAGCATGAAAGGCTCGACGAAATAGATGGCGAAGACATCGGCAAGCGGCATGTATTTGACGGCGACGAAGAACAGCAGGCTCGCGCCCCCATGCAGCGCACCGCGCAGCAGGTTCATCCACGGCCGCCGGGCCGAAAGCGCCTTGAGCCCGAAAAGGGCGAAAAGAATCGGCAGGGTGCAGGCGATCTGGAAGAAGAATCGATAGAAGGTCACCTGACCCGGCGACATCGCCTCGAAGGTCGCCATGTATTTGGCGATCGCATCCATGGTCGGCAGGATGAGCATGGCGCCGGACATGATGGCCATGCCCTGCAGGGAATTTTGATGGGGCTCTGACATGGCTGCTGATTCTTGCGAGGATGACGCCATCAATCACGGCAAAGCCGGGCGATCAAGCCAGGCAGCCGCAAATAGCTTCGAGGTGATGTCGAAATCGTCGCTTAGAAAGCGTTCCCCTGAAGGGAAATGGTGCGGTCGAGAAGACTCGAACTTCCACGGGTTGCCCCACAGCGACCTCAACGCTGCGCGTCTACCAATTCCGCCACGACCGCATCGTGGTAGGTGCCGATTTGCGTCGGCGGGGCAGCATGTAGCAAAAGCATCTGGGGTGCACAAGGGCGATATGACAGTTTTTTTGAAAACCGCTCACAGCATTTGAATTGGCCCCGAAACGGGTCCATATAGCGGTCCTGCCGCCCCTTTTTTGCAGGCATTTCCGGGAGAGCGGCAAGGAATGGCCATGCTTCGCACCGATCTCGAATTCTCCATGCTTCCCCAACCCGGCACCCGCCCGGTACGCTGGCGCATCGCCGATGGCCTCGTTGCCTATGAGGAGGCGGTGGCGACGATGGAGCGCGAGGTGGCGGTGATATCAGATGGCGGAGACGAGCTCGTCTGGCTCGTCGAACATCCGCCGCTCTATACTGCCGGCACCAGCGCCAATGCGAGCGATCTCGTCCAGCCGGACCGTTTTCCGGTCTTTGCGACGGGGCGTGGCGGTGAATATACCTATCATGGACCCGGCCAGCGCGTCGCCTATGTCATGCTCGACCTGAAAAGGCGGCGCCAGGACGTGCGCGCCTTCGTCGCCGCCCTTGAGGATGTCGTCATCCGCACGCTCGACATGATGAATGTTCGTGGCGAGAGACGTGAAGATCGCGTCGGCGTCTGGGTGCGTCGGCCGGAAAAGCCATTGCTGGCGGACGGGACGATGGCCGAGGACAAGATCGCCGCCCTCGGCATAAGGCTGCGCAAATGGGTGACCTTCCACGGACTGTCGCTTAACGTCGATCCGGATCTCGATCATTTCGGCGGGATCGTGCCCTGCGGGATATCAGCCTATGGCGTGACCAGTCTCGTCGATCTTGGCTTGCCCGTGATGATGGCCGATGTCGATATCCGGCTGCGCACCGCCTTCGAGTCGGTTTTCGGCGAAACGACGGGCGAGAACTGACTCAGCATGACGGCGACTTGTCCGGGGCAATTTGCATTTTTCCGCGGATCAATGCGTCGCGCGACATGGTAGACGCGCAGTTCTTGAGCGCCCATTTCCCTTCGGACGATGTCGCCTGGCGCATTTTAGGGTCAGGATCAGCAAATCAAATCGCTGCACTGCGAGATGTGGGTGAAGGTCTTAACCTATAATTAGCGGTGGCAAATATATAGGACATCACAACGCTGTGGATGTGGAAGTCTTGCGGACAATGAAAAAAAACTCAGCGGCAAGCTGGTCGATCTTCGATGTGTATTTCGTTCTCGATATTGTCGAGAAGGTCCTCATCGGGTATTTTTTCGTCGCGATCGTCATGCGTGTTCTGCCGCAGATGCAGGATAACCGGGCGATCATCGATTTCCTGCTGATCGTTTCGGAGGGCGCTGCGGCCTTCCTGATCCTGACACGCCGACCGACGAGAAATGCGTCGCTGCGCCTTTTTGACTGGACGGTCACCGCCATCGGCACGCTCTTCCCGCTGCTCGTCTCACCCTCCGCGACCACGCCTCTCGCGCCGCTCGCACTCTGCGGGACGGTGATGGCACTCGGTTTCATCCTGCAGATATCGGCAAAGCTGACATTGCGGCGAAGCTTTGGCTTGGTGCCGGCCAATCGTGGCGTCAAGATCGGCGGACCCTACAAGATTATCCGCCATCCGATGTATGCTGGCTATCTGATGACGCATATCGGCTTCTTCCTGGCCCATCCGAGCTTTTGGAATTTTGCCATCTATGCGACCGCCCTTGCCGCGCAGTGTTTCCGCCTCCTGGCGGAAGAGCGCCTGCTCAAACAGGATCCTGCTTACGAGGCCTTCATGGGCAGAACCCGTTACCGGCTCGTTCCATTCCTATTCTGAAACGACAGACAAATAGATCGAAAAAGAAAGGGCCGATTTCCGGCCCTTTCTTTTATCGGATCAATGCGTTGCCCGGCATGCTTCGGTGCGGGATGCGCCGCTGTCGGCACCCTTGGTGTGGGAGCCCTTGGGGCCAATCATGCTGTGGCACGGAGGCAGGGGGGCGATGCTCGCCGTTGCGGTCTTGTCGACGGCAGGGGTGGCCATGGCGCTCGGGGCGAAACCGTCGCTGTCATTGGTGTAGTCGCTGGAATAGGCCGGGGCCTTGCGGCTGCTGTAATGGACCGGGGCCGGCTTCGACACCGGGCTCGGTGCAAAACCGTCGCTGTCATTGGTGTAGTCGTCGGAATAGGTCGGCTGGGCGAAGGCAGCGCCTGCAAGGCTGACGGCGAACAGGGACGCGGCAAGGGCAAATTTGATGCGCATGGGTCTATCTCCTCAATCTGCTGTTGAATTCCACAACATAAACTAACCCTCGGCACGCACGAGTTCGCGCCCCAATTCAGGCAATTTTGTGAAAAGATGACGACGTAGCCGCGACCTTTTGTCCAAATGAAATCACAGTGTTGTCAACGAAATTGACGTTCTCGTTACGCAAGCCGCCTAAGCAAAATAACAAAATACGGCACTCACAAAAATGGATCGGCCTGCAATCTTAAATTGTTAACTTTTGGTAATGTAGGCGGAGGGGTGGGGAGGCCTTGGCGCCTCCCGCTTATGATCGGTATGTTGGGTGTCAGTCCTCGTTCGGAATATGCGCGTCGACGCCGGTCAGCTGCAGTTTATTGCGGACATCATGGACGCCATCGACCGAAAGCGCGGCGAGTTCGACCTTGCGGGCGATGCCGATCGTCTCCACCGAGCCTTCCAGGGTGATGACGTGACCGTCGGCGTGAACCTCGATGCTGTCGATGTTGACTTCAGGAATGTTTTCGAGATTGTCGTTGACCCGCGCTTCGAGGTCGTCGCTTTCATCGCGGTCGATGGTATCGGCGCGCAGCGAATCCTTCAGGCGATTCTCGTTACCGTCCTCGTCCGTGCCATCGACCCGGAAGCCCCTGTTGGGATCGCTGTCAAAATTGGCTGCGGTCTCGCCATAGGGGCGGTTGGCGGGGTCGGCGCCGGTGCCGTCGGCATAGGGCCAGCCGTCGTCGAGATTGTGTTCCTCGAGGTCGCGATAATCTTCTTCGCGGGAAAGCTCAGGCTTTTCCCGGGAGAACTGGGTCTTGTCACCGATCCTTGCCATTGCAGTCGCTCCTTGTTTTTTGCCGGGTTCCTTTGCTGGAAACGCCGGCATCAGCGAATGGTTCGGTGTGGAGGGGATTTGTCAGGCCGACGTTTTTTCCCATTTCTTCACGAGACGCTCGCGTTTCAGCCGCGAGAGGCGCTGCAGCCAGAAAATGCCGTCGAGTTGGTCGACCTCGTGCTGGATGCAGATGGCGAGGAAATCTTCGGCGCCGTCCTCGTGCATGGCGCCTTCTGCATCCTGATAGCGGAATCGGATCGCTCGCGGGCGCGTGACCTCGTCGGTCGCGCCAGGCATGGAGACGCTGCCTTCGGCATGGCTCATCGTCTCCTTCGAAAACCAGGTGATTTCCGGATTGACGTAGAGACGTACGCCGTCGGCCCTGTTGAGCTCCAGCACGGTCACGCGGCTGAAGACGCCGATATGGGCGGCGGTGATGCCGACGCCGGGCGCGGCCCGCATGGTCGCCAGCAGGTCGTCGGCAAGTGCCGTGAGTGAGGAATCGAATGCCGTCACCGGCGCGCAGACTGTCTTCAGACCCGGATGCGGATAACGCAGAATCGGACGGATGGGCATGGGGCTGGCTTCCTCTTGGACGGGCTCTGCTTGGACGGGTGAGGAAACTATCGCCGGCCGCAGGCATTGTCATCACGAAGCACGGTTTGCCGCTTTACGACGCGAATGCTTTGGGCTAGCAGGGGCCAAGAATTCCGGCTGCGGGAGCCTCGCGCGGGATTCGCTTATCCGCTTGTTGACAATGTGTTTTCGGCCGACATTTGCGAATGCGGCACGGCAGTCGTTGAAATTCGAACCAGGTGCGAGGGCGGCAGATGACGACCACCGACGGGGAAGACCGCATTCGCAGGCGTCCTGACGGCGAGGAAGCCGATATCTACGACGAGGACGGCAATGTCCGCAGCGATTTTCTAGCGCTCGTCGGCGCCGCAATCGCCGACCGCGACACGCTGTTCCTGCGCCAGAACGTTGCCCGCCTGCATGAATCCGAAATAGGCGACCTGCTGGAAGCGATCCAGCCGGATCAGCGCCTGGCGCTGGTGCGCCTGCTCGGCGACGATTTCGACATGACGGCGCTGACCGAGGTCGACGAGGTGATCCGCCGCGAGATCGTCGACCAGATGCCGAACGAGCAGATCGCCGCGGCGATCGGCGAGCTCGATTCGGACGATGCCGTCTACATTCTCGAAGATCTCGACAAGGAAGACCGGGAAGAAATCCTTGCCCAGCTGCCGTTCACCGAGCGGGTGCGGTTGCGCCGGGCGCTCGACTATCCCGAAAGCTCGGCCGGGCGCCGCATGCAGACGGAATTCGTCGCGGTGCCGCCGTTCTGGACGGTGGGACAGACGATCGATTACATGCGCGACGAGGAGGATCTGCCCTATTCCTTCTCGCAGATCTTCGTCATCGATCCGACCTTCAAGTTGCTCGGCGCCGTCGATCTCGATCAGATCCTGCGCACCAAGCGGCAGACGAAGATCGAGCAGATCATGCGCGAGACCAACCATCCGGTCCCTGCCGAGATGGACCAGGAGGAGGCTGCTCAGCTTTTCGAGCAGTACGACCTTCTCTCGGCTGCTGTCGTCGACGAGAACGGCCGACTGGTCGGCGTGCTGACCATCGATGACGTCGTCGACGTCATCCACGAGGAGGCCGACGAGGACATCAAGCGCCTCGGCGGCGTCGGCGACGAAGAGCTATCCGACAATGTGCTCTCGACGGCGCGTTCGCGCTTCCTGTGGCTTTTAATCAACCTCGGTACGGCGATGCTGTCGGCAAGCGTCATCGGTCTGTTCGACGCCTCGATCGAGAAGATGATCGCGCTCGCCGTGCTGATGCCGATCGTCGCCTCGATGGGAGGCAATGCCGGCACGCAGACGATGACGGTGACGGTGCGCGCGCTCGCCACTCGCGATCTCGACATCTACAATGCCGGCCGCATCATCCGCAGAGAGGCGGGCGTCGGCATCCTGAACGGAATCGTCTTCGCAACGATCATGGGCGCGATCGCAGGCACCTGGTTCCACGACTACCAGCTTGGCGGCGTGATTGCGGCGGCGATGATCATCAATCTGATAGCGGCAGCCCTTGCCGGCATCCTGCTGCCGCTGCTGCTCGACAAGGTGGGGGCCGACCCGGCGATCGCCTCTTCCGTCTTCGTCACGACGGTGACGGACTGTACCGGCTTCTTCGCCTTTCTCGGTATCGCCACCTGGTGGTTCGGTATCTGAGCCGCCAAAAATTGACTATTACGTAAAAGTCAATATTATCGTCTGTCCGACGACGGGGAACACATGCCGGTGAACAAGTTTTATAGCATAACGGAACTGACGCGCGAATTCGGGGTCTCGACGCGCACGCTCCGCTTCTACGAGGACGAGGGACTGATCCATCCGGAGCGGCGTGGGCGCACCCGCCTGTTTCGACAAGCCGACCGGCGGCTCATCGCAGAAATTCTCCGCGGCCGGCGCATCGGTTTCACCATCGCCGAAATCCGCGAGATCATCCAGGTTTACAAGGAGCCGCCGGGCGAACTCGGCCAGCTGAAGCTCCTGATGAAGCGCGTCGACGAGAAGCGTGACGACCTGCGCCAGAAACGCAAGGATATCGACGACACGCTGGCGGAACTCGACGCTATCGAAGAGACCTGCCTCGGCCGCCTGGCCGAAATCGGCGTCACCACCTGATCACGCGCGGTATTGTCGGCGAATTCATTCAGCCTCGGCGCTGCATTCTGCGGCAATTGTCTGGACCCGCTCGTCGTTCTGTATATCGATCGCGCCCGCCTGAAGTGGCGTGAACAGGGCCTGCGCCTGCAATTTCTCCAGCGTGCACTCGCAGAAGCTGCGGCAGAGAGCTTCGCCCTGCTGCATGACGCAGGAGGCGTTGCATTGCCTTAGGTAAGTCGCAACCGGATCAGGCGCCTGCGGTGGGACCACGAGGGAAAGCCCATAGGCGATACCGATCAATACCGGCTGGTGGATGAGGTAAAAGGCAAGGCTGTGGCGGCCAAGCCTTGTCGGCCACCAGGAACCGGTGCCGATGGCGGCAAGCCGGTGCAGCAGTCTGGTTCTGATGGCGATCGAGGCAATACTTAAACCAGCGAAGAAGGGCGTTGCCCAGGGAAACAGCGGCACGTAGTCGTTGGATCGTTCCGGCATCACCGCAAGGCCGATCCAGGCGAGATATCGGGGATCGAAGAAGGACGAGCGAAGCAGGCCGGGTGGACCGAAATTATCGGTGATCCAGGCGGCAAAGAGCGCGAGCGTGGCGATAAGGGTGAAGGCAAGCGGCAGTCTCAAAAAAACAACGCCGATAAGGGTGAGCACCGCGAT
>Ga0055543_1001188_pt1 | contig 10960 bp, 9 predicted proteins | sample AraplaCvi_mMF_r2_2_FD_61186 | JGI IMG/M metagenome (GOLD analysis project Ga0055543, IMG submission 61186) | Arabidopsis root microbial communities from North Carolina, USA - plate scrape MF_Cvi_mMF_r2 | ecosystem: Host-associated > Plants > Roots > Endosphere | place: USA: North Carolina | reverse complement strand
TTTTACGCAATTCCGGACGAAAAACCGCTTCGTACTTTTCCTGGAATTGCTCTAGAGGAATACGAGAGGAGCAGGTTGTGAAGCCGGCTTACTTCGGATCGATGACCGCATGAGCCGCCTTTTTCCCGATGTCTTCCGCAATCCGGCGATCCGCGCCAGCATGATCGCCATTTTTACCTTCGGGATGGCGGGGGCGATGACTGCACCCTACCGTTCGATCGTCGGTATCCGCGAATTGGGCTTGAGCGACGGCCTCTATTCCTTCCTGAGTTTCGTCTCGGCGGCGGTGAACGTCGTCATCAGCATCCTGCTCGGCAATCTCGCCGATCGGCTGGGCGAGTACAGGTCGACGATGATCGGCGCCTGCCTGTTCGGCATCGCCGGCTACGGCATGGTCTACGCTTTTCCCACAGCCGCCGTCTTCGTCATCAGCGGCTTGCTGCCGCTGCCGATTTACGGGGCGCTGAACTCGCTGCTGTTTGCCAATGCACGCGCGGCGATGCACGGCATGAACCGAAGCGACATGGTGACGGCCAACTCCGGTGTGCGCGCCATGATCTCGCTGTCCTGGGTGCTGATCCCGGGGATAACAGGCCTCATGCTGTCCGGCGCATCGAGCATGCTGCCGGCCTATCTCTTTGCCGCCATCTCATGTCTGCTCTGCCAGGCGATCATCATCTTCGCCCTGCCCAAGCGGTCGGCAATGGAGATGGCCGCGGTCCATCATCTCAGCTATCTCGGCGCGCTGCGCCAGGTGGTTTCGCCGCGCATCTCCGCGCATATTTGCGGGGTGGCGCTGATTACCAGCACGCTGCATCTCAATGACGCCCTTCTGCCGTTGATCGCCACCGGTGCTGCGCATGGCAAGCTCAGCGACGTCGGCATTCTTGTCGGCATCGTCGCATTGCTGGAGGTCGTCTTCATCATCATCTGGTCGCGGATTGCCCGGAAGACCGGGCAGATGACGGCGCTTGCCGCCGGCACCGTCATCTATGCCGTATTCCTCAGCCTTCTCGGCTTTGCCTCGCAGCCGTGGCACCTCTATGGGCTCACCTTGCTCGCAGGCATTGGAGCGGCCGCGATCATCAGCTTTCCGATCACCTATCTGCAGGATCTCATCGCCGACCGGCCGGGGCTCGGCAGCGCACTGATCTCCGTCAACATCTTTGCCAGCGCCGGGATCGGCGCGCTGGTCTTTGCCGCCGGCACATTCATGACAGGCTATTCGGGAACCGCCATCCTGAGCGCCGTCACCGGATTATCCGGCATAGCGCTCCTCGGCTTCCTGCAAGGACGCAGAGCCCGTTGAGCAAATAAGACGTTGCGAAGAATGGAGCTTTCATCGCTGTTCGTCTTGTGACAAGGGTGACGCACCATTTCCTTTGAAGGCGACATGAAGGCGATCTCTGGCACGAATCTCGAGCAGGCCAAGTCTCACAACCGGCGTGTGGTGATCGAGGCTGTCCGCACGCACGGTCCCTTGTCGCGCGCGGCGATTGCCCGGATGACGGCGCTGACCGCCCAGACCGTCTCGAATATCGTCGAGGAACTGGAGAAATCGCACCTTCTCGTCCCGTCCGAGGCGCAGAAGCTGGCGCGCGGCCAGCCGATCATCCCTTACACCATCAATCCACGCGGCGCCTATTCGATCGGCCTCGAACTCGGCCGCCAGCGCGCAAGCGGCGTTCTGACGGATCTCTCCGGCGCCGTTTGCGCACGCATCGAGCGCCATGTCGAACACCCCGATCCGCAAAGGGCCATGCCGGCTCTCCAGACAATCGTCGAGGATCTTAAGCAGGCCTTCGCATTCGACCGGAACCGGCTGCTCGGCGTCGGCATGGCCCTGCCCGGCCGTTATGCCGATGGCGGCACCACCTCTCTCAGCCCGCAGAGCCTGCCCGGCTGGCAGGACTTTCCTGTCGGGCATGAACTGGAACTGCGGGTGAAGGTGCCGGTGCTCGTCGAAAACGATGCGACAGCAGCGGCGATCGGCGAGCGTCTTCACGGCGTCGCCCGCGGTTTGGGCAGCTTCGTCTATCTCTTCCTCGCCGGCGGCGGCGGCATCGGTGCGGGAATGTTCCTCGACGGCCACCTCTACAAGGGCAGCCGCAACAATGCCGGCGAGATCGGGCATATCATCGTCGAACCGCATGGCAAGCTCTGCAGCTGCGGCAAGCGCGGTTGTCTGGATCGCTACATCTCGCCGACCGTTGCCTACGAATTCATGGGCATTGCCAATGCCGAGGAGCTTTCGCCTGACAATCTCGACGCACTGATCGCCAGGGGCGGTGAGGGTCTCGATGCCTGGCTCGATCAGGCCGTCCAGCCGCTGCGACAGACCGTCGATTTTCTGGAACTGGCCTTCGATCCGCAGACCATCGTGCTCGGCGGCAGCATATCGACATCGCTGATGCTTCGGCTTGCAGAGCGGCTGGAGCCGCTGTACACCCCGATCGACCCCAGCCAGAAGCGCACCGCGCCTCGCGTCATGATCGGCATGACCGGCAAGGATACGGCCATCCTCGGCGCCGCCGCCCTGCCGATCTTTTCCGAAACCAATCCGCGCTTCGACGTCCTGCAAAAGCCGCTCGGCTAGCGCATCGGCCCGAAAATCGGAATCGATTTTCGGAAAGCGCGATGCGTAGATTCAAAGTGCTAGAGCGCCCGGGAGGTTGCCGATGCCGGCCTCATCCGCCGGCCGGCTGCCTCGCATCTGCCTGCAGCGCGCGACGGGCGAGAGGTCGCGCAAAGATGACCACGTTCCCGAGAAGCGTCAGTGCCAGACCGATCAGGCCCAGACCGCTCCAGTGGTAGCCCTCGAAGACCGTCGACAATGACAGGGCAACGATCGGGAACAGGACGGTGGCATAGGCAGCGCGTGAGGAACCGATGCGGGACACCAGCATCAGGTAGGTGGTGAAACCGATCACCGATCCGATTGCCGCGAGATATAACAGGGCGGCAATATAGGTGATGTTGGGCGGCGCCACGATCGGCGTTTGCGTCACGGCAATCAGGAAAAGGAGGATGATCGCGCCATAGGTCATGCCCCATGCATTGGCGGTCAGCGGTGAGATTCCGACCGCGCTGTTTCGACGCGATGCCATATTGCCCAGCGAGAAGAACAGCGTGCCAAGCGCTGCGAGCCCGATCCCTTTCAACGTGCCCGTATCGAAATCGACGACAACGTCCTCGCCGAAAAGCAGGAGGAGCCCGGTTGCTCCGAGCGCCGCTGCGAGAAGCGTGCGGCCCGTAATGCGGTCGCCGAAGAACAGGCGCGCATTGACGGCGTTGTAGATCGTTGCGAGCGAAAAGATCACGGAGATTAGCCCGGACGGGATGGAGGCGGCGGCGCTGTAGAAACAGATGAAATTGAGGCTGAACAGGCAGAGCGCTTGCGCAAGGATGAAAGGTTGATCGCGCAAGGCAGGCAGCTTGAGTCGCCGCATGACAGCCAGGATGGCGACGAGAATCACAGCTGCGACAGCAAATCTGTAAAAGACCGAGACCAGGACCGGCACGGGACCGACCTGCATCGCAATGGCGATCCAGGTCGTCCCCCATATGAGGACGGTCGCGATGAAGAGAGCGGCGTTTGCCATGGAGTGATCCTCGTTTTCGCGACCAATAGGCGAACCGCGCGCAGGGCTCTTGCACATTCTTGCTATGAAATCGATTTGCCCGGACTTCCTGCTCGCCATGCGGGTCGTCGACCAGTATTGTTCGCAAGGCGTGGCCAGGCATGGGGAAGTATTGGTGAAAGATAGCCGTCTCTCGGTTTTCAGGTTTTTGTCCGCATCTCCCAATGCGCGGATGTCACAATCCATCGATTTGGGTTTTGGGCGATCAGCGGCCATCTGGAACAATGCACACGACAGGATGAGCTATGAGCGGCCGAACGGTCATACGTTCAGTCTTTATCTCAGAGGCGGCGCCGGAACGCGTCGTCTGGACGGCAGCCCCGTGCGCGGCCGTCCAGGGGTCCTGTGCATCATGCCACAGGGGCATTCGTCCGAATGGGAAATCACCGACTTCTTCGAATTCGTGCATCTGTATGTTCCCGACGATCAAATGCGCCGGATGTTTTCCGAGACGTTTGACCGCGATGCTCGGCTCATGGCTCTTCCCGAAGTGACCTTCGCAGAGGCACCCGCCTTGGCGCACACGCTGCGGCAGATGACGAAAGCGATGTTGGCGGGCCGTCATCTGTTGGCTGAAGAAGCAATGACGCAGGCGATCAACGATCTTTTCGTTGATCCGCGTTTTGGAGGGATGCGTCCCTGCGCGATCAGCGGCGGGCTCGCTCCTCATGTGCGACGCCGTATTCTCGAGTATATCGAGGCCCATCTCAGTGAGACGATCCGCCTACAGGATCTGGCGACGATCGGGCAGCTCAGCGCCTTTCATTTTCAGCGGATGTTCCGGGCAAGCTATGGTGTGTCCCCGCATGGCTGGGTGGCCCATCGGCGTGTCGAGCGCGCCAAATCGATGTTGTGCGGCATGGACCCGATCGCGCAGATCGCTTCGGCCTGCGGTTTCAGCAGCCAGAGCCACATGACACGGGCATTCAAGTTGGGCACAGGCGTCACACCCTCTGCCTACCGGCAGCGACAGTGACGCCCTTCGCTCGACCGCACTTGTCTTTTCCGAAACCAATCCGCGCTTGACGTCCTGCAAAAGCCCCCCGGCTAAAGACCTCACTTCACCGCGATGACGACCTTGCCCTTCGCGCGTCCCGTTTCCACATAGTCCAGCGCCTGGTTGGTCTTCTCGAACGGGAAGGCCCGGTCGATGACGGGGCGGATGGCGCCCGCCTCGATCAGCGCGGTGATCTTGCCGAGTTGCGCGCCGTTTGCCGTCATGAAGAGGAAGGAATAGCCGATCCCCAGGCGTTTCGATTTCCGCCTGATGTCGGAGCTCAAGAAGCGCATGACCTGCTGCAGCAGCCAGCCGAAGCCGTTTTCCCTGGCGAAGTCGGGATCAGGCGGACCTGATATCGAGATCAGCTTGCCGCCCGGCTTGAGGACGGCGAGCGATTTCTCCAGCGTATCCTTGCCGAGGCTGTTCAGCACCACGTCATAACCCTTCAGCACCTTTTCGAAGTCGTCCTTCTTGTAATCGACCACCATGTCGGCGCCGAGGCTTTTCACCAGATCGATATTTGCCGTGCTCACGGTCGTCGCCACATGGGCGCCGAGATGTTTGGCAAGCTGGATCGCGATGGTGCCGACGCCGCCCGAGCCCGCATGGATCAGCACCCGCTGCCCCTTCTGCAGCTTGGCGCGCTCGACCAACGCCTGCCATGCGGTCAGCGCCACAAGCGGAATGGATGCGGCCTCTTCCATGCTGAGATTGGCGGGCTTCAGGGCGATATCGGCAGCGTCGATGGCGATATACTCGGCGAAGGTGCCGATGCGATCCTTGCTGGGGCGCGCATAGACCTCGTCGCCGGGCTTGAATTGCCGGACATTGGCGCCCACCCGGACCACGACACCAGCGACATCATTGCCGAGCACCAAAGGAAGCCGGTAAGGCAGGATCAGCTTGAACTCTCCGTCCCGGATCTTGGCATCCAGCGGGTTCACGCTAGCGGCATGGATCTCGACCATGACGTCATTCTCGCGCAGCTGCGGTTCAGGGCTCTGGCCGAGCCTGAGGGCGCCGCCTTTCTTGTAGCGATCGATCAGGAATGCTTTCATGAAGGCGAACTTTCGTGTTTGTGATGAGCCGACAATGCCCGGCAAGCCAGGATCAATCGGGAAGTTTGTTGAATTTCCGCAGGCTCTTGTCCACGAAGGACTCGGGCAGGAAGCGGCGGATGAAACGCACCTGTCCTGCTGCTTTCCCGGCCGTGTAACGTCTCTTGGGCGATGGCGCATTGGCAGCCCGGACGACGGTTGCGGCGACCACTTCGGGCGCATCGCCCTTCGAGACGATCTCGCGCATCAGCTTCTCTGCATCGGCGCGCACCGCATCATAGACGGCAAGCGGCTTGTCCGGCCGGGTGATGTTCTCCTCGAAAGAGGTGCGAGTGACGCCCGGTTCGACGAGCACGACGCGGATGCCCTGCGTTCGCACCTCATGGTCGAGGGATTCCGAATAGCCTTCGATCGCGTGTTTGGTTGCTGCGTAGAGCGCGTTGAAGGGCGCCGGGATCAGCCCGAGGATCGAGCTCAGGTTGATGATCCGGCCGCTACGCTGCCGCCGCATCACCGGCAGCACTGCATTGGTCATGCGCATCGTGCCGAAGACGTTGACGTCGAAGACGGCTTTGGCCTGCGCCGTCGTCGACTCCTCGGCACCGCCGAGCAGGCCGATCCCGGCATTGTTGACGAGCAGATCGATCCGTCCCGTGCGTTTCAGAACCTCGTCGACGACGCCCTGCACGGATTGATCGTCGATGACGTCGCAGACCAGCATGGTGATGCCATCGGCGGTATCAGACATCGGCTTCCGGCTGGTGCCGAACACACGGTAACCGTCGTGCCGCAGCGCTTTCGCCGTCACCAGCCCGATGCCGGAGGAAGCCCCGGTGACCAGGGCAACGCCGCGTTCTCTCTTGCTCATCAATGTCTGCCTTCGTTTTTGTCATGGAACATCTATGCGCAACCTGTTACTATCAAATTGATAGCAAGTCACTACTAAAAAGATATCGACATGAAGAATCTTTCGAATCAACCCTGTCTGATCGCCCGTAGCCTGGCGCTCGTCGGCGATGCGTGGAGCATGCTGATCATGCGCGACGCCCATGCGGGGCTGACCCGCTTCGATGAATTTCGCAAAAGCCTCGGCATCGTCCCGACAATGCTGACGGGGCGGCTGTCATCGTTGACCGAGGAAGGGCTCTTGGAAAAACGCCGCTATTCCGAGCGCCCGCCGCGCGACGAATATGTGCTGACGGAGGCTGGCCGCGACTTTCTGCCGGTGCTGTTTGCAATCGGCGCCTGGGGCCGCAAGCATCGCGGCGGCGGTGCAGTCACCCGCTTCTTCGACGCCGAGACCGGAACCGAGATCGATCCCGTCACCATCGACCGCGCGACCGGCGCGCCGATTGGAACACGTCCGATTCGTATCGCCGCAGCCGAATGTCAGCCGCCCGCGGCAGATGAAGAGGCACCGGACAATTCCCTTTGAAAGCAATGTCAGTATCCCCGCCATCACCGCCTCCGGCGATGGCAAGGGTGATCCTCAAATCAAAACCCGTGGCCGATCCGGGCGCTACGACTGCTGCAGCCCGTAGAGCAGCGGCATCAGTCCTGCGAGCGCCCTGAAACGCTCCCACGACTTGGATGACGGCTTCGTCCAGCCTGTTTCGGCAAGGGCGGAAAGGCGCGGGAAGACGAGGCGGTCGAAAACGGCGCGATCCGTCATCGGCTCGGACCAGATGCAGGCCTGGATGCCGAGGAGTTTCTGTTTCTGTGCTGTCGTCCAGCCGCCGATGGGGTCGAAATTGTAGAGCTTTTCCGCATCCGAAGTCCCCGCCCAGCTGGCGCCGGGCTCGTCCCAGTCGGGCCTGAGCGCCATGTCGAGGTAATAGACCTGCCCGGGGCAGACCACCATTTGATAGCCGCGTTCGGCAAGTTCGGCCGAGACCTCGACGTTGCGCCAGCTGCAGAGATAGCTCTTCGATTTGTCGATGACATCGCCGTGGGCCGCCTCTTCCCAGCCGCCGGTGATGCAGCCCTTGCTCGCAAGGAAGCGCTGGACACGATTCAGGAACTCCGCCTGCAGGATGGCGGCGCCCGAGCCGTGGATGTCGTCGGCGCCATGGGTATTGGTCACGACGTTCAGCCGCTTGGCATGCGCATCGGCCACCTCGTCGCCCGCCACGGTGCGCAGGCGCTCGAGCGCTTCCGGCGAGCCGGACCACGCGCCGAGCGGAACTTCGTCGGCGCCGAGATGGATGGTCTTGAACGGAAAGAGCTCGATGAGTTCCGAGAGGATCGTCTCGATGATCTCGTAGGTCTTCTCGCGGGCCGGGTTGATGCAATTGTCGGGAAAGCCCTGAACCGAATAGTAGCTGCCGACCTCGGCCGGGTCGCGCAGCTCCGGTATCGCCTGCAGCATGGCGTAGCAATGGCCGGGGACATCGATCTCCGGCACGATCTCGACGCCGAAGCTCTTGGCCTGCGCGACGATCTCGCGGATCGCAGCCTTGGTGTAATAACCGCCGGTGCGGGCCGGGCTCGAACCGAGCAGTGGCGGAACGGCCAGGCCATGGCCGCGCCAGGCGCCGACCGCGGTCAGGGCGGGATAGGCGTCGATCTCGACGCGCCAGGCCTCGTCGTCGGAAAGGTGCCAGTGGAAGCGGTTGAGCTTGTTCCAGGCCAGCACCGCCACGAGCTTCTTGACCTCGGCAGCACCGTAGAACTGGCGGGCGACATCGAGATGCAGCCCGCGCCAGCCCATCGACGGTTCGTCGACGATCTCGCCTGCGGCCGGAAACTGGAAGACTTGGGGATGCAGCCTTGCGCCTCGCCAGATCTGGCCGAGCGTGACGAGACCGTAGAAGAATCCGCTCTGGCGGCTTGCCTCGATGGTGATCGTCTCACCTTCGAAACTCAGCCGGTAAGCCTCTGGTCCGAACCCGGTGGCCTCCTTCAGGAGAACCGGAACCGCGCCTTCTGCCTCGCTCCGCACGATGCCTTCAACGGCGAAGAGATGCTCGACCAGCGCTGCGAAGCTGCGTGCTGCCGCCTCCCCTTCAGCGTTTTGCGCCTGCGGCGCAAAACCGGCCGGCAGCGGCCGGCGGGCAGTGACGGCCACATGGTTCGGCCAGGGGATAATTGACACCTGAACCGGCGCGTTGACGGGAACCGGATAGATCTCGGCGCCACGCTTCAGCGGCGCGTTGCTGACCGAAGATCGCGTCGGCTCTATGGTGAGCACGATCGTGCTGCCGTCGGAAAGCGCGAGATAGCCGCTCGTCGCGCCGTCCGTCCAGTGGCGGAACTGCCAGCTCAGCGCATAGACCGAGATCGTCCAGGTCTCGCCGGCGCCGAGAACGAAATTGGCCGGCGGCTGGAATTCGGTGAAATTCGAGAGCCGCTGCGAAACCGTGGCGCCTTCGACACGACCTGCCGGATCGACACGACCCGGGCCGCTGACGCAAAGCGAGAAATTCGAAAGCGGCTCGGTGCCGAGGTTCTTGAGGCGCAGGACGTAGGAAAATTCCTTGCCGTCGGCAGGCGGGTTCCAAAGGGTTTCAAGCCGCAGGGCTTTCGGTCGTGATGTGGACATGGTCACTCTTTCCTTTTGAGGATTGGCCTTTTGAAAATCAGCTCTTGAGCATTTCGGCATTGGAGCCGCCGAGCGCGCGTATGAAGTGATTGGGGCCGACCTGCTCGACGACGATGGACTCAGGACGGCTGAGCGAGCGCACCTTTTCCGCCTGTTCGAGGAAACGCGCGCTTCCGCCCGTCACGAACGGCCGGCTGCCATCCGGAACGGCTGAAAGCAGCAACCGTGTATAGGGATGGCGGGGATCGGAGAGGACGGCATCGGTGTCGCCCCATTCGACCATCTGGCCGGCGAACATGACGACGATCTCCTCGGCCACATGTGCGGCCGTCGCGATGTCGTGGGTGATATAGAGCATGGCGAGGTCATTTTCCCGTTTCACCGTCGCGAGCAGATCGAGAATATCCTTGCGGATGGAGACATCGAGCATCGAGGTCGGCTCATCGGCGACCAGCACGCTCGGGGCAACGGCGAGCGCGCGCGCGATATTCACCCGCTGCCGCTGCCCGCCCGAAAGTTCATGCGGGAATTTCCGCCTGGTCAAATCGGGTTCCAGCCCGACGCTTGCCAGCAGGCCGGCAATCTCTTCGGCAAGATCTGCCTTGGAGCCGCTCTGCCGGTGCAATTGCAGCGGCCGCGCCAGATGATGGCTGATGGTGAAGGCCGGGTTGAGCGACGAGAACGGATCCTGGAAGACCATCTGCACCTCTCGGCGGTACCGATGCTCATCCTTGGCCTCGCCGCGGGCGGTCAGATCCTGTCCGCGGAAAAACAGCCTGCCGCCGGTCGGCTTGTCCAGACGCGCGATGATGCGGGCGCAGGTCGTCTTGCCGCAGCCGGATTCGCCGACCAGCGCCAATGCCCGGCCGGGAAAGAGCGAGAAGGACACACTTTTCAGCGCCTGGACCGGGCCGAAACTGCGCCTGATGTCTTCGAGCCGGATCACGGCATCCGTGACAACAGCATCTGTCTCCGCCTTCATGCCAGGCCCCCCGAGAGATGCGGATTGCCCGGAAGCTGCGGAATGGCATTCCAGAGCTTGCGGGTATAGGCGTGCAGCGGCGCCTGGGCGACCTGGCTGATGTCGCCCACTTCGACGAGTTCGCCCTTCAGCATGACGCCGATGCGCTGGCAGAGCTGCGCCATCAGATGCAGGTCATGGGTGATGAAGAGCACCGAGAAACCATAGCTCCGCTGCAGATCGACCACCTGCTCGAGGATCTCCCGCTGCACGACGACGTCGAGCGCGGTCGTCGGTTCGTCCATGATGATGAGTTCGGGCCGCAGCGCAAGGCAGATTGCAATGACGATGCGCTGGCGCATGCCGCCGGAGAACTGGTGCGGGTAATCGCCGATGCGATGGGTGGGGATGCCGACAAGGCGGAACATCTCCTCGGCCCGAGCCCTTGATTCCTCGCGCGAACAACCGGTGTGCCGGGAGAGAACGTCGTGGAACTGCGCCTCGACCCGCATCAGCGGATTGAGCGAATTCATCGCGCTTTGGAAGACCATGCCGATGCGCTTCCAGCGGATACGCTGCAGTTCGCGTTCCGGCAGCCTCAGGAGATCCTGTCCGGTGAGCCGGATGCTGCCGCCGCTGATCCAGGCCGGCGCCTTGGAAAGACGGGTGATGGCATAGGCGATCGTGCTCTTGCCGCAGCCGGATTCACCGGCCAGCCCGAAGATCTCGCCGCGGCCGATAGTGAAGGAGACGTCCTTG
>Ga0055543_1001186_pt1 | contig 10974 bp, 10 predicted proteins | sample AraplaCvi_mMF_r2_2_FD_61186 | JGI IMG/M metagenome (GOLD analysis project Ga0055543, IMG submission 61186) | Arabidopsis root microbial communities from North Carolina, USA - plate scrape MF_Cvi_mMF_r2 | ecosystem: Host-associated > Plants > Roots > Endosphere | place: USA: North Carolina | reverse complement strand
TGTTCGGACTACGTCATCAAGCGCGGGGAAATGATATCCTTCGACACCGATATGATCGGACCCTACGGCTATTGCGCCGACCTCTCGCGGTCGTGGACCGCAGGGCATGTCGCCATGACCACCAAGCAGAAGGAACTTTACGCGGCGGCCAGGGATCAGATCGAGCACAATCTCGCAATCCTGAAGCCCGGCATGACGTTCGCAGAATTCAACACGCAGTCGTGGCGGATTCCGGAGAAATACCAGCCTTATCGATACACGCTTGCTCTGCACGGAACCGGAATGGCGGACGAGTGGCCGGGGATCCTTCTGCATCCGGATTTCGACCCGGATTTCAGCGGCGCCTTCGAGGAGGGCATGGTGCTCAACGTCGAAAGCCTGATCGCCGAAGCCGGATCCGAGAGCATCAAGCTGGAAACCCAGGCTCTGATCACGGCCAGGGGCGCCGAGCGGCTGGACACGTTTCCGTGGGAAGAGATCTGAGTAAACTCAGTGCGCTCTCAAAGCGGCTGCGCGATGCTGCGACGGCGTCTGCCCGAATGTGCGCTTGAAGGTTCTCGTGAACTGCGAGGCGGTTTCAAAGCCGACATCGAGCGCGATCTCGATCAGCGGCGCCTTCGACTGGGCAAGGATCGATTTCGCCCGCTCCATGCGAACACGATTATAGGCCTTGGCGGGAGACATTCCGGTCTTGTCGATGAAGATCCTCTCCAGTTGCCGCCTTGACAGGCCAACCATGGCGGCAAGCTTCTGAATCGACATGCTGCCGTCGACGAACTGTTCCATCGCAATCATCGCCGCCTTGACGCGGGCGTCTTCATACTCGTCGTAGAGCGGTCGCCGCGGCTGTATATCCGCCGACGTCCGGGCCTTTTCGATCTGAAGCACTTCAAGCGCGTTTCGCTCGGCGTCGCGGCTGATGCGTTTCCTGACCAGCAATGCCGCCATGTCGGCGGAACTGCTGCCGCCTGCGCAAGAGCCGCGCTGGCGATCGAGATTGAAGAGCCGGTCGGAACGAACGCTGAGCTCGGGAAAGCGCTCGCGAAATTCCTTGTAATGCAGCCAGCTCACGCAGGTTTCGTGCCGCTTCATCAGGCCGGCCTCAGCAAGGATGAATGAACCCGTGCACACGCCGATCAACGGCACCTTCTTGGCATCCGCCTGCTTGAGAAAGGCGATGGTCTGCTGGTCGACGGGGTTCTCCACCGTCAGAAGGCCGCCGACGACCACGATGTAGTCGAACTTCGCCGGATCGACGAAATCGGAGGTCGGCGCAACCTGGACGCCGCAGCTCGCGGTGATCAGGTGCCTCGTGCTGCCGATCACCTGCCAGTCGGCAAGAAGCCTTCCGGAGCGATCCTGCTCGTCGCTGGCCAGCCGCAGCGTATCCACGAAGAGTGCGAAGGCCGACAGCGTGAACGAGCGCGCCAGAACGAACCCGACTTTGAGCCGGCCAGCCGATCTTGCGGCGTCGTCTGCTTGGCGTTGCTGATCGGGTCGCATAGTCATCTCCCTGCCGAAAACGCGCTCATCGGATCTGAAAGCCATGCGCCAGCGGATCACGATCGTCAACGAAAATGGTGTTGTGCCCGATGACGCGCGCCCAGCCTCCGATGCTGGGAAGAATGCCGCTATAGGGTCCAATGCTCGCCTCGGCTTCGACCCGGCCCTCGAAGATGGTTCCGATCAGGCTTTCATGCCGGTATCTCGACCCGATGGTAAGCCGCCCCTTCCCATAGAGCTGGGCCATGCGGGCGGAGGTGCCGGTGCCGCCCGGCGATCGATCGATGGCCTTTTCGCCATAGAAGACGGCGCAGCGTCCATCCGAGACGTCATTCACCGGGCGGTCGCACCAGATGGCGTGATGCACACCGCGAATCCTCGGGTCGTCGGGATGGACAGGATCGCAGATACCGGCAAGCGCCGACCTCAGTCTCTGGCTGCAGCCGACAATGTCGGATGCGGTCATGCCGTCGAGGCCGCTCCAGTTATCCTGTGGTTCGACGACCGCATAATAGTTGCCGCCATAGGATATATCGACGCGCAGACGGCCCATTCCCGGCACATCCACCTCGACATCAGCCTCATGGAGATAGCTCGCCACATTGTGGAGACGAACGGAATCGACATATCCGTCCTTCTCCTCATAGGTCACGTCAACCCTCCCCGCAGGCGTCTCGATGGCGACCCGGCCGGGTTCGCGCGGCTTGACCAGCCCCTCCTCGATCGCGGCGGTCACGGTGCCGATGGTGCCGGCGCCGCACATCGGCAGGCAGCCGCTCACTTCGATGAACAGCACGGCGAAATCGCAGTCCTGCCGATAGGCAGGATAGATGATCGCCCCTGACATGATGTCGTGCCCCCTCGGCTCGAACATCAGCGCCTTGCGCACCCAATCATGGTCGCGGACGAAAATCTCCCGGCGCTCGCTGATCGGTGCATGGGCAAGCAGTGGACCGCCTCCGGCGACCAAGCGGACGGGATTGCCGCAAGTATGCGCATCGATGCAGAAGAAGCTGTTTCTCATCTCTCTATGTCCTTGCTCATTTCGCCTTCGGCAGCCTGTCGCGGTCGAGCAGGCCGCGGGACAGCCGGTCGAGCAGAAGGGCGACAGCGACGATCGCCAGGCCTGCCCTGAGACCAAGCCCCATCTCCATGCGCGTCAAGCCGCGCGTCACCTCAGCACCGAGACCGCCGGCACCGACGAGGCCGGCCAGCACGACCATGGCCAGCGACAGAAGGATGCACTGGTTGAGCCCGACGAGGAGCGTCTGCTTGGCCAAGGGGATCTCGATCTTCCAAAGCACCGAGCGAGGCGGCGCCCCGATGGCGCTGCCAAGTTCGATGAATTCCTTCGGCACCTGGTTGAACGCCAGCGTGGTCAGTCGGAGCATCGGCGGAATGCCATAGACGATGGTGGCGATGATTGCCGGCACGCGTCCAAGGCTGAAGATCATCACCGCAGGAATGAGATAGACCCACGGCGGCACGGTCTGCATCACATCGAGAACCGGGCGAACCATCGCCTCCAATGTCTTGTAGCGCGAGCACAGGACGCCGATCGGGAAGGCGATGAGCACGGAGAACAGGACCGCGACGGTGACCAGAGACAGGGTCTGCATCGATGCCGTCCACAGCCCCATGAGGAGACAGAAGCCCAGGCAAAGACCGGCCAGGATCGCGGCGCGCAGACCGACGGCGACGAATGCCAGAACGACGACGATCGCGATGAGCCCATAGGGCGGCACGAAGAGCAGTGCCGCTTCGAATCCGGAAAGCACCGCTTCGACCAGATAGCTGATCGCCGCAAACAGCGGATGAAAGTTGGTGTTGAGCCAATCGACGGATGGCGCCAGGAAAGCGCCGGGCGAAAACTGCAGGATGGACGGATTCATGACTTCCTCCCCGTTCCCAGACGAGCAGCACTCTGGGTTATGCGATCAAGCACCATGGTCAGAACCACGATGGCGATCGCTCCATTGATCGAGGTCGCGATGTCGAGCGTTCTGATCGCGCCGTAGATCGTCTCGCCAAGCCCGCCGGAACCGACGATGCCTGCGATGACGACCATGCCGAAGGCCATCATCAGGCTCTGGTTGATGCCCGCCATGATGCTCGGCAGCGCGAAGGGAAGGCGGATCTTGAAGAACATCTTCGCCGGCGTCATCCCAAGCGCCTCTCCGAGTTCGATGAACTCCTTGGGCGTCATCCGGATACCGAGAGACGTCAGGCGGATTGCCGGCGGCACGGCGACGATCACGGTCGCGATCAATGCCGTCGCCGGTCCATAGCCGAGCAGAGCGATCGCCGGCAGCAGGTAGATGTATGGCGGAAGCGTCTGGATCAGGTCCAGGCCGGGCTCCATGAAACGATCGAGGGCGGGAAAGAAGCCGGCCATAATGCCGATCGGGATGCCGATCACCAGGGCGAGCGTGGTTGCGGTCAAGACCAGCGCCAGCGTACTCATCGTCTCCGGCCAGAGTCCCATGGAAAAACAAAGCGCCAGCGCGACGCCGCTCAGCAGGGCGAACCAGACATTGACCAGCCGCCAGCCGACGAGCGCCACGATCAGCGCGATCAGATAGAATGGCGGAAGTTCCAGGAGCCAGAGGATCCCGGCATAGAGCCCTTCGAGAACCTGCCTGATGGAATCGAAAAGGAACTCGCCATTGTCGCTCACCCATTCGAGCGCGGAATCGGTCCATTCGTCAAAAAGATCGATGAAGCCTGAACTATCCATGTCAATCAGCTCCAGTTGGTGGACGCCGCCGGCAGATCGTGGGCGGATGGTCCCTTGACGCCCATCAGCAGGCTGCGCGGCGTGACCACGCCGACAATCTGACCATTGTCCACGACGGCGATGGCGTCGCGCTCCGACTGCATCGTCAATGTGATGAGTTCGTCGATGTCGGCGTCCGGCGTCGTGCGCGCCAGCGACGCGATGTCGGAATTCGGCGCGCTTTGCTGGAATTCGGCGACACTGCGCATGACGGAATGCGCCTTGATCAGATGGAGACGGGATATGCCGGCGACGAATTCGGCGACATAGGCATCCGCCGGGTTGAGGATGATTTCCTCGGCCGTGCCGGTCTGGATGATGACGCCGTCCTTCATGATCGCAATGCGGTCGCCGATCCGGATCGCCTCGTCGAGATCATGGGTGATGAAGACCGCGGACTTGCCCAAGGCTTTCGTCAGCTGCCGGAATTCGTCCTGAAGCTGGCGCCGGATGAGCGGATCGAGCGCGCTGAACGGCTCGTCCATCAGAATGATCTCGGGGTCGGAAGCGAGAGCGCGGGCGAGACCGACGCGTTGCTGCATGCCGCCCGAAAGCTCGCCCGGATACCGGTTCACCCAGTCGGCGAGGCCGACCTTCTCGAGCGCGGCAACGGCGGTCTTGTTTCGCTCCGGCTTGGTTATTCCCTGCACCTCGAGGCCGAAGGCCGCATTTTCCAGGACTGTGCGGTGCGGCAACAGAGCGACGCTCTGAAACACCATGCCGATGTTCCTGGCGCGCATCTGCCGGAGATCGACCGGAGACAGGGCGGCGAGGTCGCGCCCCTTGACGAGGACCTTGCCGGCGCTCGGCGTGATCAATTTGTTGAGCAGGCGGATGAGCGTGGATTTTCCGCTTCCCGACAAGCCCATGATGCAGAAGATTTCGCCGCGCCGCACCTGGAGGCTCGCCTCGGACACGCCGACGACGCAGTTGTATTCCTTCAAGACCTCTTTTTTGCCGAGGCCGCGCTCCTTGATCGACTTCATTGCCGCAGCGGACTTGTCACCGAAGACTTTCCAGAGGGACTGGCAGTCGATCAGGACATCATTGATATCGGCAGTTACGGTTTTCATAGCGATCCCCTTGAGCCAATCGGCGCTGGCTTCTCTCGTTGAATCTCCCAGCGTCCTTTGCGCGTCCAAAAGAACGCGCGGCGCTGTAGGATGGCCGCCCGACGGATCGGACGGCCACGACGCGGTTAGTTCTTCTTGATGTTTTCCCAGCGCTTGATCAGGTCGGCATGGGCGCCGATCCAATCCTGCACGGCCTGGTCCATGGTCTTGCCTTCATTGACCGCGCCGTTGATGGCGGTGATGTCGGCGAGCGGCACATAGACGCTGGCCATCACTTCCCGCGCATGCGGGTTCTCTGCGGAGAAGCCCTTATGGCCGATCCAGTAGTAGCTCTGCGGCGGCGGGAAGATGCCCTTCGGATCCTTGAGGTACTTGACCTCGTACTTCTGGACCATCCAGGACGGCTCCCAGATCGTCACCGCGATCCACTCCTTGCGATCATAGGCGGACTTCAGCGCCGCCGTCATCGCGGCGGTGCTGCCCTCGACGAGCTGGAGCTTGAGGCCGTAGTCCTTGACCGCATTCGAGGTATCGCGCATCAGGCCGGCGCCCGGTTCGATACCGATGATCTTGCCGCCGAACTTGTCGGCGTTTTCATTGAGCTGTTCCAGCGAGTCGATCGGGACATATTTGGGAACCGCAACACCCTGATAGAGGCCGTGCGAAACCGGCGAGATCTTTTCGAGGCGGTTCTTGTTCTTGTCCCAGTAGTCCTGCGCGACATAGTCCGTCTGCGAGGTGAGAACCTGGATGTCACCCTTGGCAAGAGCGGCATAGGCGATGCCCCATTCGGAGAACTCGGTCACCTTGACGGTGTAGCCCGCGTCTTCGAGAACCTTCTTGGTGATACCGGTGATGGGCGTCAGATCTTCCCACGACATCGTGCCCATGGTGATCGTCTTTTCTTCCGCGCGAGCAGGAAGGATGCTGACCCCGATCATTGCAGCGGCGCAGAGCGCCTTCCACAAATTTTTCATTGTTCTTACTCCTGTTTTACGTTCCCATTCTCATTGAAGTCTGCGAGCGGCAGCTTCACATTGCGCGGGCCGAGGGATCATCCCTCGCGGCCAGCACGCAATTCCTGCAGGCGGATGACCGAGTTGACGCCGAGCCACGCGATAGGCTCGGGCGGCAATCTCACCGGTTCCGGCTGGTTCTTGTATTTGTCGAGTTCGGGGCTTGCGGCGCCTGTCGCCAGATCGGCCGCCATCATTCCCGCAAGCGTGCTCTTGACGGTGCCGAGACCATTCTCGCAGCAGGCGGAAAAAAGCCCTTCCTCGACCTCGCCGAATGCCGGCACATGGTTTCGGCTCAGGCAGAGCGCACCCGCCCAGCTAAACTCCATCGGCAGGCTTTGCATTCCGGGGAAGCGAGCGTCGAACGAGCGGCGCTGCTCGGCCGCCACGCCGGCGACCCGCTTCTCCGACACCTGGAGGCTCGGGTCGTAAGTGAACCGCGTCCTGATGACGATCCTCGAACGGCCATCTGTGGTGATCTTGCGCACCGTCGCGCCCATAGGGTCGGCCGGCAGCAGCGCCCAACGGTCCGCGCCGGTGATATCGCCGCCGAATTCGTTCTGGGAAAAGGCCGATGTCATCGACGCGTAGGTGAATATGTGCATCAGCCGCCCGCGGAAATGGCCGAAGCTTTGAATATGGCCGTTCACGCCCAGAATGACCTTCGGCGCGGAGACCGATCCGCGAGCCGTCTTCGCCTTCCAGGACTTTCCCTCGCGGGAAAGCTCCAGCACCGGCGAGTGCTCGTGAATGGCGATCTTTGCGCTAAGTCCGCGCGCCAGGCCGCGGATATAGTCGGCGGGCTGGATCATCACCGCGCCCGGCGTATAGAGCCCACCGCGATAATAGCGCGAGCCCGTCATCTCCCGCATCTGATCGGCATCGAGAACGCGATGCTGCTCACCGATCTTTTCGAGCGACTTCCTGTAGTTGTCGTTGAGCCCGAGCCCCCGGTCGGAGGCCGCGGCATTCACCTTGCCCGCCGGATCGAAGGTTTCCCTGGACAGGTCGTATTCCGCCGCGACATCGGCCGCGAAGGAAATCGCCAGACGGTTCTGTCGAATCTCGTCCTTGGTCGCCTCTTCGTCGGCCACCGAATACTCGCCGGAAGAGAGATTGTGCGGCACGTCGATCATGAAGCCGGAATTTCTCCCGGCCGGACCCTTGGCGACTTCACGCGCCTCCAGGACGACGATCTTGTCCTGAGGGCGCAACTGCGAGAGGCGGCGGGCCGCCGACAGGCCGGCAAATCCGGCGCCGACAATCAGCCAGTCCGCGGTAATGTCGTGTTCAAGCGCCATTGCGGGAAAGGCGCGTTCGCTGATCGCCTCCCATCCCGAAACGCCGGTATCGATCGGCAGGCGCTTGATCACATGGCGGGTCATCGGATCGTCTCGTCGACCGACCGTTCGGATACGTCGATCCAGATGGTCTTGAGTTCGCAGTAATTGTCGTGAGCGAAGACCGACTTGTCGCGGCCGCCGAAGCCGGACTCCTTGTAGCCGCCGAACGGCGTGCTGGCGTCGCCTTCACCGAAGCAGTTGACGGTGACGACGCCGGCGCGGATCTCCCGCGACAGCCTGATGGCGTTCCGCAGGCTGCCGGTATAGACGGACGCCGTCAGACCGTAGTTCGTGTCGTTGGCAAGGGCGATCGCCTCGGCCAGCGAATTGAAGGTCGTCACCGAAAGCACCGGACCAAAAATTTCTTCCTGGAAGAGGCGGCTGGCCGGCGTCACGCCCTCGACCACCGTCGGTTCGATGAAGATGCCGTTATAGGTTTCACCGCCGTGGGCGATCGAGAGCTTCTCCGTCTTGGCGTCGTCGAGGAAAGACTTCACCTTTTCGAAATGCGCCTTGCTGACGAGCGCGCCGATGCGGTTTGCCGGGTCGAGCGGATCGCCGGTCTTCCATTCGCGCATATAGGCGCCAATGCGTTTCAACAGTTCGTCCTTGACCTTGGCATGAACGATGAGACGCGAGGTGGCCGAGCAGTTCTCGCCCATGTTCCAGAAGGCGCCGTTGACGACCTGCTCGGCAACGAGGTCCAGGTCTTCGGTATCGTCGAGAACCACCGCGGGGTTCTTGCCGCCGCATTCGAGCACCACCTTCTTGAGGTTCGAGTCGGCGGCGTAGCGCAGGAAGCGGCGGCCGGTGGGCGTCGATCCGGTGAAAGCGACCATATCGACATCCATATGCAGGCCGATCGGTTCGCCGACCTCCTTGCCGCCGCCGGTCACGACGTTGAAGACGCCAGCCGGGATACCTGCTTCATGAGCAAGCTCGGCGACGCGCAGCGTGGTGAGCGTCGTTTCCTGCGCCGGCTTGACGATCACCGAGCAGCCGGCGGCAAGCGCCGGGCCGATCTTCCAGGCCAGCATCAGCAGCGGGAAATTCCACGGCAGCACGCATCCGACAACACCGATAGGCTCGCGCACGATCATCGTCAGCGCATTTGCGCCCACCGGAGCGGTGTTGTCATAGAGCTTGTCGATCAGCTCGGCGTGCCAGCGCAGCGTATGAATGGTATCGGCAACATCGACCGTCTGGCATTCGCCGACCGGCTTGCCGCTGTCGAGGCTCTCCATGACGGCGAGTTCGTGACGATGGTCCTCCAAAAGTTTGGCAAGCTTGAGGAGCACCGCCTTGCGTTCGGCCGGCGAACGCAGCCGCCAGCGGCCGTCGTCGAAAGCTTGCTTCGCCTTGGCGACGGCGGCGTCGACGTCGGTGGCGTCGCAGGCTGCGATTTCGGCGAGAGCCTCACCCGTCGCAGGGTTCGTGGAGGTGAACGTCTTGCCGGAGTTCGCCGGACGGAATGCCCCGTCGACGAAGGCATTCGTCGGAAGTTGAAGACCGGCGGCGATCGCCTTGTATTCGGCTGCGGTCAAGGGTTCATGCATGGTTTGCTCCCGACGTGATCTGGCTGACCGTGCGCTTCAACGTGGCGACGACGGTCTGAAGTGTTCGTTTTTCCTCGGAGTTGAGCGGGCGCAGCGGCGCGCGGACCGAGCCGACGTTCAGCCCGATCAATTCGCATCCGTGCTTGATCGATTGGACGAATTTGCCGCATTCGAGGAAATCCATCAGCGGCAGCATCGCGGTCATGATCGCCCGGCCTTTGTCGAAGTTCTTTTCGACGACGCAGGCCTCATAGAGGGCCACATGTTCGCGCGGCAGGAAGTTGGAGCCGGCGCAGACCCAGCTCTTCGCGCCCCAGGCGAAGAATTCGAGCGCCTGATCGTCCCAGCCGCAGGACAGTGCAATATGCGGAAACTTACGGGCGAGCAGGTGAAGGTTGCCCATGTCGCCGGAGCTTTCCTTGATGGCGATCACGTTCTTCGACTTGCCGACGCGGGAGAAATACTCTTCGCCCATCACGACACCCATGCGGGCGGGATAGTTGTAGAGCATGATCGGCAGGTTGGCCGCGCGGTCGACGGTCAGAGCGTGGACCGCATTCTCGCGTTCGGTCGGCAGCGCGTAGGGCGGTGACGACACCAGGATTGCATCCGCGCCGATGTCCTTCGCCGCCTTTGCGTATTCGACCGAATCTTCGGTGCGCGTGGCGCCGGTCCCGATAATAAGGGGCAGCCGCGTGCCGATGACGTCCCTCGCATAGGCTGCGAGGTCGAAGCGCTCCTGGCTGCTCTGGGCGTAATACTCGCCCGTCGAGCCGCCGACGATGATGCCGTGGACGCCGGCCTCGATCAGCGACTCGAGCACGCCGGCAAATCCGGCTTTGTCGATCTGGCCATTTTGATCGAGCGGCGTCACCGCCGGCGTATAGATCCCCTCAAACTTCACGATGACTTCTCCAATATTTGCGTGGCGGGACCGCCGAGGAAGGCGTCCGCCTTGAGGCCTTGCGGGGCGATGAACATCTCCATGTTCTCGCGGGACAATTCCCAGTGTTCGAAGACGAGGTCGACGACGGCATTCTCATCGTGGGCGCCGAGCGCATCGATGAAGCTGTCATGATGGTCGACGGCCACTTGAAGCCGCCGCTTCATGTCCTCGTTCCTCGGTCGGAAGAAGGTGTGGCCGATGCGCGCGTGGTCGATCAGCAGCCGGCCGAGGCTCGGCTGCAGATAGACGTTGCCCGACATCTCGCCGAAAATTTCGTGAAAGCGATTGTTCTCGATGACCATCGCCAAAGGGTCCATGTTCTCGCTGGCGGCGCGGAACCGCTCCTGGGTCTGCTTCAGGTCTGAAAGCTGGGCGGGTTTGAAATTCTGCACGGCGAGACGGCCGATCGCCGCGTAGATCATCGGTGCGACGAGAAAGAAATTCCGCAGGGTGGAATGGTTCATCGGGATGACCCGCGCACCCCTATTCTCGCGGATGTCGATATAACCCTCGCCGGCAAGGCGCCGAAATATGTCGCGAACCGGCGTCCGCGAGAGCCCGTATCTTTCACTCAAACTGGCTTCGTCCAGATCGGCGTCCGGGTCCAGTTCCATCGTCAGGATCTGCCGTTTCAGGTCTTCGTAGAGATTGCTCTTGGGTGTCTTCGCCATCGTCGCTCTCCGGCCAGTCGTTGCTCTACGCCGTGAAAATGGCACGCTTGTCGGAGGGAGTCAATAATTGTGTACTTTGCGTACACAATT
>Ga0055543_1001179_pt1 | contig 11066 bp, 10 predicted proteins | sample AraplaCvi_mMF_r2_2_FD_61186 | JGI IMG/M metagenome (GOLD analysis project Ga0055543, IMG submission 61186) | Arabidopsis root microbial communities from North Carolina, USA - plate scrape MF_Cvi_mMF_r2 | ecosystem: Host-associated > Plants > Roots > Endosphere | place: USA: North Carolina | reverse complement strand
GCTTCCGCCTCCTCATGGCCGAACAGCCTGGTATTTTCTCCCGGCCAGATGGCGCCGTCGAGCAGTCCGGGCCTTTCCTCACTCATGATGGGCTTCACTCATGATGGGCGGCTTCCGGCATTCGCAAACGGTCGGCGGGCGACTTGAGTTGTTGGACGATCGCCAGGATCTCGGCAGCGATCGCCTCTTCGCTCTGCATGGCGTTGACCACGTGGCAGCGCTCCGGCTCGCGGGCGGCGATGTCGAGAAAGGCCTCGCGCCGTTTCTCATGCGTTTCGAGCCGCTCCTTCTCGAAGCGGTCGGGACCGTCGGCTGGAGCGCGCTTCTGCGCCCGCTCCAGCCCGATCTTGGCGGGGATGTCGAGGATCACGGTGCAATCCGGCATGACGCCGTTGATGGCGATGCGCTGCAGCGTCTCGATGAAATCCGGCTCGAGATTGCCGGTTATGCCCTGATAGACGCGGGATGAATCCATGAAACGGTCGCAGAGCACGATCTTGCCGGCGGCCAGCGCCGGCCGGATCACCTCTTCGACATGGTCGTTGCGCGCCGCGGCAAAGAGGATCGCCTCCATCCGCGTGCCGAAGGCTTCGGCAGCCCCTGACAAAAGCACGTGACGCACGGCCTCCGCGCCCGGCGATCCGCCTGGTTCGCGCGTCATCAGCACGTCGTGACCTTCGCCCTTCAACGCTTCGGCGAGGCGGCGGATCTGCGTGGATTTCCCCGCGCCTTCCCCGCCTTCAAACGTAACGAACAATCCCGTACCGGATGACAATGACAACTTCCCGCATTCCAGGCGCCGCACGCGCCGTGCTCCATCTATCTATCCGAAGATGTCAGGGAGGAAAACCTTTCGTCGCGGCGACATATTCACCTTTCCCGGCAAATTGCACCAGAAAGTGGCCGCTCAGCCGGGCGCCGACTTGTCCCAGAGCCAGGAGAAGAACAGCGATTCGCCGAGTTCCAACATGGCGTCGACCGCCCGGCTGCTGAGCGAGCCCTCGCCGACCGCCTGCACCGTATAAAGCGGCACTTCTCGGAGCAGCCGGCTGCCTGCGAAAATCCTCAGCACCCCTGCCTGGGTATCCGGCTCGACCGGCGCCGTCAGCGGCCAGTGATAGATGATGCGCGCCGACAGCCGATCGGGATTGCTGATCGGAATATAGACGCTGACCGGCGCCTTGGCGACGAGATCGACGGTACGCGCCGTACCGCCATAGACGCTGGCGGCGCCGATCACTTCCTTCTCACCGAAGATCTGCCGGTCCTCAAAGGCCGTCAGTCCCCATTCGAGCACTCGCTTGGCCTCCTCCGTCCGCTCCTTGTCGGAAGCGATGCCGGCAAGCGCCAGAAACAGCCGCCTGCCATCGCGCTGGACTGAGGCGACGATCGAATAACCCTCGCCCTCGGTAAAGCCGGTGGCAAGCCCGTCGGCGCCGAGATCGAGCCCGAGCAGCGGATTGCGGTTGCGCTGGAAAATCTTGTTCCACTTGAAATCCGGCTGGGCGAAATAGGGATAGAGATTGGGATAAGACTGCTGCAGGGCGGCCGCAAGCGTCACCATCTCGCGCGCCGTCACCTTGCTCTTCCCGTCGGGGAGCCCGGTGGAATTGCCGAACTCAGCCTTCTCCATGCCGAGTTCACGGGCGCGGCGTGTCATCGACACGGCAAATTGCTGCTCGCTGCCGGCCATGCCTTCGGCCAGGATGATGCAGCTGTCGTTGGCGCCCTGGATGGCGACGCCCTTGATCAGGTCCTCGACGCGCACGCGCGATTTCAGGCTGGCAAACATCGTTGCCGTCCTCGATGGCGCGCCGCCGGTTCGCCAGGCATATTCGGAAACGGGATATTCGGTATCGAGCGTGATCTGCCCCTTCGTCACCGCCTCGAAGGCGAGATCCATCGTCATCAGCTTGGCGAGCGAAGCCGGCGAAAAGCCCTGGTCCTCGTTCTTGGCGAGAAGCACTGTGCCGGTGGCGGCCTCGATCATATAGGCCTGCGCCGCCTTGGTGGCGAAACCGGCGGTACCGCTATCGGCTGCAAATGCGCCGGTGGCGAGCGGCATGATGCATACAAGCAGACGAAGCAAAGGCTTCAGCATCAAGAATTCCCATCGATCAGGGGGCGTATTTCAGGAGGTTAGAGCGAGAGGAAATTCGATGCAATTGCCGCGCTCAGCGCGCGGCGGATTTTGCCTGATGACGCTTCGTCGCAGCAAGGATCGAATCCTGCGTCAGCCCGTCATTGCGCCCCATCACAGCGTCGAAGGCGAGATCGACCGTCACGGTCTTCACATCCTCGTTCTGGTAGCCGAGCGCAAGAGACCCCAGCGGCCGTTCGTAGGGCATCGGGCCGATCTCCGGCAACACGACCATCTGGTCGAAGGACGGAGCGGCATTGGTGGCGGATGGTGCTGATGGCGCTACCAGAACATGGGCGGGCGCTGCCAAAGCGGGTGCTGCGACGGGGGCCGCATTGTAGCGTGCTCGGCGTCGACCCGGCATAGGAAGTGGCCGACATCGGCACCGGCACGTTGGCCGGCGTCTCATAATCTTCCGAACTCTGCAGCTGATCGCGGGTGATCTTGCGGCTGTTGGAGGCGACCATCACGCCGGTTGCGATCTGGCCTTCCGGATTGACGCCGGGAATGCGGCTGCCCTTCGGCACGTAGGACGCCATCAGATAGGGCATGTCGTGGCCGTCCATGCGGGCGCGGCCGACATATTGCACCCGCACCTTGCCGGTGCCGCTGTGCTGCAGATCCAGCATATCGGCCGTCTTGTTGGAAAGGTCGATGATGCGCCCTTCGTGATAGGGGCCGCGATCGTTGACGCGCACGATGACGGAGGAACCGCTTTCGAGATTGGTGACGCGCGCATAGCTCGGCAGCGGGAAGGTCGGATGCGCGGCGGAAAGATGCATCTGGTCGTAGACTTCGCCGTTCGCCGTCAGCCGCCCATGAAAGGCCGAGCCATACCAGGAGGCGACGCCGACCTTGTTATAGGAGAAGTCTTCCTTCGGATAATACCACCTGCCCTTCACCTCGTAAGGATTGCCGACGATGTAGCGGCCGCCGCCCTTGGGGATGTTGTTGCCGGTAGCGACGCGCGGGCTTGCCTTCACGCCATATTCGGATTCGGAGAAATATTCTTTGCCGTGGGATTTCTTTTTCGGCACCGCCTGTGTCGTGCCGCACGCCGCAACCGTCGCACACATCGCCGAGATCGCCAGCCACCGTGCTGTCGTTGCGAAAGACGCCGCCCCGTATTCCAGTTTCATATGTCCCACGCCGCTCAAAGATCGTTATGGTTAAGGAACTTTGCCCCAATCTGGGCCAATACGCCTTATCCCCACCCGCCTAACGAGACTTTAATCATGCGAAGTTCGTGGCAAATTTACGAACGATTTCGCAGCGATAGCGACAATTCTAATGATTATGGTTTATAAATCACTAACGCGGACCTCTCCGCCCTGCCCTTCCGCCGCCGCAATAAGGTCCGAAATCCTCGTGTCGATGCGGGGCATATGGTAAACGCAAGCCCGCTTCCGATGCCCGAAAAGCCTGGATTGGCACAGGCGGCGCAAGCTTCCCAAACTACGCGGCGTCACCTTGCCTCATCAGGCGAAAGGACGCTATGCATTCTGTGCGCAGGGTTGGGGGATTGCCGTGGGCGGAATTGTCAAAAGCTTGATTGTGTTGGTCATAATGACCGCCTCATCGGCCGTCGGCGCCGCCGCGGAGGATTTCCCCGGCTATTGGCGCAAGACGATGACCAATGATCCATCGACGAATTTCTATCTTGCCCAGGCCCTGAAGCCCTTACCGAACAAGGATGCCGAAACCATCAGAGTGCTCAGGCTGTCGCTGATCGCCGGCAATTTGTGCCTCGGCGCCAGCATCAATACGAGGACAGGCGAGGCCTTTCTGCAGCAGGCCGGATACGATCGCCTCCGCGGAAAGGCCTGGGACGAAGCCGCCTTCCTCGCGAACGACTGGTTCAAACACTTCAACTACCGCTCCCTCGCCCATCTCTGCGCCGGCATCGACTATATTTTCGGGCCGGAGGGAAAACTGGCGCCCAATCTGGTCAAGCCCGGCAAGGGTGAACCGAAGGGATCCTACGACCCCCTGGACTCCTACTACATGCGGCTTCCGCCCTTGCGCAAACCGAACGGCTAGTCACGTCACCAATTGCCATATGGCGGATTGCGTATTTGACGCTTCGGGCTGTATGGAACGAAATGCCCGCCGGGAACTTTGAAGGTTTAGACCTTTGGAGGATCACCATGAATAATGAAATCATTCTGCAGCTCGACACGGTCAGCCAACAGTTGCACGCTCGATCTCGCGCGCTTTCCCAGCCAGATAAAGACAACGACATCTCGATCCTGATGTCGGCACTCGCCGTGACGATGGAGGCGGTTCGTTCTCTTTGCGAGGATATGAACCAGCTCAACGGTCCGAAGGGCCTTGGATCCGATGGGAGCTAGCGGCGAGCTCCCAAAGCCGTTGGAGTTGCGTCTATGCGCAGCATCCCTCCAAAATCACGCCAAGGGCGGGAACGACACGCGCGCCTCAAAGACCTTCAAAACGGCTCGCCAGCCAGTCCCTGAAAATCAGGGCGACCTTTCTGCGATTTGGGGCACTTGGCGTTACCACGTAGAAACGCCTCCCTGTCTTTAGGGTGCGGTCAATAGCAATGACGAGGCGATTTTCTCGAAGGGGCCGATCGATGAGAGGTCGCCAACCGAGCGCGATGCCTTCGCCATTTTCCGCAGCTTTCATCGCGACAAGGGAATCGTTGACCTGCAGCGATGTCGGCAAAGTCGGTGGAGCGCCGACACCTGTGGCCCGCAACCACTCGGCCCAACCGATCCTGAAGCGATACGGGTCAACGTAGTGTATAAGCCGATGGCGCAGTATATCACTGGTGAGTGACAGAGGCTTGCTCTTCGCCTGATAAGCTGGGCTGCAAACAGGCAATATTTCCTCGTCCCACAGCGGAATGGCATCACAATCCGGCCAGTTTCCATCGCCGAGCCGAATGTGAACATCGATGTTGCTCGTCGTCATAGCTGGATCGCGGTCCAAGCATCGCAGGTCAATCATCAAATCAGGATGGACTTGGCGAAATTCCGGCAGCAGCGGCATCAGCCACTCTGTCGCCATGACCGTCGAGGCGCTGATGACGAGCGTGTCTCGGCGAGGCATGCCGGCGATATCGTCAAGCGTTTCGGCGATCGACGCAAATCCCCCCGATACTGCCGAATAGAGGCGTTGGCCTTGCGTTGTCAGGCTTAACGCCCGCCTTTCCCGGACGAAAAGCGCGTGGCCGAGAGACGACTCGAGTTGTCGGATCCCGTGGCTGACCGCAGGCTGAGTGATGGACAATTCCGCGGCGGCTTTCGAAAAATTCAGATATCTCGCCGCAGCCTCGAACAGGATCAGGCTGTGGAGGGAGGGAATTGTCCGTCGTAACGACTGACTGTCATGACTCATGGTTTCGAGTTCTTCGCCGTTCGAGAATTGCAGCGCACGGAATCTCCGTCACACGGTGCAAGACTGCGCACCAGCAAGAAGCGAAACACCTTATCGTTCGCGTGGTCAACAAGCCTGGAGGACGATCACCCACTCACCTGCCGGCCAATCCGGTCTTTATCGATCCTGCCTCATACTTCCATGAATTTATTTGCCCTTTACGGCCTCACGCCCTCGCCGGACATTGTCGTTCACCCGCCAGAACCCGACGTCGGGAGAACAGGCGACTACGACAATAGGCCGTCACGGGAACAATTGAGATGTCAAACGATCCATTGCTCCAGCCTTTCCAACTCAAGCATTTGACACTCCGAAACAGGATGATGTCGACGGCGCACGAGCCGGGATATACTGAGGACGGACTCCCGAAGGAGCGCTATCGTCTCTACCATTCGGAAAAAGCCAAAGGCGGGATAGCAATGACGATGATCGGCGGTTCGTCCGTCGTCGACATCGACAGTCCCCAGGCGTTCGGCAATATCCAGCTCCACAAAGACGAGTCCGTGAAGTGGCTTCGAGAGATTGCCGACGACGTTCACGACCACGGCGCTGCCGTGATGATTCAAATCACTCACCTGGGAAGCCGGACCAACTGGAACAAAGGCGATTGGCTCCCGATAATCGATGCGTCCCACATCCAGGAGCCCGCGCATCGCGCCTATCCCAAGGCGATGGAGGATTGGGACTTCGAGCGCGTGATCACAGCCTATGCCGACAGTGCGGAGCGGGTCAAAGCGGCAGGGCTTGACGGGATCGAGCTCGAATGCGCCTCGCATCTCATCGCGCATTTTTGGTCTCCGGCAACAAATAAGCGGGAGGATGAATACGGCGGCTCGCTCGAGAACCGGATGCGCCTGGTGAACGATATTCTAACCGCCATCCGTAAGCGCATCGGTCACGAATTCATTGTCGGCGTCCGCATGGTCTGCGATGAGGTTTGGGATAAAGGGCTCTCGCGAGACGAAGGGGTGGAGATTGCCCGTCGATTGAAGGCCGGCGGATTGATCGATTTCGTCAACGTCATTCGCGGCCACGTCTCAGAAGACGAGGCCTTGAGTCATGTGATTCCGAACATGGGAACCGCATCTGCTCCCCATCTCGATTTCGCCGGAGAGGTTCGTCAGAATGTGAAAATACCGACCTTTCATGCGGCAAGAATTCAGGATGTGGCTACCGCGCGACACGCGATTGCGAGCGGCAAGCTTGATATGGTCGCCATGACACGCGCGCACCTTGCCGATCCTCACATCATCCGCAAGGTGATCGAAGGGAAGGAGGATCAAATTCGCCCCTGTGTCGGCATGGGGTTCTGCATCGATTCCATTTACCCCGCTGGCAACGCCACGTGCGTGCACAATGCGGCGACTGGTCGGGAGGGCAGCCTCGCGCATGTGATCAGGAAGACCAACGGGCCAATGCATAAGATTGTGGTCGTCGGAGCGGGACCGGGCGGTCTTGAGGCTGCACGGGTCGCGGCCGAGCGGGGCCACAAGGTCACAGTTTTTGAGGCTGGATCCAAAGCAGGCGGACAAATTCTAATAACCGCGGCACTGAAACGCCGTCGCGAAATCCTTGGGATCGTGGACTGGCGCTTGTCTGAATGCGAGCGCCTCGGCGTCGAATTCCACTACAATCGCTTCGTCGATGAGAGTGACGTTGCGGCGGAAGAACCCGACGTCGTCGTCGTTGCTACGGGCGGACTGCCTAATGTTGACTGTCTTGAGGAAGGACAGGAGCTTGCGACGACCAGTTGGGACATCCTCGGCGGAAGCGTTCAGCCCGCGAAAAATGTGCTGGTCTACGACGACAACGGTTCGCACCCCGCCATGACGATCGCTGAGTTTCTGGCCGACGCGGGCTCGAATCTTGAAGTCGTCACGCCTGCACGAACCCTTGCGCCGGACATCGGGGCAACGAGCTACCCCGCCTATTTCCGTGCCCTCAACAAAGCCGGCGCAAAGATCACGCTGAACCTGCGCATCGAGCGCCTCGAACGTCGCGGCAACAGGATCGCAGTCATACTTTTCGACGAGTATTCCAAGGTCTGCGTCGAAAAAGAGGTGGACCAGGTTGTCGTCGAAAGCGGGACGAAGCCGATGGACGAACTCTATTTCTCGCTCAAGCCGCTCTCCCGGAACCAAGGTGAAATCGATTACCGGGCGTTCATAGCGGGCAAGCCGCAAGTTGTTGCCAATAATCCCGGTGGCAAGTTTCAGCTGTTTCGGATTGGCGATGCGGTCGCAAGCAGGAACATCCACGCGGCCATATACGACGCGCATCGATTCATGGCCGCGGTTTGATCAAGGCCGTAGGGTTGAATTCCCGCCAATCAGTTCGATTTCGGCCAGTCCTCCAGGGATCGATCTTAAAGGCATACGCAAGTCAAGGCATGCCTGAAGTCCCGAAAGATGTGGGCCTCGCCGTCTACAAGGTCGTGGCCATGATGGCTACGAGCGGGACTCGGTGATCTGATTGCAGGAATTGCGCGCAGGGATGACCCCTCGCCGCGCAATCATGAAGGCCAGGCCGACCGCTGGTGTTTCATGAAAAGGGGAACGAAAACTAGGAGCAAAAAATGATGAAGTTGTGGAAAATGCTTTGTGCCGCGGCCATGTTCGGAATGACCATGCTGCCCGCGCACGCGGAAGAAAAGACCATCACCATTGGCACGATGCAGTGGGAAGATCTGGGAGCGATCAGCGGTGTCACCAAGAAGGCGCTGGAAGATTCCGGCTACACCGTCAAGGTCGTGTCGTTCTCCGAATGGGGCATCGCCTATGCCGCTCTCAACAAGGGCGATATCCAGATTCTCGCCTCGCTGACCGACTACGTCGCACAGGATTATTGGGACAAGAACAAGAAGAAGCTGGAGAAGATATCGCCGGTTTCGTTTGGCCTGTACCAGGCTATTGCGGTTCCGAATTATGTGCCGATCGACTCCATGGAGCAGTTGAACGGTAACGCCGACAAGTTCAGCGGCAAGATCGTCGGTATCGAACCGGGTTCAGGCCTGATGCGCGATGCCGCCAACTCGGTCAAAGCCTACGACCTCAAGCTACAGCTTGTCGAAGGCAGCACGGCTGCGATGACGGCTGAATTGAAGTCGGCCATCGACCGAAAGGAATGGATTGCTGTGACGCTCTGGGAGCCGTCGTGGATGATACAGAAGTACCCGGTCAAGTTTCTGAAGGATCCGAAGGCGATATTCCCGCTGGCGCAGACCTACAACTGGATAGCCAAGAGCGGCTTCTCCACCGAGAACCCGCATGCGCGCGAAGTCATCGCCAGCGTATATCTCCCGCTCGCAGATATCACCGCGATCGCCGGCGCGGTCGCCGACGGCAAGACAATGGACGAGGCGGTTAAGGGCTGGACCGACACCCATGCCGACCTCTTGAAGCGCTGGGAAAACATCAAGTCGAAGTAACGCTTAACGGCCGGGCCACAGAGCAATCGGCGGCCCGGCTCAGACTTTACGCGGAGAGCCGCGGAGGGCTCGCTGGCATTAGGCCCCTGCTTGTTACGCGGCCGGTGGACGATATCGAACCGACTTCGCCTTTTCCAACGCTTCGATCGTATCCTCGACGCTGAGGAGGACAGTGGTTTCCATCGCGCTGAGCGCGCCGCCTGCGCCGATAGCCAGTGCGACCGCCGCCATCGCGACGTTGTCAGGCGCCTCCCAAAGATTCCAACCATCATGCTCGCCGAAGGCGTACCAGAACCCGTGGAGCTTTCCGCCTACGGATTCAATATAGCTGCGTGCCGCCTCCCGGCGATCCTCGGGGTTTTCGATCATGCGCGCCCATGTCTCGGGCGTGTAGCTGAAGCGCGTGAGATACATGGCCATGGTGTGTGTCCTCCGCCAGAATAGCACAGTAAACGCTCAAGCCGGGGCGAAGGCGAGTCATTTCCAGCGGGAGGAACAGGCCGCTCAACGCTTCCTATCGCCAGTCTCCGGAAGCACCGCGAATACTGACGTCTAAAGGTCACTCCGCGTTCATTGAAAAGTAGATTTTAGCCGTTATTCGGAGCCCGCTTCTCATCTCATATCGGGTTCCGGCAATGGATCTTGCGACTGTCCTTCTTCTACACAAGTCTTCCTTCATCGTCGGAGCAATCTGCTTCTTTTACGTGAGATGGCGCTCCGGGGCGACGCCAGGGCTTGGCGTACTTGCCGGCAGTTTCTCTTTGCTTGCGATCGCCTCAACGCTCGCTGGTTTGGATGAGAGCCTTCATATGTCCGACGATGCCAGGACGTTCTGGAGTTTTTCACTCGGCGCCAATGGTTATGGGCTCATGGCGGTTGGGCTTTTCGGCCTCAGCCGGCGTCAAAACTCTCTACGAGACTGGTGGCCGTTACTCCTGCCCGTCGTCCTGACGCTGAGTGCGGTGATAACGCCATGGTATTTGAACAACGGATTGAGAGCATCGGTGTTCAACGGCAGCGCCGCCGTCCTGCTTGCCTTGTCAGGTTTCGTGATCGCCCGCGACTTCTTCCACGAGCGCCTTACCGCGCGGCTCGGTCTTTCCGCATCCATATGGGTGGCGACGTCTCTCTCCGTTTTGGTGGTCGTCGGCTTCGTCTTTCCGAACGACGCGCCCCTTCCTCCGCGCTACGCATTCTTTTTGCTGATCATCTGTCATTTCGCGGTGGCGCTGTTTGTGCTCGTGCTCGTGCAGGAGAGAGCCGAAGAGAAGCTTACCAGACTTGCAAATACCGATATGCTGACCGGCATTCCCAATCGGCAGCATTTCTTCAATTCGCTTCCGAAAAGCCTCGGCCCCGGAGACGCCTTCGTCCTCATCGATATCGACTTTTTCAAGCGTGTGAACGATATGTACGGGCACGACAAAGGCGATGTCGTTCTCATAAATGTTGCTCGGACAATTGCACAGAATGTCCCCCCTTCCTGCGTGTTCGGCCGGCTGGGCGGCGAGGAGTTCAGCCTCTTTCTGCGCGGCCAAACGCAATCTTCCGCTTTTGCGCTCGCTGAGCAGATACGCGAGGCGGTAAACGCCGTCAGCCTTGTCTTCGAAGGAAATCAGGTCACCCCTTCCGTCAGCGCAGGCGTGGCACTTTGGGAAGCGGGTCTGACCGACCAAGACGTCCAGAAACGTGCAGATCAGGCGCTCTACATTGCCAAAAACAACGGTCGTAACAGAGTTGAATTGTTTAGCAGTACCGGGTTGCCCAGCAGCTTCCTTGCGCCGGAACTGGCACAGGCTCGCGCAGGCTGAAGAACGGTTGAAGGTCGGTTCTCTCCCGAGCTATTTGCCCATCATAGCGGAGATGCCGGCAAATGCTGCAGAGCACGTTGACGCTGCGATCAAAGCTGCTAAAAAGCCAGCCATCGAATGATTGGGTCGCAAATCGGCAGCAATGACCGGTTGCTGGAAATCAACGAAATGTCGATTTCTTAACCTTTTCAATCAGATGGAAGAGTGTCCGAGTGGTTTAAGGAACCGGTCTTGAAAACCGGCGTGCGGGAAACCGTACCGTGGGTTCGAATCCCACCTCTTCCGCCAT
>Ga0055543_1001157_pt1 | contig 11256 bp, 7 predicted proteins | sample AraplaCvi_mMF_r2_2_FD_61186 | JGI IMG/M metagenome (GOLD analysis project Ga0055543, IMG submission 61186) | Arabidopsis root microbial communities from North Carolina, USA - plate scrape MF_Cvi_mMF_r2 | ecosystem: Host-associated > Plants > Roots > Endosphere | place: USA: North Carolina | reverse complement strand
CGTGTCCGCGTGATGCGAGATCACGAACGGATCTTCGGGCAGATGCCAAGGCAGTTCGAGCCGGTCATAGAGCTTGCGCTTCAGCCCCGCGACGTGATGCCGTTGGTCCAATCGGGCCTCGTACAGCACGTCGGCGTACTCGGTCTCCACCGCGTCGACGCAGACCTGCTCGACCATCTGCTCCACCCGGCTCCGAAACAGACCCGGCAGGCCGTTGCGCGCGGGATCCAGCCGGCCGAGGCAACAGTGCAGCGCCTCGACGACGCCACCCGCGCACACGGTCAGCTGCGGGGCGAGTTGGTCCAGCTCCAGGCGCCGGGTCGCCAGGCTGAGCCGGTCGTCGCGGATCAAGCGGCTCAGCCGCGCCAGGCCGCGTGCGACATCGCCGTACATCAGCGCCGCTTCCCGCTCGCCGTACTGGAGATGATTGCCGGCATCGTCGATGTCGAAAAGCTTGCTCCGCCACGTCGCGAGATTCGTGACGGTCGACGACGCGCCAGCGGCGAAGGTCGACAGCGCCTCGAGGTCACGCTCGACCGCCGCGCGGAAAGGGCAGAAGTCCGGGTGCCGAGCGAAGTCCGCGGGCGTGCCGTGCCGCTCGGGGCAGTAGGCGAGGCTGAGCGTTTCGGCCGAGGCGGCTTCGGTGGGCGCGTCGGGAGCGCGATCCGCCAGGAAACCGGGCGAATAGAGTGCTTGAAGCTGGGGCATGGGGTCTGAGTCGGCGAACCGCGGCCTCGGGCCATCGCCTGCTGCCAAGTCGGCGCGAGGTCCGCGGGGAGAATCGAACAACCTGAACAGCGAGCGCGGAGCAACGATGAACGAACGACTGGCGCAAGGCCCGGACGGCCAGTGGCGATGCAAGTGGTGCGAGGCCCCGGGCTTCGACATGTACCGCGACTACCACGACAACGAGTGGGGCTACCCCGTCCATGAAGACGGTCGGCTGTTCGAGAAGCTCTGTCTTGAGGGATTCCAGTCCGGGCTGTCGTGGCGGACCATCCTCGCCAAGCGCGAGAACTTCCGCAAGGCGTTCAGGCAGTTCGAGATTGCGAAGGTCGCGAGGTTCGGCGAGGCCGACATCGCGCGCCTGCTGGCGGACGAGGGCATCGTCCGTCATCGCGGCAAGATCGAGGCGGTGATCCACAACGCCTCGCGCGCGCTCGAGCTCCAGAAGGAGGCCGGCTCGCTGGCCGCGTTCTTCTGGCGCTTCGAAGACCCCGAGGAGGGCGGCGATGTGAGGCCGACGTCGGAGACGTCGGTGAAGCTGTCCAAGGAGCTGAAGAAACGCGGCTGGAAGTTCGTCGGCCCGACGACGGTCTATGCGTTCATGCAGGCGATGGGCTTGGTCAACGACCACGTGCCCGGGTGCATCGGGCGCGAGGCGGCAGCGCATGAACGCGGGAAGTTCACGCCGCCGCGTTGACCGCCGGGCCCGTCATCATGGCGTAGCGAGGCGGTGTTCCAGCGGGACCTAGGCTGAACCTGGCGTCGCTGGCTATCGAGGCAGGCGGGACTGTCCGCCGTCGCGCTGTCTCGGGACGCCCGTGACGGCCTCGACTTCCTGGTCCTTGAACGCCAGGCCGCGCATGGCGGCGGCCAGATGCTGAGCGCTCCTTTGGCGCTCCGCGTCCGTGGCGTGGGGCAACAGGACCATGTCGGTGCGAGTCGTGCCATCCGTGCCCATCATTGCCAGCAGCAGCTGTCGCATACGCGCCTGGGCCCTTGGGTGCTCATCCCGTGGCAGTGCGTCCTGACCCCCTTGGATCAGGATGCTCCCGATGGCCCTGAACACGAGGTTCATGTGCCACGAATCGGACATGAAGCGCTCGCGGTCGTCGATGAAGCGCCTGTCGGGCACCATCAGGGCCACCGTGTCCGCCACTGACAGCGGCCCGCTGATGCAAAGTCGAGAGCAACCGGCGGCCCAGGCGTCCAATGCCTCTTTCGTCTCGGCCGCGCACATCGCCGGTTGCTTGTCCCAGGCCAGGGCGACAGGGCTCCCTTCGCACCCCAGGCCCATCAGGGGCTGGAGCTCGTCCGCTCGCAGCACGTAGTGAGCCGCGGCGTATTGAACAGACTCGAGGAAGCGCGTCAGACGCGCGACCCCCTCGGGACTGCCTTCAGTCGCCCGCTCGAACAGCGCCAATGCTGGCAGGTCCGGCGCCGTCGCGGGCGACCTCGGCCCCGAGAACAACGCCTTGCATTGTTCGCGCGTGAGGCGACCCTGGTCCGCGGCATTCGTGGCGCCGTCGAGAAATTGCCGGAGCTTGTCGGCATCCAGTGACATCAACGCGTGAGGCCAGTCGCCTATCGGCATGTCCGGACGGAACAGCAGGTTGATCCAGTCGAGGGCGGTGGCCGTGTCCATCGACCGGATCAGTCGGACCGGGTCGACGGAAGACCCCGACCCATCGGGCTGCTGCTCGATGAAGAGACAGGGCGAAAAGGTGTTGTGGATAGGCATGAGCCGATGAGTCTGCAGATGCCAACTGTTGTTCCCCTGCGCGGCAGGTGGACAGTCCCCGTCAGTCCGCGATCCCTGGCGCCGGATGCTCCGTCAACCGCGTCTGCGCCACCTCCCGCGTATCCGGCCCCTTCCCGCTGAACCGGTCCAGCGCCAGATAGATCACCGGCGTGATGTAGAGCGTCACCGCCTGCGACAGGATCAGTCCGCCGACCACCGCCAGGCCCAGCGGCTGCCTCAGTTCCGCACCGGCCCCAAGGCCCAACGCGATCGGCAACGCGCCCATCAGCGCGGCCAGCGTCGTCATCATGATCGGGCGGAAGCGCAGGATGCAGGCCTCGCGAATCGCCTGTGCCGGCGTCATGCCGCCGTTGCGCTGCGCATCGAGCGCGAAGTCGATCATCATGATCGCGTTCTTCTTGACGATGCCCACCAGCATCAGGATGCCGATCGTCGCGATGATGGTCAGCTCCATGCCCGCGAGCTGCAGCGTCAGCAGCGCCCCCACCGCCGCCGACGGCAGCCCGGCCAGGATGGTCAGCGGATGGATGTAGCTCTCGTAGAGCACGCCAAGCAGCACGTAGATCACCGCGATCGCCAGCACGATCAGCAGCAGCTGGCCGCCCTGGGAGTCCTTGAACACCGCCGCGTCGCCGCCGTAGCTGGTGATGATGGACGGCGGCAGGCCGATCTCCTTCGTGTACTGGTCGATCCTGCCGGTGGCCGTGCCCAGCGGCACGTCCGGCGCCAGGTTGAAGCTCAGCGTGATCGCCTGCAGCTGGCCCTGGTGGTTCACCGCCGTCGGGCCGAGCTCGCGCTTCACGCTCGCGAAGGCCGTCAGCGGCACCATCGTGCTGTTCCTGCCGCGCAGGTAGATCTTGTCGAAGGCGTCCTCGCTGAGGCGGTCGCTGTCGGTCGCCTCCATGATCACCTGGTAGGTGTTGCTCTCGGCGTAGATGCTGGACACCTGCCGCTCGCCGAAGGCCGAGTACAGCGCGTTGCGCAGGTCCTGCATCTGCACGCCCAGCAGCGTCGCGCGCTCGCGGTCGATCACCAGGTTGGCCTGCAGCCCGCGCAACTGCGAGTCGCTGGTCACGTCGCGGAACACCGGGTCGTTGCGCAGCTTGTCCTGCAGCTTCACGGCCCAGGTGTTGAGCTCGCCGGTGCTGACCGACTGCAGCGTGAACTGGTAGCGGCTCTTGGACTGTCGGCCGCCGAGCTGCAGGTTCTGCACCGGCCGCAGGTAGACCGCGATGCCGGGCACGGCGCGCAGCTTCTTGCGCAGCTGTTCCAGCACCTGCGGCATCGCGGGACGCTCCGCGCGCGGCTTCAGGTTGATGAAGAGCCGCCCCGTGTTGACGTTGCCGCCCCCGCCGCCGCCGCCCACCGCGGCGGACACCGAGGACACCGACGGATCGTCCTGCACGATCTTCGCCACGCGCTCCTGCAGCACCGTCATCGCGGCGAAGGAGATGTCCTCCGCGGCCTCGGTGCTGGCCTGGATCTGGCCGATGTCCTCTTCGGGGAAGAAGCCCTTGGGGATGACGATCCACAGCCACGCGCTGGCGATGAAGCTGGCCAGCGCCACCACGCCCACGACCCAGCGGCGCGCGAGTGCCCAGTCCAGCGACGCGGTGTATTTGCCCAGCACCCAGCCGAAGCCTGCCTCGAAGGTGCGGCCCAGCGCGTTCTCCGCCACCTCGTGATGGCTGCTCAGGAAGCGGCTGCACAGCATCGGCACCAGCGTCAGCGACACGCCCGCCGACACCAGGATGGCCAGCGAGACGACCACGGCGAACTCGTGGAACAGCAGCCCGATGACGCCCGGCATGAAGAAGATCGGGATCAGCACCGCCACCAGCGAGATCGAGATCGACATGATGGTGAAGGCCATCTCGCGCGCGCCGCGGATGGCGGCGTCGAAGGGCGCCATGCCGTCCTCGACGTGGCGGTAGATGTTCTCCAGCATCACGATCGCGTCGTCGACGACCAGGCCGACCGCCAGCGTGATGCCCAGCAGCGAGATGTTGTCCAGGCTGTAGCCCAGCGCGAACAGCAGCGTCACCGCGCCGATCAGCGAGATCGGCAGCGACAGCGTCGGGATCAGCGTCGCGACCATGCGGCGCAGGAACAGGAAGATCACCATCACGACCAGCGCCACCGTCAGCGCGAGGGTGAAGTAGACGTCGTGCAGGCCCTCGCGGATGGACACCGAGCGGTCGTTGAGCGTGCTCATCTGCACCGAGGCCGGCAGTTGCGCGGCGAAGCGCGGCAGCATGGCCTTGACCGCGTCGACGACCTTGACCGTGTTGGCGTCGGGCTGGCGCTGCACGGCCAGCACGATGGAACGCTCGCCGTTGAAGTTGGAGAAGGACTTGACCGTCTCGTAGCTGTCCTGGACGTCCGCGACCTCGCGCAGGAACACCGGCGCGCCGTTGCGCGTGGCCACGACGATGTTGCCGAAGGCATTGGCGTCGCGCAGCTGCTTGTTGGCCTGGATGGTCAGCGTCTGGCGCGCGCCGTCCAGCGTGCCCACCGGCGTGTTGGCGTTGGCGCCCTTGACGGCGGCCTGCAGCTCGTCGAGCGTGATGTTGCGCTGCTGCAGCAGCTCGTTGCGCGCCTTGATGCGCACCGCGAAGCGCTTCTGGCCGTAGATGGACACCTGCGCCACGCCGTCGATCGTCGACAGGCTGGGGGTGATCAGGTTCTCGGCGTAGTCGTTGAGCTCGGACAGGTTGATCGACGGCGAGGTCAGCGCCACCAGCAGCACCGGCGCGTCGGCCGGGTTGACCTTGCGGTAGGACGGCGGCGTCGTCATCTCCACCGGCAGCGCGCGCAGCGAACGGAACAGGGCGGCCTGCACGTCGACCGCGGCGGCGTCGATGTCGCGCGCGGAATCGAACTCCAGCGTCAGCGAGCTGTTGCCCAGCGTGTTGGTCGAGGAGATCGTCGTGATGCCGGCGATGGTCGAGAACTGCTTCTCCAGCGGCAGCGCGACCGAGGACGCCATCGTCTCCGGGCTGGCGCCAGGCAGCACGGCCTGCACGTTGATGACCGGCGTGTTGAAGCTGGGCAGCGCCGCGACCGGGATGCGGCTCCAGGCGGCGATGCCGGCGACGACCAGCGCCACGTTGAGCAGCACGGTCATGACCGGCCGCCGGATGAAGAGTTCGGTGAGATTCATGGCGGCGTCCGCGGCGGTGACTGGGGCTGGAGGCGCTGGGAAGGGCCGGGCGTCAGGGCGCGGCGACGTCGTTGCCGGAGGCGCCGCCGCCCGCGGCCGCCGAGGCTGCGGCCAGGCGCGCGGCGGCTGCTGGATCGACGGCGGCGGGTTGCGCGCGCACCGGCGTGCCGGGGCGCAGGTTCTGCTTGCCGTCCAGCACCACGGTCGCGCCGGCATCGACGCCGTCGACCACGGCCATCTCGCCGAAGGTGTAGCGCAGCTTGACCGGCTTGAGCTGCGCGGTCTTGTCCGGGCCGACGACGTAGACCTGGCGGTCGGTGCCGCGCAGGATGATGGCGGCCTGCGGGATCACGACGGCGTCCTTCATGCTGCGCAGCGTCATGCGCACGCGCAGGTACTGGCCCGGCCAGAGCTGCTGCGCGTCGTTCGTGAACTCGGCCTTCAGCTTGATCGTGCCGGTGCTCGCGTCGACGAGGTTGTCCACGAAGACCAGCCGGCCGCGCGCCACCGACTCGACCGGCTTGCCGCTCTTGCTGTCCTTGCGCGAGGGGCCGCCCTCGATGGTCGGCAGCACGACCTGCACCTCGACCGGCGCAGCCCTGGCGCCGCCGTCGCCGGGGCGCATGGCCCCGAGCACCGGGGCAAGCTCGGTCTCGGGCAGGTTGAAGGCGATGGCGATCGGGTCGATCTGGACGATGTTCACCAGCGGCGTGCCGCTGGCACTGGCCTGCACCAGGCTGCCCGGCCAGACGTTCACCGCGCCGGCGCGGCCGGCGAAGGGGGCGCGGATCTCGTTGTAGCTGAGCGCGACGGCGGCGGACTCGACCGCCGCCGCGTCGGCGTCGACCAGGCTGCGCCCGCCCTGCAGGTTGGCCAGCGCGGTGTCGACCGCGCTCTGCGCGACGAACTTCTGGGCCAGCAGGTCCTTGGCGCGTTCGTATTGGCGCTGCAGGTCGCCGAGGCTGGCCTTGTCGCGGGCGAGTTGCGCGCGCGCCTTGTCGAGGTTGGCCCGGTCCGCGCGTTCGTCGAAACGGAATAGCACCTGGCCCTTGGTCACGGTCTGGCCGTCGTGCACCAGCACGTCGCGCACGGTGGAGGTGGTCTGGGCGCGGATGTCGACCTGGTTGATCGGGGTGACGGTGCCGCTGGCCTCGACGGTGACCGGCACGTCGCGGCGCTGCGCGGTGACGACGCCGACCGTCTGCGTGCCGGCGGGGCCCGAGGCGCCGCGGGCGGCGGTCGGGGCGCCGTTCTCGCCGCCCTCGCGGACGGCGGCGCGCGACTTCCACCACCAGCCCCCGCCCGCGACGAGCAGCACGACGATCAGGGACAGGACAAGGGGCTTGCGGCGCATGAACACGTTCTCCAACGACAGTCATCCGGGGAGCGCTTCGGCAAAGCTCCCTTGGGGCGCGGAAGGTTAAGTCCGGGCCTTTCGATGATTGTTTCGTTCAGGTTAATCCTGCGCGTGCGGGAGGAAAACCTGTGCGATTGGAGCGTGAACGAGCGTTTTGGGGAGGCGCAAGAAGACTGGCGTACTGCCACCGCCGCTGGCCCTCACCCCAGCCCTCTCCCGCAAGCGGGAGAGAGGGGGCAAGAGGAGCGCTGCCGGTCAGCGTGGGAGGGGTGGGAAGGACGCCGGTCGGACTCCCTCTCCCGCTTGCGGGAGAGGGGGGGGGGGTGAGGGCCAGCGGCCGTCAGCGTGCCAGGGCCTTGGCGAGCGCCGCTCCGACGACGGCGTTGTGCTTCACCAGCGCGATGTTGGTGACGAGGCTGGCGCCGCCGCTGAGGTCCTTGATCCGGGCGAGCAGGTGGGGCGTGACCGCCTTGCCGCTGATGCCCCGCGCGGCGGCTTCGGCGAGCGCCTGATCAATGAACCCGTCGATGACGGCCTTGGGCATCTCGAACGCGGCCGGCACCGGATTGCTGACCACCGCGCCGCCGCCCAGGCCCAGCGCCCATTTCATGCGCAGGAACTTCGCCTGATCGGCCGGCGCGTCGATGCGGAAGTCCGCCTTCAACCCGCTGTCGCGCGTGTAGAACGCGGCGAAGTTCTCCTGGCCCACCGACAGCACCGGCACGCCGTGTGTCTCCAGGTACTCCAGCGTCAGCGCCAGGTCCAGGATGCTCTTGGCGCCTGCGCAGACCACGGCCACCGGCGTGCGCGCGAGTTCCTGCAGGTCGGCGGAGATGTCGAAGGAGGTGTCCGCGCCGCGGTGCACGCCGCCGATGCCGCCGGTGACGAAGACCTCGATGCCGGCCAGCCGCGCGCAGATCATCGTCGCGGCCACCGTCGTCGCGCCGACGCGGCCGGTCGCGAGGGCGAAGGGCAGGTCGCGGCGGCTGAGCTTCATCGCGTCGGGCGACTGGCCGAGCAACTCGAGCTGCGTGTCGTTCAGCCCGACGCGGATCTTGCCGTCCAGCACCGCGATGGTCGCGGGCACCGCGCCGTGCTCGCGCACGATGGCCTCGACCTCGCGCGCCGTCCGCACGTTCTGCGGATAGGGCATGCCGTGCGAAATGATCGTGGACTCCAGGGCCACCAGCGGCCGGCCGTCGGCGCGCGCGGCGGCGACCTCGGGGGAGAAGTCGATCAGGGTCGGGTCGAAGCGGTCTTGCGTGTTCATCGGTGCTCTCTCGGTGATGTGTTCGATTCGATGGGGGTCTCAGGCGAGCAGCGCCGGGCTCAGCGCCTCGCTGACGGTGGCCTCGCTCTGCAGCGTCAGCGCCGCCAGCCGCAGGCCGAGGGCGCAGGCGCCGCGCAGGTCCTCGGGGTCCTGGTGCAGCGCGGCGACGATGCCGGCGGTCATCGCGTCGCCGGCGCCGGTGACCTCGCGGATCGAGGCCGGATCGAGCGGCGGCGCGGCCAGCGCGACCAGCGCGTCGCCGTCGGAGCAACGCAGGCCCGCCGCGCCGTCGCTGATCACGAGGCGCTGAAGCCCCGCCTCCCGCAGCGCGACCCAGGCTTGGCGCAAGGCCTCATCATCAGTCAGGGCGCGACCCACGAGCGCGCCGAGCTCGCCGCGGTTCAGCACCAGCAGGTCCACGCCGCGCAGGTCGGCGCCCAGCCGGGCCATCTTGGGCTCCGACACGGCCACCACCAGCAGGCGCTGGCCGCGCAGCCGCGCCTCGGCGCGCAACTCGTCAAGCGTTTCGCGCGGCAGGTTCAGGTCGGCGACCAGCCAGCGCGCGGACGCGCGCCGCGGCGCGGTCTGGCGCAGGAAGGCGGGATCGAGGCGGTCCGCCAGTTCCATGTGGGCGAGCGCGAGCACCAGCTCGCCGTCGGGACCGAGCACCGCCGTATAGCTGCCGGTCGCCGCCCCGGCGGCCTGCAGGCTGCCGCCGCAATCCACGCCCAGCCCCTGCAATTGGGCCAGCAGCGCCTGCCCGGCGGCGTCGGCGCCGACGGCCGTCAGCAGATGCACCGGCAGGCCGAGCCGCGCCAGGTTCTCGGCGATGTTGCGGGCCACGCCGCCAGCCGATTCATGCTGTCGCGCCGGATTCGAGCTGCCCATATACAGGGGGCCGACCGCGCGCAGCTTGCGATCCAGGTTCGTGCCGCCGATGCAGACGATGGGCTGGCGCTGCGGCAGCACGTAGGCGCGGCCGAGGATGCGGCCCTCGCGGGTGAGTTGGGCCAGATGGCCGGCGACCGCGGAGCGCGACAGGCCGAGGCGGTCCGCCAGCTCCTGCTGGCCGATGAAGGGATTCGCTTCGACCAGCGCCAGCAGCTGCGCTTTCGACGAGAGGTCCTTGGGAGGCGTCATGGGCGCCGATTCTAGAGATCCGTCGGCAAAAACACAAACAAGTGTTTGTCAATAAGACAATTGTCTTTGAGCGGCGGCATTGTCCGAGCAAGGAGGTCGAGCAAAAGGATGAACTCGCCCGATTGGCGAACTTTGCATACCCTTCTCCGGCTCCCACAGACCGGATACGGCGAGGAGCGCGCCGCAGCGAACAGACAAGGAGGACGCCATGCGGAAGAACTTGCCCGTCACCCAGCGCCAGCACGACTTTCCCGCCGACGCGACGCTGATGTCCACGACGGACACGAAGAGCCGGGTCACCTACGCCAACGAGGCCTTTGTCGAGGCCAGCGGATTCACGACCGAGGAACTGCTCGGACAGCCCCACAACATCGTGCGCCATCCCGACATGCCACCGGAGGCCTTCGGCGACATGTGGGCGACGCTGCAGGGCGGCGAGTCCTGGACCGGGCTGGTGAAGAACCGGCGCAAGAACGGGGACCATTACTGGGTCCGCGCGAACGCGACGCCGGTGATGCGCAACGGGCATCCGGTGGCCTACATGTCGGTGCGCACGCGGCCGTCGGCCGAGGAGATCGCCGGCGCGGAGCGGCTCTACGCCGACATGCGCGAAGGACGCGCCAGCCATCTGCGTTTCCACAAGGGCGTGATGCTGCGCAAGGGCGCGATGGCCTGGACCTCGATGCTCAAGACCATGCCGGTGCGCTGGCGGGTGCGCTTGCCGCTGCTCGCGCTGGCCGCCGCGGCGATCGTGTCGGCCTGGATGAGCGCCGCGACGCTGGCCGCCGCGTCGATGTGGATAGGCGCCTTCGTGGTGGTGTCGCTGCTGGCGATGTGGTTCGTCGAGGCGCAGGTCGTCTCGCCGATGGAATCGCTCGCGCGGCATGCGAAGCGCGTGGCCAGCGGCGATACCCGCGATCCGCTGCAGATGGACCGCATTGACGAGATCGGCATGGCCTTGCGTTCGTTGAACCAGCTCGGCCTGATGTTCCGGTGGGTCATCGACGACGTCGCGGCGCAGGTGGTGACGGTGCGCTCGTCCAGCGGCGACATCCTGAGCGGCAACAACGAGATCAGCGCGCGCACCGAGCAGGCGTCGGCCAGCCTGCAGCAGACGGCGGCCTCGATGGAGCAGATGAGCGCCACCGTGCGCAGCAACGCCGACGCGGCCCGCCAGGCCGAAGACCTGGCGCAGGGCGCGAGCGTGGCGGCCGCGCAGGGCGGCGAAGTGGTGCGCCACGTCAACGAGACCATGGTCGGCATCACGGCGTCCAGCAAGCGGATCGGCGACATCATCGGCGTCATCGACGGGATCGCGTTCCAGACCAACATCCTGGCGCTGAACGCGGCGGTGGAAGCGGCGCGCGCCGGCGACCAGGGGCGCGGCTTCGCCGTCGTGGCCGGGGAAGTCCGCACGCTGGCGCAACGCAGCGCGGCGGCGGCCAAGGAGATCAAGCAGCTGATCGGGGAAAGCGTCGAACGCGTCGAGGCCGGCGGCCGCCAGGTCGACGAGGCCAGCAAGGCGATGCAGGAGATCGTCGAGCAGGTGAAGAGCGTCTCGTCGCTGATCTCGACGATCGGCAACGCGACGCGCGAGCAGGCGACCGGCATCGCCCAGGTGAGTCAGGCGGTGAGCGAACTCGACCGGACGACCCAGCAGAACGCGGCACTGGTGCAGCGTTCGGCCGGGGCGAGCGATTCGCTGGAGAAGCAGGCCACGCAGCTGGTGCAGGCTGTTGCGGTCTTCAGAATGAGCTGAGGAGGCCTGCGGGAGTCCGCTGGCCCTCACCCCCGCCCTCTCCCGCAAGCGGGAGAGGGAGTGAGAATGCACCGAGCTGACC
>Ga0055543_1001144_pt1 | contig 11331 bp, 9 predicted proteins | sample AraplaCvi_mMF_r2_2_FD_61186 | JGI IMG/M metagenome (GOLD analysis project Ga0055543, IMG submission 61186) | Arabidopsis root microbial communities from North Carolina, USA - plate scrape MF_Cvi_mMF_r2 | ecosystem: Host-associated > Plants > Roots > Endosphere | place: USA: North Carolina | reverse complement strand
CCCAGCCGCGCCGGCATGGGCGGCTCCTCCAAGCCGGACCTGAAGGCTGAATTCTCGGCAACCACCCATACGCGCGGCACATGCTCGATGGCCCGTTCGCAGAACCCGAACTCGGCCAACTCTCAGTTCTTCATCTGCTTTACCGACGCGCCGTGGCTGAACAAGCAGTATTCCGTCTGGGGCCAGGTCATCGAAGGCATGGACAACGTCGACAAGATCAAGCGCGGCGAGCCGGTTTCCGATCCGGACTCGATCGTCTCCATGCGGGTTGCCGCCGACGTCTGATTGTGATTTCTGCTGAAACCCGCCCTTGCGCGAAAGCGTGGGGCGGGTTTCGCTTTGCCTGAAAGTGCCCTGATGCGCGTAGACCTTTTCGATTTCGACCTGCCTGATGAACGCATCGCGTTGCGGCCCGCCGAGCCGCGCGACAGCGCGCGGCTGCTCGTCGTCGATCCGAATGTGGAAACCATCCGGGATTATCGCGTCGGCGATCTGCCGTCTTTTCTGCGGCCCGGTGACGCGCTCGTCTTCAACGACACCAAGGTTATTCCGGCCCAGCTCGAGGGCATTCGCCATCGAGAGGGTGCTGGCGGCCAGCAGGTGTCGGCGACGCTGCACATGCGTATCGGCGCCAACAAATGGAAGGCTTTCGCCAAGCCCGGCAAGCGCATCAAGGAAGGCGACCGCATCGCCTTCGGCCATAGCGGCGAAAGCTGCATGATCGGCTCGCTTGACGCGACGGTGGAAGAAAAGGGCGAGGCCGGCGAAGTGACACTGGCCTTCGATCTCTCAGGCCCCGCACTGGACGAAGCGATTGCCAGCGTCGGTCACATTCCGCTGCCGCCCTATATCGCCGCCAAGCGGCCGGAGGATGAACGCGATCGCGCCGACTATCAGACCATCTATGCGCGGGAGGAGGGCGCTGTCGCAGCCCCCACGGCCGGCCTGCATTTTACACCCGCTTTGTTCGAGGCGCTCGACAAGGCCGGTGTCGAACGCCATTTCGTGACGCTGCATGTCGGGGCCGGCACCTTCCTGCCCGTCAAGGCCGATGATACCGCCGATCACAAAATGCATCTCGAAAGCGGTTATGTCGGCGCCGAAACCGCCGCCCGGCTGAACGCCGTAAAGCAAAGAGGGGGACGCATCATTTGCGTCGGCACCACCTCACTGCGGCTGATCGAGAGCGCGACGCAAGACAGTGGCGAAATTCGCGCCTGGAGCGGCGCCACCGGCATTTTCATCACGCCGGGTTACCGCTTCAAGGCCGTCGACATGCTGATGACCAATTTCCACCTGCCGCGTTCGACGCTCTTCATGCTGGTCTCGGCCTTTTCAGGCCTCGACACCATGCGCGCCGCCTATGACCACGCCATCCAGACGGGCTACCGCTTCTATTCCTATGGCGATGCCAGCCTTCTCTTCCGGAAAGATTAGATGACCGACCGCTTCCAATTCACGCTTGACAAGACCGATGCCGGCGCCCGCCTCGGCAAGATCTCCATGCCGCGCGGCGAGATCCGCACGCCGGCCTTCATGCCGGTCGGCACCGTCGGTACGGTCAAAGCCATGTATCTCGACCAGGTGCGGGAGAACGGCGCTGACATCATCCTCGGCAATACCTATCACCTGATGCTGCGCCCGACGGCCGAGCGCGTCGCCCGCCTTGGCGGCCTGCATAAGCTCATCCGTTGGGAACATCCGATCCTGACGGACTCCGGCGGGTTCCAGGTCATGTCGCTGTCCGGCCTGCGCAAGCTCGACGAGCAGGGCGTCACCTTCAAATCGCATGTCGACGGCAGCCTGCACCACATGTCGCCGGAGCGCTCCATAGAAATCCAGGGGCTGCTCGGCTCCGACATCCAGATGCAGCTCGATGAATGCGTGGCGCTGCCGGCCGAGGCGAAAGAGATTGAGCGCGCCATGGAAATGTCGCTGCGCTGGGCCGAACGCTGCCGGGTGGCCTTCGGCGAGCAGCCCGGCAAGGCGATGTTCGGCATCGTCCAGGGCGGCGACATCCCGGCGCTGCGTATCCGTTCGGCCGAGGCGTTGAGCCAGCTCGACCTCAAGGGCTATGCGATCGGCGGCCTCGCCGTCGGCGAGCCGCAGGATGTCATGCTGCAGATGCTGGAAACGACGCTGCCGGTCCTTCCTCTGGAAAAGCCGCGTTACCTCATGGGTGTCGGCACGCCGGATGATATTCTGAAATCGGTTGCGCGCGGCATCGACATGTTCGACTGCGTCATGCCCACTCGCTCCGGCCGCCATGGCCTGGCCTTTACCCGCCGCGGCAAGGTCAACATCCGCAATGCCCGCCATGCCGAGGATATGCGCCCGCTCGACGAACAGTCGAATTGTCCGGCCTCACGCGATTATTCGCGTGCCTATCTGCACCATCTCGTCCGCTCCAACGAGGCGCTCGGCGGCATGCTGCTCTCCTGGAACAACCTCGCCTATTACCAGGAACTGATGCAGGGCATCCGCAAGGCGATCGCCGAAGGCCGCTTCGCCGATTTCATGGCGGAAACGCAGGAGGAATGGGCAAGAGGCGATCTCCAGCCCGTGTGATCCCGATCAAACCTGTTTGATCCAATCCAACGAGGTTGGATCGATCGGGATCAAATACCCTTGCTGTCCGCATCTGGGATGATCTGCACGCCGTTGATCCGGTAGCTGCCATCCGGCTGGCGGGTGATCTGGTAGATCGCCGTCCAGTCCTTGCCGTCGCGGCCTGAAATCAGCACCTCGTGATAGATCAGCGCGCCGTTGTCGATCGAGCGGCTGCGGCCGAAGGCGTAGTTGCCGGGATGATAGACCGGCTCGTAGCTCTTCTTCACCATGGCGAAGAACAGGTTCTTGTCGGGATACATCGCCCTGATGCCGGGAGCGGCGAAGGAATAGGCGGTCTCGGCATCGTCCTTGAGGAAGGCCTTGATCTGTTCCTCGATCATCGTCCGCGTCGTGTCGATCGGGTCTTCGGCGCGGGCCGAGACGATGGAGAGGAGGGACGCGGCACACAGAATAAGAACTGCGAAGAAGGCGCGCATGGGTTGATCTCCAGCTCTATCGGAGAATAATCCCCGATAGAGCAGAAGTGTAGGCGATTTCCAAAGCAATGCCAGCAAAAGTGCGCAGCGGTTTGCGTCCGGAATTGCGTAAAACAAAAAATGAGAGCGGTTCTGTGCTTCCATGAAAACTGAACCGGCCTACCGCAAGAAAAACAGACTTTACGACCAGCGCCGGAAGAGGGCGCTGGCGTTCACTCCACCGAAGCCGAAACCATTGGTGATCGCATAGTCCATGGTGAGCGGCCGCGCCGTCTTGCCGACGATATCGATGCCGTCGGTGGCCGGATCAGCCTCATCCAGGTTGCGGGTCGGCGGCGCGATCTGGTCGCGCAGCGCCAGGATGGTGAAGATCGCCTCCAGCCCGCCGGCAGCCCCGAGCAGGTGGCCGGTCGCCGATTTCGTCGCGCTGACGGCAATGCCGCCATTGCGGCCGAAGACCGTGCCGATCGCGGCGATCTCGCCCCTGTCACCGACGGGTGTCGAGGTCGCATGCGCGTTCAGGTGTTTGACGTCGGAAGCGGAAATCTTCGCTTGGCAGAGCGCCGCCTCCATCGCCCGCCGCGCACCGTCGCCGTCTTCAGGGCCTGAGGTCATATGGTAGGCGTCCGCCGCCGTGCCGTAGCCGACGAGTTCGGCGAGCGGTGTGGCGCCGCGGGCAAGTGCGTGCTCCAACGTTTCGATGACCAGAATGCCGGCGCCTTCGCCCATGATGAAACCGTCGCGCGCCGTGTCGAAGGGCCGCGACGCCAGCTCCGGCGTTTCGTTGAAGCCGGTGGAAAGGGCGCGTGCGGCGGCAAAGCCGCCGAGGCTCACCTTGTCGATACAGGCCTCGGCGCCACCGCAAATCGCCACATCCGCCTCGCCGGAGCGGATCAGCCGCGCCGCATCGCCGATTGCCTGGACGCTGGCGGCGCACGCCGTCACCGGAGCGCCGAGCGGCCCCTTGAAGCCGTAGCGGATGCTGACCTGGCCGGCGGCGAGGTTGACGAGGAAGGAGGGCACGGTGAAGGGCGACAGGCGTCGGACGCCGCGCGTCTCGCCGATCCGTACTGCTTCGGCGATCGCCGGAAAGCCGCCGACGCCCGACGCGATGATGGTCGCGGTGCGTTCACGCTCGCCTTCGTCGGTCGGCATCCAGCCGGCCTGCTTGACCGCTTCCTCCGTCGCCGCCATGGCGAAATGGATGAAGCGGTCCATCTTCTTCTGGTCCTTGGGCGGGATGTATCGGTCGGGATCGAAGCCGGCTTGCGCATCCTCGGTTATGCCGGGAACGATACCGCCGACCTTGGCCGCGAGCTCGCCGACGATGTCTTCCGCCAATACCCGCAGCCCCGAACTGCCGTCGAGAAGGCGTTTCCAGGCGGGCTCGACGCCGGTGCCGAGTGGCGAGACAAGCCCCATGCCGGTGACAACGATGCGGTCCATTCTGTTCTCCTTCTATGCGTCGATGCCGAGATACCAGGCGCGCATGCGGGCGATCCGCGCGTGCACCTCGTCATCGGCGGCGGGGCCTGCAAGCAAGCTGGTATTTTCGGGTGTCACCTGTTCGCCGGTGCGCGCATCGACCAGCACGGTCTCGCGCTCTTTGCCGGAAGCGGCATCGCCCAAGAGAAAGGCGAGGTCCTCCTCCGGAATGTGCCGGCTTCCCCAGGAAAACAGCGTCATCAGGACGGGAAAGAAATCACGGCCCTTTTCCGTCAGCCGATATTCGTAGCGGGCAGGGCGCTGCTGGTAGAGCCGCCGTTCAAACAGGTCCTGATCCGTCAGGTGTTTCAGCCGCCGTGCCAGGATGTTCGGCGCCACGCCGAGGCTCTTCTGGAATTCGTCGAAGCGCGACAGTCCTTGGAAGGCGTCGCGCAGGATCAAGATGCTCCACCAGTCACCGACGCTGTCGAGCGCGCGTGCCGCCGGGCATTTGAAATCGCTGAAGCTTGTTCGCTGCATGGCGATGTCACTACATTAGTGACTATCATAATGCAAGTTACTATCGGGACTCGCGCTCGAAAATCCGGGCGAGCACGATGCCGGTGACGAGCATGCCGACTGCCACGAAGATCGTATCGCCTAGCGAGCCGATATAAAGCGGCCCGATATTGGCAAAGAGCAGGAAGGCGATGAGGAAATTGACCCAGCCCCAGACGACATTGGCTGTCGGCGAACCGAGCTTTGCGAATGGAGTGCGGAAGGGCCGGCCGCTGACGCCGTTGACGAAATGCGGGATGCCATTGGTCAGAAAGGCCGCGGCGATGAAATGGGCGATATAGGCGATCCAAGGGCAAAGGCTTCTCCGGTGCTGCGAGTGGCATTGACGGAGGAATGTGGCCGGGAATATTATGCCGGCAAGAGGAGGCTAAGCATGTCGCACAAAAGCGTGCAGCGGTTTTTGCGGCAACGACATGCGTAAAAACCAAGAGCTAAAGCGCGAGGCGCGACGTTGAAAGATCGCGACGCGCTTTAGAGACGCACGTGGTGCCGCAGCCCGCCGCCGAATAGCGACGGACCTGGCCGGGTCAGATCAGCACGAAATCCTTGAAGTGAAGCGCCGGGGAATTGTCGAGATCGGCCACATGGATTGCCGCACCCGCGGCACTTCCATCCGCATCAAAGGATAGAATGCCGCTGGTCTGGTCGTAGATCAGTCTATCGTCAGCTTCGAGTGCTTTGGTGCCGACGACGAAATTTTCATCCGAAAATCTCGATAGGCTGAGTGCGGCGAAAATCGAATGGTCGAGCAGCAGCTTGTCGCCGGTCGCCGAGGAGAAATCCCGGATCTTGTCGATGCTCACATTGTCGGGCTTAACGTCGAAAACGAAGGAATCGGCCCCTCCGCCGCCGGTCAGAATGTCTGCGCCGGCTTTACCGATCAGCTTGTCGTTGCCGAGCCCGCCGCTCATCTGGTCGGCCCCCTTGCCGCCATTGAGACTGTTGCTGCCGTCGTTGCCGGTCAGCACGTTGGACGTGTTGTTGCCCGTCGCGCTGAGATTGGCCGTTCCGGTCAAGGCAAGGTTTTCGATCGTTCCGGCCGTGCGCTTCAGATCGGCCAGACTGAAGGAAGTCGAAGCCTTGATGGTGTCCTTGCCGGATGCCCCTGTTTCATCGGCAAAATCGCCGGCATTGTCGACCATATAGGTGTCATTGCCGGCGCGGCCCGACATACGGTCGGCACCAGTGCTTCCGTCAAGAATATTGTTGCCGGAATTGCCGGTGAGAACATTCGCCAGGCCATTCCCGGTGCCGTTCAGGTTGGCGGTGCCGGTCAGCGTCAGGTTCTCGACGTTTCCGATCGTATGCGCCGTATCCTTGAGGCTGAAGCTGATCGACGACATGACGGTATCCGTCCCGCCGCCCCGGCTTTCGTCGACGATTTGAGCAGAGTTGCTGACGGTGAATATGTCGTTGCCGGTGCCGCCATAGATATGGTTGGGTGCCGGCGGCGTGCTGGTGGTGCCGCCTTCGATGTCGATGATTACGGGATGATCGACGACATTAACCGTCAGGGACGAGACGTTGCTGAGGCTTTTGATCGCCGTCGTCCCGGTCAGCGGGTCGAAGACCTTCACGGAGCCGAAGGCGGCGCCGAGATTGACTTTGACGGCTGTATTTGCAGCCTGAATGGCCGCATCGGTGGACTGGTTCCAGATATCGGGCTCGTTCCAGAGGATGATCTGGTAGCTTCCGTCCGATTTTTCCGTGAGCAGGCTGCGGGCCGAGGACGGCAGGCCGTCGATCGAATAGTTGAGCGCTCCGGCGCTGAAGCTCGCCTTCTGAGCGCCGTCATCCGCAAGGATTTCGGTCAGATTATGGATAGCCGTCGCAGCCGGCTTGGCCGAATAGTCGAGATGAAAAAGCCCGAAATGCTTTTCCTGATTGGTGCCCTGCGGATCGGAATAGGCGTCCAGCAGCTCGTAAATGAACGTGTTTTTCGATCCGAGTGCCGCGCCGTCCATCAGCGTATTGAGCAGGAGCTTGGCCTGCGTCGCTTCGCTAACGCCTTCCCAGCCGCCATTGGTGTCGGCGGTCAGCGACGTATGGTAACCGGTCTCGGTGATCGCAAGCGGCTTGCCCGGATCGGCAGCGCGCTGAACGCCGGATTCTCGGGAAAGCCATGAATATGGCTGGTCGCCATCCTTCGCATAGGTGTGGATCGTCGTGTAGTCGGACGCGGAAGCGACCGTATATCCGGTAAAGCTGAAGACCGGGATGTCCTTCAGCAACGGATCGGCGTTGACGGCGGCAGACAGGTCCTTCTGATAGGCGACCGCTGCGGCCTGGCCGCTCAGGCCGTGATAGCTGACCGGCCAGTTATTGACTTCGTTCGGGCCTTCGATGCCGACGACCGATCCGGGATGGGCCTGCGCGAAATCATGCAGCCGCTGGACCACGGTGGCGGGGTCGACTTCCCGCTGCGCGCTGAAGACGAATTGCACGCCGGCCTTGGCCGCGTCGCCGAGATGCGTTTGGCCGTTGGGATCGGAAGCGGAGTTGGGGACGTGATCGCGGACTGTATCGAGGCCAAGATAGTCGAGTGCCTTAACAACTTCTCCGACATCGGAATATTTTCCGTCGGTGTAGTCGATATGTGTATCAATTCCAAAGGAGCGAATAATATCGTTTATTCTAACGGCTTGAGCCATAAGTTTTTCTCCCGGTTTACGAGGGAATTGGCGATGGGAATGAATCCCCATTTGTTGAAACCAATTCGATTTAATACACGAGGAGGGTCGTGCGGCGATGACTCGTTATCCATGATATATTGTTCCGAATGTGGCTCGCTTCGGATTGTATTTATTATGAAATCTGCGCTTGCATTTTTTCGTCCGGCCAACTGATCATGCCCGAGCGGGACGGCCCATAGGCAGAGCCTGGTGAAATCCGACATGGTTTTGGAGGATCCGATGACCGTCAATGTTGAATTCCGGTTTCGCAGCGGCATGCCGTCGATGGCGTTCAGCAATGTCCGCTTGCGCGGCAGTTGGGATGGGCAGGGCCGTCCTTCGGACGATTGGACCTCCGTTCCGATGCGGCTTTCCCATGACGAGGACGGCTATGATGTCTTCGTCGCCGATGTATCGTTTCCCGACGCCGAGATCGGTACGCATTTTCGCTGGGGAATCGAACTGGATCGGCCGGGCATTCCAGACCTATGGGCCATCACCGCCGAATTGGACGACGAGGTCTCGACACGTCGCGAACGCTCCTTCGAACTCCAGCAGGGGATCGCGCCGCAGACCTATCATCTGACGTGGATCGGCCGTCTGGGGGCGAATCGGATTGAGCGGCGCGACGGTACCGACGGCATTCGCTTCGCGGTCTGGGCGCCGAACGCCAGGGCGGTTTCGCTTGTGATCGCCGATGCCGCTATCGGCTACGTCGCCGACGACGGCACCGGTGCAGTCGCAACCATCGCGATGCGCAAGACCGTCGACGGCTTCTGGACCGTCGAAACCGGCGATGATGACGGCCTTGCCGATTTCGACGGCATGGTCGGCACGCCCTATATGTACCGCATCACGAAGGATGACGGATCGCTCGTCTACCGCACGGATATCTGGTCGCTCATGCAGATCGGCGCTGGAGATTTCGATCCGGATGGAGCGGTCTATCACGGATCGCCGGCGTCATTGGACGGACCGCAGAGCTGTTCGGTCGTCTGCGACCCGAAGCGGGTGGTACTGTCATCGGGAGAGGAGCTTACCGCCGAGGCCTTCTGGGCCGACGAATTCGCCGGCGGCCAAAAGATTCCCGATCGGCTCGAGGATCTGGTGATCTATGAACTGCATGTCGGCGCCCTCGGTTTCGGCAAGCCCGCGCCCGGTACGCTCGATGATGCCATCGCCTTCGTCGAACATCTCGCAGCGCTCGGCGTCAACGCGGTGGAACTGCTGCCGATTGCGGAATTCGAGACCCGGGCCAACTGGGGCTACGGCACCTCGCATTTCTTTGCCGCCGATCAAGGGGCCGGCGGCACCGACCGGCTGAAGATGTTCATCAAGACCTGCCACCAGCGCGGCATCGCCGTCATCCTCGATGTCTGTTACAACCACTTCGATCCGGATGGCGAGCGGGCGCAATGGGCCTATGATTCCAACGATCACACCCGCAATATCTACTATTGGTACGAGGGACGGCTTGGCGATTACGCCGATCCCACGGGCGGCTACATCGACAACATCTCGACGGGATGGGCGCCGCGCTTCCATGAGGAAGCCGTGCGCCAGCTTTTCATCTCCAGCGCCGCCTTTTTCGTCTCCGTCTGCCATATCGATGGTTTCCGCCTCGATCAAACGAGTTCGATCCATCAATATCCGGTTCTGCATGCCGATGGCCGGCGCGCCGATCGGGCCGCCGCCTTCGGCGCCAAATTCCTGAAGCAATGGACCCGCACGATGCGGCTCATCAAGCCGCAGCTTTTCCTGACGGCCGAGGATTATTCGGACTGGTCGGCGATGACCGAGCCAAGCCTGAGCGGCGACGGGCTCGGCTTCGATGCGACCTGGTATGGTGACTTTCATCACAATCTCGTCGAATATCACGGCGGTGCGCAGGCGCAGCTGTTGAAGAATGCCGGCTTCGGGGACCAGCGGGCGCTGACCATGTCGTCTCTTGCCGGCGCTTTGCAGACAAGCGCGCACTCCAAGGTAGTCTATAACCAGTCGCACGACGATTGCGGCAATCGTGAAGGATCGGCGCGAACCGCTGTGATCGCGGTCAATTTCGCGCCTGTTGTCGGTGAGACCAGGACGTGGGCGGAGGCGAGATCGAGGTTCGCGGCGGCGATGACGCTGCTATCGCCGGGGACGCCGATGTTTTTCATGGGCGAGGAAATCGGTGCCCTGAAGCCCTATCGCTACAATGATTTCCTCGCCAACCGGGAGAATATTCTCGGCGCGGCCGATGGCCACGGGGCAGGGATGATCAGCTGCTATCGCGATCTGATAGCGCTCAGTGTCGGAGAGGCAGCCATTCGCTCGCGCAACATCACCATTCCCCTGGTTCACGACGAAAATCGGGTGATCGCCTTTCATCGCTGGAACAACGGCGAGGATTTCCTCGTCGTGGGCTCGCTGAACGATGCTCCCTTCGAGCACGGCTACCGGCTGCACAGCGACCGCTTGGGAGATGACCTCTGGGAGGAGGTCTTCAACAGCGATGCTCGCAGATATGGCGGCTGGAACGTCGGCAACGGCGGCGGAAGGCTCAGAGCCACGACGGGAGTGCTCGATCCCGTTCTGCCGGCGTCAGGCGTTCTGGTCTTTCGCAGGCTGTGACAAGTGCACGTCGGCAACGGTCAGGCAAAGCCGAGCGGCAGATTTTCCAGTTTCCTGTCATTGCCGTAGTCGCGCTCATGCGGCGAGCGACGACGGCCGTCGCGGCGAGCGGAAAGATCGATCCGGTTTTCGGCGAAGATCCCATCGGGCCAGGTGCCGGTGTCATGGCAATCGGCGTCGATTTTGGGGGCAAGGATTTTCAGGATCATTGGGGTTCCTCCGCGGCGCAGCATCAACACTCGGAAAGGCCGCTTCGTTCCATTTATAAAACCCGAATTATTAATAAATTAACCATAATCGCCAGGCGAGAACCGGTCATCGCCTGACGTAGACCTGACGTTGAAATGATTGGCCCATGGAACTCCGGATGTTGATCGCCGTTGATGTCAATGAACACAGGAGGTTCCGATGCAGTTGATCGATACGCGAGTGACACAGGCCGGCGACATCTTCACCGTCGAATTCTTGGGCGAAGGCGGAGAATCGATTTCCGTCAAAATCGACAACTCCCATGGCGAGCTTGATGATGCGACGGCGGTCGACCACGCCAAAGTCATGATGGTTCAGCTGACCAGCTTTGCCGGCGGCGAGCCGGACGGCAGCATCAACCGTTACGATGCCTTGAGCAACGGCAATTTTGACGAAGGCAGCAAGGGTCTGATCGGCCAGCCGAGCGCGCGTTCGGCTGGGGACAGCGAGACGCTGGAGGAGGAGTTGAACGAGGGCCTTGAAGACAGCTTCCCTGCAAGCGACCCTGTCTCGGCAACGGTATCGTCCATCCCAGCCAACGCACCACGGCATTGATTTCACCGCAATCTCAATCCCAAATGCTGGCCAAGGCTGCCCCGGTTCCTGCGGGCAGCTTTTTCTTGCATGACAAATTGATGTCAAAACTGAAAAACAGCTGAAAACAGCAGATGTCTGATTGACATGGGAGCCTTCTAGAGAGGGCCCGAGAAGGAAGCGCGGGTGACGCGCTTCCGACGTCTCGGAGA
>Ga0055543_1001129_pt1 | contig 11441 bp, 8 predicted proteins | sample AraplaCvi_mMF_r2_2_FD_61186 | JGI IMG/M metagenome (GOLD analysis project Ga0055543, IMG submission 61186) | Arabidopsis root microbial communities from North Carolina, USA - plate scrape MF_Cvi_mMF_r2 | ecosystem: Host-associated > Plants > Roots > Endosphere | place: USA: North Carolina | reverse complement strand
AGAATGGTTCATGGCAGCTCAAGCGGACGGTGTGGCTCCTGAAGGAGTGTCGCGCCGTACTTTCCTGAAGGCCGGCAGTGGCCTGATCCTCGGCTTCTACGTGGCCAGCAACGGCGGGCGATTTGCCCGTGCGCTGGCGGCCGACGCGCCGGCCAAGCCGACGGTGGCGCCCAACGCCTTCCTGCATATCGCGCCGGACAACACGGTCACCATCCAGGTCAACCGCCTCGAATTCGGCCAGGGCGTGCATACCGCGCTGCCGATGCTGATCGCCGAGGAGCTTGATGCGGACTGGTCGCAGGTGCGTTCCTCGCTGGCGCCAGCCGGCGAGCCGTACAAAGACCCTAACTTCGGCATCCAGATGACGGGCGGTTCGACTGCCGTCAAGCACTCGTGGCAGCAGCACCGCGAAATCGGCGCCCGTGCGCGCGCCATGCTGGTGGCTGCGGCGGCCGAACAGTGGAAGGTGCCAGCCGAACAGGTGCGCGCTTCGAAAGGTATGCTGACCGGTCCGTCCGGCCAGAGCGCCACTTACGGCGCGATGGCCGATGCGGCAATGAAGCAGCCGGTGCCGAAGGACGTGAAGCTGAAGGACGTCAAGGACTTCACCATCATCGGCAAGCCGACGCCGCGCCTGGATGCGCGCGCCAAGTCGACCGGCACCCAGCAGTTCGGCATGGACTTCAAGCCGGAAGGCACCAAGGTTGTGGTGGTGGCGCGTGCGCCTGTCTTTGGCGGCAAGGTGAAAAAGTTCGATGCTTCCAAGGCCAAGGCCATTCCAGGGGTGATCGATGTCATCAAGGTCGATACCGACCGTGGCGGCAGCGGCCTGGCGGTGGTGGCGAACGGCTACTGGCCGGCCAAGCAGGGCCGCGAGGCGCTGGTGGTCGAGTGGGATACCGAAGGCCTGGAAAAAGTCAGCAGCAAGAAGCAGCTGGCCGAATACAAGGCGCTGGCGAAGAAAGCCGGCACCCCTGTGAAGAAGGCCGATATCGCGGCCATCGCCAAGGCACCGAAGAAAATCAGCGCAACCTATGAATTCCCTTACCTGGCGCACGCGCCGATGGAGCCCCTGAACTGCGTGGTGGACTTGAAGGGCGACTCCTGCACCATCTGGGCAGGCAGCCAGTTCCAGACGCTGGACGCTGTTGCTGCGGCCAAGGCGGCGGGCCTGACACCTGACAAGGTCACCCTGAACACCATGATGGCGGGCGGCGGTTTCGGCCGCCGTGCGGTGCCCACTTCCGACTATATCGTGGAAGCGGTGAACGTGGCCAAGGCCTGGGGCAAGGGCCCGGTCAAGGTGATCTGGAGCCGCGAGGACGACATCAAGGGCGGCTACTACCGTCCTTCCCATGTGCACCAGGCTGATATCGGTTTTGATGCCAAGGGCAATATCGTGGGCTGGAACCATGTGATCGTTGGCCAGTCCATTATCACCGGCACACCGTTCGAGCCAATGATGGTGAAAGAGGGCGTGGACGCGACCATGGTCGAAGGCATGGGAGATCCGTATTCGGTGCCGATGAACCTGAGCGTGCATAACGTGAAGACCAATGTGCCGGTGCTGTGGTGGCGTTCCGTGGGCTCGACCCACACTGCGTTCGTGATGGAGACGCTGATCGACGAGGCGGCGCATGTCGCCAAAATGGATCCGGTCGAGTATCGCCGCAAGCTGATCGATCCCAAGCACGCACGCCAGCTGGCGGCGTTGAACCTGGCGGTGGAGAAGTCGGGCTACGGCAAGACCAAGCTGCCGAAAGGCCAGGCCTGGGGCGTGGCGCTGCACGAGTCGTTCGAGACGTCGGTGGCCTATGTCGTGGTGGCGTCGATCCGGAATGGCCAGCCCAAGGTGCACAAGGTGACGGCCGGCGTGCACTGCAACCTGCCGGTGAACCCGATGACCATCGAAGCGCAGGTGCAGGGCGCTGCGCTGATGGGGCTTGGCACGACCTTGCCTGGCGCGGCGATCACGCTGAAAGATGGCATGGTCGAGCAGTCAAACTTCAACGATTACACGGTGGCGCGCATGACGGACATGCCGGTGGTGGAGGTGTTCACCGTTGCGTCGACCGATAATCCGACCGGCATGGGCGAGCCGGGCTTGCCTCCGCTGGCGCCGGCCCTGGCCAACGCCGTGTTCAAACTGACCGGCAAGCGGGTACGCAAGCTGCCGTTCGACCTGGCCAAGGCGTAAGGCAGGCATAGCACGTGGCCGCCCCGACCGCCGCCCTCGCTTCCGCCTCTGCTGCGGGCGAAGGCGCCGTGGCGGTCGCCGGCATCCTGCTTGCCGCCGGACGTGGCAGCCGCTTCGACCCGACGGGAACGCGCTATAAGCTGTTGCAGTCGCTGCCGAGCGGTGAAGCTGTCGTCGTCGCCAGCGCTCGCGCCTTGCTGGCCGCCGTACCGCGCGTGATCGCCGTGGTGCGGCCGGATGACGCGGTCACGGCCAGCCTTTTACACGGCCTTGGCTGCGAAGTTGTCGCCTGCGCCAATGCCGACACGGGCATGGCAGCCTCGCTCGCATGCGGCGTGCAGCATGCGCGCGATGCAGGCGGCTGGCTGATTGCGCTGGCCGACATGCCGTACGTGCAGCCAGCCACAATGGCTGCGCTGGCGAATGCGGTTGGGCAGGGCGGCGGTGCGGGCGCAGCGACGATCGCAGCGCCAGTGCACCAGGGCCAACGCGGCAACCCGGTCGCCTTTGGCCGCGCCCACTTGCAAGCCCTGCTGGCACTGGCCGGCGACCAGGGCGCCCGCAGCATTTTGAAAAACAACCCGGTTAACGAACTGACGGTGGACGATCCCGGCATCCTGCGGGACATCGACACGCCGTCCGACATCCAATGAAAAACAAAAAAATCAGCTATACCATCGCCGCCCAAGACCCGGCGACCCATATGTTCCAGGTCACGATGACCATTGAAGCGCCGGCGCCCGAAGGCCAGGTGCTGGTGCTGCCCGCCTGGATCCCAGGCAGCTACATGATCCGCGAATTCTCGCGCAACATTGTGCAGATCCGCGCCGAGGCCAGCGGCCAGCCAGTCGAACTGGGAAAGCGCGATAAGCATTCCTGGCAAGCCGCGCCTTGCAAGGGCAAGCTCACCGTGCATTACGAGGTCTATGCCTGGGACCTGTCGGTGCGCGCGGCGCACCTCGACCAGACTCACGGCTTCTTCAACGGCACCAGTGTCTTCCTGCGCGCCGTCGGCCAGGAACACGAGCCGCACGTGGTTGATATCCAGCGCCCGGGACATGAGGCTGCGGCCAAATGGCGGGTCGCCACCGCACTGAAAGAACTGAAGGCCAAGCGCTACGGTTTCGGCACCTACATCGCGCAGGACTACGACGAGCTGATCGACAGCCCGGTGGAAATGGGAACGTTCGAGATGGCCAGCTTCAAGGCGCTGGGTGTGCAGCACGATGTCGTGTTCACCGGCCGCGTGCCCAACCTTGACATCGCCCGCGTTTGCGCCGACCTGAAACAGATCTGCGAAACGCAAATCGCCTTCTTCGAGCCGCGCAGCAAGAAAGCCCCGATGGACCGCTACGTGTTCATGACCATGGTGGTGGGTGACGGCTACGGCGGCCTGGAACACCGCGCTTCCACGGCGCTGTTCTGCTCCCGTGCCGACCTGCCGACCACGGCGCAGAAAGGCAAGGAGCCGAGCGAAGGCTATATGAAGTTCCTGGGCCTGTGCAGCCACGAGTACTTCCACACCTGGAACGTCAAGCGCATCAAGCCTGCAGTGTTTGCGCCGTACGATTACCAGGTGGAGAACTACACGCCGCTGCTCTGGCTGTTCGAAGGTTTCACCAGCTACTACGATGACCTGATGCTGGTGCGCGCCGGCCTGCTGTCGGAAGAAGGCTATTTCAAGATGCTGGGCAAGACCGTCGGCGCCGTGCTGCGCGGCAGCGGCCGTACCAAGCAAAGCGTGGCCGATTCCAGTTTCGACGCCTGGGGCAAGTACTACCGCCAGGACGAAAACTCGCCGAACGCCATCGTCAGCTACTACGCCAAAGGTTCGCTGATTGGCCTTGGCCTGGACCTGACCATTCGCGCCAAGACCAACGGCAAGCGCTCGCTGGACGACATCATGCGCGCGCTGTGGCAGAAATTTGGCCGCGACTTCTACAACGGCAAGCCGCGCGGGGTGACGCCGGAAGAGGTGGAAACCCTGTTCGACAACGTGGCCGGCTTCAAGCTGAAGACCTTCTTCGACAAGTACATCCGCGGCACCGACGACGTGCCGCTGGCCAAGCTGCTGCCGCAGTTCGGTGTCGGCTACAAGGACGAACGCAAATCGTCCAAGCCTGGCCTGGACGTCAACATCGGTCGCGAGGGCGCCGACTGCAAGCTGAGCGCCGTGCACGATGGCGGCGCTGCGCAGAAGGCCGGCTTGTCGGCCAACGACCTGCTGGTGGCCATTGACGGCCTGCGCGTCAGCGGCAACCCGTCCAATGTCGACGGCCTGCTGTCGCGCTACAAAGTTGGCGACACTGTGCAGGTGCATGCCTTCCGCCGCGACGAGCTGATGGCCTTCGAGGTGGTGCTGCAAGGCGATCGCGTACCGGGCATCACGCTCGCGGTGGAGCAGCAGAAAACCGGCCTGCGCCGCCCGACTGCCTGATGCAGCCGTGAAGTTCGCGCTGGACCCGTTCACCATCCTGTTCACCACCACGCTGACCTGCGCGGTGCTGGCGGCAGCCATGTATTCGATGCATGTGAGCTTCCGCCGCGAGGTGGCCGGTGTCGGGCACTGGGCATGCGGCCTGCTTTGCATGGTTGCCGCAGGCGGGCTGTTCCTGTCGCGCGGTCTGCTGCCGGACGAATTGGCGCTGCCCGCGGCAAATACCTGCCTGATGTGGGGCATCGGCCTGTCGATGGTGGGGACGCGGCGCTTTTTCGGCGAGCCGCCGGGTTGGTTGATTTTCCATGCGGTCTGGATGCTGGAACTGGCGGCCATCCTGTGGTGGTTGCTGGCGGAGCCCAATTTCCCGCGCCGCGCCACGGCCTTCAGCTTCCTGGTCGCGGTGTTTTATCTCGACCAGTTGAGGCTGGTGTGGCGCCATCGCACGCCGCACTTTACCAGCTGGCTCTTTGGCATCCTGCTGGCGCTTCAAGTGGCCAATGTGCTGTCGCGCGGCGTGGCTGCCATGTTTGTCAGCGGCGAGGTGGCGGACCTGATGCAGCGCAGTCCACTGGTCAATGTCTACCTGGCGCTGGCCAACTTCATGGCCTTGCTGATGACGGTGGCCTTCCTCATGCTGGCCACCCGCAAGCTGCAAAAAATCCTCGAGCAGCGTTCGACACACGATCCGCTGACCGGGGTCCTGAATCGACGCGGCTTCCTGCAAACTTTCAGCGGCGTGCGGGCCCGCCAGCAGCGCCACGATTCCGCACTGTCGCTGATGGCAATCGACCTGGACCTGTTCAAGGCGATCAACGACCAGCACGGGCACGCCCAGGGCGACAAGGTGCTGGTGCATGTCGCAACGGTGGTGATGCGCTCGGTGCGCCAATGCGATTCCGTGGCGCGCTTCGGCGGTGAGGAATTCGTCGTGCTGCTGCCGGAAACAGCACTGGCGCACGCGCAGCAACTGGCACAGCGCATCCAGTCGCAATTGCATGAGTGTCAACAACCCGGCCTGCCGTCATGCACGATCAGCATCGGCATCGCCAGCCAGCAGGCGCCGGGTGAATCCCTTGACAGCTTGCTATCACGGGCCGACGCCGCCTTGTACCGCGCCAAGGCAAATGGCCGCAACCGCACTGAAATTGCCGCTCCTACACCTTTAGCGGCCTGAATGGCGCCGCGTTGGCGGCTGTCGTTTTCATGCCGCACAGACTATTATTTTGCTCGCCGGTAATTTACCATCACTGATTACGAGTTTGGCTACGTTTAATTTATGACTTATCTACTGCACATCGTCGCGCGCGAGGTTCCCGCCAACGATGCGGAAGTTCTCCCTTTCCTGGAACAGATTGCCGGCGCGACCATGAGTATTGCGCCATCCCAGCAGTTGAAGAGTTTTCGCGATGCCATCCTGAAGCTGTTCCCCTGCCTGACCAGCTACGCCGCCGGGGATAAGGCAATTGACGAATGCCCCTGGGCCGATGGCCCGCTGGCGGATAATTTCAAGGGCGGCTACGGCAGCGTCGCCATTTCGCGCCGCCATGACGAAGTGATTCCTCACGTACTGCGCATTGCCAGCGATCTTGGCGTGACGGTGGTGGACGAGCAAAATGGCGCCGTGCACCGCCCGCTGGCCTACCAGGTCGTTCTGGAAGGGCCGCTGGAAGGCGTGGAAATCGAAGTCGCCGCGACCCAGCTTGCGGAGCTGATGAACCAGCCGCTCCCGCAGATGGTGCTGTTGCTGCATTCGCGCCGCCGCACCCTGGTCAAGAAAGGCTTGACCCGTGCCCAGGCCGATATTTATGTGACGGCATTGCGCGAACGCGCCAGCTGCCGTGCTTCGGTCTCGCCGGAGCCGCGCAAATCGTCCGCCAAGGCCGCGCCGCCGGTTGCACCCAAGCCTGCCTCCATGGCCCCAGGCGCGTCGCCAGTGCGCGCGGCGCCAGCGCCGGCGGCCCCGATTTTCGACCAGCCGGCGATTGTGGGCATCGAGCCTGACGAATCGATGTTCAAGACCGCTGAATCCCAGCGCATGGCTGCCGCAGCGCTGGTGGGCAGCATTGCACTGCTGTTGCTGGTGATGGTCCTGCGCCTCAAATCGCCGTTCCTGATGTCGTTTGCGGTGGCAATGAACGTGCTGGGCGCCATTGCCGTGGTCAGGCTTGGCCAGGCAATGGGTTCCAGCCTGCTGCGCACCCTGGTGTTTGCGCTGATTGCCCTGGTTCCGGGGGCCGGCACCCTGATGGTCGGGTGGACCTATTTCCGCGCGGCGGGCGTCCTGAAAGAGAACGGGCTCACCACCCGCAACTCCCTGCTCGACGCCGACGAGGTGCGCGAACTGGGCGGCCGCGAAGGGATGCTGCCTTCCACCAAATTGCTGCTTGCATTGCTGGTCCTCGCCGCAGCTGGCGGATACGCCTTCATCACCTACCTGCAGTAAATTCCCAACGGCTGGCCAGCGTTGTGCTGCCAGCCGGTCCTGCGCCCACAGCGGGCTCGCATTCCTCCCCAGTTGCCGTTGCCATGCACGCGCTCGCGCACCGTCGGCGCCCACACCCGTACACGACCAGGCACGTGGCCTGTGAGTCAGCGCTGTGGTTTTCATGTCTCTTGGGTCTTTATTTTTGCCCCGCAGTAATTTAACATTGCTTGTTAATTGTTTAATGATATTGCATGAGTTACCAGATCCAACTGGCGTCGGTCGCCACTCCGGAAGCGGACCTCGACGTTTTCCCTTTCATGAACAAGCTGCGGCAGGAAGCTGGAGGGCAGCCGCCTTCCGCCTTGCTGAAGCGTTTTCATGACGCGTTGGTCGCGCTGTTTCCGGATACTCCCTGGTCGGACGGCCATTTCGCCGGTGAGGCCGGCCGCCTGGCGGTGACCCATCGCCGAGACGAGGTAGTGCCGCATGTGCTTTACCTGGCCGGGGAGCTCGGGCTGACCGTCGTGGATAACCAGTCTGGCAAAGTGCACCGTCCCGCGACTTATCAGATCGTGCTGGAAGGCCCCGCGCCGGGCGTGGCGCTGGGCGATGCCGCCAGCCGCCTTGCTGCCTTGATGAACAAGCCGATAACGGAAATGCTGGCGCTGTTGTCGGGCGGGCGCCGCAAGGTGGTCAAGAAAGGCGTGCTGCGCGCCCAGGCCCAGCATTATGTGGATGTGCTCAAGGAGCGCGCCGGCTGCCACGCCACGCTGTCATTGGAGCACGACCGGGAGGTCTATCCCAAACCGCCGCCGCCAAGCCCGCCACCGGTACGGCCGGCGCCGGCGAAGAAGGCGTCGGCCGCCCCCGGTTTGTCGCTGGCACCAGCTGACGAAAAGCCGGCCATGCCGCCGTTGTCGCACCGCGAGCCCGAGCCGGAACTGTATGCGGCACGCGATACCGGTGCCGACCCGCGCCTGTTCATGCTGGCAGACAGCCTGCGCCTGATGGTCTACGCAACCGTGATTTACCTGGTTGTGGCTTACTTCTTCCGCGAGATGGCCGGGTGGCCGAAGGGCGTGCTGGCCTTGGGCATTACCGCCCTGGCGATGGTTGCCGTCTACCGCGTGGCAAAAGGCGCGGGGGCCAATATCGTGATGCGCATCCTGGGAATGATCTGCATCATCATCCCGCTAATCAATCTCGTGGTGCTTCTCCTCATGATCCGGCGCGGCAAAGTGGCGCTGCGCGACAATGAGGTAGGCGCCGGATGGTTCGGCCCTTCGGTCGACGACCTCGTTCGCCTGCGCGGTGGCAAAACCGGCCTGCTCCCGTCGACCATCATCGGCTGGGTCGCGGCGGTGAGCGCATTCGGCCTGTTCAGCCTTGGCAAGCGGATGGGCGACCAATACATCAATGCCGCACTGAACTCCCACCCGCAGCCTTGCGCCATTGTCGGCGTCTGGTCATCCAGCAAACTCGGCCCGGATGGGCGGGTGTTGATGCGAGACGACGGCAACTACTTTATCGTGCCATTGGAAGGCAAGGAAGACAAAGTAAAGCAGGAGCAGGGTGAATGGGAAGTAAGCAATGGCACCTTCATATGGCACGTGCCGCTGCCTGACAAGCCATGGATCAAGGCCAAGCAAGTCGAGACCTTCAAGCTTAGCCTCGATGGCCGTACCATCACCATGTTCGAGCCGCAGGGGGTGAGCTTGTTTACCGAATGGCACCGCTCAGGTGCCATGAAATCGGATCGTTGCGGATTTAACTGAACAGCTTGCGCAGCTCGGCGCCCGGATCGGGCGCGCGCATGAAGGCTTCGCCGACCAGGAAGGCATGCACGTCGCGCTCGCGCATGCGCTGCACGTCGGCCGGGGTCATGATGCCGGATTCGGTGATCACCATGCGCTCTTGCGGGATGCGTGACAGCAGGTCGAGCGTGGTGTCCAGCGTAACGTCGAAGGTGCGCAGGTTGCGATTGTTGATGCCGATCAGGCGGCTCTTCAGTTTGAGCGCGGCCGTCAGTTCGTCGCCATCGTGCGATTCGATCAGCACATCCATGCCCAGCTCGTGGGCGCAGGCTTCCATTTCCGCCATCAGGCCGTGGTCCAGTGCCGATACGATCAGCAGGATACAGTCGGCGCCCATCGCGCGCGCTTCGTAGATCTGGTACATGTCGACCATGAAGTCCTTGCGCAGGACCGGGATGTCGCAGGCGGCGCGCGCCTGCTTCAGGTAGTCATGCGAGCCCTGGAAGAAGTTCACGTCGGTCAGCACCGACAGGCAGGCGGCGCCGGCCTTGGCGTAGCTTTCGGCGATGTCGGCTGGGCGGAAGTCGGCACGCAGCACGCCTTTCGATGGCGAGGCTTTCTTTACTTCCGCGATGACGCCGGCATGGCCGGCCTCGATCTTCTTGCGCAGGCTGGCTTCAAAGCCGCGCAGGCCGGCGCGCAGTTCCTGGTCGCCTTCAACTTCGGCGCGCAGGGATTGCAGGCTGCGGTGCTTTTTTGCAGCGGCTACTTCGTCGGCCTTCACGGCCAGGATTTTGTTCAGGATGTCGGACATATCGGTTCTCAATGTTGATCGGCCAGGGCCAGGCGTGCGCCAAGTGCGATGAACAGGCTGCCGGTCACGCGGTTCAGCCACAGGGCCACCAGCGGTTTGACCTTCAGCTTCGCGCTGGCGAAGGCAGTGAAGATGGCAAGGCCGTTACACCACAGCATGCCGTTGAAATTGAAGATGGCGCCCAGGACCAGGAAGGCCAGCGGTTTGTTGGCCGCGTTTGCGTCGATGAACTGCGGCACGAAGGCCAGGAAGAACAGCGCGACCTTCGGGTTCAGGACGTTGGTCAGGAAACCTTGGGCGAAGATTTTTCGGTAGGGCATGGCAGGCGGCGTTGCCGGCGCATCGGCAGCAGTCTCGCTGCGCTTCAGGCGCGCGCGCAGCATGCCAATGCCGCACCAGACGATATACGCCGCACCGACCCATTTCACCACGGTGAACGCCGTGGCCGAAGTTGCCAGCACTGCCGACAGGCCCAGCGCCGCCGCGCCGATATGCACCATGGTACCGGCACCGATCCCCAGCGCCGCAGCGCAGCCGGCGCGCCAGCCCTGGGTGGCGCTGCGCGCCATGATCAGCAATGAATCCGGTCCCGGCATGATGTTCAGCAGCAGACCGGAGATCACGAACAGCGTCAGGTCATGAATGCCGAACATCGTTCAGCCCTCCCGGCCGAGTTCCTGGGTAACGCGCACGAACTGCTCCAGCTTGGCGACTGCCGCGCCGGAGGCCACAGCCGCGCGCGCCCTTGCCAGCCCGTCCTCGATGGACGATGCAATGCCTGCAGCATACAAAGCGGTGCCGGCATTCAGCGCCACGATGTCCGAGGCCGGCCCAGGTTCGCCGCGCAGTGCTTCCATCACGCGCGCCTTCGATTCGGCTGCGTCGGCGACCTTCAGATTGCGCGAAGCGATCATCGACAGGCCGAAGTCTTCCGGATGGATTTCGTATTCGCGGATTTCGCCGTTGACCAGTTCACCGACCATGGTGCCCGCGCCCAGCGACACTTCGTCCATATTGTCGCGGCCATACACCACCACCGCGTGCTGCGCGCCCAGGCGCTGCAGCACGCGGACCTGGATACCCACCAGGTCCGGGTGGAATACGCCCATCAGGATGTTCGGCGCGCCTGCTGGATTGGTCAGCGGGCCGAGAATGTTGAAGATCGAGCGCACGCCCAGCTCGCGGCGCACTGGCGCCACATGCTTCATCGCGGCGTGGTGGTTCGGCGCGAACATGAAGCCGATGCCGGTCTGCGCGATCGACTGCGCGATCTGCTCCGGCTTCAGGTTGATGTTGGCACCCAGCGATTCGATCAGGTCCGCGCTGCCGGAGGATGACGAGACAGAGCGGCCGCCATGCTTGGCCACGCGCGCGCCAGCGGCTGCGGCGACAAACATCGAGGCGGAAGAAATATTGAAAGTGTGGGCGCCGTCGCCACCGGTGCCGACGATATCCACCAGGTTGGTGGTATCGGCCATCGGCACCTTGGTCGAGAACTCGCGCATGACTTGCGCCGCAGCGGTGATCTCGCCGATGGTTTCCTTCTTGACGCGCAGGCCCATGGTCAGGGCCGCCATCATCACAGGCGACATTTCGCCGGACATGATCTGGCGGAACAGGTGCAGCATCTCGTCGTGGAAAATCTCACGGTGTTCGATGCAGCGAACCAGTGCTTCTTGATGCGTGATAGGCATGATGCTTCCTTCTCTTATTTGCGATCGAGGAAATTCTTCAGCAAGGCGTGGCCGTGCTCGGACAGGATGGACTCAGGGTGGAACTGCACACCCTCGATGTCGTACTCCTTGTGCCGC
>Ga0055543_1001126_pt1 | contig 11468 bp, 6 predicted proteins | sample AraplaCvi_mMF_r2_2_FD_61186 | JGI IMG/M metagenome (GOLD analysis project Ga0055543, IMG submission 61186) | Arabidopsis root microbial communities from North Carolina, USA - plate scrape MF_Cvi_mMF_r2 | ecosystem: Host-associated > Plants > Roots > Endosphere | place: USA: North Carolina | reverse complement strand
AGTGCAGTCGTGGCCACATTCAAGGCGATCCGGATCGACAAGGCGGACAAGGGCACCACCACGCAACTGGCGCAATTCGACGACGCCGAACTGATGGAAGGCGACGTCACCGTCCGCGTCGAATGGTCGACGCTGAACTACAAGGACGGCCTCGCGCTGACAGGCAAGGCGCCGGTGGTGCGCCGCTTCCCGATGATCGCCGGCATCGATTTCGCCGGCACGGTCGAAGCGTCCTCGCATCCTGCATGGAAGGCCGGCGACAAGGTCGTCTGCACGGGATGGGGCATGGGCGAGACCCATCTCGGCGCCTACGCCGAGAAGGCGCGGGTCAAGGGCGACTGGCTGGTCGCCTTGCCGCAAGGGCTCTCGGCGCGCGATGCCATGGCGATCGGCACCGCCGGCTTCACTGCGATGCTGTCCGTGCTGGCTTTGGAGAAGCATGGCATCTCGCCGAAGAGCGGCCCGGTCGTGGTGACAGGCGCGGCCGGCGGCGTCGGCTCGGTCGCGACCGCGGTGCTTTCGAAGCTCGGTTACCATGTCATCGCCTCGACCGGCCGGGCCTCGGAATCGGACTACCTGAAAGAGATCGGCGCGGCCGAGGTGATCGACCGCAATGAACTGTCGGGGGCGGCCAAGCCGCTCGCCAAGGAGCGCTGGGCCGGCGGCGTCGATAGCGTCGGCTCGACCACACTGGCGAATCTCCTGTCGATGACCAAATACGGCGGCGCGATCGCGGCCTGTGGCCTGGCTGCCGGCATGGACCTGCCGTCCTCTGTCGCACCCTTCATTTTGCGCGGGGTGTGCCTTCTCGGCATCGATTCCGTGATGTGCCCGATCGAACCGCGAAAAGCCGCCTGGCAGCGCCTGGCCTCCGATCTGGATCGGACAAAACTGTCTGAAATCACTACAGAAATTCCGCTCGCCGAAGTTCCGGAATGGGGTGCGAAAATTCTGGCCGGTCAGGTCCGCGGTCGCATCGTGGTAAAAATTGTCTAACGACGTTCAGACTTTACCAACCAAGCTGCTTCAATGTTGCCTTGGTTGGTATGGTAAGCAGCGGGTAAAGAGATAAGGCATCGCCCGCGCTGGGGTTGGTTCGGAGTAGAGCATGCTTGCGCGTATTGTGTTGGGGGCTGTCACGGCGGCAGTAACGTTGGCGCCGGCCATTGCTGGAAGCATGAATGCCGACGAGGCGCGCCGCTTCGTCGCCGGCAAGGTGTTCGCCTTCACCTGTTTCGACGGCACCCGCGGCGCAGGCCGCATCCTGGACGATCTCGGCGCAGCCGGCGCGGTGCAATTCTCGGGCGCAGGCCCAGTGAAACACCTCCGCCTGCCCGGCAACACGCTCCAGATCCGCGGCCAGAACGTCTGCGCCTCGATCAAGGGCATTCCGTTCGAGCCCTGTTTCAACCTGGAAAAGACCGACGATCGCAGCTTCCGCGGCTCGGTGTCGGGCATGGGCTTCGCCTATTGCGACTTCCACCACCAGGGCGGCAATCAGATGCTGATGGCCCGCGCCGTGGCGCGCCCGCGCTCGCTGCGCACGTCGGAGCACACCGGCTCGGTCGGTGGTGCACCGAACACCGAGGTCGCCGCGCGCATCGAGACGCCGCGTGTCGAGAGCAGCCGGCTCGAGCCGGTGAAGGCGGAAGCCAAATCGGAGCCCGCGAAGACCGAGGCTCCGCTGGAGCTGCGCCGCTCGACGCAGTAGGCCGGCTGCGCGGGACGGTCCGCTCTCGTTGTCGTCGAAAGCATCCATCGATCGCGAAGCCGCGCCGTAGTCATACGGTCCGCGGCTTTCATGCGTTGGTAGCGACTGGCGCCCCAGTTTGCGTATGGCCGGGGGGCGCAAGGGTTCTACGATGTCGCTGTACTTCTTCCGCATCAGCACCGGTCGCTATTCCGGCGCCGCTGATCAGCCGTACGAGTTCGAGGATCGCGCTGCCGCCTGGACCGAGATGACCGAGGTTTGCGCCAATCTGCTCGGCAGCATCTCGCGTAGCATGAAGCCGAATGCCAAGTGGAGCATGGAGCTGCTCGACGAGGACAAGAAGCCCGTCTTTCGCATCAGCCTCGTGGGAGAAGCCGTGCGATGAAGCGACCGCGAACAACGGCGCGGTGTTAACGAATGCGACGCGTGCAAAATCGCGAAGCGTTGCTTCATTGCGCGTAAGACGTGTGGAAATTCGCCGGTTTGAGCAGCGTTTTCCGTACTTCTACCGAGGGTTCGGCAGCCGTACTTAACGTTAATGAGGAACCTGTCGGCTAGCTTTCCCGGGATGTTTACGCGCTTCGTCGCGGCCATGCATATCCGGGGAAGAGTTCAATGTCGTTCATTCAGAACCTGCGAATTGGCACCAAACTCGCCATTACCTCCGCGTTGACCATCGCCCTCGTCGCGCTGATGATCTTCCTCCAGATGAGCGGAGACACCGAGGTTCAGAAGCTCGGCAATGGCGCATCGGGACAGCAAGCGATCGCGCTAAACGCCGCGGAGGCCAAGGCATCGGTCCGCGGCATGCAGATCGGCATTCGCGACATCCTGACCTCCGCTTCACCGGCCGAGATGCAGAAGGCCGTCACCTATTTCAGCGATCGCCAGACGGCGGCCCTGAAATTCGCAGGTGATATGGCAAAGCTGTCGCACTCGCCGGAGAACCACAAGCGGATCGACCGCCTGACCGTGCTGATCGGCAATTTCGGCAAGGGCGAGCAGCAGATCGAGGCGATCCGCAAGCAGGAACTCGCGCTCGAAGGCAAGAAGGACGGCGAAGCGGCGGCGCAATACGCGAAGCTGACGGCCGAGGTTGACCGTATCCGCAAGGGGACGCTTGCACCGATCAACGAAGAGATATCGGAGCTGACCAACGAGATCACAAACTTCGCCAAGCAGAGGAGTGTCGAGGCCCGTGCCGAGGCCGAAGCAGAGGCTGCCTCGGTCGCACGGACCTCTTTCATTGCCGGCATGCTGGTCGCGCTGGTGCTGATCGGCGCGTGCATCTTCTCCGTCTTCAGCATCGCGCGGCCGATGCGTGCGCTGACGGCGGCGATGGAGAAGCTTGCCGGCGGCGACTTCTCCGTTGTGCTGCCAGGCCTTGGCCGCAAGGACGAGGTCGGCGAGGTCGCCGGCGCGGTCGAGAAGTTCAAGATCGTATCCGAGCAGAAGGCGCGCGCGGAAGCCGAAGCGAAGATGCGGCAGGACCAGATCGCCGCCGAGCAACGCAAGGCCGAGATGCACAGGCTCGCCGACAGTTTCGAAGGCGCCGTGGGCGAGATCGTCGGGACCGTGTCATCGGCCTCGACCGAGCTCGAGGCCTCCGCGACAACGCTGACCTCGACCGCGGAGCGCACGCAACAGCTCACCACCGTCGTTGCGGCAGCCTCGGAGGAAGCCTCCACCAATGTGCAGTCCGTGGCGTCGGCCACGGAGGAGCTATCGTCTTCGATCACGGAGATCAGCCGGCAGGTACAGGAATCCGCCCGTGTGGCGAGCGAGGCCGTCGGCCAGGCCCGCACCACCACCGAGCGCGTCAGCGAATTGTCCAGGGCGGCAACGCGGATCGGTGACGTCGTCGAGCTGATCAACACCATCGCGGGTCAGACCAACCTCCTGGCGCTCAACGCCACGATCGAGGCGGCGCGCGCCGGCGAGGCCGGCAAGGGCTTTGCGGTGGTCGCGAGCGAAGTGAAAGCGCTCGCCGAGCAGACCGCGAAGGCGACCGGTGAGATCGGCCAGCAGATTTCCGGCATCCAGGCCGCGACGCAGGAATCGGTCGGCGCCATCAAGGACATCAGCAACACCATCGAGAAGCTGTCCGAGATTTCCTCGACGATTGCGGCCGCCGTCGAAGAGCAGGGCGCAGCGACGCAGGAAATCTCCCGCAACGTGCAGCAGGCCGCACAGGGCACGCATCAGGTCTCGTCCAACATCACCGACGTCCAGCGCGGTGCGAGCGAGACCGGATCGGCGTCTTCGCAGGTGTTGTCCGCCGCGCAGATGCTGTCGGGCGACAGCAACCGCCTGAAGCTCGAGCTTGGAAAGTTTCTGGAGACGGTCCGGGCAGCCTGACCCGAAGCCGGACGAGTTCGGGATGGCCGCCGTGCAGGCGTGCGCGCCGGCTGTTCTCGTTCATAGGTCCGGCGCCGCGACGAATGCCATGCAGGGTTAACCTTCCGGAAAAGCGACGCAGGCATGATCCCGTAATATTCCGGGCGTTGAGTCGCCCTCTTGTATTGCGTCACAGCGTTTTGGAGCACATTCATGAGCGGCCTTTCCATCCGCCTGACCCACAAAGTCATGGCGATCGGACTTTTCGGGCTCGTCGGTCTCGTTGCCTTCGGCGCAATCTACGAGATCGGCAGCCTCTCCCAGGATGCGTCCCGCGGCGTAGCCAGCCGCGCGCGCGCGATCGCCGACCTCGACAAGCAGCTCTCGATCGAGATGCTGGAGGCGCGCCGCAACGAGAAGAATTTTCAGCAGCGCCGGACCGAGAGTTACGCCAGGGCGCACGCCGAGCTGATCGGGCCGATCAACCGCGATTTCGACGAGGTGGAGCGGCTGATGGCGGCCGGCGGCATGAGCGCGCTGTCGGAGCGGATGAAACAGGCGCAGGAGGGCTTCAAGCGCTACGCGTCGGACTTCGGCGCATTGGTCGCGGCCGAGACCAGGCTCGGCTTGAACGAGACGCTCGGCCTGTCCGGCTCGCTTCGCGGCGCCGTGCACGACATCGAGGCGAAGCTGAAGGAGATCGACGATCCCAGGACGACGACCTGGATGCTGATGATGCGCCGGCACGAGAAGGACTTCATGCTGCGGCGCGATCCGAAATACATTGCCGAGGTGAAGAAGGCCGCGACTGAGTTCTCCAAGGCGATAGAGGTCGTCGCAATCTCCGAGGCGGTGATGACCGACATCACGGCCAAGCTCCAGAAATACCTGTCCGGGTTCGCCGCCTGGGCCGAGACCGCGCAACAGAGTGCGGCTCTCGATGCCGCCATGATGAAGACCTTCCGCGAGATCGAGCCCGTGATGATTGAGGTGCGCACCGCGGTCGATGCCATGCACAGGCAGGCCGACGCCGCGGAAGCTGCGACCCGCGATGCCGTCCGCTTCTGGATGATGGTTGCCTTCGGCATCACCGTCGTCGTGCTCGCCGTGGTCGGTTTCCTGCTGGGCCGCTCGATCTCGAAGGCGCTTGGCGACATGATCGGCGCCATGACGCGGCTCGCGCGCGGCGAGCTTTCGATTTCCGTTCCCGGGATCGGGCGGAAGGACGAGATCGGCGAGATGGCCGGTGCGGTCGAGGTGTTCAGGACCAGCATGGCGGAGGCCGAACGATTGCGCGCCGAGCAGCTCGAAGCGGATGCGCGCGGGCGCGAGCAGCGCAAGGCCGACATGCAGCGTCTCGCCAATACTTTCGAAGGCGCGGTCGGCGAGATCATCGAGACCGTGTCGTCGGCCGCGACCGAGCTCGAGGCATCCTCCAACACGCTGACGCGAACCGCCGAGCGCGGCAACGGGCTTGCGAGCGCCGTGGCGGCGGCTTCGGAGGAAGCCTCCGCCAACGTGCAGTCTGTCTCCTCGGCGAGCGAGGAGATGACCTCGTCGATCACCGAGATCAGCCGTCAGGTGCAGGAATCGGCGCGTGTCGCCGACGTCGCGGTCGGGCAGGCCCAGCGCACCAATGCACGCGTCGCCGAGCTGACGAAGGCTGCCTCCCGCATCGGTGACGTGGTCGAGCTGATCAACACCATTGCCAGCCAGACCAACCTCCTGGCGCTGAATGCGACGATTGAGGCGGCGCGCGCCGGCGAGGCCGGCAAGGGCTTTGCGGTGGTTGCGACCGAAGTGAAGGCGCTTGCGGAGCAGACGGCGAAAGCCACCGGCGAGATCAGCCAGCATATCGGCGCGATCCAGACCGCGACGGAAGACTCGGTCGGCGCCATCAAGGAGATCGGCGACACCATCGCGCGGATGTCGGAGATTTCCTCGACGATCGCCGCGGCAGTCGAGGAGCAAGGCGCCGCAACGCAGGAGATCTCCCGCAACATTCAGCACGCCGCGCAAGGCACCTCGGACGTCTCGGCGAATATCGGCGACGTCCAGCGCGGTGCCGGCGAGACCGGGGCCGCCTCGGCGCAGGTGCATTCCGCGGCCCAATCGCTGTCGCGCGAGAGCAACCGGCTGAAGAGCGAAGTCGCGCGCTTCCTGGAGTCGGTGCGGGCGGCCTGAACCTGAGGTGCGCTGGTGTGGCGCCGCGCGATTTTTGCTGCGTCGCAACACATGGTTGCGAAAATATGATCGCGCCGACAGCGATTTCCGTAATTTTACGTAGGCTCCTGTTAACGCCTGCTTGCAATGATGGGCGGTATCTTACCGGATAAGAACCAGCCAGCATTGTTGGAATGACTTCCGCCCTGTCGTCCGTCGTGACGATTGCGGCGCAGGAGACGCGTGCGCTGCTGGGATATCATCGGGATTTGTCGTGATGTCGAAATTATCAATCGTCTTCAAGCTTCTGACCGTGCTGTCGGTCCTCGTGCTCTCGCTCGCCGGCGTCGGCGTGACGGCAATCGGCACGATGCAGAACATCAATTCGCATACCGTCGAGATCGCCGAGAGCTGGCTGCCGAGCGTCCGCGCGCTCGGTTCGCTTCGCGCCGACATCAACGAGCTGCGCGTCGCGCTTCGTCTGCACCTGATGCAGGAGACCGCTGAAGGCAAGGAAGCCGCCGAGAAGCGCCTCGCCTCCTTGCAGGGGCGTATCGACCAGACGCGCAAGGTCTACGAGCCGCTGATCACCTCCGCCGAGGAGCGCTCGCTCTATGAGCAATGGACCAAGGCATGGGGCGAGTACCTGAACGGCGTGCAGGACGTGATGGCGCTGTCGCGCAAGAGCGTCGGCAAATTCCCCTCTGACGCCAACGAGCTGTTGCAGACCAAGGTCGCGAAGATGGCCCAGGCCGCCGATCCCCTGCTTCAGAAGGGCATCGAGATGAACAACCGCGGTGCCGAGCTCGAGACCAAGCAGGCCGCCGACAGCTACGCCACGATCTTCCGCGTGCTGGTCGGGATCATCGTGCTTTCGGTCGTGATCGCGATCGGCGCCGCCTATTATCTCGTGCGCGACGTTTCCCGCGGCATCGCCTCGATCATCAAGCCGATGCAGTCGCTCGGCGAGGGCGACCTCTCGGCCGAGGTGCCGCATCGCGGCGAGAAGACCGAGATCGGCTCGATGGCGGACGCGCTCCAGATCTTCAAGGAAGCGCTGATCGCCAAGAAGGCCGCCGACGAAGCCGCTGCGGCCGACGCCGAGGCCAAGATAGAGCGCGGCCGCCGCGTCGACGCCATCACCCGCAAGTTCGAGGCCATGATCGGCGAAGTCGTCGGCACCGTCTCCTCGGCCTCGACCGAGCTCGAGGCATCCGCGTCGACGCTGACCAGCACGGCGCAGCGCGGCAAGGAACTCGCGACCGTCGTTGCCGCCGCGTCCGAGGAAGCCTCCACCAACGTTCAGGCGGTGGCCTCCGCCTCGGAAGAGCTGTCGTCCTCGATCACCGAGATCAGCCGCCGGGTGCAGGATTCGGCGCGGATGGCGGCGGAAGCCGTCGAGCAGGCGGCGCGGACCAACGAGCGCGTCAACGCGCTGTCGCTGGCGGCCTCCCGCATCGGCGACGTCGTCGAGCTCATCAACACCATCGCAGGCCAGACCAACCTGCTGGCGCTCAACGCCACGATCGAGGCGGCGCGCGCGGGCGAAGCCGGCCGCGGTTTTGCGGTCGTGGCCGCCGAGGTCAAGGCGCTGGCCGAGCAGACCGCGAAGGCGACCGGCGAGATCGGCGCGCAGGTCTCGGGTATCCAGGCGGCGACGCAGGAATCCGTCAGCGCCATCCAGGAGATCGGCGGCACCATCGAGCGGTTGTCCGAAGTGTCCGCGGCGATTGCAGCGGCCGTCGAGGAGCAGGGCGCGGCGACGCAGGAGATCTCGCGCAACGTCCAGCAGGCCTCGGTCGGCACGCAGGAGGTCTCGGCGAACATCACCGACGTGCAGCGCGGCGCGATCGAGACCGGCGAAGCCTCGACCGAGGTGCTGTCTGCGGCGAAGTCGCTCGCGACCGACAGCACGCGCCTCAAGGTCGAGGTCGCGCAGTTCCTGGATTCGGTCCGCGCGGCCTGATCCTCAAAGATTCGCCTGCGGAGCCGGCGGCGGCGTGACCTGCCGCCGGAACAGGATGCGCTGGTAGAGCCAGCCGATCGCGACCAGCACCACGCCGAGGCACATGAACGACAGCGCGCGATAGACGCCTGTCAGCGTCGACATGTCGATCACGAAGGCCTTCAGGATCGTCAGCGCGATCACGGCAGCCGATGCTAGCCGCGCCCGCTCGGAGTTGACGAGAATGCCGACACCGAGCAGCGCCACGCCGAAGCCGAGCCAGCCGATCGAATAGGTGTATTGCTCCGCGCCGGTCGTCGGTCCGGTCGAGAGGATCGGGCCGTGATAGAAGCGGCGGATCTCCAGCGTGACATAGGCGAGCGCAAACAGCAGCGCGCCGCCCGCGACCGTGTTGGCGTAGACCTTGCCGCGTTCACCGGCCACCGCATAAGAGAGCAGCAGCAACAGCGCCGCCGGCAGCGCATAGCCGAGCAGCAGCAGGTTAAACACGGCACCGCCGACGTCGACGCGCCAGATGAGCGGGTTCTCCAGGATGAAGAAGCCGAAGATGCTGATGAGGCCGGCTATCGCCGTCAGGATGACGGCCCCGACATTGTGCACGATGCTGCGGCTGCGCAGCCGCAGGCGTTCCAGCCCGATCGCCAGGGCGAGCGCGACGCAGACCTGAAGCGCGCATTCGAGCAGCGAGGGCGCCGAGGTCATGTCGCCGCCGGTCGCGAAGTGGCGGATCTCCATGAAGGCGAACAAAGCGGTGAACAGGACCGCGGCGGCTTCGACCGTGCGCAGCGGCGCGTCGTCGCCGCGGCGGCGCAGGAAGATGCTCCCGCCCCAGAACGAGGCCGCCGGCAGGCCGTAGCCCCACAACAGCCAGTTCAGAATCGGCGTCGTGCCGATCGCGTCGCCGACGATGCGGGGATCATAGGCGATGCGCGCGGTGACGATTCCCGCAAAGACGGCCGCGAGCCGGCGCAGCACCGGGATCGGCCGCTGCAACGAGATCCAGGCGGTGCCGAGCGACATCAGCGCCAGCGCGATGGTGAGCCAGCCCTTCTCCAGCGCAAAGGTCAGCGCCAGCGCCAGCGCGCCGAGCGTGCCGGTCGCGAACAGGGCGACGGAGGTCGGAGCGCCCGGCCGGTCTTCGCGGCGCGAAAGCGCCTCGGTCGCCGCACCAAAGGCCGCGGCAAGCAGCACTGCGAGGATCGCGAACGGGATCGAGCGGTCGAGATGGGCGATGCGCGCATAGAGCGCAACGAGGATCGCGATCGGCGTTGCGACCGCCGCCGATGACCACACCACGGGGATGATCGCCGAACTCGAGCGGCCTTGCGCAAAAAAGCCCGCGATGCCGAAGCCGGTGGCGAAGATCGCGGCCGTCACCAGATGCAGCGTCACCGAGCCGTCGGTTGCGACTGGGCCGACGCCTTGTATCGCGCCGCCCGGCAGCACCAGCATGTCGGGATTAGCGCGCACGGCCCATTCGGCGAACACGATGAAGACGGTCGCCGAGGCCGCGCCCAGCGCGCCGGTCGCCGCCGGGGCGCGCCAGGCCACGAACAGGGTCGCGCCGACCAGCAGCGTGTAAGCGATCAGCGCCAGATCCGCATGCGCGCTCGACAGCACGATCAGCATGGCGCCGAACAGATAGGCGCCGAGCGAGCTCGACGACACCGGTTCGATCTCGCCGTCCTCGATGGTCGGTCCGAACATGAAGCCGCAGACCACCAGCAGCGCGGCGAGCACGAAGCCGGCCATGGCATGGAAGGCGTGCGGCGCGACCTGCAAATCGCCGGCGTCCAGACCCGGGAAGATCCAGAGCACCGCGAAGGCGATGGTGGTCACCGCAAGCCAGCGCCACAGCCGGATGCGGGCGAGGCCAAAGCTCGCGGCGGTGACGACGGCGAGATAAATGTACAGTGACCAGTAATCCGGCTTGCCGCTGGAGACCAGGATCGGCGTCACGAACGCGCCGACCACGCCGAGACCTGCGAGCGCGGGTCCATGAAGCAGCGCAGCCGCCAGCGTGCCCATCGCGACGATGCCGAGCAGCACGAAGGCGGTCGCTGGCACCAGGAAGCCGTACAGCGCGTAGGCGGCATAGATGGTCGCGAATGCGACCGCCGTGCCGGCCGCGGTCAAGATCGCGGGGATGTTGGCGATCGGCAGCACGGCGATGTTGGAGATGATTTCCTTGCGCCGCGAGAACTCGCCGGAAGCCAGCAGCGCCAGTGCGAAAAGTCCGCCGAGGAAGACGCGCACGCCGGGGCCGACGAGGCCGGCCTCGATCGAATAACGCACCATGAAGAAGCCGCCGAGCGCCAGCGCAAGGCCGCCGATCCACACCACCCAGCGGGTGCCGAGACGCTCCTCGAAGCCGGGCTCTCTTAAATCAGGCGCCCTGGCCGGCACCGGTGGCGGCGCTTCGGCCGGCGGGCTCGCCGCGAGCGGCGGCGGCGACACCTCTTCGGTGACGAGCGGAGGCGGCGCCGTCTCGGCTTCCGGCGCAAGCGGCGGCGGTTCGGCGGCAGTCGCGGCAGGCGCTTCAGCCGGCACCTGCGCAGGCCTCAGCGGCGGCGGCTGCACCCGCCGTTGCGCGTGAAACATTTCTTCGAGCGTGTTCAGCTTGCGGCGCAGATCGGCGGCCTGACTGGAGGCCTTGATCGCGATCAGGAAGGCGATGATCGCAATGATCAGCGCAAAGACGTCAAACGGGCCGTCGAACATGAAGCCTCCAGGCAACCGGCGGGCAGGGGCCGATCGCGAATCCCCAGGTCTTGGTTTTGAGCATGATCTTGTCGGAAAACCGCTACGCACTTTTCCGGATTATGCCCTAGCGCCGGGAGCGCACGCGCAAGCCCGGCGCGGGCCGCTCCTGGAGCACGTCGCGGCGGAAGCGGTAGAGCGCCGCCGGCCGTCCGCCCGTCTGTGTCGACATCACGCCGGTCGGTTCGACCAGGGCTTCGGTTTCGACCAGACGGCGGAAATTCTGTTTGTGCAGGTGCCGGCCGGAGATCGCCTCCACCGTGTACTGCAACTCAGTGAGTGTGAACTCGGCGGGCAAAAGTTCAAACACCACAGGACGATACTTCAGTTTCGCGCGCAGCCGCGCGATCGCGGTGGCAAGAATCCGGCGGTGATCGAACCGCATCGAGGTGCCGAGCGCGGGCAGCGTCTTGCGCGCTAATGCCGCAGGACGGCCGTCGCGCCTGGCTTCCTCGATCAGCCCGGCCTCGTAGAGCAGCTCGTAGCGGTCGAGCACGCGCTCCTCGTCCCAGGGCGCGCCGTCGAGGCCGA
>Ga0055543_1001107_pt1 | contig 11650 bp, 12 predicted proteins | sample AraplaCvi_mMF_r2_2_FD_61186 | JGI IMG/M metagenome (GOLD analysis project Ga0055543, IMG submission 61186) | Arabidopsis root microbial communities from North Carolina, USA - plate scrape MF_Cvi_mMF_r2 | ecosystem: Host-associated > Plants > Roots > Endosphere | place: USA: North Carolina | reverse complement strand
AATTGCGGCCGGAAGGCTTATTCCGGTGCTCACCGACTATACGCCAAGGCTCTTTCCTCTCCACGCGATCAATTCGGGGACCCGCCGCATGACTGGCGCCATCAAGGTCTTCGTCGATTTCGTCGCGGAGTTGATCAAATCGGAGCCCCATCTGCGCATCAGGTGATTGCCTGCCTGTACCATCAAAGTTCGTGATCGCCGTTTATCAGGTCCAATTGCTTCCTGAGCCGTTGCGGACAGCTTCAGGCATTCAGCATTGAACGCCCTTGATTACCTCGACGAGAGCGCGAACCGAATCCGGTGATCGCCCCCGACTTGGGTAATAGAGACAAAAACCGGGGTCGACCGGCATCCAGTCTGCCAGCACCGCAATCAGCCGACCCGCGGAGATATGATCCGCAACTTCAGTCTCCGCCACATAAGCGAGCCCGACACCAGCCACGGCGGCTTTTGCAATCAGGGTGTGATTGTCGAGGCTGAGCGACCACGGCACGTCCATCTATCTCACTCAGGATGCGCTTCGCTTCCAAAGCCGCGACGCCCGTTCGCCAGAATTTGTCTGACGGCGTGACCTTGAGGTGCAATGTCTCATAACGATGCACCCGAAGGGAACGACTTTGAAATAGGTGTCACGGCTTGAATACCGTGAATTCTATCCCCGTTGGAAAACCAGTCGAAAATTGTCGACTTGGGAGCATCTGTGCCACTTAATGTGGGCGCCGACGTTCGTCGCACAGCTGAGTTTTGATAATAGCGGACAAGCGAGCAAAACGTGCCAATTTGGCAGATGCAGTATTTTGGGTACGCGCCGGTCGTGCGATTGGGCGAACTCGGCGGCATTGGCCTTATGCGTGCGCGGCTCAATGTGGCCATTCTGACACCCTGGACCAAGGGAATTTGGCAGGCGATGACGTTCGATTTTTCCGTCAGATCGGCGTTTGACTTACCGGCTGTAACAGATCTCGATATTCGTTCGACAAATGGGCTTAGACTGCCGCCGGGCAGGTTCATGTCGCCTCCGTTCAGGGGAGGGCAGGAAGAAAATGGCTTGCCCGGGGAATTTCGCTGCTGGACCGACTGGACGCTTTGCCATCCATTTGATTCATCACGAGTCAACGCCATCGCCGCTGCTGCCCAGAGGTCTTTCGACCTCAATTGGTATCAGTGAGACCAAAATCCATGTTGCTGCCTGAAGGGATACCCCATCTGCATGGGGCCGACATCTTTCAGGAGCGGCGACAGGTTACTGTCCTTTTCGCCGACATCGTCAACTATACAGGGCTCGCCCTACGTCTCGACCCCGAAGATTTGCAAGATCTTCTTCAACAATATTATTCCCTCGCGAGCGGGGCGATCGAGGCCGTTGGCGGGCTTGTGGCTGAATATCTCGCGGACGGAATTGTCGCGCATTTTGGCATTCCGATCGCCTTTCCAGATGCCGCAGACCGCGCGGCCGGGGCTGCAAGGGAAATCATTGAGAAGACAAAGCAAATCATCGCGGCAGGTGATAGACTTTCCGTCCGTGTAGGTTTGGCGACGGGACTGGTTGTCGCAGAGTTTGATGGCACCAATTCCAAGATTATTGGCTCGAGTGGAGTACTGGCCGCGCGCCTTCAGACCTGGGCGCCTCCCGGATCAATCTATATGTCCGACCTGACGCATCGCCTGTTGCGGCGTGAAGCGGGAGCCCGGTTTGTCGGGCATCTGTCTCTCAAGGGCTTTTCTGAACCGGAGCCCGCCTGGACCTTCGATATCGAGAACGGCAGCCCTTTGGAGGGCGAAAGCTTCGCGTTCTTTGGTCGAGATGTGGAGCTGTCCCAGCTTGCCGCCGTTTGGCAGACAGTATTGCAGACTGGTCGCGCAAGTCCGCTTTGCATTCTGACAGGAAGGCCGGGAATCGGCAAAAGTCGGATATTGTGTGAACACACCCTGCGTTGTCGTACTGAGCAAAGAGGCATTGTTCTGCAGGGGGCGGAGCGCCAGAGCAACACAGCGCTCTATCCAATTGTAGAGTGGCTCAAGTTTGAGGATCGCATCTCTCTCGAGGCACAAGACGTGGATTATCTACGAGCCCTTTACCAGCCCGACATGTCCGGGGCACCGCATTTGAAGGAGGCGCCGGCTGCGATTCGTCAACGAACCTTCGATGCTCTATCGGCGTCATTCCGCACTATTGCAAAACTGGGTCCGATACAGATCGTTATCGAGGATCTGCAATGGCTGGACCACAGCACGCTCCAATTGATCAGCCGGTTCCTCATAGACTTGAACGACTGTCCGATCCAATGGTTAGCGAGTAGCCGCCCCGAGTTCTGGGACAGCTTTGGAGATTTGGAAGCCTCGGTCATGGTAATCGGAGAGCTGAGTGCCGCAGATTGCCATGCAGCTGTGCGTCAATGTTGCGGACAAGGTGTTGCGACCGCCCTGGCAGATGAAATCGTTGATCGATCTGAGGGTGTCCCGCTGTTTCTTGAACATCTTCTTCGCGAGCTCAACGAAGGACGTATATACGATCGCGAGGCCGTTCCAGAAACGCTCGTTGGAGCATTGATTGCGTGGATTGACGGAACCGGGCCTGCACGACGCGTCGCCCAGGGTGCATCGGTGATCGGACGCCGTTTCGATGAGGCGATACTTACCCAGGTGCTGGGGCTCAGCCCCGACGTCGTAAGTTGCGATATCGTGCGGCTATGTAAGTCCGAGATCTTCCAGCGAGAGGACGGCTCCTTAATAAGCTTTCGGCACGACCTCATCCGCGAGGCGGCTTATGGAACGCTAATGCGCAAACCTCGGGCGAACCTGCACCGACGCGTCGCATGTGTTTACGAAAGCAGCAATCCGCATGACGGCGACAAAGCTATGGCAGAAATTGCCCATCATCGTGAAGCTGCAGGCGATCACTCGGTTGCTGCGAACTACCGGCATAGAATTGGAAGATATGCGACAGCGCTCGGAGCGTTTGCGGAGGGGGAAAGCCAGTTGCGTGACGCTGTACGCTTGCTTGGCCTATCAGCGCAGAGCGGCGAGGATGTGTGGCGTCAGCGGGCAAATGTTCTTGCTGATCTTGCCGCCAATCTCGCAGGTGCGTCGTTTCACCGACCCGGAGGTACTTAATACGTACGAGGATAGCCTCTCGCATCTCAGAAAGGCAAACCAATTCGATAGTGACAACTGGCCATCTTCTGGGGTGTTTTCACATATCAGAGCGCCATGCGCGTCTTGCTGCGAAGTACGGATGGATTTCTTGGCAACCGCACATTCTTGTTCTCCTCATTCCGCAGCCGTGCCGCGAACTTGCTACAAAGGCTGATGCGCATCAGGCCAAGCCGCCGTTCCACTTGTGCTGCCGTTTATTGCTATCTGGGGCGGGCGGGCACTCGGCGAGTCTCTGTATGAGCAGCCCTTGGCACGGCCAAAATGGATCCGCGACGTCAGGCAACACACGACCAGGGTCGCGGATTGCGGCTAGAGTCCGCAATTTGACGTCGTGTGTGAGCCTGCGCACAGAGAAGCGCGATCGATCTCGATTTGCTGATGAAGCTAACTCGCCCTTATGGCAACCAAGCTTCATCGGATTTCATCATGCTTGAGCACTTTACACGTGACGATCGTCTGCCCTTGCCGAGCTTCGATTTACGCAGGCTAACGAGAACTGCTGGCGCCTACGTAGAAATCGTAGCCGTGCGGCGGTTCCTGGTCATGGGCTTGCCAGAGTACAAAGTAATAGAATTACGAGAGATTCTCCAAGGAACGAACGGCACAGACTTAGCTTCCACCGCAGGGGCGAATGCGCAGGACGTCGGTCCGGTTCTGCTTGTCGCCGTGGGTGAGGCGTTACCGTCCGATGCTTGCTTCCCTTTGTCGTCCCCTACAATCGCAATCGTCGGACGGAGCCTTCCGAACGTCGACCGCCTACTTCAGAGCGGGTTTCTGGATTATATAACTTATCCCTTCAGCGCGTTGGAGATTCAACGGCGGCTCTTTGCAATGCAGTCGGTAAATCCTTGCGCGAGCGTTTCGACAGCCCCTCGCATCACACCGATGGTGCAGGCTGCATGCGGATTTCTTGAGGTCAATCTTGCCAATTCAGTTACGGTCGAAGAGTTGGCCGCAAGGATGGGGACCAATCGCAACACATTAAATAAAGCGTTCAATCTAGCATACGGCGTCGGTCCAATGACGTGGCTGCGCCAACGCCGTTGCGAAATAGCGGCTCAGCTCTTGCGAGATGGATCGGGAAGTGTTCTCGATATCGCGCTCAGCGTCGGTTACGAAGATCCGAGCAATTTCTCAACGGCGTTTCGCAGGATCTACGATCAAGGGCCGATGGAGTTTCGAAAGAAATTCAAGGCGCAAAGAGCTTAGAGGCAGATTCGAAGGAGTGCCAATGCGATGCCAGACCACTGGCTCCTTGACGAGGGTCATGCATTTTATCGAAAAATGGCGAAGCAATTTAAAAGCAAATCTGCCAACATCTCAGGACAAAGGATGCGAGTGACGCGGGCGTCGTGATGACGTCAAGGAGTTGCTATCCTCAAGAGCCAGCACTTTGACCCGGTTTCGCACCCGCTCTGTGGACGTCGTCGTCTAGCGCTCAATTTTAGGCCACGAGATCCAAAAGTAACGACGATTTAGCGCGACGCTAGAATAGGCCGTTCTACAATTCATCACTGGGCCCGCTAGCTCAGGCTCAGGGTGGGACAGATCCAAGACTGCGTCTATTGGTCATGGAGCAAGGCGCTCGGCTGAAGGATAGTGAGCCACTGGCGCCCCGTTTCCAGTATTTTTGCTCGCTTCAAGGCGGAGATTGAACGGCTGACCTCTTCACGGCTGGCACCGATGGATCCAGCAATCTCTGCATGGGTTGGAAATTTAAGCAACTGTCCGTAAGGTTTGAACACCCCGTTTTCCAGCAATGAGCGGACAAGATAGGCCTACAGGCGTTTGTCAACACTTTGGCTCGCCAACTGGTAGCTATGCGTCGTCAATCGCCGAATGCGCCCAACCATGTCGACCATTATTCTTTGCCGCACCAACGGTAGTGCTTCGAGCAAGTTCAGGAACGCCTGCCGTCTGACGACGATCAAGCAAGAATCCGTCTTTGAGTACACTGATAGGGAGCGCCCGCCTCCATCGATGGCTGACAACTCTCCGAAATAATCGTGCGCGTTCAGACGGCTGAAAATCAGCTCCCGCCCGTCCTGGTCGAGATAGAGTGCCAGAAGCGTTCCGGACCGCAAGAAATACACGTCGCCGCTTGTGTCTTCTTGATTGAAGATGACCTGGCCAGGCACATAGAAGCGGGCCAACAAATCACGCGCATGCGGCGCGACGCTGTCACGCGGCATGCCAGCAAACAAGGGGCAATTTAGCAACTGGTCGAGGTCGGTCACCGGGTCCTTCCAAAGTTACCAGGGCATTCGGATTCGCGGCTTATATTTGGCGAGAGGACATCCTTTTCAACCAAAAATGATAATTCTGAGATCTTGCGGGATGTCGGGTGACGACGCTCCCCAATCCCACCTTCGATGTGGTCACGACCACTCGTGTAGCGCCCAGACAAGTCTGCGATATGTGCGCTCGGTCATGCCATCAAATAGTGAGAAATTCAAAGATTTGCGTGAAGCAATCACCGGCACAAATTCCATGGAATGTGCACAACATGTTGCCGTAAGCAAATAGCTAATGCCACTGAAATAGGCGTTACTGGGGCCTGCATCCTCATCGTGAAGAGGCAGGCAAGTTGCTTTCGGGGCTCCAACATCATGATCGAACCATGATACAAACTCCGGGGCCTCCTTTCTGGCACTGTAACCAAAAGGAGCATTGCGATGACACTCTATATTTTCGAAAGAACTGGTGGAACCCTCAACGTTGGCAACGTCAAAACTATTATCAAGACGGCCGGGTACGATCCCGCAACCTACACTTGCGAGCAGAAAGGCTCGAAGCAGGTCAATGCAACCGGGCCCGCCGGCATGGCCCCAAGCACGCTGGAGCATGCCGCAAAGCAGGAGGGATACAAGGGCACGACCGTGACCGTCGTAGACAATGAAGATGCCGACGAGCTCCATGCCTCGACGACGGGTATCTTTGGCTCCGTGAGGCCCAGCATTGGCAATCTCCTCGGCGCCACAGAGTATGGGGTGTCGATCAGGATGGCACAAGCGACTGTTGCAGCTCTGTCGAGCGGTAACTATTCGCTTTTTGGCTTTAAGGGGATCCAGACAAGCGCTGGCGGTGGCGTGCCATTGGTCTGGTTCAAATCCCGTGACTTCGGGCTGAACACGGATGTCACTTGGGAAGTGCAGTACGAGGCCTATACTTCCCAGTCTGCGATTATTCCCAATGGTCAGATTAAGGGCTTGAGCTCCTACTCGGCCGACCTCGGCCAGACGCTGGAAGTTGAAACGCCCCAGGGCACCGGCAACGTGGTTGATGGTACACCCGGAATGATTTCGATCGAGAACCTGACGACCACGCAGGTGACCTGCGGAATCTCCGAAGTAGTGGATGGCACGGCTCAGCCCCTTTGCGCCTTCCCACTTTATGGCAACGGTCTCGATGCAATTGTGCCGATTCAGAAGGTCATGTTCACCTTTTCTACCAATACGGTGAATACTGGTACGGTAATCGAGAAAGCCTACAGCCAGAGCATCCTGATCGACCTTACCGCCAAAACCCATCGTGAGGTCTCCTTCGACATAAACGAGGGCTGGTCATGGGGAGGCTATAGCTGGGCCCAGGCCATTCGGCCTTCGACCAATATCGTGCCGCTATTGATTGAGAGCAATGCCTTCTAGCCAGTGCGAAATCGCGCCACTGGGGTGGGAAATTCCCACTCCAGTTGGGCGTTCGATTCCAGAGAAGCGGCTCACGCTAGCCTAGCGGCCGCGCCTCTCCTCGTTATCGAAGAAGCCCCCGCTGGTGCCTCCGGGCGATGCTCTAAGCAATTCTTCCTTGGCGGTGGATGGCAGGTCTTCGACCGTTTGAGGCGAACCGAAGGAGATTCCGAATGTCTACGTCCGCGGCTTACAAAATTGATCTCTCTCTGGCCCCGGCGACAGTCGAAGCACTCGTCGACGGTGATTATTCCCTATATGCGATGTTTGCCGTTAGGATGACTAACGCAGCCGCGCGACCAACCGTCGCTTTTGTCACGCAACGCCTCGCAACCAACATGGTGATCGAGTGGACGGCCGACGTGCTGGCCTATACTTCAAGTGACCCCATGGTCAGCGGTGGCCTCATCCAGGTCGGTTACCAAACGCCTATTACATTGGGCCAGACATTCTGCGTGACAGCCGGAGGCGTCGGCCATTTGAAAGCCGGCCCATCATCGAAAATTGCGATTGCGAACACGACATCATCCTCTTTCACCTCAGGCTTCGCACGATCTATTTCGGGGGCGGACGTGCCGATCCCGATTTATGCGGCACCCCTGTATGGAAACCAGACAAACGTTGCTGCTCCCTTACCCAAAATTCTGCTGCTATTCACCACCGCTGACCTTAGGCCAGGTGAGCTGGTGGAAAAGCTTGTGATGAAATTCCTTGTCACAGCGTCATATAGCCCGTCGATTCTAGTGATGGCGGCCGAAGACCAGGTCCGCAAGCTGAGCTACGATATCAATGCCGGCTGGAATTGGGGCTCGTATTCTTGGGCCCAGGTTATTCCCGCCGACGGCGATTTCGCAAAAGTGCTGATAGAACGCGAATAACAAAGCAGTTGCCCTGTCTAACGCCTGCGCCTCGCTATAGATCGGCGGCCCGCTAGTTCGTCCGGAAGATCTCGCCCTTCGTAACGCCGGCACATTCGGCGCAGTCGCGGGACTGGGCACCAAGCAACGATGACCTATCGCCTCAGGGCGAAGGTTGGTGCCTGATCGCGCTCGTGGATGCGGCATGAGCTACTGCTTCCGACGAGAACCCTGGTTGCAATAGGCCAGTTACAATCAGCAGCCAAGTAAGAAGCTTGCCGATCATTGGCGGGACTGCCGGATATTCAATCGCCCGTGCCAACATATTGCCTGCTTCTAGGTAGGATCTTTCGCACATCGGCTACAGACATCGATCCTCACTGACCTTGCCCCATTGAAATAATCCATTTTGAAGTAAGCTCTGGCCCATTAAGAGGACCAGGGAATGAAGCGCAACCGTTTCACGGACGAACAGATTATCGGCATTTTGAAGGAGCACGAGGCTGGCACGCCGGTCTCGGAGCTTTGCCGCAAGCGCGGCGTCAGCGATGCCAGCATCTATAAATGGAAGGCCAAGTTCGGCGGTATGGATGTATCGCAGGTGAGATATTTCAGCCGTGGCGCTTCTTCCGGCGACCGCCCAGCTGATCGCATCTATGATCCGCAAACGCGTCATTTACTCCACAATGTTCCCCTTGCATATCATTTTCCTTGACCGCTTCAGTTAATGAAGATACTTAAACGCATCATTCCGAAGTCGATGATAGGTTTAAGGATCAATGAGACGGGAGTCAGATGCTCTGTTGGAAATCGGTCGGCTGTTGAAAGCGGCGCGCAAAGGCTTGGGGCTCACTCAAGAGCAGGTTGCCGACATGGCGGGAATATCGCGTCCTCGGTTTCGCGAGATCGAAGCAGGGAGTGCTGCGGCTCGCACGACGACCTTGATCAACATTGCTCGCGCGCTTGGGCTCGAACTGATGCTCATCCCACAGGCAATGGTTCCGGCGGTAGGAGCTCTGCTGCGGCCGCAGGATGATGACGATGATTTACCCGCCTTCGTCACCAGCCCCGATGGTGATGCCGATGCCTGAGGCATATCTCGATCCAAGATCTATCTCATCGCTCGAGGTGCTGCTGAACGATCTAAAGGTTGGCACGATCGTCAGGACACCCGGCGATTTCAACGCGTTCAGCTTCGAGAACAGCTATCGCGTGACGGGTGGCTTCCCTGTGCTCAGTCTGTCGTTCCGCGCAGCAACCGGAGGATTGCGCAAGGATCCCAAGCCTGTTGCCAGGGCTTTGCCCGCATTTTTTTCCAACCTTCTTCCCGAAGACAAGCTGCGCGAGGCGATGGAGAAGCACCACGCAGGCAGCGTTCGCGTTGGAAACGATTTCGATCTGCTGGTCGCGCTCGGGTCGGATTTGCCGGGTGCTGTGCGCGTCATACCGAGCGACGGAATGGTTGCTCGTATCGACGATCTGTCACCTCCCAAACCGAAGGCCCGGTTTTCGCTCGCCGGTGTGCAGATGAAGCTTTCCGTCATCAAGAACATGGGCAAGGGTGGCGGCCTGACTATACCGCTGGGGGATGAGCTGGGTTCGTATATTGCCAAGTTTCCATCGACATCGTTTCCCGGTGTCTCGGAAAACGAATATGCCAATCTCGCTTTGGCCGAAGCGATCGGCATGGACGTGCCGGAACGCGAACTCGTGGAGCAATCGGAATTCGAGGGAATTCCGCAGGAGTTCGAGACGCTGTCCGACGGAAAAGTCCTTCTCGTCAAACGCTTCGACCGCGGCGCCGGCGGCGAGCGGATCCATATCGAGGATTTCGCCCAGGTGTTCGGCATCTATCCTTCGCGCAAATACGAGGGCGCGGCTTATCACGATATCGCCGCAGCACTTGGTGTTGCCGTCTCGTCCGCGGCCGCGCTCGAATTCGTCCGCCGGCTGGCTTTGGCCGCAATCGCCGGCAATGGCGACATGCATCTCAAAAACTGGTCGCTGATCTATTACGGCGCGGGTGACAAGCCGGCACTCGCTCCTGCTTACGACGCGCTCTCGACCGTCCCCTATATCCCGGCGGATGCCATGGCGCTGTCGCTTGCCGGAGAGCGCGCCTTCAAGGCGATGAACGATCAGCGATGGAAAGCCTTCGCCAATCGAGCGCGCCTGCCGGAAGCTGCCGTGCTTAAAGCGGTGACCGAAACCATTGAACGCGTCAACCAGCTTTGGTGGTCGCTGCCAGAGCGTGAGATCGTTCCTCAAAAGGTGCTCGAGCGGATTGATGCGCACGTGAAGCTCATGACACCGATCCTCGGCACGTGTGCCGATTGACATGGCCATCATGTCATACCGTTCAGGAAATATCGCCGACCGACAATCCCGCGCGCCAATACACCTGGCGCTTCTTTACCTGTTCCCACAGTGCATCGTCAGCGCTCGGTTTCCGGATGCGACAGACGGTACTCGTCGGCACAGTTCGCCACCGTGGCAAGCGGTACGTTGGAAATCATCTCGCGAATGACATCTTTCGCCTGATCGCTCAATCTGGATTCTGCGACCATCGCGACGACCACATGGCCTTCTGGCCCCCAGGCTAGGGCGGGCAGCCAGAGAAAGGACGAGTCAGCCCGACAGGCAAATCCGCTTCATGTGCATCTCCCAATGTGAATGCACCAACTGACAGCATGAGCTGTTTGCAACTAAAGTGACAGTTGCTGACTGTTCGGGCGAACTGATTGCATCTCCTCGCACGCCGGGCAAACGTTGAAATGGTTGCCCAAGCGAGGGCAACGCATGTGTCAACGCTAGAGATCAGGGCGCTTGAGTAATTACAGCGAAGCGCTTGGAAAATACCCCGCGCGCCGTTCTCGGGCCGCGGACATAGCGACAACGACAGCCCCGCCGTTTAGTTCGCCACGGCGGGGCTAAGCGTACAGCCTTAAATCGGGTCAACTGACGCAAGCCTCCGCGGCAACCTCGAGAGGTGCTCTCGCCCGCGATTCTTGTCGCCAACATCGATCGAAATCTAGGATGCTCATCTAATCGATGTCATTAGCTTTTCGAGGTTGCGTTTCGACAAGGCTCAGATCGAGCCAGCGGGTGCAACGATTGGAAAGTCCTTTTCGGGATCAAACACGTTGTTGAAGAAGTTCGTCAGCGAGTACATGGCAACAAGCGCGATGATTTCGATGATGTTCGCATCCGTGTAGCCGACATCGCGGACGGCCTGCAGATCGGCATCGCCGACCTGCCCACGCGTCTCGATGACCTTGCGTGCAAACTGGACGGCGACGTCCCGCTTCGGGTCGGTTGCATGGCCTTTCCGGGCAAGAATGATTTCATTGCCGGGCAGCTTGGCCATATGTTCGGCCGTGAAACTATGAACTGTGAGGCAATAGTTACAGCCGTTCACTTCGGATGCGGCGAGGCCGATGCTATCACGCGTCTTTACATCGAGAGCCTTGCTCAGGGAGCCGAGCAAGGTGGCCCAGGCGTTGAACGCAATAGGGCTCTGCGCGAAGGCCGCCATCATATTCGGGGTGAACCCGATATTCTTCGTGAAGGCGTCGAGAGTGGGTTTCGAGTCCGTCGGTACCTGTTCCGGCTTGAGAACGGTCGTTCTTGTCATTTTAGTCTCCTTAACTTGCTGAGTTGATTGAGATTTATGCAAAATCGAGAACATCGGCGATCGGCATGCGCGGCTTCTGCGGCCAGTTGCCGGCACGCTCCGGTCCGACGGTCAGCAGCATCACCGGGATTTCGTCTTCGGCGAGGTTGAATACGCTGTGCACCGCCTCCGCGTTGAAGCCGATCATCGGTGTCGAACCGAGGCCAAGGGAATGCGCTGCATAGATGATCGCCGCGGTGCCGAAGGTCGCAGTCCGTACCGCCTCGTCGCGTTGCCGCTGAGGCTGATCGTCATACAACCCGCGAGCCGGACGTTCC
>Ga0055543_1001105_pt1 | contig 11660 bp, 8 predicted proteins | sample AraplaCvi_mMF_r2_2_FD_61186 | JGI IMG/M metagenome (GOLD analysis project Ga0055543, IMG submission 61186) | Arabidopsis root microbial communities from North Carolina, USA - plate scrape MF_Cvi_mMF_r2 | ecosystem: Host-associated > Plants > Roots > Endosphere | place: USA: North Carolina | reverse complement strand
GGGTGTCCTGCTTCCGTGGGGGATCCGCGAAGGGGCCTCGAGATGTGAGGTCGGTCTGCATGGTGGCGCTCGCGGCGAGCGGCGAAAGCAGCGCGGCGACAAGGGGGGTCAGAAGAAGGGAACGGCTCGGCATGGTGGAACTCCGGAAGATGTGGCAAGCCACGGGAGCCTTCTCAGTTGTCGCGTCACGTGAGCCGTCCGGTCCCCCCGAAGGGGGACTGTCACATGAACCTCCCCCGGCGACGCGCTCGCCGTCTTGTCGGGGAACGAGCGGTGCGAACGCCATAGACTCGACCCCATGCCCACGGCGTTCGAACATCCCGAGGACCAGGCCCAGTACCGTCGCCCCGCGCACCGCGAGGGCGTCGAGCTCTACCACGCCCACATCCTGCGCCACAGCTTCGAGCCGCACACGCACGAGGCCTACGGCCTGGGAGCGATCACCGACGGCGTGGGCCGCTTCCGCTGGCGCGGCGGCGAGCACCTCGCGCCGCGCGCCACGCTGATGCTGATGAATCCCGAGGACATCCATACCGGCGAGGCCGCCACGGCCGACGCCTGGGGTTACCGGATGGTCTACCTCGACGAAGGCCTGCTGGCCGAGCTGTACGGCGGCCCCGCCTGGCGCTTCGACGCCGCGGTCGCGCACGATGCCGCGGCAGCCACGCGCGCGGCCGCGTTGATCGCCGCGCTGTGGCAGGCGCGCGAGCCGCTGGCCTTCGACAGCGCGTTGCTGGAGCTGGTCCAGGGGCTGAGCCGCCACGCGCACCGCGCGCCGGTGCGGCCCGACGGCGCGGCGCCGCGCTTCGCGCCGGTGCTCGACCACATGCGGGCGCACCTGGGCGAGTCGCTGGACACCGGGCGGCTCGCCGCCGTCGCCGGCCTGAGCCCGTTCCACTTCCTGCGCAGCTTCAAGGCGCAGCATCACGCCACGCCGCAGCAGGCGCTGATGGCGCTGCGGCTCAACGAAGCCAAGCGGCAGCTGGCCGCCGGCCAGACGCCGGCCCAGGTGGCTGCGGCCGTCGGACTGACCGACCAGGCCCACCTGACGCGCAGCTTCGCCCGCCGCTACGGCGTGACCCCGGCGCGCTACCAGCAGCAACTCGGTACAAGACGCCGGCCCTGACGCGGCGCGACACTGCGCGCATGCTGTCCGGACTTCTCTTCGCGCTTGCCGCCGGCCTGATGTGGGGCCTGGTCTTCGTCACGCCGCTGCTGCTGCCCGACTACCCCGCCGCCATGCTGATGGCCGGGCGTTATCTCGCGTTCGGGCTGCTCGCGCTACCGCTGGCGATGATCGACTGGCGGGAATTGAAGCGGCTCACGCGCGACGACTGGATCGCCGCGGTCCAGCTCAGCGCCATCGGCAACTTCCTCTACTACCTGACCCTGGCCGCCGCGATCCAGCGCGCCGGCGGGCCGCTGCCGACCATGATCATCGGCACGCTGCCCGTCGTCATCGCGATCTGCGCCAACCATCGCAACGCCGCGCGCGACGGCCACTACCGCTGGCGGGACCTCGCGCCGGCGCTGCTGCTGATCGCGCTGGGCATCGGCTGCGTGAACCAGGTGGAGCAGTCCGCCCTGGCGCCGCAGGACCTGGGCCGCTACCTGCAGGGCGCCGGGCTGGCGCTGATCGCACTGGCCTGCTGGACCTGGTACCCGATCCGCAACGCCGACTGGCTGCGCGCGCATGTCGATCGCAGCCCGCGGGCCTGGGCCACCGCGCAGGGCCTGGTGACGCTGCCGATGGCGGTGCTCGCCTTCCTCGTGCTGGCGCTGGGCGACGCCGCGGGCCTGCCGCTGCTGCCCGCCGGCTTCGACTTCCCGACGGGGCCGCGCGTGTGGCCGTATGCCGGTCTGATGATGGCGGTGGGGCTGTTCGCCTCCTGGCTCGGCACGCTGTGCTGGAACGAAGCCAGCCAACGCCTGCCCACCGCGCTGGTGGGACAACTGATCGTCTTCGAGACGCTGGCCGCGCTGGCCTATGCACAGTGGCACCGCGGCGAATGGCCGCCCCTGCTCGGCGCCGCGGGCGTGGCGCTGCTGGTCGGCGGCGTCTGCTGGGCGCTGCGCCTCAGTCCGGTGCCGCCGGCCCGGGAACGGCATCTGCCCGCCTCGTCGACATGACTTTCCTGCCTCACGATCCCGTCCGCCGCGCCCTCCTGCAGCGCGCTTCCGTCGTGACGACCGCCGCCGCGGCGCTCGGCCTGACCGCCTGTGTCGCCGCGCGTGCGCAGGGCGCGCCGGAGGCCGGCGTCCAGCAGGGGAGCTGGCGCGACCCGTCCCGGCTGCGCGACATCCCCTGGCGCCTGCGCCTGCCCGAGGGTGATCGACCGGTCGCGCTGGTGGTGTTTTCGCACGGCTTGGGCGGCAGCCTCGACGGCGGTACCGAATGGGGCCGGGCCTGGGCCGAGGCGGGCATCGCGACCCTGCATCTGCAGCATGCCGGCAGCGACCGCGCGATCTGGCGCGGCGGGCTGCAGGGCGTGAAGGCCGCCGCGAGCGCGCAGCAACTGATCGAGCGTGGCCACGACGTGCAGTTCGCCGTCGAGCAGCTGCTGAAGCTGCAGAAGGCCGGCGACGGGCCCTGGGCCCGCGTGAAGCCTGCGGCGCTGGGCATGTCCGGCCACTCCTTCGGCGCGCAGACCACGCTGGCGGTCGCCGGACGCGACTTCCAGGCGCGCGGCGCGCCCGACCTGACGGAATCGCACTTCAAGGCCTTCGCCGCCTTCAGCCCGTCGGCCGGGCACCTGCCCGGCGGCCTCAAGGGCATCACGCGGCCGATGCTGTGCCTGACCGGCAGCCTGGACGGCAACCCGCTCGGCCAGGAGCGCGACGGCCAGTACCGCCGTGCCGTCTACGACACGCTGCCGGCCGGCGCGAAGGCGCAGCTCTGGCTGGAGGGCGCCGACCACATGAGCTTCGGCGGCGGGGAACGGGGCGCCGGCTTCGGCCAGCGCCTGCTCGGACGGCAGCGCGAACGCGCGCCGGAACAGCTGGCCGCGCATCACGCGGCGCTGATCCGGTCCATCAGCACCGACTGGTGGCGCTGGCGGCTGCTCGAGGACGAGGACGCGTTCGCGCGGCTGAAGTCACCGAAGGGGCTGGACCCGCAGGACGAATGGCTGCAGGGCTAGGCCCGCGCTCCGGATGGCCGGGGCTCAGGCGGCGAGCTCGTCGTCGTTGGACGGCGCGATCAGCATCGCCCTGGCCAGCGCGCCGATGCGGCGCAGGGCGCGCGGATGCTCCGGTCCCCACTTGCCACCGACGCCGAGCCGGACGCAGTGCCGGAAGCGCGGACTGGCCGAGAACATCATCCCCGGCGCGATCACGATGTGCTCCTCCAGGCAGGCCTCGTACAGCTGCGCCGTGTCCAGGCCCTCGGGCAGCTCCACCCACAGGATGAAGCCGCCGGCCGGGTCCGACACGCGGGTGCCCTTCGGGAAGCTCTCGGCGATCATCTGCCGCGCCTGGTCCACCCGCGCCGCGATCGTCGCCCGCAGCTGCCGCAGCGCGGCGCCGCCGCCGGCCTGGGTCAGCAGGTCCGCCAGCGCCAGCTCCAGCACGCTGGTCTGGCCGCCCGACTGCACCGCCTTGGTCTGGCGCAAGACCCGGCCCCAGCGGCCGGCCTCGACCCAGCCCAGCCGCAACCCGGGCGCGATCGTCTTCGAGAAGGAGCCGCAGATCATCACGTGCCCCGTCGTGTCGAAGGACTTCACCGCGCGGCGCTTGTCCTCCTGCTCGGACAGGTCGTTGTAGAGCACGTCCTCGATCAGCGCCACGTCGTGCCGCGCCAGCATCGCCGCGAGCCGGCGGCGCTCCGGCACCGGCATCGAGGCGCCCAGCGGATTCGACAGCGTCGGCACCGTCAGCACCGCCTTCACCTGCTGGGTCTCGAAGGCCAGCTGCAGCGCGTCCAGCGACATGCCGTGGCGCGGATGGGTCGGGATCTCCAGCGCGCGCAGGTGCAGGCTCTGCAGGATCTCGAGGAAGCCGTAATACGTCGGCGACTCCAGCGCGACCACGTCGCCGGGCTTGCAGACCGTGCGCAGGCACAGGCTGATGGCCTCCATGCAGCTGTTGGTGAGCACGACCTCGTCCGGGTCCAGCACGCAGCCCAGGCCGAGCGCGTGCCGGGCCACCGCCCGGCGCGCTTCCTCCATTCCCGGGCCCAGCGGATAGGTGCACAGCAGGTCGCGGTGGCGCATCACCGCGCGCGCCATCGCGCGGCGCACGCGGTCCTGGTCGAACAGCTCCGGCCCCGGGCAGGCCGCGCCGAAGGACACGAAGGACGGATCCTGCGACAAGGCCATCACCTGCACGCCCAGCTGATCGAGCTGCACCATCCGGGACGAAGTGTCCGGGCGCGAAACCTGTGGCTCGGGCAGCCGCGGCGGGCGCGCCGCGACGAAATAGCCGGAACGCGGCCGCGCCTCGATCAGCCGGGCGTCCTCCAGCCAGCGGTAGGCCTGGACCGCCGTCGACAACGACACCCCGTGCTGTCCCGCCAGTTCCCGCACCGACGGCAGCCGCTCGCCGCGTTTCAGGGTGCCCGCACGGATCGACCGGGCCATCCGGTCGGCGAGTTGCATGTACAGCGGTAACAGCGGCGCGTCCATGCGTCGATTCTGTGTGTTCCGACCCGCCGATGACCGATACAGATCAGCGGCAAGCCGGCCAGCACAGGGCCGGTTCGTGCGCGGGCTGTATGCCCCGCATCGGCCGCCGGCTGTGGATGGAGCGCGACACCGCGAGTTTTTATCGTGACGGCATGCAACCGCTCCGCCTGCTCCCCTCGTCGCTCCGGCCCCGGCTCTCGCCCGCGCCGGCCTTCGTCCGATCGGATCCCGTCCCCGATCCCGCACCGGCTTGCGCTCCCGGCGCTGGCACGGGGCCGGACATCCTGGTGCTGCCCACCGACGGCCGCGCCGTCACGCTGAGGCTGCGCCGCCCCGTGCGGCTGCGGGTCTTCGGCGGGCGGGCCTGGATCACCCGGGCCGGCCATCCCGACGATCATTGGCTGGAACCGGGCCAGACCCTGGATCTGCCGGCGCCGGCAGGCTGGTTCGGATGGCGCATCGTCGTCAGTGGCGAGGGCGCATCACTCGTCACCCTGAAGACGGAAGTGATCGAATAAGTCCAGGGCTCGCGACCGGTTTTTCGCTATAACTCGGCCCCGTAGGTGGTCGGGCGACATCCCACGATGCGCCCCGAGAAACAGAAGACACGGGACGGGAGTCCCATGAGGGAGTAGCGATGAATCGATCCGCGATGTTGCGGGTGGCGCGCCTGGCCGTGGCCGGCGCGGTCGGGGCGATGCTGTTGAGCGCCTGTGGCGGCGGCGGCGGCAGCGCGGGCACGCCGCTGAACGGCAGCAACAGCAGTGGCGGCGGCAGCGTCGTGGGCGGCGGCGGCAACACGGGCGGCAACACAGGTGGCAACGAGCCGATCAAGCCGAGCTCCACCTACGCCCAGCAATGCGCACCCGGCAACACGGAGGCGGCGGCCAACCTGCGCAAGGGCTCGCTGGACACCGAGAAGAGCTGGATCCGCGCCTACTTCGACGAAGCCTACCTGTGGCGCGAGGACGTGCCCTCGATCAACGCCGCGGCGTCCGCCTATAGCGGCAGCGTCGTGGAGACCGCGCTGAACGCCTACTTCGACGACCTGCTGTCGCCGGCGCGCACCGCCAGCGGCAAGCGCAAGGACCAGTTCAGCTTCATGATGAGCACGCGCGAGTGGAACGCCCTGTCGCAGGGCGGCGTGGAGGTCGGCTACGGCATCGAATGGTCGATGAAGTCGCCGACGCCGCCGCGCGGCTTGCGGGTCGCGTTCGTCGAGCCGGGCAGCGTCGCGGACCAGGCCGGCGTGCGCCGCGGCGACACACTGGTGACCGCGGACGGCGCGGCCGCCGATGCCGCCGACGCCACCGGCGTGAACACGCTCAACGGCGCGCTGTTCCCCGACACCGCCGGCGGCCACCGCTTCGTGCTGACCTCGGTGGCCGGCGCGACGCGCGACGTCACGCTCGTGGCGGGCAACGTGACCAAGACCCCGGTGCCGGCCAGCCAGGTGCTGACCGCCGCCGACGGCGCGAAGGTCGGTTACCTGCTCTTCAACGACCACATCCTGACGGCCGAGGCGCAGCTGATCGCGGCGGTGAACAGCTTCCGCGCCGGCGGCGTGAGCGATCTGGTCGTGGATCTGCGCTACAACGGCGGCGGCTACCTGTTCATCGCGAGTGAACTCGCCTACATGATCGCGGGCGACGCGGCCACCTCCGGCAAGACCTTCGAGCAGTTGCGCTACAACAGCAAGCGCTCGGCGGAGACCAACAGCGCGGATTCGAAGACGCCGTTCTTCAGCCAGGCCTGCCTGCTGTCCGGCAACAACTGCACGTCGCAGCAGCCGCTGCCGGCGCTCAATCTCCGGCGCGTCTTCGTGCTGGCGCAGGCGGGCACCTGCTCGGCCAGCGAGGCGCTGATCAACGGCCTGCGCGGCGTCGACGTCGAGGTGGTGCTCATCGGTGGCACCACCTGCGGCAAGCCCTACGGCTTCACCGCCAAGGACAACTGCGGCTACAGCTACTTCCCGATCGAGTTCGTCGGCACCAACAACAAGGGCTTCGGCGACTACGCGGACGGCTTCGTGCCGGCGGGTCCGGGCGCGACCGGCGTCCAGGGTTGCCAGGTGGCGGACGATTTCAACCACCCGCTGGGCGACGTCAACGAAGGCATGCTGGCCGCGGCACTGCAGTACCGCGGCAACGGCACCTGCCCGGCGGCGAGCCCGTCGGAATCGGGATCGGCGCGCGCGATGGGCGTGCGCGCGGCAGGGGCCGACGCGGTCGAGCTCCGCCTCAGGAAGCTCGCGGCGCGCAGCAACCGGATCCTCGGCGGACGGCCCTGAGGGACGAGTGGCGCGGACGAGTGGCGCGGTTGGCGCCTGACAAGGAAAGCCGCTCTCCGGAGCGGCTTTTTGCTGGGCGATCCGCCGGGAGGGGGGCGTTCGCGCGCGACAACGGAACCCCGCCTGACAGCGGCGGACAAAGCTGGCTTCTTCAGAGATGGCCGACGGGGTCGGCAAGTAGCAGCGATGTTCAATGGAAACTGGGTCGAGCGCGCGATGGCGCGGGTGTCGCTCGTCGCGATGTGTGTCACGTGTGCTGGCCTGTTGCAGGCCTGCGAGGGCGGGGGCGAAGAAGAGACCGCCGTGCATGGACGTGACGGCAAGGACGGAGCGGCCGGCAAGGACGGCGAGCAAGGCCCGAGGGGAGAGCGCGGTGAGCAGGGCCTGCGCGGCTTGCCAGGCGAACCAGGGCCGAAGGGAGAGCGCGGGGAACAGGGCCTGCCCGGCGAAACCGGTGAGCCGGGGCCAATGGGAGAAAAGGGAGAAAAGGGAGAAAAGGGAGAACCGGGAGAGCAGGGCTGGCCGGGGATCCAAGGAGAGCGCGGGGAGCAGGGCCTGCCCGGCGCAACCGGCGAGCCGGGGCCAAGGGGAGAAAAGGGAGAACCGGGAGAACCGGGAGAACCGGGAGAACCGGGAGAACCGGGAGAACGGGGAGAACGGGGAGAACAGGGAGAACAGGGAGAACAGGGAGAACAGGGCCTGCCCGGCAGGGACGGCGTGGACGCGAGCCAAGTGCTCAATCGCGCGTTCCAGCACAGCTCGGCTTTCGCCAATCAGTGCGCTCCGGAAAACGAGGCGGCGCCGACGGAACAGCGCATCGGCAGTATCTCGACCGAGCTGCAGTGGATGCGCTCGGTGATGGACGAGAGCTATCTCTGGCGGCAGGACGTGCCGTATGTCGATGCCACCTATAGCCGATATAACGAACCGACAGGTCTCGGCCTGCAGGCGTATTTCGACGCGCTCCGTACCCCCGCGTTCACGTCGAGCGGCAGGCGCTCGGATGAGTACAGCCAAGCCGTCCCGACGGCGGTCTTCAATGCCTTCATGAGCGGCGGAGAAGTGCCGGGGTACGGCATCGAATGGGCAGTGGGATCACACTCGTCGCCGACGACCATCCGTGTCGCCTATGTGCAACCGGGCAGCGCGGCGGAGCAAGCTGGCATCAAGAGGGGCGATGTCTACAAGGTCGACCACATTCGGTTTGACCACGCTGACGAGAAACTCGCACGGTCGCTGTTTCCGCCCAAGGTCGACCACAAGTTGACAGTCACCTGGGATCCCATGGCTGGCGGCGACTCTTCCGCGAAGCGTGCGGAGCTGATTAGCGGTGTCATCAGACAACCCGTGCCCCTAAGCAAAGCGTTCCACGCTGGCGGGATCCATGTCGGATACGTGCTCCTCCAGGAGTACAACGCGGAGGCGCCCTTGGCGCTCTCCCGCGCCCTCGATGGGTTCCTCGGGACGGACGTCGCCAAGTTGGTGATCGACCTGCGTTTCAACCAGGGCGGCGATCTGGCCGTGGCCAGTCAGCTGGCCTACATGCTGGCCGGGCGGGCGAAGACCCACGGAAAGGCATTCGCGAAGCTTCAAGGCAATCAACCGGGCGGCATGAAAGTGATGCCGTTCTACAACTGTGCCGTCGAGGGAGAAGGGTGTCCCCAGGACAGGCTGTTGCCGGCATGGGCGTCGGGCGAGGTGTATGTGCTGACCCAGGCCGGAACCTGCGGCGCCAGCGAAGCCCTGATCAACGCGCTGCGGGGAGTCGACGTGAAGGTGGTGCAGATCGGAACCGCCACGTGCGGCCGTCCCTTTGCGGCCACGGCCTTGCACAACTGCGGACGCACGTTCCTGCCGCTCGACCAGGTGATCAGCAACGAGAAGGGATTCTCGGGCTATGGCGAAGGATTCGTTCCCGGTGGCTCAGGACCGAACGGTCTTCCCGGTTGCCGCGTGGTGGACGACCTGAAGCACGAGCTGGGCGAAGAGAACGAAGCGCTGCTGGCCGCGGCACTGCGCCATATGTCGACTGGAGAATGCCCGGTGTCGTCCGACAAGGATGTGCCCGGCGTCGCGCCGCAGGCGCCCTGGCGCGATCCGCTGCGCGGTGGCGCCATCATCACGAAGCCGCTTTGATCGCCGCCTTCTGATCGGGCCGCTCCTCGGAGCGGCTTTTTCCTTTGCGGAAGCCCTTTGCGGAAACCCATCGCACCTCTTGCCGGACCAAGGGTGTCCGTCACAGCAAGCCGTGCAGGCTGGTGGAGTTTCCAGATGAATTGCCGCGAATTTGTACAAGTGTTCCGTCGCTTGTCGACAGTGTCCTCGGTTGCCGCCTGCGCGCTCGCACTTCAGGCCTGCGACGAGGGGTCGTCCCTGCCAGCGCACCCCGCCGCGAAGTCGGATCAGGCCTCGCCTGTCGCCGTCGCGGGTGTGCAGGCCATCGACGGCGGACAGGGGCCCCAGGACGCCAAGGATGACAAGGTGGAGACCATCGACAGGTCGCTCGAGGACGATAGGCGCGCGAGGGACGGGCGTGATGGCAGGGACGGCCGCGATGGCCGCGATGGCCGCGATGGCCGGGATGGCCGGGATGGCCGCAGCGGTCGGGACGGCCGTGACGGACAACGGGGGCAGGATGGCCAGGCGGGACCCGCGGGCAAGAGCCTGGTCTGGGCCGCCCTGCCGCCCAGCACGGCGCTGGCCGGCCAATGCTCGCCGGACAACCTGGAGGCGGCACCCGCTGAGCGCACCGGCAGTCTGGCCCGGGAGAAGCAATGGCTGCGCTCTCGCATGGACGAGGTCTATTTCTGGCGGCAGGACATTCCCCTCGCTGACGACCCGGCGGACGAGCGCGCGCAGACCGATGTCCAGTCTGCCCTGTCGGCCCAGTTCGAGGCATTGCGATCGCCCGCCTTCTCGGCGAGCGGCAAGCGGCGGGATGCTCATAGCTTCATGACCACCAAGCGGGAGGTGGATGCCTGGATCGCCGGCAAGGCCGTGTTCGCCCTCGGCTTCAACTGGACCGCCGTCTCCGCGCCGCTCCATCACGAGTTGCGCGTGACCTATGTCTGGCCCGGCAGTGAGGCGAAGAAGCAGGACATGCAACGCGGGGACCGCTTGATCAGCGTGAACGGCGTCGAGGTCACCGAGAATCCGACCGATGAAGCGTCGAGCGCCTTGAACGCGGCCCTGTACCCGTCCAAGGCTGGCGTCGAGGTGACCGTGGTCTTGGACCGGGGCGGCGAAAGACGCTCGGTCACTCTGAAGAGCGGGGCCTCGACCAGCCCCGTCCCGTTGCACGACGTGCTGACAGGGTCCGGCGGCAAGTCCATCGGCTATCTGCTCTTCATGGAGCACAACCTGATGGCCGTCGATGCCTTGGGCGATGCGGTGGAGGACTTCCGACGCAGGGATGTGAGCGAGCTCGTGCTCGACCTGCGCTACAACGGTGGTGGCACGGTTTCCGTCGCCAGCCAGTTGGCATACATGATTGCCGGCGATGCGCAGACTGCGGGCAGGTCCTTCGCCCGGCTGCAGGACAACCGCCCCGGCACGATGGAGGCCATGCCCTTCTACAAGACGTATTGCCCGGCCGAGGTGGAAGACTGCGGCTCCGGCAGGCAGGGGCCCCTGCCGACGCTGCAGTTGAAGCGCGTGTTCGTCCTGACGCAGTCGCGTACCTGCTCCGCCAGCGAAATGCTGCTCAACAGTCTGCGCGGCATTGGCGTGGAGGTCGTCCAGATTGGCGGGACGACCTGTGGCAAGCCATTTGGCATGGAGCCGCAGTACAACTGCGGCTATGCCTATCTGCCGGTCAAGATGGTCATGGGCAACGACCTCGGCTTCGCGGGGTTCGAGGACGGTTTCACGCCGGGAGGCAAGGGTGCCGCCGGTGTCCCCGGGTGCGCGGTGGCTGACGATCTCGACCATCCCCTTGGCGACAAGCTGGAGGGGCAACTGGCCGCGGCGCTGCATTACGAGAGCACGGGGCGATGCCCCACCGTCGTGGACGCGTCGTCGTCGACGGGCGAGCCGAGCGGTGCCCTCTCGCCCTGGCGCAATCCCCTCCACGGCAGCGCATGGCTGATGCCGCGGCGATGAGGCGTGGTCGCGTCGAGCGCGCCAGGGACCCGTGGATCAGAGCTTCGGAATCCGGATCCGGCTGATCATCAGCGAGCCCGAGATCGCGAACAGCAGCACCAGAGGGTGCAGCGTGAAGCCGCCGAGCTTGACGCTGCCGAACCACAGCGCCTCGCCGATCGCGCCCTGCCAGGCGGCGACCCAGAGCACGATCACCAGCAGCAGCGAGGTCGGAATCGGCGTGCCTTCGAAGTAGGCGACCTTGTCGCTGCCGGCGGACAGCGACTCCGCGGTGATGTTGTAGCGGGCCAGTCGCGAGACGCCGCTGGCCACGAAGAAGCCCAGCACGATGCGGTCCCACAGGCCCTGCATGCCGCAACCGTAGGCGATCACCGCCGGCGCGACGCCGAAGGAGATCACGTCCGCCAGCGAGTCCAGCTCGCGGCCCATCGCGGAGCTCTTCTGGCGCCAGCGCGCGATGCGGCCGTCGAGCACGTCGAAGACCAGTGCCGCCGGGATCAGCGCGCAGGCGTAGTACAGGTGCTGCGTCATCCCGGTCTGCAGGAAGGTCATCACCGAGAACAACGCGCCGACGCCGCAGAAGGCGTTGCCCAGGGTGAACCAGTCCGCCAGATGGAACTCGCGGATCATGGAGAAAGGCTTGGGTC
>Ga0055543_1001102_pt1 | contig 11677 bp, 8 predicted proteins | sample AraplaCvi_mMF_r2_2_FD_61186 | JGI IMG/M metagenome (GOLD analysis project Ga0055543, IMG submission 61186) | Arabidopsis root microbial communities from North Carolina, USA - plate scrape MF_Cvi_mMF_r2 | ecosystem: Host-associated > Plants > Roots > Endosphere | place: USA: North Carolina | reverse complement strand
AAGCGCCTTCGCCCGCCGGCGCCACATCGAGTGTCAAACCGGACGGTTGCAGGTCGAGTGCCTTGTAGGTGCCGTTGGCGTGGTGCCCCTCGCCGCGCATGCCGTTCGATGCATCGAACGACCAGAACAACAGGTGATCCGCCGGAATATCGGAAGCCGCAAGCGTCACCAGGGTCGCCGCGCGATCCGGGCTGCAGGTGCCGGCGGCCGCCGTCAGCGGCGTGCGCTTGCCATTGAGCGAAACCAAGAAGGTCTGAAGCTCGACCGTCACCGGCTCCGCCGTATCGTTGACCATCGAGAAGGCGATCTCTCTGCCATCCGCCGATGGGATGGCCGCGACCGAAACCGGCTGGAAGAACCGGCGGACCATATAGTGCATCGCCTTCCAGCTACCACCATAGTCGAGGCTCGACCAGGAGGCGACCGGCCAGGTGTCGTTGAGCTGCCAGTAGAGCGTGCCCATGCAATGGGGTTTTAGCGAGCGCCAATAGTCGACGGCCGTGCGGATCGCCAGCCCCTGCTGGACCTGGCTGAGATAAACGAAAGCCGGGAAATCCTTGGGGAAGCGGAAATATCGGAACATCGTGCCGGCGATGCGCTCATTGCCGCCGACATTCTTCTGGTGGCTCTCGATCACAGGCGACGCGATGTTGAGGTCCTTCTCCGCCGCAAACTGCCGGATGACCGGCATCGACGTATAGGACTGGAAGCCGAACTCCGAGCAGAAACGCGGGCGCACGGTGCGGTAATTGTCGAAGGACTTGTTCTCGTGCCAGACCGACCAGTAGTGCATGTCGCCGGAACCATCGGCATGCCAGGCGTCGCCGAAATCGAGATAGCCGGACGCCGGGCTCGACGGCCACCAGATCGCTTCGGGAAGTGCCGCTTTCAGCGCCACCTCGATCGTGCGGTTCAGCCGGTCATAGGAAACGAGATAGCGGTCGCGATCCTTGCGCGGTTCGTCGAACCAGGTGAGCGCGCCGACCAACTCGTTGTCGCCGCACCAGACCGTGATCGATGGATGCGACGACAGGCGCTTTGCCTGATAATCCACCTCTGCCGCGACATTCTCCAGGAAATCCGGGGTCGAGGGATAGAGGTTGCAGGCAAACATGAAGTCCTGCCAGACCATGAGCCCGAGCCGGTCGCAGAGATCGTAGAACCAGTCCGGCTCGTAGAAGCCGCCGCCCCAGACCCGGATCATGTTCATGTTGGCGTCGACTGCCGAGGTCAGCAGATCCTCGACGCCCTCTGGCGTCACCCGTGACATCAGCGCATCGGCCGGGATCCAGTTGGCACCCTTGCAGAAGATCTCGCGGCCGTTGACGCGGAAGGCAAAGCGGCTGCCCGCCTCGTCGTTGTCGGTCAGCAGCTCGATCGCGCGGAATCCGATCTGGCGGCTCACCTGCTCCTGCGGCAGCTCCACTGTCAGGCGCGACAGGTGCTGCTCGCCGCTACCCGCCGGCCACCAGCGCTTCGGCCTGGTCACGGTGAAGACATGGGTGATGCGCGTCTCGCCTTTGCCGACGGCGCAGTCCAGCCGTTCGCGGTCCTCGTCGAGCGAAAAATGTATGGGCACGATGCCGGGCGCGTCGGCAAACAAGGTCACCGTCACCACCAGATCGACCGAACCGTCATCGAGCCAGACTTGCTTGGTCGTCACATGCTCGATGCGGGCGATCTCCAGCCGGCAGAGCGCGATCTCGCCGTAGACGCCGAGCGGCGCGATCGCGAGGTTCCAGTCCCAGCCGAAGTGGCACTGGGGCTTGCGCAGCATGTTGCCATTGGCGATCGGTGAATTGCCGGGATGGTAAGGCACGTAGAAGGGCTGTTCCGACTGCCGGCGCGCGCCTTCGGCAATCGAGGGATGCAGCACGATGCGGATGCGGTTCTCGCCGGCGACGAGCGCGCGGGAAACATCGGGCCGATAGCGGCGGAAGCTATTCTCCGCTTCGAGCACCAGCGTGTCGTTGACGAAGACCGAGGCGACAGTATCCAGGCTCTCGAGGTCGAGATACCAGTAGCCCGCGAGTTCGTCGGCGGCGACCGTGACTGTTCGCTCGATCACCCAGTCCTTATGTGCCACCCATTGAACGTCGTTCTCGTTGCGGCCGACATAGGGGTCTTCGATCACGCCCGCTTTCTGCAAGGCCGAGTGCACGTCGCCCGGCAGCGCCATCGCCAAGCTGTGGCTGTTGTCGACCGAGCTGAGCTGCCAATCCCCTGAAATGTCGAGACGGATGGCGGTTCGGGTGTAGTCCTCAGAGAGCATTGTCGTATTTCCATGGATCGACCGGCGACGCCGGCGCTGTCATTGCCGGGAGGTGCCGGACAGAGGTCCCTGCCCGGCATCTCCTTATTTCTTTACTTCCGCGCATATCGTTTCCGCAAAACCACTTCACACTTTTGCGCGATATGCGGCTAGAGCCGGTTTTCGTTCGTCGCATCGAAGATCGAGGCAACCGCCATGTCGAAGGAGAGGGTGACCGCCGTGCCAGGCGCATAGCGCCGCTGGCCGGCGATGCGCACGGACATCGACTGCCCGGCAAGCTTCAGCCACAACAGGTTGTCGGCGCCCATCGGCTCCTCGATATCGACGACCGCGCGATGCGAGGCCGCGGCCCCGCTTGCCGCCTCGTCGACGCGCACATGTTCCGGCCGCAACCCGAGGACGACCTTCTGGCCATGCACGAACGGCGCTCGCGACGGATAGGCGGACACGTCGAAGTCGACGCCGTTGGCGTGGACGTAGGCGCGCTGGTCCCGAAGCTGCAGCTCGCCGCGGAAGAAGTTCATCGACGGCGAACCGATGAAGCCGGCGACGAACAGGTTTTCCGGCGCGTTGTAGATCGTCATCGGGTCGGCAAGCTGCTGGATCACGCCGCTCTTCATCACGGCGATACGGTCGGCCAGCGTCAGTGCCTCGATCTGGTCGTGGGTGACATAGATCATCGTGTTCTTCAGCGACTGGTGCAGCCGCTTGATCTCGACGCGCAGCTCCGAGCGCAGCTTGGCGTCGAGGTTGGAGAGCGGCTCGTCGAAGAGGAACACGTCGACATCGCGCACCAGCGCCCGGCCGATCGCCACCCGCTGGCGCTGGCCGCCGGAGAGTTCCGAGGGCTTGCGCTTCAGGAGCGGCTGGATCTGCAGGATCTCGGAGGCGCGGCGCACACGTTTGTCGATCTCCTCCTTCGGGACCTTCGCAACCTGCAGGCCGAAGGAGAGGTTCTTCTCCACCGACATCTGCGGATAGAGCGCGTAGGACTGGAACACCATGCCGATGCCGCGGTCCTTCGGTTCCTCCCAGGTGACGTTCTTGTTCTTGATGAAGATCTGCCCGTCGCTGACGTCGAGCAGGCCGGCGATGCAGTTGAGCAGGGTCGACTTGCCGCAGCCCGACGAGCCGAGCAGCACCAGGAACTCGCCGTCCTTGATGTCGAGGTTGAGTGTGTCGAGCACAGTGACGGCACCGAAGCTCAACGACAGGTCTTTTACCGATACGCTGACGTTTTGCATGTCCTTACCCTTTCACTGCGCCGGCGGCGATGCCGCGGACAAAAAGCCGTCCGGAGACGAAGTAGACGAAGAGCGGCACGGCACCCGTCAGGATCGTCGCCGCCATGTTGACGTTGTATTCCTTCACGCCCTGGACCGAGTTGACGATGTTGTTCAGCTGAACCGTCATCGGGTAGTATTCCGGCCGGGTGAACACGACGCCGAACAGGAAGTCGTTCCAGATGCCGGTAACCTGCAGGATCATCGCCACGACGAAGATCGGCAGCGACATCGGCAGCATGATCCTGAAGTAGATGGTCCAGAAGCCGGCACCATCGACGCGCGCTGCCTTGAACAGTTCCTCCGGCAGGCCGGCGAAATAGTTGCGGAAGAGCAGCGTCAGGATCGGCATGCCGAAGATCGTGTGCACGATGATGAGGCCGGTCAACGTGCCGTAGATGCCCATTTCTCGGAGCACGATGACGATCGGGTAGATCATCACCTGATAGGGAATGAAGGCGCCGACGATCAGGATGGTGAAGAACAGCTCCGCCCCCTTGAAGCGCCAGTTGGCAAGCGCGTAGCCGTTGACCGAGGCGATCGCGATCGAGACGATCGTCGAGGGAACGGTGATGCGCACCGAGTTCCAGAAGCCGCGCGAAAGGCCGTCACAGTTGAGACCGGTGCAGGCACTCGCCCAGGCCTTCGCCCAGGGCTCGAAGGTGATTTCGACCGGCGGGGCGAAGATGTTGCCGAGCCGGATTTCCGGCATGCCCTTGAGCGAGGTCATGACCATCACATAGAGCGGCAGCAGGTAGTAGAGTGCGACCACGATCAGCGTGCCGTAGATCATGATATTACGGCCCGACAGCGCCCGGCGGGGTTTGCGACCGCGTGGGCCGGCAATGACGCGGTCCGTCTGCGCCTGAGGTGCGGCTTCGTCAGCCACCGAATTGAAAGCAACGATATCAGACACGCTTGCGCCCTCCCCCGAATTCCAGATAGGCCCAAGGCACGATGATGATGGCGACGGTGATCAGCATCATGGTCGAGGCGGCGAAGCCCTGACCGAGGTTCTGCGCCTGGAACATGTAGTCGTAGACGTATTTAGCGGGCACTTCAGAGGCGATGCCGGGGCCGCCGCTCGTCTGCGCCACCACCAGGTCGTAGACCTTGACGATGCCGCTCGCGATAATCACCAGCGTGGTGATGAAGACGCCGCGCATCATCGGGATGACGACGAAGATGTAGGTCTTCCACATCGGAATGCCGTCGACGCGCGCCGCCTTCCAGATGTCTTCGTCGATGCCGCGCAGCCCAGCGAGCATCAGGCACATGACGAGCCCGGTGCCCTGCCAGAGTGCTGCGATCAGGATGCCGTAAATGACGATGTCGGCGTTATAGAGCGGGTCGAAGGTAAAACTCTCCCAGCCGGCCGAACGCACCACAGACTGGATGCCGAATTCCGGATTAAGCAGCCATTGCCACACCAGGCCCGTCACGATGAAGGACAGGGCGAAGGGATAGAGCATGATCGTGCGGAAGGTATTTTCGAAGCGGATCTTCTGATCCATCAGCGCCGCCAGCACGAAGCCGATGACCAGGCTGAAGATCAGCGAAAAGACGCCGTAGATCGCCAGATTCTGCACCGAGACCAGCCAACGCGGCGCGTCCCAGAGGCGCTCGTACTGATCGAGGCCGACGAAGGATAGCCGCGGCAAGAGCTTGGAATTGGTGAAGGAATAGACGACCGTCCAGATCGTGCCGCCGAGGAAAATCACCACGGCCGTCAGGATCATCGGGACGGAGGCAATCTTCGCGTTCAGGTTCCGCAGCCACTGGTTCGGTCGGCCCGAACCTTGTGTGTAGCCTGCCATGTTTCGTTCCTCCGGAACTGCAATGGGTTTCGGACGATGGGCAGCGCCGCGCGATCAACGTCGACGTCGTGCCGCATCAGGGCGACAACCGCTCCCTAAGTGCCGCGTGAAGGCGAACGCACGCGCGGCTGTCGGCACGTCGTGCCGAAAGGGAGGCCTTGGCCGGCCCACGCCATTACGGCGGGACCGGTCAATCAGGCAGTTGCGGTTACTCCGCGTTCGCGATGATGTCGGCGAAACGCTTCTGCGCGTCTTCCGGCGTGATCGACGAGTTGGCGAAGAATTCGGAGAACAGGTCCTCCTTCTGCTTCTGGCTGTCGGCCGAAAGCAGCTGGTCGGTGCCCTGGATCACGTTGCCCTTGGCAAGGATGTCCAGGCCCTTCTTCATGCAGTCGTTGGCGGCTGCGAGGTCGACGTCGCCACGCACCGGCAGCGAGCCCTTCTTGAGATTGAAGGCGACCTGGGTCTTCGGATCGAGCAGCGTCGAAGCCAACGCCTCCTGCGCCTTGGACTTTTCTTCGTCCTTCAGCAGCGGGAAGTAGAATGCGTCGCCACCGGTCGAAATGATCTCGTTGACGCCGAGACCCGGAAGGCAGGTGTAATCCGTTCCGGCCTTCTGGCCGGCAAGCGCGAATTCACCTTGAGCCCAGTCACCCATGATCTGGCCGCCGGCCTTGCCGGTGATGACCATGTTCGTCGCCTGGTTCCAGTCCTGGACATTGGTGCCCTTGGACATGCGGCGGGCGTCGTCAGCGGCCTTGAAGACCTTGGCGATTTCCGGACCGGCCGCGACTTCCTCATCCTTGTCGCCGAAGACCTTCTGGAACGTGTCCTTGCCGGCGATCGCCACCATCAGCACGTCGAAGGCGCCGGCTGCCTGCCAGGGCTGGCCACCGACTGCGAGCGGCACGATGCCGGCCTTTTCCAGCGCCGGTGCGGCGGCAACAAACTCGTCCCAGTTCTTCGGAACTTCGACGCCGGCCGTCTTGAAGGCGGCGTTCGACAGCCACAGCCACTGCCAGGAGTGGATGTTGACCGGGGCGCAATAGATCTTGCCGTCGATGGTGCAGGAATCGAGCAGGCTTGCCGGCTTGATGATGTCCTTCCACTTCTCGCGGGTCGCGACGTCGGTCAGGTCGCGCATTAGGCCGGCCTGAACCAGCTCTTCTGCCTGGCGGCCGTGGTTGAACTGCGTGGCGCCCATCGGATCACCGCCGGTGATGCGGCTGATCATGATCGGGCGGGCAGTGCCGCCGGAGCCGGCGATTGCGCCGTCAACCCAGTGATTGCCCGTTGCGTCGAAGGCCTTCGCGAGTTCCGCGACCGCGGCTGCTTCGCCGCCGGACGTCCACCAATGGGTTACTTCAAGATCGGCGGCACTGGCCGCACCGAGTGGCAGGGCCACCGCGGTCGCGAGCATGGCTGCAAAAGAACGTATTTTCATGAGTCTCCTCCCTCACTGTAACGTTACCGTAAAAAACTTAATGCAATCGATTACAGGACGCAACACCCACCACAATCGATTTAAACAGAATCTTAGAAAACACCTATTGCGTGCAGATGACAGCGGACGTCCAAAGCGCTTTGCGCCCGGCGCCTGCCCCTTCGCGTCTTGCAAAAGACTCGCTTATATAGCTGATATTTATAGAACTTCAGCGAGTGCCTTGCGCCGTTGTGGAGATCATCGTCTCGCAAGCGCAAAAGACACCCGCCCCAAGGTGCGATTCAACCAGACCGCTTCAGATTCCGCAGTGCAGCAACGAAAACGCTCGACATCGCAACTGTATCGTTACAGATTTGAAGCAATTTTATCGGTCCAAAGCAGGATAGCCGCTCGCTGCTTTTCGTATATAAGGCGATAAAGTGACGCGACAGGCAGCAGTGGACAGGGCTGAACCGACGCGTTTCGCCGCCGGGCGGGCAAAACTGGCGGCGCGCGTGCAGAGAGTGGGCGGGTGACGGCAATGGACAGCAAGACGAAAAACAGGCCGCAAACACTGCCGGATGGCGGCCGGCCAACGCTGAAGACGATCGCCTTCATGACCGGGCTCGGCATCACCACGGTTTCCCGGGCGCTGAAGGATGCGCCCGATATCGGCGCGGAAACCAAGGAGCGCGTGCGTCTCGTCGCCAAGCAGATCGGCTATCAGCCGAACCGCGCCGGCGTGCGGCTCAGAACCGGCAAGACCAATGTCATCAGCCTGGTGCTCACCTTGGAAGAAGAGATCATGGGCATCACCAGCCCGATGGTCGTCGGCATCACCGAGATCCTCGCCGGCACGCCCTATCATCTCGTCGTCACACCTTATAGCGCCGTCAAGGATGCGCTGGCCCCGATCCGCTACATCCTCGACACGGGCGCTGCCGACGGCGTGATCATCTCGCGCACCGAGCCGCACGATCCGCGCGTGGCACTTCTGACCGAGCGCGGCCTGCCCTTCGTGACCCACGGCCGGACCGAGATGGGCATCGTCCATCCCTATCACGACTTCGACAATGAGCGTTTCGCCTATGAGGCGGTGCGCAAGCTCGTCGCCCGCGGTCGGCGGCGCCTGGTGCTGCTCGAGCCGCCGCCGCACCTCACCTTCTATTCGCACATGCGCGCCGGCTTCGAACGGGGACTGCGCGACTTCCAGGCCGATGCGGTCGGCTTCCATCAGACCAACATCGACCATTCTCTGGTCGAGATCCGCGATGCCTTCGAGGTGCTGATGCGCTCGGAGGACGCGCCCGACGGCATCATCTCGGGCAGCGGTTCAGGCGCGATCGCGCTGATTGCCGGTCTGGAGATGGCCAAGAAGAAGCTCGGCGAAGACTGCGACATGGTTTCGAAGTCCCCGAGCGACTTCCTGCGCTGGCTTCGCCCGGAGGTGATGACCATGTACGAGGACATCCGCGTTGCCGGTCGCGAACTGGCAAAGGCGGTCATCGGCCATATCGACGGCCAACCGCCGGAAACGCTGCAGAGCCTCAGCCAGCCGGAGTTCCAGCCGCCGATCACGCGCGGTCTGCGGGCCTGAGCCGAAAACATCTCCGCCCTCATCCCTGTGCCCTGTCACAGGGATCCAGCAGCGCCGCGTCCGCGGCGCGGAAGAGTCTTTTCGGCCCAAAGACTTGGGCCTGACTGGATTCCTGTGACAGGCACAGGAATGAGGATCTGGGAGACGGCGTGCCCCGACGACTACCCATCCACTGCGCACGGCATGGCCGCGACAACAGACACTTCGGCTGTCGTCGACCAGCGAGAGTTTGCCATGGGCGTCGTGAAACGACGCGGAAGCACCCTGAAGTCTTGCTTGTGACGCAGAAACCTGCGACAGGCCGGGGCAACAATCGGGCGCGACGGCGCCCCACACCTCCCTTCAGGCTACAGCAGACATGATCCGCATCGAAAACATCAGCAAGCAGCTCAGCCACCGCATCCTTTTCATCGAAGCCTCCGCCGCCCTCAACCGCGGCGAAAAGGTCGGCCTCGTCGGTCCGAACGGCGCCGGCAAGACCTCGCTCTTCCGCATGATCACCGGCGAGGAAGTGCCCGACGAAGGCCAGGTGGCCGTCGATAAGGGCATCACCATCGGCTACTTCAACCAGGACGTCGGCGAGATGGCGGGCGGCAGCGCGGTTGCCGAGGTGATGAACGGCGCCGGCCCGGTCAGCGAAGTCGCCGCCGAACTGCGCGAGCTCGAAGCCGCCATGGTCGATCCGGATCGTCTCGACGAGATGGATGCGATCATCGAGCGCTACGGCGAGGTGCAGGCACGCTACGAGGAGCTCGACGGCTATGCGCTCGAGGGCCGCGCCCGCGAGGTGCTGGCGGGCCTGAGCTTCAGCCAGGAGATGATGGACGGCGACGTCGGTGCACTTTCGGGTGGGTGGAAGATGCGCGTGGCGCTTGCCCGTATTCTTCTGATGCGGCCCGACGTGATGCTGCTCGACGAGCCGAGCAACCATCTGGATCTCGAAAGCCTGATCTGGCTCGAGGATTTCCTCAAGAACTATGACGGCGCGCTGATGATGACATCGCACGACCGCGAGTTCATGAACCGCATCATTACCAAGATCATCGAGATCGACGGCGGCTCGCTCAATGCTTATTCCGGCGACTACGGCTTCTACGAGCAGCAGCGCGCCCAGAACGAGAAGCAGCAGCAGGCGCAGTTCGAGCGCCAGCAGGCTATGCTCGCCAAGGAGATCAAGTTCATCGAGCGCTTCAAGGCCCGCGCCTCGCACGCCGCCCAGGTGCAGAGCCGGGTGAAGAAGCTCGACAAGATCGACCGGGTCGAGCCGCCGAAGCGCCGCCAGAGCGTCGCTTTCGAATTCCGCCCGGCGCCACGCTCCGGCGAAGACGTCATCAACATCAAGGGCGTGCACAAGAAATACGGCAGCCGCAGCATCTATGAAGGGTTCGACTTCATGGTGCGCCGCCGCGAGCGCTGGTGCATCATGGGCATCAACGGCGCCGGCAAGTCCACGCTGCTGAAGCTCGTTGCCGGCTCGACCGAGCCGGATGAAGGCAACGTCGCGCTCGGCGCCAGTGTCAAGTTGGGTTACTTCGCCCAGCATGCCATGGACGTGCTCGACGGCGACCGCACGGTGCTGCAGCAGCTCGAAGACACCTTCCCGCAGGCGGGCCAGGCGCCGCTTCGCGCGCTTGCCGGCTGCTTCGGCTTTTCCGGCGACGATGTCGAGAAGAAGTGCCGGGTGCTTTCCGGTGGCGAGAAGGCCCGCCTGGTGATGGCAATCATGCTGTTCGATCCGCCGAACCTGCTGCTTCTCGACGAGCCGACCAACCACCTCGACCTCGACACCAAGGAAATGCTGATCAAGGCGCTGGCGGACTACGAAGGCACCATGCTCTTCGTCTCGCACGATCGCCACTTCCTCGCAGCATTGTCCAACCGTGTGCTCGAACTGACGCCGGACGGCATCCACCAATATGGCGGCGGCTACACCGAATATGTCGCCCGCACCGGCCAGGAAGCTCCCGGTCTGCGGAGCTGACACGAAAACAAGCGAGCTGGGCGTCGCGCGCCGGCGCCCAGCATTCGCAGTGCCCGCCTTCCTCGGCGGGGACCGAGGGTCCACAAGCAGAGCCCGAACGCACAACGCGACTCCGCTCTAAATCGGTACTGAAAAAACTAGGTTCTTGTGAAGTGCTACCGTAGCAGCTGCTACAGATCCTACCGGATGGCCGCTTGAAATCGATGGGACTTTGGTCCGATTCGCGCAGTCAAAGGTCCGAGTGTCATTGTCGCGACGCTCACCATTCACATATTGCTGGGCTGGCTGGGGCGCCATCGCAGCATCTGCTGCCAATCACTTCAGACAGGTGATGTTCGGCATGACACCGAAAATTGCATGGAAAGACCGAATGACGAACTGCGTGTGGGGCTTTGTATCCAACCCCTTCACCATCGGCATCTACCTTGCGCTGGCCACCCTTTGCGCTTTCTTCGGCAGCGCGGCGACCGGGATCCCGGCATACGTGCTTATGGCCGTCGGGTTTCTGCTGGTGATCTTTGTCGATCCGCCGAAAAGGCTGGGCAAGCTGCGGGCACAGCGCCGCCGCTCGGGTGGCGACCGCAACGCCTATCGGCGTTAGTCACGCCCATCGGCGAAAGCGCCTGGCGACAATCGCAGCGCCAGGCGCCCTTCCCGGAACAATACGCGACGTCAGCAGTTTCCCGACGAAGTAAGCAGATTCACATGAACGGACGCATGACGTCCACGGTGCACGGAAGCCATCATACGCAGATGGCGATGAAAGCGCGTGGGCACGATGAAGACCAAGCATTATGTGCTGCAGATCTTTCGAGCCACCTTCACCGACAGGCTGGTGCTGATCATTATTGTGCTGATGATTGCCTCGGTGTTCGCCGTCCTGCCAATCAAATCCTGCTCCAATCCGGGGGCATCGGGCGGTACAGGGATATCAGCGACCTCATCGATGACGGGCTAAAGCGTGTCGCGCAAAAGTGCGCAGCGGTTTTGCGATAACGACACGACATGCGAAATATCAAAAACTTAAAGCGCAGGAGCGAATCTGAAAGATCGCGACGCGCTTTAGCATCTTGTCCGAACGAAGCGGCGGCATCGGCCCCAAACGCAAACGGGGCAGCGAAGGCCGCCCCGTCTCAAGCTGCTCTGTCGTCGAGACTTAGCCGTTGAGGCCACTGCCCCACGGACCGTGATGGCTGTCGGCGCCGTCGATGCGGTCGAAGCCGTGGGCGCCGAAGAAGTCGCGCTGCGCCTGGATGACGTTGGCCGTGCCGCGGCCGCGGCGGTAGCTGTCGAAATAGCCGAGC
>Ga0055543_1001078_pt1 | contig 11943 bp, 14 predicted proteins | sample AraplaCvi_mMF_r2_2_FD_61186 | JGI IMG/M metagenome (GOLD analysis project Ga0055543, IMG submission 61186) | Arabidopsis root microbial communities from North Carolina, USA - plate scrape MF_Cvi_mMF_r2 | ecosystem: Host-associated > Plants > Roots > Endosphere | place: USA: North Carolina | reverse complement strand
GATTGATGCAAGCGCTCCGGCACGTGTGCGGCAGGTCTTGCGCGCGCCAAACGCGACGGCGATTCCGGGATCCGTGACCCTTCTAGAGCAATTCCAGGAAAAGTGCGAAGCGGTATTCCGTCCGGAATTGCGTCAAAACAAGAGCTTAGAGCGGTTTTGCGTTTCCATGAAAAGTTGAACCGCTCTCAGCTGGCTTCTCCAGCTGAGCGGACTACTGAGAAAAGTCACGGTTTTCGAAAATAGTGTTTCAAATCAATGACGCCTCTCCAAGCCTACCCGCTTAGATGGCACGGTAGCGCTCTCTGATCCGACACGATTCTGAGGCCTTCCAGCGAACATGGCACGAAAAAAGCCCCGGCATTTGGTGCCGGGGCTTCAATTTTCCTGAATGTCGAGGACAGACTTAGTAGGTGGTTCCGCTGCGGTAGGCTTCTACGTCGGATCGCCGATAGAAGGTCGCGATCCTGCGCTCGCGGCAAGCCCAGACCGGAAAGATGGACGCTTTGGTCAGAGCGGTCCGCAGCTTGCTCGGCTGCATCCAGCCCTTGGCAAGTTCGGCCAAACTCGCGTGCTCGCGGAAGAACGCGTCAAATGATTCCTGCGTGACTATATCGTGGGCTCGGCGGTTAACTCTGCCCTCCGAGTGGCCGATCTCGAAGAAACCGGAGTCGAAGAATGCCATGCCCGTTGCGTGATCGAGACCAAGCGTCCGCGCGAATTCATGCCGTTTCAAGCCGGGGGACCCGGGAGCGAATTCGGCCTTCACCTCGCGGAGGTCGACCAGCAGTCTCTCGAACCCGATCTTAGTTGTATCCTTGGAGAGGTAGCGCTTCGCCACTTTTGCGTTGACCATCGCAACGATGATGTCCGAGATCCGACAGCCGGCTCGCCTAAAAGCATAGTCAAGGGAGACCGTGTGCTCATCTTCGTCACGCTCCTCTGCATTGAGCATCAGATCGGTCAATAATTTGTCGACGGCGTGCTTCGAGAACTTAGCCTTCATATCCTTTGCTGAGCCGTAGATCGGCTTGAGGAGGCCCATACTGATGATCTGCTGGCCTGTCGGCAGGCTTACTCCAATTCTGTCCACGATCGTCTGGATGTCGATGCTGCTCCGATAATCAGCCACGGCATTATCAATGTCGGCAACCTTGATGAGGATCTTGTTGTCCGACGTCTTGATATCGGCCTGGGCAATGAGACTGCGTTCCATCAGGATCTTGCGCAATGTGAGGGAATGGACACCCGTTTCTATCATCGCTGAATGAAGCGAGTGCCACCGGCGCGTGCCGCCCCCGCCAATGAACGGATCTTCCGGTCCGATGGGCAGCGCTGCCATAGCATGCTCGCGTACCAGGGCGATGAACGGCCCAAGCTCGGGAATTTCAAGATGCGTGGAGAGGTAATCCTGAAGTTCTCCGTATAGCGCGTAACCCTTCGTCGACTTTTTTCGCTGGAGGTAGGCCGCTACCAGTTCGGAAAGGAGCCCGAGAAATCTCGGCTTGTCGTTCAGGATATCAAAACCGACCTGTCTCGATTCATCAACAATTCCCGGACTCACTGACCGACGCTCAACACTATCGCCGTAGCAAGCCATTCGCCCGACAATCGCGGACAGGCGGCAGGCGACGAAGTACGGCAGAGGGTCAAGCAGTTCGACAGGAGAATGCGCCTCTCGCAAACGATCTGCGAAATACGAGTCGTAAGGATGTAGGTCCGCCGGCGTGCAGTTTGCGAGAGCCGATTCAAACTCCCTCCGGTTGTTCCGAAGGTGGTTGGCGAAGTCGTAGCGCGTCAGGTTTGAGTAAGGTGTTGACGATGTGAATATCTTCACGCGATGTTCGACACAGACCTCGTTGTGGGTCGGAAGCCATTCAAGCCGGATCCAAGGTCTAGCGTCCCAACGACCTTTGCCGCTGGACATGTCGTGCTCGAGGCATCGCGCGCAGTATCGGGGCGAGCTCCAATGGAGGGTCCGCCCGGCGAGCCTATGAGTTCCAAACAGCACCCAATTGGCCTCCCACCGCAGGTTCTGCAAAGCGAGATTATCGCACGAGATCCCCGTGATTTCCGAGAGCCTTTCAAGGTTGCGTTCGACGTCCAGGCGCTTGTCCAGACGAAATCCCATATGACTGCGGAATTCCCGTGCGGTGGAGGCGCCGTTGACGGCAGCCAGCCGCGAGATGTACGTCGCGAGTGGCTCCGTCGACATCAGTTCCGGCACATTTGCGAGCCGACCCATGCTCAGCCCTCCTTCTTCTTGAATTTGTCGGGTGTTCCGGCAGGTGTCGCTTTCGAGAGGACGATCCCCAAAGAGTGCCGCGGCTCAATCTTCTCCCAGTCGTCCTGGAGGAAAACGTTGTCCGAGGAGCGGCAGCCGGTATTGAGCGTGTAAACATCGGCATAGTGCCTAATCGTCACCGTTGGCACTGCATGGTCGCCGTCGGGCAACGCGACCTGGGCCAAATGATCGGTCATGGCTCGTTCGGCCGCCTCCTGCATTGTCTGGATAATGGTCCCGCAAGCCCCGTTACAGGCGTGAATGAGGCGAGTCATGAATTCAACCGTGCCGGTTTCCTCAACTGCAACACCATCGCCAGCCATGACCTGCTGCTGAAGCGTGAGAAGGGCCTTTGCGTCCTTGCGAGTCATCTGCTTGAGTTCAACGACGATGCTGCGGTTACGGAGCTGGGTATCGCCATCCTCCGGAGAAAGGAACCGCGCGAGGGACGGCACGCCGGAAAAGATCATGTGCAGTGGCCAACCAGGGATCTGCAGCAGGCTCTTGATGATGTCGGAGACGTTCTGGATCTCCTTGGTTGTCGTGCCCTTCAGCACATGCTGCATCTCGTCGACGTACATGAAAAGGATGCGGTTGTTTCGGATTACCTGCTTGAGGAGCTCGAACAATTCCTGTTCGGTCAGCTTGTTGGTGGCGATCGGATAGCCGCAGGCCGCGAGAGCCTTGCGCGCGAACCCCTTGAGCGTGATCGGGCGGGGAGCCTCAAAGGAAACGAACGGCCTGAATTCCTCGCCCGCCTCCGTGACATACGGCAGGAATTCCTGCCGCTTCGGGATGTGATACTCCATGGCACGGGTCTTCCCGCTGTCGGATTCCCCGAGAAGGAACAGCGCCCTACGTTTGCCGGCTTCGCCGAAGAACGCGGCGGCAGCATTCTCGCACAGTGCGTCGAGCGCCTCTGTGATCAGCTTGTCTTTCGGCATTTTCACGTATTTTGCCTGAGCCTTGCCGCGGCGCTCGGCGCGCTGCCGCCTTTCGGGGCTCATCGTCGCGAGGAGCACGCGCGCTGCGTCGTGGAACTGGGGAGTGGTGTCGTCGATGGTGGTCGTCGCCTGGTCGGTTTCATCGGTGTCGAAGGTCGCTTCGATGGAAACGGGAGGGGTGGTGGTGTCTAGCTGCGTAGTCATGATGTGCTCCTGCGGAGTCGGATAGGATGGTTCGGGTGGTGTTGTTCTTTAGTCGTCGACTGATGTCTCGAGGCCGCACTGATCGCCGATGGCGGCTTTGGCGAGTGCGACAAGTGCTGACAGAGTCAGCGGGGGCGGCGCCTTGACGACGACGGCCAGGGGCACGACGTGGCAGTCGGCGTAGGGTGCCATATTGCTGCGGGTTTCGGATGGCAGGCTGGATTTTGCGGAAGTCTTGGTCATGGGTTTTGTCTCCTGATTTTCGGGAAGAGGCGGGACTGCGTCTGGGGGATGTCACTCCTCGATCGAGAACGAGAACCCCGTGTCGTCTTCGTCGTAGCCGAGACCTGATTCCTCCGGTTCGGGAGCAGTGTCGGCTTCCCCGAAGTAGGCGTTGACCTCCTTGGTGTTGCGGGCGAGGAAACGGAATTCCTCGATGGAAGTCGTCAGCGGGTCGTGTGCGATAGCGAGCGGTGCGAGTTCCTTGCCGCTCAGGAGGTCCATCGTGATCTCGCGGGCGAAGCGCTCGTGTTCGACCTTGCGGTAGGCGGCTTCGCTTGGGATGTCGGTCCCGAGTTCGGCACGGGCCGCTGCCGCGACACCGGCAGCGCGGAGGTCATTGACTGCCTGGAGCATGACCGACAGGTTGATCTCTGCGTTCCTGGCGTTGGACTTCGCCACGGCATCCTTCGCGTCCGTCCACTCCCAGACGCTTACGCCTTCGGGAATGTGCTCCGCGACGAGGTCGTGCCATTTGAATCCGTCGTGGAACGAGATCGTACGCAGGCTGAAGCGGTCCACGCGGACTTTCACCTCGACGCTCGGCGAGTTCGGAATTGCCGCGCGCTCGGCCCACAGACGCTCGAGTTCGCGAGACTGGTAATGGATCCCGAGGAAGACGATGCCGCGCGCGGAGACCTTACGCTTGATGAGGGTGCCGAAGATGCGGCGGCGCTGCCGCTGGCTCAGCGGTGGCAGCATCGCGTACTCGCGAGACAGGCGCAGCCAGGCGTTCGCCGGGGTTTCTCCACCGAGACCGGAATGCGGCTCATTGTGGTAGATATCCACAATGGCGCGCGTCAGAAGACGGCACAGCTCGTCGACGTTCAGCGTTGCGCGTCCATCGCCCTCATAGTCGCCTTTCGCGTAGACGCTGGAGAAGGTGCGGCCGTCGAAGTAGTGCAGGAAGCGCTGGCCGAAGGTGCGGAAGACGGATTCGATGTTGCCGCGCGCCGAAGCCATCCCAGCCGGCGGGATAGTGTGGATGCAATGAAGCGCCGCGACAGCCTGACGGAAGGTGGTCTCGATGAAGCCCGCTCCCGCGTCGGTGACAAGTTCGCGCGGGACGAACGAGTGGATCCAACGGCTCTGTGCGCCGGCAACTTCGGCGATGTGCTCCTTTTCGGTAACGATCATCTCAAGCGCGGCCATCGAGGAATGGGAGGAATTCGCGCGAGTGCTGAACCGGAGGGCGACGATGCAGCGAGTTGCAACGTCGATGGCGACGGTGACCCAGAGGCGCACCTTCTTCAGAGCCTTGCGTTCCTCCAGTGTCATGAGATTCCAAACAGGGGTCAGCACGAACCAGGAGTGAAGGTCGACCTTCCATTCGTCCATTTCGACGCGTTCACCGGGTGCAAACACCTTCAAGCCATCGCGGACAGGTGCGAACTTCTTCTTCGCAGCGTCCTCACCATAGCGTGCGGCGTGGAGGAAGAATTCGCCCATCCCCTTGATCAGCGTCTCGAAGGCGTTACGGGAGGGCATCGAGTAGGCATGGTCGTTCTTGGCGCGTTTCTTGTTGCGGTCGTTGACCTCGGAGCGCAGCATGCCGTAGCAGGCGCGCATCGAGGGGCGCTTGTCAGAGGCGTAAAGCTGCGAAAACTCGATCCAAAGCTGGAGGTCCAGCGGATGCGCCTTGGAATTGGATCCCGGCCCCTTTCGGCGGCTTACCAGCACTGCGGGGTCGCAGCCGCCCGCGATGTAGAGATCGAAGATGCGGCGGAAGTGGCGGGCGTTCGGAATCGTGACGACCTTACTGGTCTTGCCGCCGCGCGTATCCGTCCATTTCGCCAAGACGTGCTGACGGACCAGGGGCAGCACGAACCGTTCAAGGCAGTGATGACCCAGCGTGACCTTGCGCTTCCAGCCCAACTCCGCGAGGCGCGCGTCCTTTTTGCCCAGCAGCCCCATGATGAAGTCGCAAGCATCAGCATAGACCAGGGCGCGCTGAGCCTTGTGCTCCTCGACATCGACGATGTCGCGGCCGAGCTTCAGCGACGAGAGTTCGAGGCTTTCGCGGTCCACCTCGAGCTTGTTCTGGAGGTGCATGATGTACAGGGTCGCGTGGGAGAAACGCTGGACCACGCCGTCATTGTTGCGGAGTTCGCTGTAGTCCTCGGTCTGTTTGACCACGGTGTACGCGACGCCGTCCACTGTCACAGTCTTGGCATCCTTCAGCCAGAACATGGGGACGAAGCCGCGGTTGGCGGCGAGGGCGTAGGGATTGTGCATGTTCATTGCTCTGTTCTCCTTTGTTAGAGCGCGACGATCATGAGGGTCGTGTCTTCGATGCGTCCGGGCGCGACCGGGCGAAGAAGCCCATCGTCAATGAGGCACCAGATGGCGGTACGGCGATGCGCCGGAATCTCGGCCCCGGCGAACAGGGCACGGAAGGTTACCGGGCCGCGAACGCTCTTCACAACATTCAGCGCTGCCTGGTATTCGCCCTCGTTGCGAAGACGCCGCGAGAGCAGGATCTGCTTCGCATTGTGGGCAGCATCGTCGGACGCGAACTTCTCCGTGACGAAGCTCACATCATCGAGAAGGCCGTTCATGCCCTGCCGTTTGATGCGCAACAGCGTACCGACAAGGTCGGTTTCGATCAGCTTCTTGATAGGCTTGGCAGCGATACCGATCTTCCGGCCGTCCTTGAGATGAGCGCAGAGGTCAAACGTATGTCTGTGAAGCTTGCCGTCGGCACCAACGAACGGGAGCGTCGGCTGCTGTGTCTGGAGTTCGACGATGTCGTGGTTGGTCTGGAGAATGAGGGTGGCATTGCGTTCCACCGAGCTCTCGAAGGTAAGTACCTGGGGAGCGTTGTTGTTCGCCACCAAGGTTCCGCGGTAATTGAACGGAGACTTCGGGGGCGGTGTGCGATCCCCGTTGGCCGGCAACGGCTCCGGGTATTCGAGAGGTGTCGTCGGCGTGCCGTAAGTTGCCGACGAAGGGATCGTATAGTTGATCGTGTCGCCGAGGCGGACGCGGACCAGGTGGTGCTTGATGAGATGTTCGCGACGCACGAGATACTCCTTTGGTTGTCGTGAAAAATCGGCATGGCAGGTCCGGCCGCGGTGGCGATGACACCGCGTTCGGCAGCTTTGATTTTCGGGAAGGGTCAGCCCGCTATGCTGCGGGAAGCTTTAGGTTTGTAAGTGTGCTCGGCGCAGAGCGCCGACACCTGCTTTCGTCATCATGCGGCCTCCTCGATCAGGGTCTTGGTGACCTCGTTCGCGAAGTACAGCCGCCATGCAGCCTCCGCGGCCTCATCGAAGCGCCACGAGTTCTTTTCGCCAAGCTTATCGAGCAGCAGTTCAAAAACGAGGTGCTCGAAACCCGCTAGGCGGCAGGCGAGGCGCACCGAATTTTCGATGAGACCCTTGTCCTCGGTTTTGACCTCAACTGCGGTGGGTGCCGGCTGGCGCGCCAGACGCTCCCGATGCTTCTGCTCGGTGAAGCGCGCGATGACGCGGTTTGCCTGCTCGTTCTCATTGAGATCGGAGTCCAGGAGGGTCTGGAAGAAGTCGCTTCCCGGCTTGCTGTCATCACGACCGACGTCCTCTGATGAGGCGGTAGTGTCACGCAGCCGGCCATCCAGCATTTCCAGGAAGGCGTCGAACGTCGGAATCCCGAGCGGAGCCACATTCAGTTTGGCGAGCTGCAGGTTCAGATCTCCAAAAGTGGACATCGCACTATCCCAGAGCGCGTGTTCCTCACCCGGGCACTTTGCGGCGAGATACAGCACGTCGCTGAGAGCGTGCTGTCGCAGTTCCTCGACCCCGAATTTGCGCTGGACATCGGGATACTGCAGCGTGTCGCCGAGGACGTCGATCGCGTCCTGGATGAGCTCGATCGCATTGTGGTACTTCATTGTCTTCTCCTTTTTGTTGCGGTAGGGGATGACGCGCCGCCGAGGAGGCGGCACTTAGAGGTCGGTCAGTGGATATCGGCGGCGCTCGCCTCGGCGCGCAGGAACGCGAGGAAGGTCTCGTAGGGAACGCACCGCAGCGGCGGAGCGTCCATGGAGGCCAAGCTCAGGTTCACTTCTTTGATCGCGCTGGACATCCAGTCCCAGACTTCACGCTCAACTCCAGGGATGTCTCGGGCGGCCTGGAGAGCCTCCTCGAGAACTTCACGTTCAACCTGGGAATGTCCCATTTCTTCGCGGATGCGGCGCTGTTCATCCAACTGATCGGCGATCTGCTGGAAGGTGCTCTCGATGAGCGGGTTGATCTTGGGAGTGCGGAGAACAGGCGGTTTCATGGTGTTTTCCTTTCTTGTGGGTCGATTAGGTCAGTGGAAGTTGATATCGAGGGCCTGCGCGGCAGAGGACACGAGATCGAAGGTGTGGACCCGCCGCAGCCGGCCGAAGCGCATGTACCGGACGAACTCGTTCGGCATGGACTTCACGATACGGCGGAAGGTGGTGAGCGATGGCTTGCGGACCGGCACGCTGTTCCGTGCCGCGTCCTCGTCGACAAGCGCGCACAACACCCGGTAGATCTGGCCGACGCTCGGTCGAGCTGCATCTGCGTAGGCGACAGCGGCGATCCGGAACAAGTCGATTTCGTTCCTCGTGAAGTAGTAGCCGCGCTTCCTGCGGGCCCACTGGCGGAGTTCGGGTAGGAAGTGTTCCGGAATGCGGTCGCCAACCAGAAGGCGTGCGTCATCGTTCTTCTGCAGCATCGTGCAGTTCCTTTCATCCGTTTCTGTGTGGTGGGAGCGTATCCGCAGAGGCCCCATCCGAGCGCCGATCATGATGACCGGCATCCTCAAGCCTCGATGCGAGGCAATTGGTTCGGATGTCTGCCGGAGCAACCCGGAACGGTCCTGGCGAAGCGTGCTTCGTCAGAACCCTATGTCGTCACCGGCAGCGACGACATAGCGACATTATTGTCGCGCATAACGGCAGTGCTGGAGGGGATCTTTCGGGGACTTGGACATGTTGTTCCTCATTTCTTCAAAACTAAATCGTCTTGGTGAGGGAAGGGCGGCCTCCAGGAGGTCACCGAAGTCGCATCGATGCCTTAGGCGGCTTGGTGGCCCTTCCGAGCCCGATATGTCGATGTGACTTGTTGCATGTCTCGCAGTTCCTTGCTGGTTGATCCGAATTGGATCGACGAGAGAGAACATACACAGTTCGATGTGACTTGCAACGGTGCAGTTTCAACATTCTTTGCTGCAATGGACTGATTTTGCTGAAGAAAACGCCTTGTTAGGGTTAAGAAATAGTTAAAGGGATGGTTAATATTGAGCGCATTGACCGTGCGTTAACTATACTGGTCCCGGGCCCTTCGTTTTGCCTGGCCAGGATTTGTAAATTTCTGGTCCCGATTTGACACGGATCTGCCCGTTGAGAAATGCGGTAGGAACCGCAAATTTTTTTCTCGTCCGCGCTCTTTTCGCCGATTGAGCTACGTCCAATCAGGTTCCCAGCGACATTTTGCAGTGACGGCGCGGTTGCTCGCGAACTCCTCGGTCGGCGCACTTCCTATTAAGTGCACCACCAAGGGGCTTCCGCGAACCGCCTCTTCCTGGCGACGGCACCAAATGCGGCGACGACGTCCGATTAACGAAACACCAGGCAGTTCGTCGCGCCGTCCTTGGGTTCGAAATCCCATCGATCCGCCGGTTCCACAAACCACTTGCGCTTGACGGGTTCGTACAGGCCTGGAAGTGGAAACTCCTCATTGATGAACATGAAATCAAGGATGTCTCGGGTCACTATCGGCATCCCGTAACGGATGGCGATAGCTGCTATCGCGGGATCACATCCGAACCTCAGATCGTCATCGGGATCGTTGCTCGCCCAAAACCGTCTGAAACGGGGGACTATCGCCATCTGCGCTATCAGCCGGGAAACTGCGGAATCCATCTCAGGAATGTACACGTTCGTTTCCAGCATTCGATCCAGCCAAGCAAGAAGTGGTCTCGCGCGTTCCGGGTTGACTTTGCTCAGCATCTGCCCCCCGCGTTCAAGTTCGAAAACGGCCGGTGCCGGAACTGCTATGATCCTGTCCGGGAGCGATGCGAGGAATCGCTTCACTTCATCGACAGGCTTCGGCCCCCTAGCCTCACTCAGGACACTTGTATCAAGCAGGATATGCATGTCCTTTCCCCGGGAGCGTTTCATGCGATCGTTCCGGAAGATGGTTTACGAAGGATTAACCGCCTAGCGGCACAAGGGGAGATGATCTATCCTCAAGCCGAGAGAGGATTCGTAAGTGATGCCACGCAAAGCCAACGAATGGACCATAGAAGAAGTTGAACTCAATGTGCTCAAGCTTCTTGAAGCCGCCAGGACAAATGGACCTCAGAGGATTGTTGACCCACTGAATGGGTTCTTCATCGTCTCCCACACGAATCCTCAACCGAAGCCCAGCATCATTAAATTCCTCGTTGAAGACGGCGTCGATGAGTGAATGCCATTGCTGCGGGCTTGCGCTTCCAGCGGTCCGTCGCAGCGTTCCCGAGGCACCGCTGTCAGCAAAACTTTGTGGTTCGAATAGGAGGCGAGTAGGATCTCCAGAAGAGAAACCGCGAAGCCAGAGTGGGGCGTTCGCCACCGCAATCATCTATGTTGATCTCCGAAGCTGATTGAACAGATTTGCTCAACGTGCGTGGCCACAGGAGCTTGAACCGGTTGCGTGACCACACTATTGTCTCGCTCAGAAACGGAGCTAGGACGATGGACGTACGCGTTATCAAGCACGTCAGAGAGATGCGCACCGCTTCGAAGAACGACTTCGTCGAAGGGCTCGGCCGCACGCTTGTCGAAGTTGCCGGCGGCAGCCTGTCCGACCGGAAGGCCAAGGACGGCCTGAGTGGTGTCCTAAGGCGCGCGCGCGAGGGAGTGCCTCAGATAATCGGCAGCGCCGAAGACGCCGCCGTGATTATCTCCGTCAAAGATCTCGCGACGCTACTCGACGCCGCCAAGGAGCAGACGTTTGGCGAGGCGCTCGACAACGTCGGCTTCACGCCCTACCGTGGCGCGCGCATCGTGATGGGCGCGGGCCGGCACCGCGAGACGCTTAAGCGCCGCGGCGGCTCTGTCTCACCTCCGACGGCCTGACTGCCCGTATCTTCTTTCGATGAGGGGCGGTCAGCCGGAGATGTCCCGCTGGTGAAATCGGTCGGCGCGGCCGAAGTGCACGTTGGCATCATATTGGTTGCCACCTCCCAGCTACTTCTTTTCGATGAACTCGGGCTCTACGGCCTCCTGAAGATTCCCATTGACGTCGCTTCGGCTGTTCCCTATATGTTCCGGTCATGAAGCTCCAACATCGACAATACCAACGAAGCTGATTGAACCGCCACCGGGCGGCATTCCTTCAATCGTGTCTGGGTATCGTCATGAGCTCCGAGAGTTTCCCTACCCGCGGCCGCGACGGCGCGCGCGTTGAACGTAATTTTTTTCCTCCGAAGGCAACCATCAAATGCATCGGCGATCGCCTGTTCCGATCGCAAGCTGCGCGCGATATGGGTTGTCTTCTCGATGTGGATCCGGAGGTCGAGTCCTGGGCGTGCCAGCCTTTGCAGTTGAAGGTGCGGGATCAAATCCACGTCCCCGATTTTCTCGTGACTTACTTGACCACGCGCATGTGCCTGCTCGACGCATGCGAGGCCGGCGGCGACTTTGCGATAAGTGAGGCCGCGGCCTCCATGGGGTATTCGCACCGCTTTGTCACCCGAGAGGAGAGAGAGGGCGGCTGGCGGCTCCGCAATGCCCGAGATCTCCTACGCTACGGAAACTATCGTTGCCCGCTGGGCGACCGCATCCGGGTGATAGCCGCGCTCGATGAAGTTGGTTCATTCTCGGTGGCCGAAGGGCTTGGTCTCTTTCGTGAGATCTCACCGATGGCAGGCCTAGCATCGCTTGTCCTCCAACGGATCCTATCGGTCGATCTCGATGAAGAATTGATCAATCCCGACACCGTCGTCCGACGCGGCGAGCGATAGGAAACTGCCATGAACATGAATTTTTCCGAACGCGCGGCGACCCTCGAGGTGACCGCATGCTCCTATTCGGTTCGCAAAGCCTTGCGCAAGGCAGGTGTCTTCATGCGCAACGAGAAGGCTGTAGGGCTCATCATCCCCCGGGACAGAGAAATTGAAAAATATGACGATGCGCTCAGGAACGTCCTGCGAGCCACCAAGCGTAGCGAGCTCTACGCGCAGTGCGCCGTTGAAGTCTCCCATCGTGGTAAAGCTAACTGGCCTCAGGCGGCGGACATC
>Ga0055543_1001075_pt1 | contig 11987 bp, 12 predicted proteins | sample AraplaCvi_mMF_r2_2_FD_61186 | JGI IMG/M metagenome (GOLD analysis project Ga0055543, IMG submission 61186) | Arabidopsis root microbial communities from North Carolina, USA - plate scrape MF_Cvi_mMF_r2 | ecosystem: Host-associated > Plants > Roots > Endosphere | place: USA: North Carolina | reverse complement strand
GACTGGCGAATACGCCAAGAGCTTCATCCTCGAGAACAAGGCCGGCGCACCGACCCTGATCTCCCGCCGCCGCCTGACTTCCGAGCACCAGATCGAAGAAGTCGGCGCCAAGCTGCGCGCGATGATGCCTTGGATCGCCAAAAACAAACTGGTCGATCAGTCCAAGAACTGATTGTCCCAAGAAGCAAAGTTCAACGGCCCCTCGGGGCCGTTTTTTTTGTTTGCGACGCCAGAACCGGTAAACCAGCGTGCATCTCAGTGTCAGACCCTGCGGGTCTGACACTGGTTTGCCGGTTTACTTCAAGGCTTCAGTAAGGACGCGGCCTTCGGCGCCAGCTGGCGGGCGAACGTTCAGGAGGTAGGCGAGGGTGGGGGCGATGTCGACGACTTCGGCATACTGGCCGTAGTGGCCGGATTTCACCCATGGCTTGCCCATGACGATCAGCGGTACGTTGGTGTCGTAGGCATACGGCGCGCCGTGCGTGGTCCCTTTGCCGGTCGGGAAGCCGAAGATCCAGTGCGGCTTGGCGACCACCATCAGGTCGCCGGATATCTGGCGGTTCCATGCACGCCGCATCAGGGTGGCGATGCGGGTGCCGCCTACCGCGCCGCTTTCCATTTGCGTGCGGGTGAAGACGTCGGCCATGCCCGGCTGGGACATCAGGAAACGCGCCGCTGCGTTCTCGACTTCGTCACGCTTCAGGCCTTTGCTTTCGATCTGGGCGTAATCGAGGTGGAGGTTCGGGATCGAGTAAGCCGATACGCCTTTGTTCAGGCCGAACTTGGCCGACAGGTGGGCATTCAGGTCTTCCACCAGCTTCTTGCCGTCGATGCGATTCACGCCGGCCTTCTGCACCTCGTTGGCAAATTCCGGCGTGTTGGGGAAGCCATGGTCGGCGGTCAGCACCACCAGCACATTGTCCATGCCGATGCGCTTGTCGATATACGAGAAGAAGTTCGACAGCATGCGGTCCAGGCGCAGCAGATGGTCGTGCGACATCTTGCTCTCTGGGCCAAATTCGTGGTTCGCCAGGTCATGCGCCGAGAAGCTCACGCCCAGCAGGTCCGGCACGCCGGCCGGATTCTTGCCCAGGTTTTCGCCTTCGATGGCTGCCTGCGCGAATTCGACGGTCAGCTCGTCCAGGAATGGCGAAGCCTTCAGGCGCTTGTAGTAAGCGGCATCGGTCAGGCCCGACTCGCTGGACAGCTGCAGGTTCGGGGCATCGCCATAGTCGCCGGCATACGCCGAATCGGCCAGCAGCGGCTTCCATTTCACGCCGTAGTAGCGCTCCTGCGGCTTGCCAGCCTGGTACTTCTGCACCCACTGTGGATGCTCTTTCATGTAGAAGGTGGACGAAGCGAAGTTGCCGCTTTCTTCCATGTACATATAGGCCGTGCCGGTCTTGCCGCCCAGGAGGATCGCGCCGCGGTCCTTGCCGGAAACCGTGATCACCTTCGATTGCTGGCCGGTCGCGTAGCGCAGCTGGTCGCCCAGGGTGTCTACGCGCAGGTTGGTCGGGGCGGTGCCGTCATGCGGGTCGGTTTTCTCGTTGCCGACGTATTTGTAGTTGGTGTCTTCGGTGCAGTACATGCTGCCGCCGTTGGCTGGGTTCACCCAGTTATTGCCGATGATGCCGTGCTGGTAAGGGTAGGCGCCGCTCAGGATGGCGGCATGTCCGACCGCGGTGACGGTGATGCCGTGCGCCTGGTGCGCATTGCTGAACCATGCGCCCTGTTCCAGCAGGCGGCGAAAGCCGCCCTGGCCGAACTGTTGCGCATAGCGTGTGACCTGTTCCTGCGGCAGGCCGTCGACGGCCATGACGAGGACGAGTTTTGGTTGTGCTGGCTGTTTGGCCGGCGCCGCGTAGGCGCTGAACGAGGCCGCCAAGGCCAGAGCGGGAATCAGGTACTTTGCCATTTTCCTTGTTCATGAATGGAGTGGACGACACGTGATGATGCCACAGGCGGATGTCAGGCAGATGACACTTTTGTATCAGTTTCAGTTACATTCGAGCTTCTACGATTACCCCGAAAGGAATTTGCATGTTCAAGCAGTTGGCCTTGTTTGCGCTGGTCGGCTCCAGCCAGTTGGCGATGGCCGAGGCACTTCCGGTCGAAAACTCTGTTGTTACGGTGACCGCGGTTGGAACGGTGACCGCGCCCAACGACGAGGCGCAGCTTGTGTTTGGCTACGAGGAACAGGGCAAGGACAAGGCGGCGCTGGCATCCAGCGTGAATCAGCGCCTGAAGCAGGGCATAGCTGCCTTGAAGAAGGCCAATCCGAATGCGCGGCTGTCGCTGGACAGCTATCGGACCTATGCTGTCTACGACGAAGCGGCTGCCAAAATTCAGAAACGCGAAGCGCAGCAAATTGGCTGGCGCGTCAGTCAGCAGGTCCGGCTTGTCACCGGGGATTTGGCCGCTTTGCCGTCGACCGTGGCGGCGGCCCAAAAGGTCCTCGCGCTCAAAAGTGTCAACTTTGGCCTGAGCGAAGAAACCACCAGGAAGCTGGAGCAGCGCCGGGTCGAGGCGGCATATCGCAGCCTGGAAGAGCAGGTAGGCTTCATTGCCGGTGCAATGCGTCGTCCGATTGCCGATGCCAAGCTGGAATCGCTCGATTTCGGCACCACGGCGGTGGACCGGGTGTATGTCACTGGCAGCAAACTGAATCGCGAAGATATCGGTGAGGTCGAGGAGCCTAGCTTGCAGCCCGGGGAAACCAAACTGGAACTGCGCGCGACCGCCAAAGTGCGCTTTAAGTAATCGGCGTGTTACAAACGCTCACGAACTGTGACAGACCTGCAGTGCGTTCTCAGTTAAAGTGCGTCCCATCGTAACCAAGTAAGGAGAATAACAATGACCGTCCTGAAAGCTGTAGCTGCTGCCGCGCTGGTGCTGGGCACCCAGGCTGCCACCGCACAATCCGTCCCGACCGCGGGCGCCACCGTCATCGTGCCTGCTTATGGAGAAGTCACTGTGCCGAACGACCAGGCGGTAGCTACGTTGGCGATCGAAGAGCAGGACAAGGACAAGGCGGCTGCCGCCTCGCGTGTGAACCAGAAGATCAAGCAAGGCCTGGAAATCCTGAAGAAGGAAGACCCTCAGGCCAAGCTGAAAACCCAGGGCTATTACACCTATCCGGTCTATCCGGAAGACCGCCCGCTGCCGCCAGGTGCTGCCGCCAAGCCGCGCCAGCCGACCGCATGGCGCGTTGGCCAGTACGTGCAGATGACCACTACCAATATCGGTGCGCTGCCGAAAACCGTGGCCGCGGCGCAGAAGGTGCTGACCCTGAACGGCCTGTCCTTCGGCCTGAGCCCGGCCGCGGCCCGCAAGGTGGATGATGCCCGCATCGCTGCGACCTACAAGAACCTGAACGAGCGCATCGCTTCCATTGCCTCCGCCATGGGCCGTCCGGTGACCGATGCGGTGCTGGATACCATCGATTATGAGGGTTCGGGTAATTACGGCGGCGGCCCGGCAGGCGCGCCGGCACCGATGATGGCCCGCATGGCGGCCAAGGCTGAAATGGACCAGTCGGTGGCTGAGCCAAGCTTCGAGCCAGGCGAAACCACACTGGACATGCGCGTGGTCGGCAAGGTCAAGTTCAAGTAAGCCAAAGTTGCCACTTCCATACTGGGTGTCCTCTATAATAGGGGCCACCCTAGTATAAAAAATGGAAGAGTATGGCCAAATTCCCCCGCCGCCGGCCTAAGAACGCCGCCGGCAAGCAATCGCTGTTCAGCCGCTTCGCCCGCCGCAAGGGGGCCGATGGCCTCGACAAGCCGCGCTCGCGCGGCATCTACCTGCTGCCGAACGCCTTCACCACCGGCGCGCTGTTCTGCGGCTTCTTCGCCATCGTCATGGCCATGAACCAGCGCTTCGAGCACGCTGCCTGGGCGATCTTTGTCGCCATGCTGCTGGATGGCCTGGACGGCCGCGTGGCACGCCTGACCAACACCCAGAGCGAATTCGGCGCCCAGTACGACTCCCTGTCGGACATGGTGTCCTTCGGCGCCGCCCCGGCGCTGGTCATCTATGAATTCGCACTGCGCGGACTCGGTAAGCTGGGCTGGATCGCCGCCTTCGTTTACTGCGCCGGCGCCGCACTGCGCCTGGCCCGCTTCAACACCAATATCGAAGTCGTCGACAAGCGCTACTTCCAGGGCCTGCCGTCGCCGGCCGCTGCGTCGCTGATCGCCGGCTTCGTCATGCTGCTGACCGACCTGGAAGTGGACGGCGTGTTCTATCCCTGGCAGGGCTGGGTGCTGGCAGTATTCGCTGGCCTGAGCATGGTGTCGAACGTGCCGTTCTACAGCTTCAAGGACATCAACTTCCGCAAGTCGGTGCCATTCCTGGCAGTGTTCCTGATCGCGATGTTCTTCGCCCTGATCTCGATTGACCCGCCTAAGGTGCTGTTCGTGCTGTTCGTGGCGTACGGCCTGTCAGGCTATGTGATTTACCTGACCCGGCTGGTCAAAGGCAATCCGGTTAAACTGATCGAGAAAACGACAACGCCGGAAGACAAGGCTTAACGCCGCTGGGGCGGCAATTCAGAAGGAGAGACTCCATGAATAACCGCCTCATCATCTTCGACACCACACTGCGCGACGGCGAGCAATCGCCGGGCGCCTCCATGACCCGCGAAGAAAAGGTGCGCATCGCCCGCCAGCTCGAAAAGCTGCGGGTCGATGTGATCGAGGCGGGTTTCGCCGCCGCTTCGCAGGGCGATTTCGAGTCCATCCGAGCCATTGCGACAGCCGTGCGCGAGCCGATCGTGTGCTCGCTGGCGCGCGCCAACGACCGCGACCTGGCACGCGCCGCCGAAGCGCTGGAGCCGGCCGCACGCAAACGCATCCATACTTTCATTGCCACCTCGCCGCTGCATATGCAGATGAAGCTGCGCATGTCGCCCGAACAGGTGCTGGAGCAGGCCAGGCTGGCGATCCGTTTTGCCCGCCAGTTCACCGACGATATTGAGTTCAGCCCCGAAGACGGCAGCCGATCGGAAGAGGACTTCCTGTGCCGCGTGCTGGAAAACGTGATCGCCGAAGGCGCCACCACCATCAACTTCCCCGACACTGTGGGCTATGCGGTGCCGGAGCTGTACGGTGAAACGATCCGCCGCCTGCGCGAACGTATCCCGAACTCCGACAAGGCCGTGTGGTCGGTGCACTGCCATAACGACTTAGGCCTGGCCGTCGCAAACTCACTGGCCGGCGTGATGATCGGCGGCGCGCGGCAGGTCGAATGCACGATCAACGGCCTGGGCGAGCGGGCCGGCAATACGGCGCTGGAAGAGGTGGTGATGGCGTTGCGCACACGGGCCGGCTACTTCAACCTGGACTGCGGCATCGATACCACGCAGATCGTGCCGGCGTCGAAAATGGTGTCGCAGATTACCGGCTTCGCGGTGCAGCCGAACAAGGCGGTGGTTGGCGCCAATGCATTTGCCCATGCTTCCGGCATCCACCAGGATGGCATTTTGAAGGCACGCGAAACCTACGAGATCATGCGCGCCGAGGACGTCGGCTGGACTGCCAACAAGATCGTGCTGGGCAAGCTCTCCGGCCGCAACGCCTTCAAACAGCGCCTGCAGGAGCTGGGCATTGAGCTGGACTCGGAAGCGGAAGTCAACGCCGCCTTCGCGCGCTTCAAGGAGCTGGCCGACCGCAAGGCCGAGATCTTCGACGAAGACATCATGGCCCTGGTGAGCGATGAGGAGGCCATGGCTGGTGGCGAACATTATCGCCTGGTCTCGCTGGCGCAGCGTTCTGAAACCGGCGAGCTGCCGTTTGCCACCGTGGTGTTTTCCATCGGGGGCGTCGAGCATAGCGCGGTCGCCACCGGCGACGGCCCGGTGGACGCCATGGTGAATGCCATCGAAAGCAAAGCACAAAGCGGCGCGGAGCTTGTGCTGTTCGCCATCAGCGGCATCAGCCCCGGCACCCAGTCGCAAGGCGAGGTCACGATGCGCCTGGCGCATTCCGGCCGCATCGTCAACGGCGTCGGCGCCGATCCCGATATCGTCGTAGCGTCCGCCAAGGCCTATCTGGCGGGCCTCAACAAACTGCACTCAAAAATTGAACGGCTTAACCCCCAGGTCTGAGCCACAGCTGCGTCGAGCGAGCATTGAACATGGATAAATTTGAGTTTCGCCGCGATCGTTACGAGTCGTTTCGCCAGTATGCGAACCCGCTGTTGAACCTGAGCGTCGTGGCGCGGCTGCCGGAGTTCCGCCACTATTGCAAGGAGCGGCAACTGCCGCCGTTCCATTTCCTCTTGTATTGCCTGTACATGAGCGTGCAGGATATCGACAACTTCCTGTACCGCGAGTTTGAAGGGGTGGTGATCAGGATTGATGATTTCTACGGCGGCTACACGGTTCTCAACCTGGATAACAACCTGAATTACGCGCGGTTCGAGATGTCGAACGACCGCGCTGAATTCATTTCCCGCAGTCTTGCGGCAGGCGTGGAGGCGCGCGCGACCCGCGAATTCATCAACACTGGCCGCGACCTGACGCCGCGCGAACAGAAGAACAATGTCTACACCACCTGCATGCCGTGGCTCGACATGCGGGCGATCGAACATCCGATTTACGAGTACAAGAGCGCCGACATCCCTTTAATTGCGTGGGGGCGCTACAGTGAACTGGATGGCGATACGATGACGGTGCCATTCTGCGTGCAGGCGCACCATGGCTTCGTGGACGGTTACCACGTGCACCTGCTACTGCAGCGCCTCGGCGAGCGCATTGCGTTCGAAACTGCTTTGTGAGTGCGCCGCACGCCGCTTGTCCTTGAAGAAGGTCCAGGCTTCTTCTGCTATTTCGAGATCGGCGTTTTGCTTGCCGGGAAAGCGGCTGAACATCCCCGGATAGCGTTTCTTGCGGCTCGGTTCCGCGTGGCCGCCGCCCAGGAGCTTCAACAGGACAAGCTGCATCGCTCCTTGCTGCCCGCTCCAGGTATAGCGAATGGCGCTGGCGGCCAACTGCTCGGCCACCGGCTCGCCTGCCAGTCCGGCCAGCTTGCGCCAGCCAGCGGCGGTGGCTTCGATCCCCAATGCAGGCGCGGTGAACCACAGTGTCACGAAGGACTTGCCGCCGCAGTAGGGGATAAACGGGTCTTTCTCGCCAGCGACGATCAGGGCGGGAAGAGGAGTGCTCGGCATGGTGTAAGACGCCCGCTGCGGCATTGCCGCCAGCACTGTTGCGAAGGCGGCCAGACGTGGCGCCAGTTCCGCGGCAATCCGGTAGGCCATCATGCCACCCTTGGAAACGCCAATCACATAGACCCGCTCGGGATCCCCTCCGTCCTCCGCGATGGCGCGATCGATGACCGCGCCGATGAAGGCGACGTCGTCGCACTGCGGATTGCTCGTCACATCGGCATAACCATCGTTCCAGGCACGCTGCCCACGGCGCTTGATGCCGTCGGGCGCCACAACCACGACTTGCTCGCGCTCGGCGATCTCCAGCCAGGCCGATAGTGGCGAGTAGGGAAAGGCCAGGCCCAGCACCTGCTCGGCGGAGGCGCCGCTGCCGTGCAGGACAACCACCAGCGGGCGTTTCGGCCCTGTGTGCACGCTGGGCACAGCTTTCAGGTAATGGCGCGGACCTTCGGGCCGCATCATGTCGACCCGCGTTACCGGAGCACTTGGCCCATCGCTCAGGTTTTCCCCGATGAAGAAGGAGCGCAGCGCGTCGCGGAAGCCCATGGTTTATTTGACGCGCTGCTTTTCGAGCTTGCGCGCCAGGGTGCGGCGGTGCATGCCAAGCCGGCGGGCAGCCTCCGAGATATTGAAGTCGGTTTCCGCCAGCACTTTATGGATGTGTTCCCACTCGAGTGTCTTGACCGAGGTGGAACGGTTGCTCAGCTCAACGTCGGCCCCGCCTGCGACGTGCAGGAAGGCGGCTTCGATATCGTCGGTGTTGGAGGGCTTGGCCAGATACTGGCAGGCGCCCAGCTTGATGGCTTCGACGGCGGTATTGATGCTGGCGAAGCCGGTCAGCACCACGATCAGCATGTCCGGCGAATGCGCGTTCAGCGCCTGCACGCAGGTCAGGCCGGAGGTGTTGCCCTCCAGTTTGAGGTCGACGACGGCGTGCGTCGGCGTGTGCTCTTTCAAGAGCGCGTTGACTTCCTCCAGGTTACCGGCGCGCAGCACGGCGTAGCCGCGCCGTTCGAAGGAACGGGCGAGGGTGCGCGCAAAAGCCGGGTCGTCTTCGACGATCAGGAGCAAGCGCTCAGTGTTGCTCATTCTGGGACTCCCATTCGAGGGCGATGGCCGGCAGCGGCAAGCGCAATTCGACCACCGCGCCTTTTTCAAGGTTGCGCGCTTCGACCGTGCCGCCGAGGGTGCGGGCCACGTTCACCACCAGGAACAGTCCCAGGCCGCTGCCCGGGCGCCCTTTGCTCGACTGGTAAGGCTTGCCGAATTGCGCCAGCATGGCCGGGGCGAACCCTGGCCCGCGGTCGCTCACCGCCAGTTTCAACACCTCGCCTTCGACCGAAGCGACCAGGCGCACCCACAGCGGCGAGGCTTCCAGCGCGTTGTCGAGCAGATTGAAGATGGTCTGCTTCAGGGTCGATTCGAAGACGACCGGTATATCGCTGGGGAGCTGGTCGTCGTATTCGAATGCCACGACCGGGCGGTTGCTGCGCCATTCGTCCAGCAGTTCGCCAAGGAAGGCGCGCAGGGTGGTCTTGGCGGACGATTCGCCACGCAGTTCGCCGGCCGACAGCAGGATGCCGGTGACGATGGATTTGCAGCGCTGGAGCTGGGTTTGCATTTCGTGGATTTCTTCCTGCAGCGCCTCATTATTGGCAAATTCCGGCATGCGCCGCCAGTCGCCCAGCAGGACGGACATGGTCGCCATCGGTGTACCCAGTTCATGGGCGGCGCCCGATGCCAGGAGGCCCATGCGCACGATATGGTCCTCTTCCGCAGCGCGCTGGCGCAGGTCGGCCAGGCGTGCATCGCGTTCGCGCAGGTTGCCGGTGATGCGCTTGATCAGGATGACCAGCAGGCCCGCGTTCAGCAGGAAGCAGATAATCATACCCTCCACATACAGGTGGGCAAAGGCGCTTTCGTCTTCCAGCAGCAGGGGCAGCGGCTTGGAAAAGATGGCCAGGCCGCCCAGGCAGGCGCCCGTGAGCGCGACGATGGTCCAGGCGGCCCAGGCGTCGAGCAGTACCGCTGACAGGATCACCTGCAGCAGGTAAAGGAAGGCAAAGGGATTGGTGGTGCCTCCGCTGAAATGCAGTTGCGCTGTCAGGCTGGCCACGTCGACCAGCAGGGCCAGGAGCATTTCGTTATTGGTGACGATCGGGTTTTCGTGCCAGCGCAAATGGCTGCCGATGTTGAAGGCGATCAGGCAGGCCAGCACGGTCAGCATCTGCGGCATCGGCAGGTTGAGGCCTAGGCCAAGGGTGACCCCGGCGATGGTCGTGATCTGGCCCAGTACCGCAATCCAGCGCAGCCGGATCAGGTACAGCATGTTTTTGTGGCCGGTAGTGTCGCCGACGCCCGCCGCGAGGGACAAGGACATCATTCCGCCAGGTTCCGCCGTGTTTTCCGAGTGATTTGCCATGTTCGCCCGATGATCATCAACGCAAGAGCATACCAAGTCAATGCGTATACCAGGTGATTATCACGGAAAGCGATCACGGTGAGGCCGCCGACGGGTTGCCCGGCCTGTGGCGCGGGGCTGGCATCGGCATCGATGAAGTAGGGGGCAACCTTGGCCAGGCCGCGGGCGGCGGCAATGGCTTGCACGTCGCGCGAGTACCAGCGCTGGCCGGCAGGGTCGTTCTTGCGCAGCAGGTCGCCGTCAGCTTGGCTCATGCGCAGCAGACCGGTGACCTCGACCGGGGCCGTGCCGGCGCCGGTCGACGCCTTGCGGTCGGCGACAAAGCCGCGATTGACCAGGATGATGTCGCCGGCGGCGGTCTGCAGCGGCGTCATGACCCAGAAACCGGGACCGAGATGGGTGGAGGCTTGCACCAGGGTGCTGCGATCGAGCAGCAGGGTGCCGGAGGCTTGCACATGCCGGTATTCGGCATTGTCGGCCGTGAGGGACGGCCATTCAGCAGGGGAGGGGGCGGAAACAGGAGCGGCATGCGCCCGCTGGTTGACGCGGGCGATCAGCTCATGCTTCCACTGCATGCGAAAGAGCTGCCAGGTGCCGAGCGCCAGGAATACTGCGCAGGCGAGCGATATCCCGGCGGCCCAGAAAAGGCGCGCCCGCGGGGAGGCGGTGCGCGCTTTGCTCAAGGCATGTCGTGCATTTGCTGCACGGAGGAGCTGCCGGCCGGACCCATGGACGGCATCATGTTGTGGTTCAGGTGGTACATGACCCAGATCGAACCGGTCAGCACGATCACGACCAGGACGATGGTGAAGATCAGTGCCAGCAAGCTCCAGCCGCCTTCCGAACGGGAGTTCATGTGCAGGAAGTAGATCATGTGAACCACGATCTGTACTGCAGCGAAGCCCAGGATGACGAAGGCGGTGGTGCTCGAATCCTTGATCACGTGGCCCATGACCAGCCAGAACGGAATCGCGGTCAGGATGACGGACAGGATGAATCCGATGGCATAGCTTTTCAGGCTGCCGTGGTCATGGCCGTCGCCATGTGCGCCGTGGCCATGGCCGTGTTCGTGGTCGTGGTGTGCGCTCATGGCAGGACTCCCATCAGGTAGACAAAGGTGAAGACGCCGATCCAGATCACGTCCAGGAAGTGCCAGAACATCGACAGGCACATCAGGCGGCGGGTGTTGGCTTCGGTCAGGCCGTGGCGGTTCAGCTGGAACATCAGGGTGACCAGCCAGATCACGCCGCAGGTCACGTGCAGGCCGTGGGTGCCGACCAGCGCGAAGAACGAGGTCAGGAAGGCGCTGCGCTGTGGGCCGGCGCCTTCATGGATCAGGTGCACGAACTCGAAAATTTCCAGGCTGAGGAAGCCCAGGCCGAACAGGCCGGTCACGGCCAGCCACACCAGGGTGGTACCCAGCTTGGCGCGCTGCGAAGCCAGCATTGCGAAGCCGTAGGTGATCGACGACAGCAGCAGGAAGCCGGTGTTCAGGGCTACCAGCGGCAGGTCGAACAGCTCGGCGCCGGACGGGCCGCCAGCAAAGTTGCGGCCCAGGACAGCGTAAGCGATGAACAGGACGGCGAACAGCAGGCAGTCGCTCATCAGGTAGATCCAGAAGCCCAGCAGGGTGCCGTTCTCCGGATGGTGTTCACGAACGTGGAACGGCATGTCGTCCTGCGCGCCGTGCGCACCTGCCTTGGCAGGATCAAGAACGAGTTCAGACATTGGCAGCCTCCAGGAGACGGGTGCGCTCGGCTTCGGTCACAACGACTTCTTCGGCCGGGATGTAGTAATCGCGCTTGTAGTTAAAGGTATGGATGATCGTGGCGCCCACGGTGGCCACCAGGCCGAGCACAGCGAAGATCCACATTTGCCAGACCAGGGCGAAGCCGGTCGCGGCGCTCAGGCCGGCGATGACGAAGCCCGCTGCGGTGTTCTTCGGCATGTGGATGGAGACGAAGTCCTTCACTGGGCGCAGGTAGTTGCGGCGCTTCATGTCGGTCCAGGTGTCGTTATCGTACACGCGTGGGGTGAACGCGAAGTTGTAGTCCGGAGGAGGGGACGAAGTCGACCACTCCAGGGTACGGCCATCCCATGGGTCGCCGGTCACGTCGCGCAGTGCATCGCGGCGGCGGTAGGACACATAGAACTGCACCAGCATCGAACCGATACCGCCGGCGATCAGCACGGCGCCGACAGCGGCGATCTGGAACCAGATCTGCAGCGAAGGATCTTCGAAGTGGCTCATGCGGCGGGTCACGCCCATCAGGCCCAGCACGTACAGCGGCATGAAGGCGAGGTAGAAGCCGACCACCCAGCACCAGAAGGAGACTTTGCCCCAGAACACGTCCAGCTTGTAGCCGAAGGCTTTCGGGAACCAGTAGTTAAT
>Ga0055543_1001074_pt1 | contig 11996 bp, 12 predicted proteins | sample AraplaCvi_mMF_r2_2_FD_61186 | JGI IMG/M metagenome (GOLD analysis project Ga0055543, IMG submission 61186) | Arabidopsis root microbial communities from North Carolina, USA - plate scrape MF_Cvi_mMF_r2 | ecosystem: Host-associated > Plants > Roots > Endosphere | place: USA: North Carolina | reverse complement strand
CGTACCCAGCGCAAAACCAACGGCCTCGCCGGCATGATCGGCCATTGCGAGACTTTTGGCGGCACGTTTTTCGGCGGGGATGGCGTCGCGTGCGGACAGCCGTTCGTTGCGCAGCTGCGCTTTCAATTCTTTCGCGGTCATTCGATCTGCCGGTTCTGAGAGATTTGGCCGAGCATAGACGGCTGGATCTCCGATGCAAATGCCGGATGCGACAGCATCACGCCAGTTTCACGCCTCGCCCGCCGGCGGCTGCGGATCGTCAGACGACGATGCTTGTCGGTATCGTCGCGGCGGCGATGGAGAAGCCAGCGATGTCGGGAATGGCATTGACCCCGGCCTGCCGGTTCTGCTGCAGATCGCGCATCGCCTTTTCGAGCAGCTGTTTGAGTTCGCGCACAACCGCCTTGAACGCTTCCATCGTTTCGCGATCACCAGCCGAGATGTTGGAGAATTTCGGGGCATCCTCGGCAACGCTTTTATAGGCCTTGCGGGCGTTGGCTGCGGCGTCCGGTTCTTGCGAGCCGGTCTCGCCGGTCCGAGTGTCTCCTGAGGTATCCGTCAGCGCGGCATCGGTCCCGCTGGTTGCGACCGCCGCCGGATCCACCGGAACCGCCGTTGCCGGACTGCCGGTTGCGACTGATGATGCGAATTCGGAGGCGGCGGTGCCGACCTTGCGCGCCAGTTCGACGGCCAGCCGGGTGACCACCTCAGGCGGCATGTTGGAACTGCGCAGCATCTGCAACTGCTGCTGTGCCTCTTCGAGCTTGCGTTGCGCCTTCGCCTTGGCTTCATCCTCCGAGTTCGCCAGGGTCTGGCGCATCTGCTGCAGCGCCTGAGTGGTGCGCTGCAGCTTGAGCACACCCTGACCGGCCTCGCTTCCGGCGACCGATGTGGCTGCCGTCGAAGACGCGCCGCGCAAGATGATGGAGGCAGACATGGTTGCGACCTGCATGGACAATCCCCCGATTTTCAATTCGGGCTCCCGATTGCAATTCGGCGCATTCTGCAACGTCAGGCTTGTGTGGACCTGTGTCTGCGGGACGTCGGCAATACAGCGGCCAGCCGCTGCATCGTCTCTTCGAACAGAGAGGTTCCCCCGGGCATCCAGCCGAGCGCGCGGATTTTCGCTGTGCTCATGGGGTTGAGCGCCGCCCTGTCGGCAGGAGCCGGCGGCGCGTGTCGACAGCTCGTCTCGCGGCGAATAGCGGAAAGGATATCGTGCGTGTCGATCGCGATGTCCGAGACGTTGAAGACCTCGCCGGAGATGCGGGTGCTTTCCGTCTCCAGCATCAGCCGTACCGCCCGCCCGAGGTCGCGGCCGTGAACCTCCATTCCCACGCGGGCGACAACCGGTTGGCCGGCGAGGTAGTCGGCGATGAGTCCGTCCCATTTGTTCGGCGAGAGATCGCCATAGACGCCGGTCGCCCTCAGGCTGACGCCGGCAAAACCGGGTGCTGCGAGGTGGGCGAGTGCGCGTTCGGCATCGAGCTTGACCTGGCCGTAGAGTGTTTCGGGCTTGGCCAGCATCGTCTCCGCCAGTTCGGTTCCCACGGGATGTTCGCCATAGGCGGCGCGGCTGGACAGGAAGATGCAGCGGCGCGTGCCGGCGCGTTTGGCGGCTTCGAAAAGCCGGACGGTGCCGTCAAGGTTCAATCTGTGGAAGGTCTTGGGGTCGTCACCCTCTCCGCCGCGATATTTGCCCGGAACATGGCTTAAGGCGGCATGGACGAAGAAATAGGCATCGTCGAAAGCGTCGATCTGATCATTGTCGGGATCGAGCGAAAGCGCTGCGAACTCGACCGGGCGGGAGAAGAGGCGGGGCAGCGGCGCGCGGCGCCCGCCAACGATCACCTGATATCCGGCGGCCAGCAGTTCCTCGACGACATACCGGCCGACGAGACCCGTTCCGCCAGATACCAATACCTTCATGCTGCCCCTTCCGGATTGTTCAGCGCCGTGATCTCAGGCACATCATCGTCATCGTGGAAACGGTGCCACAGATCGATCAAAGGTTGTAGTCGCGCTGCCTTGGGATGATCCTTTTCCCACGGTTTTTCATACTGGTAATGCAGGATCGAAATGCTCTTCCAGTCCCAAAGCTCCGGCATGGTGAACCATACATATTGCAGCATGTTGAAATAAACCGGCAGGCCGTGCCAATCCGGGAAGAACGTCTCAAGAAACGTCTGATCGGTGCGCCGCCAGAAAGCGTCCGGCCTGTCGAGCCGTTCGAGCATGTGCCGGAATGTGTCATGCGAGGGCGTGGCGACGAAGACGCCGGAATTCATGCGGCGGAAGTCGGCGAGTCTTTCATAGACATTGGGGGCGGTGGAAAATTCCGGATAGAGGAAGAGCCTGTCGACATTCTTCAGCACGAGGGCGTCGGCATCGATGAAGACGCAACGCTCGTATTCGACGAGCTGCCACAGCCTGAGCTTGCAGAAATTGTCGAGCGGCGAATGGAAATCTGGCTTGCGGCCCTTGGTAAAGGGGGCTGCGGAATGGAGCTGGCGATGCGCATGGCGTTCGTTGAAGGCGTCGGAGAGCGGCAGGTGCTGGACCTCGATCAGGCGACAGTCGAGCGCTTTCAGGGGGGCGAGGGCGCCTGCATCGACGCCGCCGGTGTGGAGGACGACGATGTCGGCGCTTGTGCCCGTGCGACGAAGCGAATTTGCCAGGGCGGTGGCGCCCATGGCGTAGTCGGCATTGGTGACGAGGGTGACATAGGCGAGGTTTGAGGTAAAAGTCATCGCTGCAGGGGCTTCACCAAAAGATACCGCTCATGAAACCGACTTCAGTCGCTTGCCTTCCGGATCGTGATTGATCGTCGCGGCGATGTCCTTGGTCCAGGCGGAGACGGCCGGGACGCGCGAGCGGTCGACGCGATAGGCGAATTTCTTCGCCACGTCGACGATCTCGCCGAGCAGGCCCGCTTCCAGCGTGATCGGTTCGAGGCCGAGATTGCGGAATTTTTCGTTCCGGACGATCAGATCGTTTTCAGCGGCTTCCTTGCGCGGGTTCGGCAGCCAGGCAATCTGGGCGCCGCTCATCCTGGCGATCATCTCGGCGAGGTCGCGTACCCGGTGGGTTTCCGTCATCTGGTTGAAGATCTCGACGCGCGCGCCGCGCGCCGGCGGGTTCTCGAGCGCCAGTTCGATGCAGCGCACCGAATCCTGGATATGGATGAAGGCGCGGGTCTGGCCGCCGGTGCCGTGCACCGTCAGCGGATAGCCGATCGCCGCCTGGATGAGGAAGCGGTTCAGCACCGTGCCGTAATCACCGTCATAGTCGAAACGATTGATGAGCTGCGCGTGGCGGCGCGTCTGCTCGGTATGTGTGCCCCAGACGATGCCCTGGTGCAGATCGGTGATCCTGAGGCCGTCGTTCTTGGCGTAGAACTGGAAGAGAAGCTGATCCAGGCACTTGGTCATGTGATAGATCGAGCCGGGATTGGAGGGATAGAGTATCTCCTGGCTGGCCGTCTCGCCGCCTGTGGTTTCGATGCCCACCGGCAGGTAACCTTCGGGGATCGCCGCGCCGACCGTCGAATAGCCGTAGACGCCCATGGTGCCGAGATGGATGAGATGGGCGTCCAGGTTAAGTTCCGTCAGCGCGTTCAGCAGGTTGTGCGTGGCGCTGACATTGTTGTTGACGGTGTAGTTCTTGTGGCGGTCGCTTTTCATCGAGTAGGGCGCGGCCCGCTGTTCGGCGAAATGGATGACGGCGTCCGGGCGGTTTTCGGAAAGCCAGTTCTTCAGAAGTTCGTAATCCCTGGCGAGATCGATCAGATTGAAGTGGATGCGGCGTCCGGTTTCGGCATGCCAGATGCGGGTGCGCTCCTGGATCGAATCCATCGGGGTCAGCGACTGAACGCCAAGTTCGGTGTCGATCCAGCGGCGTGAGAGGTTGTCGAGGATATGAATGTCATGCCCGGCATCGGAGAGATGCAGCGACGTTGGCCAACCAATGAAACCGTCTCCGCCCATAACCGCAATCTTCATCACATCGTCTCCTGATCGGTCGCTCATTATCGGGAATAGTTAGGAATTATGACAATCATTCAATGCCTGCCTGCCGGGCATTCAATGCTTGCCTGTCTTGAAGCGTTGCGCCAAAGAGGGCACCTCAGTTTGGAGAAAATTATGACGGAACGCCCTTTTTCCATTTCGGGAGAGTTGACGGAGGCGGGACATCGCCTCGTCCAGCGGGTCTATTATGAAGATACGGACTTCTCCGGCCTGGTCTATCACGCCCGTTACCTGCATTTCCTGGAGCGCGGCCGCACCGACTATCTGCGCTGCCTCGGCGTCGAGCAGCGCGAGCTCGTCAGCGCCGATGAGGAGGGCCTCGTTTTCGTCGTCCACCGCATGGAGATCGACTTCAAGAGCCCGGCGCGCATGGATGATGTGCTGACGATCCTGACGCACACGGAAAAGGCCGGCGGCGCCAAGATGGTGCTCAATCAGCAAATCCGCTCCGGCGAGACGCTGCTGATCGTCGCCAAGGTGATCATCGCCGTCATCAACGCTCGGGGGCGCCCGAGGCGACTGCCGGAAACACTGGCGGCGAAATTCCTGGAAGGCAGCACGCCGCTATAGCCACGAATCGCCCAGATTTCAGGCTTGTCAAAACTTGAACTTTATGTGAAGGAATTCCCGCGCCGCAGGATGAGCGCTCTTTCGGCAGCCGGACCTTGCTCCGGTCAAGTAATCCATGGACGAAAATCTTCCAAAACCAGGCTTACTGTCACAGTCCGGCACTAACGATCTATTAACCATAATAGTGTCTTACTGGGAAAGTCAGAGTTTGTGCGGTGCACGCCTTCCTTTGACCAAATTTGACGGCAAGAAGGCGGAAGATGAGCTTGGAAGTTTGACCAGGGCTTTGGGCGGCGGCCGCCGGAACACTTCTTGCGAGATCACTTTGTGCCGCCCGGTCTAGCACCGGGCGTTTGGATTCGGGGATTTTGGATCAATGGAACAAGTAGGATTGGCAGCAGCAACGGCGGACGTCAGCCTCTGGTCGCTTTTCATGCAGGCCGGCATCGTCGTCAAGCTCGTCATGCTCGGGCTCATCGCGGCCTCGGTGTGGACGTGGGCGATCGTCATCGACAAATACCTGGCTTATGGCCGCGCACGGCGCCAGTTCGACAAGTTCGAGCAGGTCTTCTGGTCGGGCCAATCGCTGGAAGAACTCTACCGTTCGCTGTCGGAACGCAACAATAGCGGGCTGGCTGCGATCTTCGTGGCGGCCATGCGGGAGTGGAAGAAATCCTTCGAACGCGGCGCCCGCTCCCCGATCGGCCTGCAGATGCGCATCGACCGCGCGATGGACGTCACGCTCGCCCGTGAGACCGAATATCTCGGCGCCCGCCTCGGATCGCTCGCAACCATCGGCTCGGCCGGTCCGTTCATCGGTCTCTTCGGCACGGTCGTCGGCATCATGACCTCATTCCAGGCGATCGCCGGTTCGAAGTCGACCAACCTTGCGGTCGTCGCGCCCGGCATCGCCGAAGCGCTGCTTGCCACGGCGATCGGCCTTGTCGCCGCTATCCCGGCGGTTATCGCCTACAACAAGTTCTCTGCCGATGCCGGCAAGCTTTCGGGCCGCATGGAAGGTTTCGCGGATGAATTCTCCGCCATACTTTCGCGCCAGATCGACGAGAAGCTGCAGCCGCGCGCTGCCGCTCAGTAACCAACGGAGTATTCTGACATGGGTATGGCTGTTGGAGGCAATGGCGGCGGGGGCGGCGGACGCCGTCGTCGCGGCGGTCGGAACAGGACCGTGATCTCCGAAATCAACGTGACGCCGCTCGTCGACGTCATGCTCGTGCTTCTGATCATCTTCATGGTCGCGGCACCGATGATGACCGTTGGCGTGCCGATCGACCTGCCGGAAACGCAGGCCAAGGCGCTGAATTCCGAGACGCAGCCGATCACCATCTCCGTCAAGAACGACGGCGAGGTGTTCCTGCAGGAAACGCCGATCCCGGCTGCGGAGATCGCCGCCAAGCTCGAGGCGATCGCCACCACCGGTTATAACGAACGTATCTTCGTGCGCGGCGACGCGACCGCGCCTTACGGCGTCATCGCCGACGTCATGGCCCGTATTCAGGGCGCAGGCTTCAAGAATATCGGCCTCGTGACGCAGCAGAAGAAGGACCAATAGCGCTCAAAATGAAGGCCAGTGTCATCACATCTGCTGTTTTGCATGGCCTGGTGCTAACCTGGGCGATGGTGTCGCTCAGTGCCCCGGAATCCTTCAAGGTGGAGGATTTCGAGGCGATGCCGGTCGATCTCGTGCCGGTGGAATCCATCACCCAGATGCAGCAGGGCGATAAGAAGGCTCCGAAGAAGGAGACTTCCGCGCCCGTGCCGACGACACGGCCACCGATCGCACAGCCGGCCGAGAATGCCGGCGACAACAATGTCGATCTGAAGACGCCGCCGGTCCCGAACGCCAAGCCGAGCACCACCGAGGCTGCGGCAGCGAATTCGAGCGAAAAGCCGATGCCGCAGGTTGATCCCAAGCCGAACGACGTCAAGGAAGTCAACAAGGAAGAGACCGAGGTTGAGCAGCCGAAGGAGGTCGCCTCCATTCCACCGCCGAAGCCTGTGGAAGTGACGCCGCCGAAGCCAGAGGAGAAGCCGCCGGAAGAGCAGGCCAAGCCTGAGGAGCCGCCGAAGCCGGACGCCGAGGCGCTGCCGGACAACGTGCCGACCCCTGTCGCCAAGCCGCAGGTAAAACCGCCGGAGCCAGAGAAGCCTGCCGAGAAGCCGCCGGAAAAGACTCCGGACGAGCCGAAGGCTGCCGAAAAGCCGACGGACAAGAAGAAGGCCGACAAGAAGCAGGAAGTGGCGAAATCGGCCTCGACGATGAAGAGCGATTTCAATGCCGACGAGATTTCGGCCTTGCTGAACAAGACCGACCCTTCCGCCGGCGGTGCAAAGCGCTCGACGCAGGAAGCATCGCTTGGCAACAAGAAGAGTAATGGTGGCGCTGCACTTAGCCAGAGCGAGATTGATGCGGTCCGCGGCCAAATCTCTGGCAACTGGACGGTTGTTTCCGGGTTGGCGGGTGCCAACGAGGTTCATCTTCAGGTTCGTGTTCAACTTGATCAGGCCGGGAATGTCGTTGGTGATCCTGAGGTCATTGCGACGGGCGGCCCGGATTCAACACGTCAAGCTCTAAAGAGCAGCGTTTACCGTGCTGTTATGAAATCATCTCCCCTCAAGAATTTGCCGGCAGACAAATATGAGGGAGAAAACGGCTGGAACGAGATGGATCTCACCTTCGATGCAAGCGATCTAGGAATCTAAATGCTGAGAAGCCTATGCCATTTCCTGAAAGCTATCGGGACGTTGACGATATTCACCGTCGTTTTTGCATTTCCGCTCAGCGTGCATGCGGAGACGAAAAGTGGTGAAAAAAGCGATCCAAAAGCACCGATTTTAACTGTGGCCGTTATCGACGCGTTGCGAAATGCCATTACAAATCGTTTTGTTCTTCCTAGCAACCTCAAGGATGCCGCCAGCGTTCATCTACGCTTTCATGTGCGTCTTGATAGGGACGGTCGTGTTATCGGCACTCCCGACATGGTGGTGAGTGGTGGCAGCGAACGTACGCGGAAAATCATCGCCGACGCTGCTCTTCGTGCAATTATCCGTGCAGCTCCTTACGCGATGCTTCCAAAAGACAAATACGATGTCTGGAAAGAAGTCATTTTGAACTTCGACGCCAGCCAACTGAACCTATAAAGTGCTGAAAGGCTTGTTTTGATATGGTCAAGTGTTCCCTCATCCGCGCCCTGATGGTCGTTGCCGGCCTGGTTGGGATCGCCGCCTTCACGACTCCAGCGAACGCGCGTGTCGAGATCAACATCAACAAGGGTAACATCCAGCCGCTGCCGATTGCGGTGACTGACTTCCTTCAGGGCGACATGGGTGCGCAGGTCTCGCAGGTCATCGCCGCAGATCTTCAGCGTTCCGGGTTGTTTGCACCGATCAGCAAGACGGCCTTTATCGAGAAGATCTCCAATCCGGATGCGTCGCCGCGCTTCGAAGACTGGAAGGTCATCAATGCCCAGGCGCTGGTGACTGGCCGCGTTACCCAGGAAGCCGATGGTCGCCTTCGTGCCGAATTCCGTCTCTGGGACACGTTTGCCGGGCAGCAGATGACCGGGCAGCAGTTTTACACCCAGCCGGAGAACTGGCGCCGTGTCGCTCACATTATCGCCGACGCGATCTACAAGCAGATCACCGGTGAGGAAGGTTATTTCGACACCCGCGTCGTCTTCGTTTCCGAATCCGGCACCAAGCAGCAGCGCAAGCGCCAGCTGGCAATCATGGACCAGGACGGGTTCAACGTGCGCATGCTGACCGATGGCAGCGATCTCGTGCTGACGCCGCGCTTCTCGCCGAACCGGCAGGAAGTCACCTACATGTCCTTTGCCAACCAGCAGCCACGGGTCTATCTGCTGCAGCTCGAAACCGGGCAGCGCGAGGTTGTCGGCAATTTCCCGGGAATGACCTTCTCGCCGCGCTTTTCGCCGGATGGGCAGAAGGTGATCATGAGCCTTCAGCAGGAAGGCAATTCCAACATCTATACGATGGACCTGCGCTCGCGCACGACGACGCGGTTGACTTCGACGGCTGCGATCGACACCTCGCCTTCCTATTCGCCCGACGGTGCGCGTGTCAGCTTCGAAAGCGACCGCGGCGGCAAGCCGCAGATCTACGTGATGAATGCGGACGGTTCCGGCCAGACTCGCATTTCCTTCGGCGATGGTTCCTATTCGACGCCGGTCTGGTCGCCGCGCGGCGACCTGATCGCCTTCACCAAACAGGCCGGCGGCAAGTTCTCGATCGGCGTGATGAAACCGGATGGTTCGGGCGAGCGTATCCTGACGACCGGCTTTCACAATGAGGGCCCGACCTGGGCGCCGAACGGCCGCGTCCTGATGTTCTTCCGCCAGGCGGCGGGGTCGGGCGGTCCGCAGCTCTATTCGATCGATCTTACCGGTTACAACGAGCAGTTGGTCAAAACGCCGACCTACGGCTCAGACCCGGCCTGGTCGCCGCTTCTGGAGTAGGCGATGTGGTGCTGCCTTCATGTCGCCTCAAAGTCATGGAAACCGGGCGACTACGGGACAAATCAGTAAATCGTTAACCATAATCTTTGAGGGGCGGTTAACCGAGTGCGGTTACTGTCCGGAAACCCTGATGAAATCGCAAGGAGACCGGCCATGAGCCGAATTCATACCCCGGCAATGAGCCGCATGCAGAATTTCGCCCGCAACCCCGTCATGATCGCGCTTATCGCCGGCCTCGCTCTGGCGAGCTGCGCCAAGAAGCCGCCGAACAGCGCCGGCGACCTCGGCCTCGGCACCGGTGCTGGTGGGGCTGCAACGCCGGGCTCCGCCCAGGACTTCACGGTCAATGTCGGCGACCGCATCTTCTTCGACACCGACTCCTCGTCGATCCGCGCCGATGCTTCGCAGACGCTCGACCGTCAGGCCCAGTGGCTTGCCCGCTACCCGAACTACCAGATCACCGTTGAAGGTCATGCCGACGAACGCGGCACGCGCGAATACAACCTCGCGCTCGGCGCCCGCCGTGCGGCTGCCGCCAAGGATTACCTCGCTTCGCGCGGCGTCCCGGCGCAGCGCCTGAAGACGATCTCTTACGGCAAGGAACGTCCGGTCGCCGTCTGCGACGACATTTCCTGCTGGTCGCAGAACCGCCGTGCCGTTACCGTGCTCGGCGGTGCCGGTATGTAACTTCCGGCAACAATTCGCTTTTTCGACGGGCGGTCCCATCAGGGGCCGCCTTTTCTTTTTGACCACACTTTGGCCAGACTCCGTTGCTTTTTGAAAGCAATTGGAAAAATCTCCTGTTCGTGCCATCGAGGTGCGAAGAATCACTGGGACAGGACGATACATATGAAGAAACTTGTCGTGGCAGGCATGCTGTGCCTCGCGGCTGTGACCGGGAGCGAACGAGCGGCCTATTCCGCTTCGTTTTTCGGGCTGCATCTTGGCGGCCGATCCGCGGAAAACCAGGCGGCGCCACCTGTTGTCAAGGTGCAGAGCGGCGACGCGGAGGTCCGTGTGCAGCAACTCGAAGAGCAACTGCGGCAGCTGAACGGCCGGATCGAGGAGATGAGCTTTCAGCTTCTGCAGATGCAGGAGACGATCCGCAAGCAGCAGGAAGACAATGAATTCCGCTTCCAGCAGCTGGAAAAGACGGGCGGCGGCGGTGCCGCCAAGGCTCCGGTCAAAAAGAGTGAGACCGATGTCGCGCCGGCTGCTTCCGGCGGCGACGACATCGCCAGGGTGATTCAAGCACCGGAGGGAGCCGAAACGGCTCCCTCCACCAACGTACCCGCCAATACCGGCCTCGGCCAGCCACCGAAGGAGCTCGGCTCGATCGAGTTCGATCAGAACGGAAATCCGATCGGCGGAAGCGTGGATGAAAATGCCACCATCGGCTCCAGCCCGATTCCCGATGCCAATCCCGGGACGCCGCAGCAGACCGCCTCGCTCGGCAGCGAGGCCGATCAGTACAAGGCGGCCTATGGCCACGTGTTATCGGGCGATTACAGCACGGCCGAGCAGGAATTCACGCAGTACATCACCCGCTACCCAAGCAGCGCGCGGGCGGCGGACGCCAATTTCTGGCTCGGCGAAGCGCTCTATTCGCAGGGCAAGTACAATGAGGCGGCCAAGACTTTCCTCAATGCGCACCAGAAATACGGCACATCCGAAAAGGCGCCGGAAATGCTGTTGAAGCTCGGCATGTCGCTCGCCGCCCTCGACAATACCGAGACGGCATGCGCCACACTGCGCGAAGTCTCGAAGCGTTATCCCAAGGCCTCGCGTGCGGTCATAAGCAAGGTTGCGAGCGAACAGAAGCGCCTCGCCTGCTAAGGTCTTCCGGCATGTCTCCGGAAGCCTCATCGCCGCAACAGGCGATACTCCAGTTTCTCACCTCGCTTCAAAGCCCCGCGCGCATCCTTGTCGCGATCTCGGGCGGCAGCGATTCCACCGGCCTGCTTTTTCTTCTCGATGAAGCCGTAAAGGCCGCGCCCGATCTCAAGATTTCCCTTTGCGCCGCGACCGTCGATCATGCGTTGCGCGCCGGCTCCGCAGACGAGGCGCGCGAGGTCGCTGACCTCTGCGCATCGCTCGGCATTCCTCACACCATCCTGATCTGGCAGGGCGACAAGCCCAAAACCGGCATCATGGCTGCGGCCCGCGAGGCTCGTTATGACCTGCTGGCAGCCGCCGCCCAAAATTTCAAAGCCGATCTCATCGTCACCGGCCATACCTTCGACGACCAGCGCGAAACGTTTGCCATGCGGGGTCTGCGCTCCGAACAAGTTTCAACCGGCATCGCGGATGCGGTGCTGTTCGACCGTCATATCTGGATCATGCGGCCGCTGCTCGGCAGTCGGCGGGCAGATATCCGCGCTTATCTGAAGACACGTGGCATTTCCTGGCTCGACGATCCGAGCAACGAGGATGTGACCTATGAGCGGGTGCGCATGCGCCAGTGGCTCGCGGAGGAGGTGGCTTCCAAGGCAGGGGCGGAGACCGAAGGGCAACGTCTTTTGCTCGCGGCAGATGCAGCCGCTTGGCTCGATCTGCATTTCCGGCTGCATGGCGGTATGCTTGGTCATATCTCTCCCGACGGCCTGAGGGCCGAAGCAGCTGTATTGAATTACGCGCTTGGCCGTCTTGCCGCCGTTTTCGGCGGCCGGGATTTTCCACCGGGCGGCAAGCAGATGGACGGCATTCTCGCCTTTATCGCAGCGGCCAAGGCGGGGCGGATGACGGCGGGCAGGGTGGTGTTCGATCTCAGACGTAGCGGGCTCTATCTCGCCCGCGAAAGCCGCGGCATCCTCCCGCTGTCATTGCAGCCGGGTGAGCGCAGCGTCTGGGATGGACGTTTCGAGGTTGTGAACAATTCCCCGTTCGGCGTCAGGATCGAGGCGGC
>Ga0055543_1001042_pt1 | contig 12303 bp, 10 predicted proteins | sample AraplaCvi_mMF_r2_2_FD_61186 | JGI IMG/M metagenome (GOLD analysis project Ga0055543, IMG submission 61186) | Arabidopsis root microbial communities from North Carolina, USA - plate scrape MF_Cvi_mMF_r2 | ecosystem: Host-associated > Plants > Roots > Endosphere | place: USA: North Carolina | reverse complement strand
CCAGGATTTCAGCCGGCCATCGCTTCCATCAGACCAGCGATAGCCCCTCGCCTTCAGGTGGTCCTTCATCTCGAACGGGCTGTGTTCGGCAAAGATACGGATGCGCGAACGCTGGCTGGCGCGATAAAGCTCGGTGAACGGGCTTTCACTCTCGCCGCCCTGCTCTCGATCGAGAATTTCAAGCAGCGCGTGGCAATCGTCCACCGCGCGATGGCCGTCATGGAAATATCCGGCCTGGCCGACGAGATAGCCGAGCTTCGTGCCCTCGAAACCGCGGGCGCTCCAGTCGATCTCCGACACCGAGCATGCCCAGGCCTTGCCGGCGAAAATTGTCGAGAAGGCCTCGCAGAACGGCCGGTCGAAACCGGCATTGTGGGCAATGATCAGATCCGCCGGCTCGATCAGGGACCGCAACGCCTGGATATCGATGACCTGTCCTTCGACCATCGCATCGGTGATGCCCGTCAGCCGGGTGATCTCGGGCGGGATCGGCCGGGACGGTTGTTGCAGGCCGCCATAAATGCCGACGACGTCGCCGATCGCGCCGTCATCGTTGAAGGTGAAGGCGACGGCGCCGATTTCGATGATCTCGTCGTTGCGGTGGTTGAGACCTGTCGTCTCGGTGTCGAGAACGACGCCGAGCCGCGAAAATCCCGGCCGTTTGACGGGCGCAATCGGCCGGGCGGCCAGTTTTCTCAGGATGCGATAATTGCCGCTCTCTTCCAGCGTCCGCGCCATCTCTTCTTGGGAAGAGCCGGCCGGCTGCGACGGCGGCCGGCGCGATGGACCGCGCGCCTTGGCGATCGCGGGCGATGCCTTGGCAAACATGTCGAGTTGCGAATCTCTGTGCACGCTCATCGAATCTATATGTCACGGAGAGGCGATTGAATCCATCGCTCGCGCCAGGCGCTGCGGAGTATCCCCACCTGTGGCCCTCTCCGGCGGGAAGCTCAGCCGGCAGACCGCGCCGGGATTGCGATTGTCGATCGTCACCTCGCCGCCATGCAAACGGATGATGTCGCGAACCAGATTGAGGCCGAGGCCGGCGCCGCGTCCGTCATGATGGCGCTTGAAGAAGGGCTCGAATATCCGATCCCGGACATCGGCGGGAATGCCTGGTCCCTCATCGCTGACCTCGATCCAGTTGCAGCCTGACGTCAGCGAGATGATGCCTTTCCTGCCGCCGTGGTTGATCGCGTTCTGCAGGATGTTCATCAGGGCGCGCTGCAGCGCCAGAGGATCGCCGTCGATCTCTCCGGCGCCGTCGACCTCGAACTGCACCGTATAACCGGCGGCAAAGGCCAGCGGCGCCATCTCGATGATGACCTTGCGCGCCAGTTGCCCCAAATCGACCTTGCTGAACTGGACCTTGCCCTGCTTCAGTCGCTGAAGATCGAGCATCTGCTCGGTGAGGACGGCGAGTCTTGCGGCATCTTCCAGAAGGTCGGTCTTGATCGAACTGTGCGGCAGGGATCCAATTCTCGTATTCAGAATGGCGATCGGCGTGCGCAGTTCATGGGCGGCGTCGGTCAGGAACCGTTCCTGCCGCTCATAACCCTCGTCGAGACGGCCGAGCGCGCGATTGACGGCACGCACCAGCGGCGCGATCTCGTCGGGAATATCGTCTGCCGAGAGCCGGCCGCCGCGCTGGTCGATATCGATCGTATCGGCCTGGAGCGCGGCCTGGTCGATCCCGACCAGCGACCTTCGCACGACGAGCGGCGTCGCGATCAGCGCCCCCAACGCCATCACCGCAACGATGGGAATCACCATTTTCGCAAGGATCAGCGAAACGCCGAACAGGAAAGGGGCGAGCGGGTTCGGGCCATCGGTGCCGGTCAGGAACTGCACCTGTCCCCCATCCATCGCAATCCACTTCATCCTTGCCGCCGGACGGTCGTGGTCGCCGAGATTCTCGCCGAAGCGCGCCTGGCCGACATGATCGAGCGTATTGCCGATGCTGGCATATTCTTCCGGAATCCGGCCCTCGGTCAAAACATGCCCCTGCATGTCGCGAATGGTGTACCAGAGATCGGGCGCATCTTTCCGCAACTGCCTGATATCCTCGGTCTCCCTCAGGCCCAACGCTCCGGTGGGCTGGCGGAAGACGGCCTGACGCAGAATCTCGATCGTACCTTCCGTCGACCGGTAATCCCATATCTTGGCCACCGAGATCAGCACGATCATCACCAGGATGAGCACGACCGACTGGACGGCAAGAAGCCGCCAGAACAGCCGCTTGTGCAGCGAATAGGAGCAATGTTTGCTCATGATGCCTCACGCAGGAGATAACCCACGCCCCGGATAACGTTGATGACCACGCCCGCCTGCGACGCTGCCAGCTTGCGCCGCAGCCGCGATATGTGGGAATCGAGCGCGTTCGACTGGATCTCGTCGTCGAAGCCGAAAACCGCTTCCATCAACGCCGGTCGCGGCACCATGCGGCCGGCCCGGCGCACGAGGCATTCGAGCACCAGCGCTTCCCGGCGCGGCATTTCCAGACGTCGGCCGGAGACGATGATCTCGCAATAGGTTGGATCGAATGAAAGCCGGCCGATCGAGATCAGCGCGGGGCGCAAGGTTTCAGAGCGGCGCATGACGGCACGCAGCCGCGCCAGAAGTTCGTCGAAGACGAAGGGCTTGGCGAGGTAATCGTCGGCGCCGGTCTCAAGGCCGGTGATCCTGTCTGGAACCTCTCCCTTGGCGGTGATGACGATGACCGGCAGCGTCAATCCCCTTTTGCGAATCTTCGGAATAAGCTCAAGACCGTCGCCGTCGGGCAGTTGCCGATCCAGGAGGATGGCGTCGTAGGCGCCGTCGCCGATCACCAGCTCGGCGTCGCATAGGCTCGAAACGTGGTCCATCACCATGTCGTGCCTGGTGAGCGCCCCTCGGAGTGCTGCGGCCATTTGAGGTTCATCCTCGATCAGTAATATGCGCATCTCACATTCCTGCCGTAGGGCCTATGGGGGGCCGTCGATCCATAGGTGGAAACCATATCACCCTCAAGCAAGTCTGCCGTGCCCGTAGCATATCCGTCATCATGGGTAGCAGCGCGTGAAGTCGGCCGAGAAGAAAGCGCCGTCGATCCCACCTATGAACCGGCTCAACATTGCAACAGTCTGTCATGGCGCAGTCACGGTGTCGTTGACGCAGATATTCATGCGTGAAAGCTCCTGCGGGCGCATCTTCCGGTCGCGCATGATCGGGCGGCAACGGCCGCCCGGCCGCCCCTTGCGTTTCATGAAGGTGGAGCTTAGCTGTTTGAGCCCACGCTTACAGTCTCTGCCTGGCGAAAAGAGAAGGCTGAAGCGTCGCGCGACCGAAGGAGCGTGCATGCCTGGTGACAATAGCAAGGGTGCCGACGAGGATGTCGTCATCATCGGCGGCGGGGCTGCCGGCATTGCCGCCGCCCGTCGCCTGCAGGCGCTCCGCCCGGATCTGTCCATCCTCCTGCTTGAAGCCGGCGATCGTCTCGGCGGGCGCGCCTGGACGGTTGGACTGCCTGACGCCGATATTGCTCTCGATCTCGGCTGCGGCTGGCTGCATGGCGCGCGGACCAATGCCTGGACTGCGATCGCCGGCGAGGTCGGACTGACGGTCGACCGCACGCCGGCGCCCTGGAACGACGGCGGACGCCAGCTTCAGCGTGATGGCGCGGAAGCGCGTGCCGCAAGGCAGGCGATCGGCGCCTATTTCGAGCGTCTCGAGAGCCATGAGGGGAATGACGCCGCCATGGCCGAATTGCTCGAGCCCGGCAATCCCTGGAACGGCCAGATCCGTGCGATCGGCACTTATATCACCGGCGCCGAGCTGGAGCGGTCGTCAATCGTCGATTACAACAGATATGATCCCGGCCCCGGTCCCGACTGGCGGGTGCGCGAGGGTTATGGAACGCTGGTCTCGCGTTACGGCAAGCCGGTTCCGGCAAGGCTCGGCACCGAGGTGACGCGCATCGACCATCGTCATGCTGGCCGTATCGGCATCGAGACGAACCAGGGTGTGCTCCGTGCCCGCGCCGTGCTGGTGACCGTGTCGACGAATGTGCTTGCCGCCGGCAGGATCGCCTTCGACCCGCCTCTGCCGGACAAGATCGAGGCGGCAGCCCGTTTGCCGCTCGGCCTCGCCGACAAGCTCTTCCTGAGGCTCGCAAATCCGGAGGCGCTGCCGGCGGATACGCATATGCTCGGCTCCACCAGTCGCGGCGCGACCGGCACCTATCAGCTCCGGCCGTTCGGCGCGCCTGTCGTCGAGGCCTATTTTGCTGGCGACCTCGCGCATGATCTGGAAGAGCAAGGCAGCGAGGCTGCTTTTTCCTTCGCGTGCGACGAATTGGCAGCGCATTTCGGCGCTGATATTCGTAAACAATTGTCGGTCGCCGCACTGTCGGCCTGGGCCGCAGCACCCCATATCGGCGGCTCCTATTCCTATGCCGAACCCGGCGCGTCCGATTTGCGCGGCCGTCTCGCCGCGCCGCATGACGGGCGGATCTTCTTTGCCGGGGAAGCCTGTTCGACGTCGCGCTATTCAACGGCGCACGGCGCCTACGAGACCGGGGGTGCCGCAGCCGATCGGATCGCCGGCTCGTTTTCGCAAAATTCGTAACCGTCGCCGGCTGCGACGGCAGGCGGGAAAATTTTTTTCTCACTTGTCGCGAGGGCGGGATTGGCTATGCTCCCCCTCGCCCCTGCGCTGCGAGTTCAGGGCGCGGTACGTCATCCGGCGGCAAGCGGCCGCCTCAAGCTCAATATTGTCATTGATTGCAGGAGCCCCGGCTTCTACCCCGACCGTTTGCGCGTCGGCTGCGGGTATCCGCATGAGGAGGAAGAAATGGACTATCGCAAGCTCGGTCCCAGCGGGACCGTCGTCACCGCCTATTGCCTCGGCACCATGACGTTCGGCGCGGAGGCTGACGAGGCCGCCTCGCATAAACTGCTCGACGATTATTTCGCCTGGGGCGGCAATTTCATCGATACCGCCGATGTCTACAGCGCCGGCAAGTCGGAAGAGATCATCGGAGGCTGGCTGAAAGCGCGCCCGACCGAGGCCCGCCAGGCGATCGTCGCCACCAAGGGGCGTTTCCCGATGGGCAACGGACCCAACGATATCGGCCTGTCGCGCCGGCATCTCGGCCAGGCGCTCGACGATTCTCTGCGCCGCCTCGGCCTTGAGCAGATCGATCTCTATCAGATGCATGCCTGGGATGCGCTGACGCCGATCGAAGAGACGCTGCGCTTTCTCGACGATGCGGTTTCCTCCGGCAAGATCGCCTATTACGGCTTCTCCAATTATGTCGGCTGGCACATCGCCAAGGCCTCGGAAATCGCCAAGGCACGCGGTTATACCCGCCCGGTGACGCTGCAGCCGCAATATAACCTGCTGGTGCGCGACATCGAACTTGAGATTGTCGCGGCCTGCCAGGATGCCGGCATGGGCCTGCTGCCGTGGTCGCCGCTCGGCGGCGGCTGGCTGACCGGCAAGTACAAGCGCGACGAGATGCCGACGGGTGCTACCCGCCTCGGTGAAAACCCCAATCGCGGCGGCGAATCCTATGCGCCGCGCAACGCGCTGGAGCGAACCTGGGCGATCATCGCTGTTGTCGAAGAGATCGCCAAGGGGCATGGCGTCAGCATGGCGCAGGTGGCGCTCGCCTGGACGGCGGCACAGCCGGCGATCACCTCGGTCATCCTCGGCGCCCGCACGCCCGAACAGCTCGCCGACAATCTCGGCGCCATGAAGCTCAAGCTCTCCGATGATGACATGGCAAGATTGAACGAGGTGAGCGCCCCTCAGCCGTTCGACTATCCCTACGGCAAGGGCGGCATCAACCAGCGCCACCGCAAGATCGAGGGCGGCCGCTGAGTCTCCGCCCATAACCGGATGAGTCGTCTCGCCCGGTCTGCAACACCAACGAAGAAAGCCGCCATGTTTCCATGGCGGCTTTTCGGCCTTGCTGCTTGGGAGGCGATTTTAGGCCGGAAGCTGGAAGATCACGTTAGCGATCAGGACGATCGCCAAGCCGCCGGCGAGCGCGAGATAGGGCAGGATGCCGGCTTTCTTGACGCCGAGATCCTGGCCGACGAGACCGAGATCCTCCATCGCGCCGGCCGGGAACTTGCCGCCGTCGCGCACATAGTGGCGATAGGCGAAGACCGGCAGGATCAGGGCGGCGAAGATGAAGCCGACCCAGAGCGCATTGGAGTAACCCCAGACCTTGGCGCCGGCGCCGAGGAAGAGGGCGTTGACGAAGGCGAGCACGGTGTTGAGGCCGATCAGCCAGGTCGGCGCCTTCCAGGGGCGTTCGATATGGCCGGAATCCACCCGGTGGATCCAGCCGGAGTTGAGGTTCAGGAAGTTGAAGATGATGTAGCCGACATTCGAGACGGCGAGCACGAAGAAATAGCCGCCGACATCCGAGGCGATCGCCAGCAGGAACAGGTTGAAGGCGAAATCGGTCCACATCGCCCGCGTCGGCGCGCCGTTTTCGTTGACGTGGTCGAGGTATTTCGGCAGCCAGCCGTCCTTCGAGCCCTGGTAGAGGGTGCGCGAAGAGCCGGCCATCGCCGTCATGATGGCGAGGAAGAGCGCCATGATCATCAACACGACGAGCAGTTGGGTGACGACCCGGCCGGCGCCGATCAGGCCGCCGAGCGCTTCGGCAACGCCGGTGCCGTCGACGATGCCGGGGGCGAGCATGCCTGCATGGCCGAGAACGCCCTGGAAGGCGAAGGGGACGAGGAAGAAGAACAGGCAGCAGGCAAGGCCGGAATAGAAGATCGCCTTGAAGGTGTCGGTCTTCGGGTTCTTCAGTTCGCGGGTGTAGCAGACCGCCGTCTCGAAGCCGTAGGTCGACCAGGCGGCGATATAGAGGCCGCCGAGGAAGAGCGTCCAGCCGCCGTTGCTCCAGGTGCCGTCGGCGGCGGCATAGGCTGCCGTCGGCGGCACGAGGCCGGTGACGTTGGTGGCAAGGATCTGGCCGCTGACGATCGGGTAAAGACCGATGATCAGCAGCGGCACCAGCACGATGATGGCCAGCCACTTCTGTACGCTGGCCGTTTCCGAGATGCCGCGATGCTGGATCGCGAAGATGATCAGCATCAGGATGCCGCCGATGAAGAAGGTGGCATTGATATTGGCGGTGGCAAGGAAGGGGATGTTGAAGGTGACGAGCGACCAGTTGCGGATCGCCGGCGTGAGCGCCGCGACACCGTCGGTGCTGAGCAATGCCTTGACGGCGTCATCGGGGGTGGTGCCGGCATGGGCGGCGATATATTCGGCGACGCGGGGGCTATCGGCCGTGATGGAAGCGGCATGGGCGGCTATCCAGTCGAGGACCATTTGCGAATCCGCCGCCGGAATCGGGTAGAAGGCATTGAGGATGTAGCCGGCGGCGATGGCGCAGCCGAGCGACAGCACCGGCGACCAGGCAAACCAGTTGCACCAGACCGACAGCGGCGCGATGAATTTCGAATAACGCAGCCAGGCGGTGGCGCCATAGACCGAGGCGCCGCCGGATTTGTTGCCGAACATGCCGGCGATTTCGGCATAGGTGAAGGATTGCAGGAAACCCATCACCATCGAGATGATCCAGACGACGAAGGCGAGCTTGCCCGTCGTGCCCGCGATACCGCCGATGGAGAAAAGAACGAGCGGCGGCACGCCCGCAGCCACCCAGAATGCGCCCTTCCAATCGAGCGCGCGTACAAGCTTACCCTCGGTGCCGGATGCAATTCCGGCCTCCACAACATCTGTCATCGGTGAAATTCCCCATTCGATTTGTTCCGGACGTATCTTTGTACGTCTCCCTGAACGTGTCTCCCTGACAGTCTCAAGCCGGCCCGGATGATTTTGGCGATCCGTGTTCCCGACGGATTCCCCGAGTCTCAACTCTTTATACATAGTGAAGATATTTTCTTTTTAGTCAACATGACTTTACTTTCCCGAGGCATTTTGTAACCTGTATGGGTGTGCCCCAGGGTACGCCGATCCCCCATGAGGGCAGCATGCGAGAACTTCATCCTGCTATGAACGGCCTGCGCCCGGCGACTGCGAGCCTCGTGCATTATCCCGGCATTCCCACCCTGCTGGAGGGAACCGAGCGCTACCGGGCAAAGGGCGGCGGATCGGTCGTCATGCGCGTCGCGCCGGGCGACCGCGTCAGCGTCATCGACAGCGAGGGCGGGCAGGTCTGCGAGATCTCTTTCCTCGACGAAAAGGGACGGTTCCGGGCAGCCGGTCTTGGTGCGGCATTCAGCAATTCAGCCGAGGGTTTGAAGGCCATTCTTCAGGCAGAGCATGAGAGCGCCGCCCGCACGCGCGTAGCGCTTCAGCGCCGCGGCGCCGATCTGGCTTCGGCCGGGGCGCTTCGCATTTTCGGGGCAGGATCGACCCCGGGCAGCCAGGCGGATTTCACGATTGCCATGAAGGGCCTGCTGATCGTCGCGGCACCCGCCGCGGCCATGTCGCCGGAGGCGCAGGATACGGCGACGCCGATCGAGATCAGGATCAAGCGCAGCCTGTTGATCCGCGATTACGCCTCGGCCCTGCCGGAACCGGTCGCCGATCCGGTCGAGGATATCCGCATCCGGGCGGCGACCGCCGCAGCCTATTTCGTGCGTGCCGGCGAATTCATCCAGATCATCGACGTCTATGGACGCCAGTGCACCGATTTCCAGGCGTTTGCCGCCCGCAAGGTCGACAAGGGCCTCGATCTCGCGCTTGATTCGACCGTCACCCGCACGCTGCTCGGCCGCAGCTATCCCATGCCTGGCCTGCCCTCCAAGGCCTTCGACCGCGACTTCGAGCCGCTGGTCGAGATCGTCCAGGATACGGTCGGCCGCCACGACGCTTTCGCGACCGCCTGCAATGCGCGTTATTACGACGACATGGGCTATCCCGGCCACGTCAACTGCACGGACAATTTCAACGCGGCGCTGGCGCCCTACGGCATTGCCGGCCGCAAGGGCTGGGAAGCGCTGAACTATTTCTACAACACCAATATCGACCACAACAACCAGCTCTATCTCGACGAGCCCTGGTCGCGTCCCGGCGATTACGTGCTGATGCGGGCGCTGACCGATCTCGTCTGCGTCTCCTCGTCCTGTCCCGACGATATCGACGCGGCGAACGGCTGGGATCCGACGGATATCCACGTCCGCACCTTTTCCGGAAAAGAGAAATTCTCACGAGCGGTAGCCTATCGCATGACCCCAGATGCCGACGCCGAACTGACGCGCGAAACCGCCTTCCATCCCCGCCTCTCCGCCTTGACGCGGGACTACGCCGAATATCGCGGCTACTGGCTGCCGAACCGCTTTTCTAGCGAAGGGCCGGTCGAGGAATATTGGGCCTGCCGCGAGCGTGCCGCCGTCATCGATCTCTCGCCCTTGCGGAAATTCGAGGTGACGGGGCCGGATGCCGAGGAACTGCTGCAATATTGCCTGACGCGCGACGTGCGCAAACTGTCGACCGGCCAGGTCGTCTATTCCGCCATGTGCTACGAAAACGGCGGCATGATCGATGACGGCACGCTGTTTAGGCTCGGCGACAAGAATTTCCGCTGGATCGGCGGCGATGATTTCAGCGGCATATGGCTGCGTCAGCAGGCCGAGAAGAAGGGCTTCAAGGCCTGGGTCCGCTCCTCGACCGACCAGATGCACAATATCGCCCTGCAGGGGCCGAAGAGCCGCGATATCCTGAAGGAGATCATCTGGACGGCGCCGCGCCAGCCTGAAATCGGCGAGCTCGAATGGTTCCGCTTCACCGTCGGCCGCATCGGCGGCTTCGAGGGTGCCCCCGTTGTCGTCTCGCGTACCGGTTACACCGGCGAGCTCGGCTACGAGATCTTCTGTCATCCGAAGGATGCGCTGACGGTATTCGACGCCGTCTGGGAGGCAGGCCAGTCGCACGGGTTGAAGCCGATGGGACTGGAGGCGCTCGACATGGTCCGCATCGAGGCGGGCCTGATTTTCGCCCATCACGAATTCACCGATCAGACGGACCCGTTCGAGGCCGGCATCGGCTTCACCGTGCCGCTGAAATCCAAGCAGGACGATTTCATCGGCCGCGAGGCGCTGATCCGGCGCAAGGAGCATCCGCGCCATCTGCTCGTCGGCCTCGACATCAAGGCCAACGAGGCCGTCGGCCATGGTGATTGCGTCCATATCGGCCGGGCCCAGGTCGGCGTCGTCACCAGTGCCACCCGCTCGCCTGTTCTCGGCAAGACCATCGCGCTCGCCCGCATCGACGTGATGCATGCAAGCCCCGGCACCGAGGTCGAAATCGGCAAGCTCGACGGCCACCAGAAGCGCCTGCCGGCGACGATCGTGCCGCTTTCGCATTACGACCCGCAGAAGACGCGGCCGCGCTCGTAACCCCTGTTTTTTGAGGGCGGAGGCGGCGATCGGCTTTTTGGCATGCAAAGCGGCTGATGTGCAACCTGTTGGCGAATGAGCGTTCCTGAAAAACTAAAAGTTGACAAATTCGACTTGGATGACTATATCCCGTTTGTCGATATTGCTTGTTTGACTTTTGTTATCGCACGCTGGCAACGTGCCCTGGACGAACTTCCCTCTTCAAAATCGAGATCATCATCCGCCGTGCTTCCGCACGTCGGCCTTCAATTGCTATGAAAGGGTTCGTTATGACCACTGGCACAGTTAAATGGTTCAATTCCACCAAGGGCTTCGGCTTCATTCAGCCTGATGACGGCGGCGCTGACGCCTTCGTTCACATCTCTGCCGTCGAGCGCGCCGGAATGCGCGAAATCGTCGAGGGCCAGAAGATCGGCTACGAGCTTGAGCGCGATAACAAGTCGGGCAAAATGTCCGCTTGCAATCTCCAGGCTGCCTGAGCTGAAATCTGCTTTCCTTTGACCGCGGATGTACCGGCACTGCCGAAAGCATGATACTATCAAGGTCAGGCAATTTGCCTGGCCTTTTTGTTGCGTTCGCTGAGCGGCGCATGAATCCAGGACGGATATGACAGAGTCACATAGCAAATCACGCAAGCAGGCGGAGATTGCCTTTGGAAACGCGCAATCGCAGTTCCTGGCGCGAAGCCGTGCGGTTGAAGAAGTCGATCAGACGGTGCGGGCTCGCGAGGAAAAGACCTTGCGGTTACGCGAAGCCCGTGAGGCCAAGGAGTTGCAGGATCGCTTGACAGCGGCTACCGCTCTTGCCGCGAAGCAAAAAAACAAGATCTGACCTTCGGGCCAGACATCCAACAGTCAGGAAACAGATTTGAAAAACGCCAGAAACAACGAGCTTGCCGATCGCCGCAGCGCCGCTGCCGAAGCCAAGGCCGCTCTCCTCAATGCGTATCGCACCGCCAAGGATACGGCCGAACCGACGAGGCTCGCCAAGCAGGCGGAGCGCCAGGCCATTGCCGCAGCCAGGGAAGAACGGCGTGCTGCGCGCGAACAGGTCAAGCTTCAGGAGCTGGAGCGGGCTCAGGCCGCGGAAGCCGAGCGTCAGGCTGCCGCCGAGGCCGCAGCACACGCCGAGGCCGAGGCGCGCGAAGCAGCTGACAAAGACCGGATCGCCCGCGTGATTGCCGATGAAGCCGCCCGAAAGGCCGAACGCGACCTGCGCTACGCCAATCGCAAAGCCAGAAAGTCCTGACTGTCGGCGCCGCCTGTCGACACGACAGGCAGCGCTATCCTTCAAGCGGCCTGCACGGCTGCATTCAGCGGGATTTCGACATCGATCTCCAGCGTCGAGACGTATTCGTTGCGATCGATCGTCACCTGCACCTTGTCATGGTCGAGCTGCACGTGTTTTGCGATCACCGCCAGGATTTCCTCGCGCAGCAGCGAGACCAGGTCCGACCCCGCCGAGGAACGTTCGTGGGCGAGAAGGACCTGCAGCCGTTCACGGGCGGCCGGTGCGGTTCTCTGCTTGTTGAAAAGACGGAAAATATTCATGCCGCCCTCCGTCCGAAGATCTTGCCGAAAATATTCCGCTTTTCCTCTGGGATCGCGATCGGCACCGTCTCGCCGGCGAGCCGGCGGGCGGCATCGAAATAGGCCATCGCAGCCGCGCTGCGGCTGTCTGCCAGCGTGACCGGCGCACCGATGTTGGAGGCACGCAGGACATCCATGCTTTCGGGTATGATGCCGAGCAGCGGGATGGAAAGGATTTCCAGGACGTCGTCGACCTTCAGCATATCGCCGCGTTCGGCGCGGTTGGCGTCGTAGCGGGTGAGCAGCAGGTGCTTTTCCATCCGCTCGCCGCGTTCGGCCTTGGCGGTCTTGGCATCCAGCAGGCCGATGATGCGATCGGAATCGCGCACCGACGAGACTTC
>Ga0055543_1001034_pt1 | contig 12362 bp, 10 predicted proteins | sample AraplaCvi_mMF_r2_2_FD_61186 | JGI IMG/M metagenome (GOLD analysis project Ga0055543, IMG submission 61186) | Arabidopsis root microbial communities from North Carolina, USA - plate scrape MF_Cvi_mMF_r2 | ecosystem: Host-associated > Plants > Roots > Endosphere | place: USA: North Carolina | reverse complement strand
CTCCGGCGCCCGCTTCTCCTGGGCGAGAAAGAGAAGGCCCGTGACCACGAAGACGGAAAAAAGCGAAATCAGAATCCAGGCGCTGGCATCGGTTTCCGTCAGCATGACGAGCAGTGCGACAATCGATATCGAAAACAGCACCGATCCGAGGTAATCGATTTTTGCCTGCTTGTGCGCCACATCCTCCTTCAGGAAGATCATGAAGGCGATGATCGAGATGACGCCGATCGGCAGGTTGATCCAGAAGATCCAGGCCCAGGAGATGTTGTCGACGATAATGCCGCCGGCCAGCGGCCCGACGACGGCCGAGGTTGCCCAGACGGTCGCCATCGCGCCCTGCACGCGGCCGCGTTCCTCGAGCTTGAAGAGATCGCCGATGATCGTCATCGTCACCGGCTGGATGGCGCCGGCGCCGAGCCCCTGCAGCAGCCGGAACAGCACCAGCGACATCATCGACCAGGCAAACCCGCAGAGCAGCGAGCCGACGAGGAAGATCAGGATGCCGCCGATCAGCACCGGCTTGCGCCCGAAAATGTCGGAAAGCTTGCCGTAGATCACAGTGGTCGTCGACTGCGCCAGCAGAAAGGCCGAAAACACCCAGCTGTAATAGGAAAAGCCGCCGAGCTGCCCGACGATGCGCGGCATCGCGGTCGCCACAATCGTCGCCTCGATCGCCACCATGAAGGTCGCGAGCATGATGGTGGCGACGATAAGCACGCGGTTCGAGCGTTGCGCTGCATTCGACATGACGATCCTCTTCGGGTGCTCCGCATGGCCGGAAATGTCGGCGGGCTGGCTGGGTGTGGGGCGATGCGCCGCTTGCGGAGTGATGCTGTTCTTTTACGTCCTCACGGCCGAACGGTAAAGCAGCCCGCGCCCGGTTTCTCTGCCAGCAATTGTTTTCGCGCGATATCAGGCTGCCGTCAGCCGAAGCGAAGGCCCGGCACTGCGCCGGGCCTTCATTCTATCGACAGGGAAGGCGAACATCAGGCTAAGCTCTATTGCGGGCATGTCTCGCCAAGCGAACCGGTATCCGCGCTTGCCCCGGTGCAACCCGGCGTCGGCTGCAGGTTGCGATTGACCCCGCCAGGATTGATCGTGCTGCGGCCGCTGTTGAGATCGACGCCGCCAGTGCCGGTCGTGCTGCCGGTGGTGCCGGGATCGGTGCCGACAGACCCTGTGCCCGTTGCACCGCCGCTGACAGAACCAGTGCCAGCCGAACCGGCCCCGGCGGAACCGGCCCCCGAACTCCCCGATCCGCCAATGATCGGCGCGGCCGAAAGCCGCCCATTGGCATCTGCACCACCCGACGCCTGCGCCAGCGCAGAGCCGGCAATGCCGATCGAAAGCAGCGATATCGCGATGAACTTGCAGGACATGATTTTCTCCAAGCTTGTTGTCTCGGGGAGAAAACCTGCTGGGCGGGGGCATGTTCCTGTCACGGTTACGGTTTTCACGGTCGTTTGATTGGGCGAGCACATTCTATGCCCCCATTGCCGTAGCTCAGTAGCTGTCGGCACTTTCTCCGCTTCATTGGGCACTACCCTATTCAGCCTGGCAAAACAGGCTCGATAGTCACCGCTGTTCCCCAAAGTCTTCAGTACATTTTCTTGTTTATCGGACAACATCGCAACAGCGCCCGTCCTGAGCATGTTTGCTCGTATACGCCCGCCGAACTGCGGCCGCCTTCTGGTTCTGGCATGGCGATGAGGGATCACCCCCGGGAGGATTCGCTCAGCGTCCGCTTCGGGCCAATGGCAAGCTTGGTGCCTTGGATTGGTGGAGAAATGGCGCGCTCGACAAGATGAAACTGAGAACTCGTATGTCATTGCTTGCGTTATATAACTTTTGTGACAGCCGCGAGCGGATGAATGGAATCGGGCCATGTTTCGCCAATACTCACGCGGTCCGAAGCGACAGAAACGGGGCCGACAGCAGACCGGCAGCTTCGGGTCTCTGATCTTAAATGGCGCACATTCAGGTCGGAGCGAGTATTTTCGTTTCGTGACCCGATCCGGTCGTGCCGCGAGAGCAAGCTCAAACATCCAGAATGCGACTCAAAGCCGTCAATGACAGCCGCCGAAATAGGGCGTATGCTTGCTTATCGCTGGCTAGGACCCTGCAAGCGTCAGCGACTGGGAGCGCAAGACTCCCGCCTTCGGGCGCGCCGACAAGCCGACAAGATGTCACCCTTTGCCGGAATCTCTTTTGCTCGAAACCGGTCCAGACCCCTTTTTGTAGTTCGGAGCAGCGTACTGATGCCGATCATCCAAACCCGTCGCCGATTCCTGGCCGGCGCTGCAACGGTTGGTGCTGCTGGTATCGTCGGTCTTCCGGAGTCACTCCAGGCGGAACCGCTGGAAAACCGCAGGAATTGCGGCGCAGCAAGGTCGGGAACGTGATCATCAACAGCACTGTGGACCGGCCCTGGTCGCAATATTTCTGCTGCATGCTGTCCGCCAACAGCGATTTTGTGGCGGCGCATCCAGTTGCTACCAAGCGTGTAAAGCGCCGCGCTCAAGTCGCTGACGGCAGTTTGCGTCAAACCGAGCGCACGCCGCAAACTTGCAGCTCAGGAGGAGGATGCTTCAATGCAAACTACCCAGAGTCGCCGCCGTTTTCTCGCAGGCGTGTCCGCTCTTGCGGCAGTGGGTCTTTCCGGGAGTCACAATGCGGCGGCCGAAGATGTGCCGCCTGAAATCACCACTGCCGGCTTCTCGGACGCGCCCCGCATCTGCGTCGCTCCACAATACGTCGCCGAGGAGCTGATTATCGCAAGGGGAACAGACTGGCGCATGTTCAGCGAGCTTAAGCGCGAGTTGAAGGCATGAGCAGGTGGCCGATACTTCTGCTGTCATTGACGCTGCTTTCCGGGACGGCGCATGCGCATGACGCGCCGCACAACCAGCGACTGCCGACGATCGGACCGGCGCCGGATTTCACCCTGACATCGCAGAATCTGAGACCCGTCTCGTTGCACGATCTCCGCGGCAAGGTGGTCGCGGTTGCGTTCATCTTTGCTTCCTGTTCCGACATCTGTCCGATGTTGACCGACAATATGGTGCGCGTGAAAGCCAAGCTGGGCCGGGCGTTCGGAAAGGAGATCGCTTTCGTTTCGATCACTGTCGACCCGGAGCGCGACACCCCCGAGGTGCTTAAGGAGTACGCCAGGAATTTCGACGCCGACTCAAAGGGCTGGTCGTTTCTGACTGGCGATCCGGCGATTGTCCATGAAGTTGGACGCAAATACGGCGTTATCGCGAAGAAGACGGCGAATGGCGACGTCGATCACACTCTGCTGACGTCGCTCGTAGATCCGAATGGCATGTTGCGCGTTCAATATCTCGGCGCTGGTTTCGACTTGGAGGAATTCCGTGGCGATCTTCTTAGCCTCATGGACGAAGCCAAGTAACGTAGCAAGCTGGCTGATCGGCTGGGTTGCGCGGCTCCCGGCGCGCGTCCAGACCAAGCTGTTGATCGCGTTCCTGTCGATCGTCGGACTGTTGATCGTGCTTGGGGCCGTCGGGTTGCAGGTGCTGAGTGGGGTCAACGCTCAGACGACCGAGCTGATCAAGCTGCAGCGCAAGATTGCCGCCTATCGCCAGGTCCAGCACGACACGACGAACTAACTCTACAGCATCTCGACTGCGCTATTGCTTCAGGACGAAAGGATGCTCGGTGCAGCATTGCGCCAGCTCAACCAATTTGGCTACGACCTCGACCGCATGGAGTTTGTCGCCGCAAGTGAGGAGCAAGTGTTGGGCCAAGTCCGGCAACAATACAACCAGATTACCGCGAAGGTTACACGTGTCGTCGAGCTGATCCGCGCCGGGCGAACCGACGAGGCGCGCAGGATGCAGCTCGATGAGATCATACCGTCGTCCGACCGTCTCGAGCGGCTGGCCAACCAACTGGTCAACATTGCGGAATCCGACATGGTGGCGGCAATCGAGGCGACCGAAGGCGCGTACGGGACGTCGCGACTGATCGTGGTCTCCTTTGCGGTGGGCAGCATCCTGCTGGCACTCGGGCTCGGCTACATTATCTCTTGGTCATTGATCGAGCCGGTAAAGAAGATCGAGATGCGTCTGCGCCAGATCGCGGCCGGCGATTTTGCGCAACAGGTTGCCGTCGTCAACCGGGATGAGCTTGGTGTGCTTGCCAGAAATGTCAACCAGACGTCCGAGCAGCTGGGGCGGCTATATCAAGAGGTGCAGGCGCGCACGGCCGAGCTTGCGCGCTCGGTTGGCGAACTGGAGGCGCTCGGGGAAGTCAGTAAGGCTGTGAATTCGACGCTCGATCTTGATACCGTGCTGCAGACGATCGTAGCGAAGGCGGTTCAACTGTCGAACACGGATGTGGGCACCATCTATGTGTTCAGCAGCACGAGGCAACAATTCCGCCTCCGCGCGACTTTTGGGATGAGCAACGAGCTAATTGCCGCAATTTCCAACCAGCCGATAGGGCTGAATGACCCGGGTATCGGCGACGCCACACGGCGTCGCACGCCGATCCAAGTACCTGATCTCAACGAACAATCGCCGTCTTCCGTTCAGAAGATCGTCCTCGACGCCGGATATCGTGGCGTCCTCGTGGTTCCATTGCTCAGGCCGGACAAGATCGTCGGTGCGCTTGTCGTCAGGCGCCGTAGGCCAGGTGAATTCGACGAACAGGTCGTGCACCTCATAGAAACCTTCGCAGCCCAATCGGTGCTCGCCATCCAAAACGCGAAGCTGTTCCGCGAGATTGAGGAAAAAGGCAGGGAGCTCGAAGCAGCCAGCCGCCACAAGTCTCAGTTCCTCGCGAATATGAGCCATGAGCTCAGGACACCGCTCAATTCCGTCCTGGGCTTCACCGAGCTATTGGTCGACGGGATCTACGGCGAGCTCCCGGACAAGGCCAAGGCTACCGTGGCGCGCGTGCAAGCTAACGGCCACCACCTATTGGGGCTCATCAACGACGTGCTCGATCTTTCAAAGATCGAAGCGGGCCAGCTAACGCTTGCGCTCGAGGAATACTCCGTTGGGCAGATTGTTCAATCGACTGTGACGGCGGTGGAGCCGCTAGCGCGGGCGAAAGGTCTCATGCTCACGGCGACTGTTGCCGAGAAACTGCCAATCGGACGCGGGGACGAACGCCGCTTGACCCAGGTCCTCCTCAATCTTGCAGGCAATGCCGTCAAGTTTACCGAAACGGGTGCGATCGACATTCTTGCCGATGCGGTCGATGGACACTTCGAGATCACAGTGCGCGACACAGGTCCCGGCATTGCGTCTAAGGACCAAGTGCTCATCTTCGAAGAATTCCAGCAGATCGACAGCAGCAGTACCAAGCAGAAGGGCGGCACCGGTCTAGGCTTGGCGATCTCGAAACGTATCGTTGAAATGCATGGCGGAACCATAGAGGTCGAGTCGGTTCTCGGTTCAGGCTCGACATTCCGCTTGAAGATCCCGATGCGGGTAGAGGAAAGCGCGGAGGCGGCATGAGCAAACGAATCCTGATGGTGGAAGACACCGAGGACAACCGCCAGATTATCCGCGATCTATTGTCCATCACCGAATACGAACTGATAGAGGCCCCGGACGGTGCTGCAGGTGTCGCCGCCGCAGCAGCTGAGAATCCAGACTTGATCCTCATGGACATTCAGCTTCCGGTGATAGACGGCTATGAAGCTGCCCGCCGTATCAAGGCCGACCCGGCACTCCGGCACATTCCAATCATTGCCGTCACCTCCTATGCATTGTCTGGCGATGAGGCGAAAGCGCTTGCTGCGGGATGCGATGGCTACCTTGCAAAGCCGTTCAGCCCGCGTGTGCTGCTGGCCAAAGTTCGCGCATTTCTTGCGTGAGGAGATGGGACATTGCACGATCCGCCACGCATTCTTGCCGTCGACGATACTCCGGAAAATCTCGAAATCTTGCGCCTTCGGCTTGAAGCGAACGGCTATGAAGTGATGACTGCCGCGGATGGCGAAGAAGGGCTTGCGAAGGTGCGTGAGTTCAAGCCGGATCTGATCCTCCTCGACATCATGATGCCTAAACTCGATGGCATCAGCGTTGTTCGCACGCTTAAGCAGGACGTCTCCCTTCGATCGATCCCGGTCATCCTTGTCACAGCGAAGGCCGATACGCGGGACGTGGTCGAAGGATTAGACGCCGGCGGCGACGACTATCTGACCAAACCCTTTGAGCACAGGGCGCTTCTGGCCCGTGTGCGCTCGATGCTGCGTCAAAAGGCGCTTCACGACACGGTCGAGAGCCAGGCACTGCGCCTGGAGGATCAGGCCGCCCAATTGGCGGCATGGAATCGTTCCCTTGAACAAACGGTGGCTGAGCAGGTAACGGAAATCGAGCGAATGGGTCGGCTCAGGCGATTTTTGCCGGCGCAGGTCGCCGACCTTATCGTCGCAGCGGGGGATGGCGACACGCTTCTTCAAAGCCACCGGCGCGAGGTGACAGTCGTTTTCTGCGATCTGCGCGGCTTTACGGCCTTCGCTGAGACCACCGAGCCCGAAGAGGTGATGACAGTCCTCAGCGAGTACCATTCCTGTCTAGGAGAGCTAATCATTCGCTACGGAGGGACTTTGGAGCGTTTTGTCGGTGATGGCCTACTTGTCGTCTTCAACGATCCGTTGCCCTGCGCTGACCACACTGAAAAAGCCGTCTCTATGGCCACGGGGATGCGCGATGCCATTGACGCGCATTTGGAACAATGGCGCAAACGTGGCTATTTGCTTGGTTTCGGGATCGGCATCGCCCGTGGCCATGCAACCATCGGGCAAATCGGCTTCGACCAGCGCTCGGATTATGCGGTCATCGGCACCATCCCCAACCATGCCGCCCGATTGTGCGAGCAGGCCAAATCACGTCAGATCCTCGTCAGCCAACGAGTCTTCGGCGCCGTGGAACGGTTGGTCGAAGTCGTTACAGTTGGCGAATTGAGTTTGAAAGGCTTCCATCGCCCCATGCCGGCCTACGAAATTGTCCGGTGGCTTGGCTGACGGACCCTGCCAGATATGTGGTAGATCTAAAATGCTGGCTTAGGCGCTGGGAGCGGGCGTTCCAGCGAGGGCAAGCGAATGGCTACAATTGGCGCAACAGCGACTTACAGTTTCGCCGTCGGCGATGTCTGCATTTGGGCAGTGGCAAAGGCGTCCTCAATGGCTGACATGAGGGCGCAAAGCCGCCTTCTCTGCAGTTCTTAGTTTTGTTCTGGAGTGGTAGAAAAATGGCGCGCCCGACAGGATGAAACTGGGCACTCGTATGCCATTGTTTGCGCTATCTAATAACTGTAGCGGCGGTCCGCTTTGGATGGAAACTTGCCATTTCCTTCGTCAATCTCAACGGGCAAGGAGCGCCAGAAGCGCCATTCGACTCTCACATTCTCAGTTCTTTAGTTCGCGCTTGAGTTCGTTGAGGAAGCGCCAGTCCGTGCCGCTGGCGATAATCGTCTGGGGGCTCGACTGGATCAGGCCCGCTTCCTGGAGCCGCAACGCGTAGAAGCGGATCGTATCTTCGGCGTCGTAGTCGCGTCCCGCGCTGTAGGGTACGTCCTTCAGTGTCTGCAACGCATAGTCATACCGCGCAGTGAAGCCATCATCGACCATCTGCCGAGCAACCCATTCCGGTTCGGTCATGCAGAGATCGGTTGCTTTGAAAAAAGCGCGCAACACGCGCTTGGTGGCGACTGGATAACTTTGGACGAAATCCGTGCTTGCCGCCAACATGCAGCAGAAATATTGAGACCATGGACGGTCCAAGGCACTGTTAACAATCACACGACCGACGCCCCGCGCGCGCAGTTCCTGCGGCTCGGGTGGAAAGCCGAGGAATGCATCGATCTTCCCCTCGGCGAACAGCTCCATCGGCTTCGCCGAAGTACTCGTGACCCAATTGATGTCGGCGCTGGGGCTAAGCCCGACCTGACTTGCGATAACGCTCAAGAACCGGTGCGGCGGGGATCCGACCGACGGTATGCCCACACTCCTGCCCTTCAGATCACGGACGCTCTGAATGCGACTGTTTACGAACAGCTCGAAGCAGCCGGGGTGCACTCCCGCCAATACGGTGATTGGGTTCCCAGCGTCTATTGAAGCGACGAAGGTTGTCACAAACGTCAGGCTGAAGTCCGCCTCGCCCCGCGCGAGGGCTTTGGTCAGGTCCGCCGATTGCACCGGGACATAACGAAGTTCGGCAAAGCCTTCTGCGCGGAGCAGCTCGCCTACAACGAACATCGGGGCCGTACAAATACCTCCAGGGGTCTTTTCAATGCGTATGATGGGGGTCTCCGGCGCCGGCTCCGCGTGAAGCGATTTGAACCCACCAACCAAGCCAGCGGCGCCGGCCACTGAGGCGCTAGCCAAAAAGCGACGACGGCTCTGCACGATCGGCATGAAAGCGTCCTCTCCGGTAAGTTCCTCGCAAGCCCAAATCTTCGCGGGGGCGGAGCTCGTTCCGCCCCCGTCCTTCGCCATTGGCCTTCGGCGTACCAGGATCACCGCACCCTTGCGTATCAAGCGATGCCTGTGACGTGAAGATGATACGCCAAATCGCGAGCTGAAGCAGCAATCGAGATTGGCCTATGTCGGCTTGGGGTCATTGTCGCAAGTTAAGCTGAGGCCGGACGACTTTCTGCTTGGAGTCGGAAAGCCGACACCAGTGCCCAGTCCTGTTCTGGAGTGGTGGAGATTTGGCGCACCCGACAGGATTCGAACGCTCACGGCTTATGAGTGGTCGGCGAGACAACTGGCCTGCATGAATTGATGTCCAATCGGCAGTTGGTTACCCATCGCGTTACCCAGGGCGGAAAGTCAGACCCTAATTCCCGGTAATGCACAACCTAAGGCATTGAAAAAATGGTGCCGCTTGCAGGACTCGAACCTGCGACCCCATCATTACGAATGATGTGCTCTACCACCTGAGCTAAAGCGGCATTTCACGGCCGAAGCATGCGGCCCGCGATTTGCATGGCGCTGATACAGCCATTGTCGGAAGATTTCAAGCGCCCTGTCATGGCTTTGGCAAAAAAGAGGGGAGGGGCCGAGAAGGCGCGGTTCAGAGCGCCAGCCGGGCGCGCGCCGCCTTGTATTCGGCCTCCAGCCGGTCGACGAGGTTTGCCACCGGCTCGACGGCCTTGATGGCGCTGATGCCCTGGCCGCTGCCCCAGATGTCCTTCCAGGCCTTGGCGCCGCCGGTCGCCTGCTCGAAATCCATCTTCGAGGGATCGGCCAGCGGCAGGTTGTCGGGGTCCATGCCGGCCGCCACGATCGAGGGCTTGAGATAGTTGCCGTGTATACCGGTGAAATAGTTGGAATAGACGATATCCCCAGCGGCGCCTTCGACGATCGCCTGCTTGTAGGCGTCCGCGGCGCGCGCCTCTTGCGTGGCGATGAAGGGCGAGCCGATATAGGCCATGTCGGCGCCCATCGCCTCTGCGGCGAGGATGGCGCCGCCGGTGGAAATCGCGCCGGCGAGCAGCAGCGGCCCGTCGAACCATTCGCGGATTTCCTGGATCAGCGCAAAGGGCGACAGCGTGCCGGCATGGCCGCCGGCGCCGGCCGCAACCGCGATCAAGCCGTCGGCCCCCTTGCGGATTGCCGAATGGGCGTGGCGGTTGTTGATGATGTCGTGCAGCACGATGCCGCCATAGGAATGCACGGCGGCGTTGACCTCAGGCACGGCGCCGAGCGAGGAGATGACGATCGGCACCTTGTATTTGACGCAGAGCGAGAGGTCATGCTCCAGCCGCTTGTTCGACATGTGGACGATCTGGTTGACGGCAAAGGGGGCTGCCGGCCGCTCGGGATGGGCGGCGTCGTGGCGGGCAAGCTCCTCGGTGATCTCGGCCAGCCATTCGTCGAGCTGGCTTTCCGGCCGGGCGTTCAGCGCCGGAAAGGCGCCGACGACGCCCGCCTTGCATTGCGCCAGCGTCAGCGCCGGATGCGAGATGATGAACAGCGGCGAGCCGATGACCGGCAGTCTCAGTTTATCCCTCAGGATCGCGGGCAGGGCCATGGTTCATCACTTCCATTGACGTTTACGAAAACGTCAATCTCATAACAGAGATGAAAAGGCGATAAAAGAGCGGCTGCCATGCCTTCGTCGATTTCACCCCGAATATATAGGTCTGAGAAGGCTGATAGAATAAGGTCCGCACGTGCTGAAAGCTGCCGATTATCCCCGCCGATCAACCGCGGCCAGGCCTGCAAGGCTTGCGGTTTGCCGCACTTGACGCTACCGAATTTTGAGAGAGAACGGCGGGGATTGCAGTCCGATGCCGAGTTCATGGTGAAGGACTGGATGTGAGCGGATTAGAAACGGCCATCAGAACAGCGCTCGAAAACTCCGATCGCGACAATCCGGAGGTTCGAGCGAGGATCTACCAGTCGGCCCGCCAGGCGCTCGAAGCCGGTCTGCGCAAGCAGGATATCACCGACACCGAGGTTGTTGCCCATCATCGCCATCGCCTGGAAAGCACCATCCACGCCATCGAAAGCGAGGAGCGTGACCGCCTTCACCCCCGCCAGAGGCCGCCTGAGGTGCCCGTGCCGCCGGTCGTGGAAATGCCGGCACCTCCAGTCCACCGCGACGAGGTGGACGATATCGACAGTCCCGCCGTGTCGGGCGAGACCCGCGCCCCCGAAGTGAGTTTCGGCCGCCGCGATGAAGCGAGCCTCGACGACGTGCATGCCGGCAGTGGCGATCATCTGGCTGCCGCCCCGGTCGGCGAGGAGCGCCTTGCCCGCGGCCAGCGCGCCACCAACATGGATTTTCGCCCGGAACGGGCGGCCGGCCGCCGCAAGCCGCGCAAATTCTTTTCGCGGCTGCTCGTCTGGTGCGTGTTGCTGGCCTTTATCGGCATCGGCGCCTGGTGGGCGCATACGTCGGGCCTGCTGTTGACCGCAGCCGAGCGCGACACCAGCGTTGCCAATCCGCCGGCAAGCACCCAGCCCGAGGATTTCACCGGCAATGACGACAGCGCCGGCAATGCGGCCTCTCCCACCGATCAGCCGGTGACCATCGATCCGCAGAACAGTTTTTCGGCCGATTGGATCCCGCTGTTCAAGCCCGAGGACGCCGACAAGATCCAGAGCGGTCCAAAAGCGCGCACCGAAAAGATCGCCGAGAACGACGGCCCCGCCATCCGCCTGATTTCCGAGAGCGGTGCAGCCGATGGCAATATCTCGATCAGCGTGCCGTCATCGGTGCTGCAGCAGCTTGCCGGCAAATCCTCGACGATCGCGCTGACGCTGCAATCGACCACCGACGAGCCGACCCAGGTCACCGTCGAATGCAATTTCCAGTCGCTCGGCAATTGCGCCCGCCATCGCTTCAACGTCACCCGGGAAAAGTCGGATGCGCTGCTGCAGGTGAAGTTCGATCGCTCGCTGGCGCCGAATGCGCCGGGCACGCTGACGATCAACAGCGATCTCGACGGCAAGGCGCGCGGCATCAACCTCTTTGCCATCCGCATCCTGCCGGGGCAGTGAACTCCTATTTCCGAAAGCCTTATTTCAGAAACCCGGACCCCGAGCCGATGATCTCTTCGTCGACCGTGCCGAGCGCCTTTTTATCCTTGCCGTCATAATCCATCGCGTTCAGCATGTGGCGGATCAATTCGAGGCGGGCGCGCCGCTTGTCGTTGGCGCGGATCACCGTCCAGGGCGCAAAATCCGTATGGGTTTCCTTCAGCATCCGGTTGCGCTTATCGCTGTAATCGCCCCATTTGGTCAGCGCCGCGATGTCCATCGACGACAGTTTCCAGACTTTCAGCGGATCATGGCGGCGGTCGTGGAAGCGCTTGAGCTGCATCTCGCGGCCGATATCGAGATAAAATTTGAAGAAGAAGATGCCCTCATGGGCGATGATCTTTTCGAGCTGCGGCGTCTGCTTGAGAAAATCCTCATATTGCTGCGGCGTGCAGAAACCCATGACTGGCTCGACGCCGGCCCGGTTGTACCAGGAGCGGTCGAACAGCACGAATTCGCCAGCCGTCGGAAACTGTGCGACATAACGCTGGAAATACCATTGCCCCTGCTCGCGCTCGGTGGGCTTGGTCAGCGCCACGACGCGCGCAAGGCGCGGATTCATATGCGCCGAAGAGGCCGAGATCGCACCGCCCTTGCCGGCAGCATCGCGTCCCTCGAACAGCGCCATCACCCGCTTGCCGGTCGCCTGCAGCCAGAACTGCACCTTGACGAGTTCAATCTGCAGCTTTTCCAGCTGCTCCAGATAGTCCTCTTCCTTGAGCTTCTTCTTGTAGGGAAAATCGCCGGATTCCAGTGCGTTTTCCTCCACCCAGTCCGGCAGGACGGGATCGTCGACATCGAAGATGCGTTTCTTTCCGCGGATCTCCAGCTCCAC
>Ga0055543_1001029_pt1 | contig 12389 bp, 9 predicted proteins | sample AraplaCvi_mMF_r2_2_FD_61186 | JGI IMG/M metagenome (GOLD analysis project Ga0055543, IMG submission 61186) | Arabidopsis root microbial communities from North Carolina, USA - plate scrape MF_Cvi_mMF_r2 | ecosystem: Host-associated > Plants > Roots > Endosphere | place: USA: North Carolina | reverse complement strand
CCTGGGACATCCAGGATCAGGGGCTTGGTGCGTTTGCCGCCGAGCTTGACGGCCGCGCGGGCCTGAACACGGTCAGCCTGGCGACCTCCTATCATGCCGGCCGTTTCCTTCAGCCGCGCAGCCCGCAGCAGAAGGCCTATTTTCCCGAGGACGGAACGGTCTATTTCCGGCCGGATGAAAGCCTCTGGCAGGATAAGCTGATCCGGCCGCTGATGGCCGGGAATGTCACTGAGCGCGGCGACATGCTGGATGCGCTCGTCAGGGCGCGCGATGCGACGGGCCTCAAGGTCTCCTGCTGGACGGTCTGCCTGCACAATAGCCGCCTCGGCATGCTGCATCCCGATCATGTGACGCGAAACGCCTTCGGCAATGCCAACTACTACAATCTCTGCCCCTCCAGCCCGGCGGCGCGGGACTATGCCGTCACCCTCGTGCGCGACATCACGACGAACTACCGGCCCGACATGGTGGAACTCGAGAGCCCGAACTTCATGGGCTTCGCGCATGAATACCACCACGAAAAAGACGGCGTCGGCCTGAACGCCGAAGACGACTTCCTGCTATCGCTCTGCTTCTGCGACCATTGCACGGCGCGCGCCGAAAAGGCCGGCGTGCCGGTCGAAGGCGCGCGCCGCTCGGTCGCGCGCTTCATCGCCGAGCTCTGCGAAAGGGCTGTCCCGGAACCGCAGTTCCCGGACTTCCCGGCAGCCGGCATCGATGCCTTCCGCGACCATCCCGACCTGCATGCCTATCTCACCTGGCGCAGCGAGCCGGTGACCAGCCTGATCGACGAAATCAAGGCGGCCGCCGACCCGGCGACACGCGTCGTGCTGATCGACCTGAAGGACGGCTGGCTCGGCGGCGTCGATCTCGCAGCCGCCGGCAAGCTCTGCGACGGGGCGATCCTATGCTGCTACGACATGGCGCCTGATGCCATCGGCGATGTCATCCGGACCGGCCGGGCGGCAATCGGGCCGGACAAATTTCTCGGGGTGGGCCTGCGCGTCTTCTATCCCGAGGTGAGCGCGGCTGCGGTGCTGGCAGCGCGCGCCAGGGCCGCCGTCGATGCCGGCGCTGACGGCGTGAACTTCTACAATTACGGCCTGATCCCGGCCAAGCGTCTCGACTGGGTCAAGGCAGCGGTCGACGCCATCACTTGAGCAGGTCAGCGCTCCTCAGGAGACGATAGGTTCGGCGACCTGGATCAGGCAGTCGCCGGCCTGGCTGTCGCAATGCAGCCTGTGGGAAATGACGATGCCGCTCTCGGCAAAACGCAACTCTTCTTCCGGCTGCTCCAGCCGTTCGAGATCATGATACCACCCGGCCAGATTGCCGGCGGCAACGGTGGCGCCGAGGGCAACGGCCGGCTCGAACCAGCCTCTGCGGTTCGCATAGATGCCCTGGCTGTGCCGCGATAGCGCCATCAACTGTAACGGCCCGGGCTCGGCGAGCGGTTCGCGCGACAGGACCGGACGCTTCACAATGCCAAGTGTGACGAGCAGCCGATCGATCGCCGCCGCCGTGAAACCCATTGTCTCAGGCGTCACGGTGCCGCCGCCGCCGAACTCGCCGGAAAGACCGACGGTTCCGGCCCTTGCCGCAGCGCCCATCGATGTCGGCGCCGTCGGCCCGTTATCGGCGATGAAGGCATGCGACGCGCCCATCGCCCGCATCAGCGAAACGGACCGTTCGAAGCGGGCCGCATGGGCCTGCCGCTCGATCAGCGTGCAGGGCAGGTGCGCCATGGAGGTGCCGCCCGAATGCAGGTCGAGCACGGCGTCATGACGCGGAAAAAGTTCATGTTCGAGGAAATGCGCCATCCGCGCCGTCGGCGACCCCATGGGATCACCGGGAAAGGCCCGATTGAGGTTGCCGCCGTCGAAGGGCGAGCAACGCTTGGCCGCCATCACCGCCGGCAGGTTCGCCATCGGCAGGATGGTGACGGCGCCACGGATTTCCGCGGCATCCAACAGCCGCATCAGCCGTCCGAGCTGGAGTTCACCCTCATACTCGTCGCCATGATTGCCCGCCATCAGCAGCAAAGATGGCCCTTCGCCATTTTTCAGGCGAAGGACCGGAATGCGGATCTGATAATAGGGCGAACGGTCGATCGAATAGGGAATGGCGAGGTGGCCGGCCTGCCGGCCCTCGCGCGAAAAGTCGATCGGATTGACGAGACCGCTATGCATGATGTCTCCAGTGCGGGCGGTTACGATGCCGTTACAGCGCGGCGATCGCGGTCATTTCGACGCGCAGATCGGGATCGGCGAGACGAGCTTCGGTGCAGGCGCGCGCCGGCGGGTTTTCGATGTCGATCCAGCTGTCATAGACGCTGTTCATCGCCTCGAAATCGACGATCGCCGGCAGGAAGACGTTGACGGCGATGAGGCGCGAACGGTCGATCCCGGCCTCCTTCAACAGGGCGTCGATCTTGCCGAGCACATCGCGGGTCTGGTCCTCAATGCCCGCCTTGCGATTTTCCGCGACCTGGCCGGCAATATAGACGAGACCGCCGTAGCTGACGGCTTGGCTCATACGCGAGCCTTTCTGATAACGCTGGATCATAAGCAGGTTTTCCTTTTCTTGCTTTTGGAGGGAGAGTTCAGCCGAAGCTGGTCAGATAGGCCGCCGTCACCGAATGGTCCGGGTCGAGGCCGTAAAGGATGGCATGCCGGTCAAGGCAGGTGCAGGGATGCGAGATGCCATACTCGATGACGTCGCCCACCGAAACGTCGCTGCCGTCGGCAAGGGCGAGGAAGGCGTGCTGATCGTTGAGACGGAAAACTTCAGCGCGCCCGAGATCGGCAAGATGCGCACCATTGCGGTAGAGCGCCAGCGGCCGCGGCAGGCCCTGGTCCATCGCCACGTCGCGCATGCCCATGCCGCAGATTGCAAGCCGCGGCTCCGGTCGCGACAGCACCTCGGCCCAAACCCGCAGCGCCGGACGGAAACCCGCGGCCGCGGAAATCATCTCGCCTCCGATGCGCAAGCCGCCGCGTGCATCGAGGCCGGCAAGGCCGCGCTCGTAGATGCCGTGATCGTGGAAGAAGATCGCGCCGCTGCGCAGCACCAGCCGACAGGCCGGATCGGCCGCAACGGCGGCTGAAAGCCTGGCAACCACAAGGTCGAAAAACACCGAGCCGCCTGCCGTGACGAGGAGCGGCCGCCCGTCGCCGATGCAGGCGCGCAGCTTCGGCAGGAAATCGGATGTCACCGCCATCAGCGAGTCGATGCGACGCATCGTCTCTTGCGCATCGGCGGTCGCCGCCGCGCCCTCATAGGCGGCGATGCCGGTCAGCCGGAAGGTCGGAGTCTCCACGGCAAGGATCGCCTCGAGAATTGCCTCGGCGGCGTCGGCGCTTCGGGCACCGGCGCGGCCGGCGCCGAACTCCACCAGCAGGCCGAGAGGCGGCAGATCGGCACGTTCCCGCCATGCGGCGCAAAGAGCCTCGACGAGCGCCGTCGAATCCACGAAAATATGCAGTTCCGCATCGGGATATTGGCCGAGCAGGGCCGCCAGCCGTCGGGCGGCGGCAGCTCCACCGATCTCGTTGGCGAGGATCAGCCGACGCTGTCCGGCCTTGAGCAACACGGCCGCCTGACGGATATCGGCGACCGTCGTGCCCCAGGCGCCTGCCGCCAGAAGCGCCGCCGACAGCGCCGTCGACATCGGCGTCTTGGCGTGCGGGGCGATTTCGGCGCCATGGCTCTTCACATAGATCATCATCAGTTCGGCATTGTCGGAGAAAGCCTGCTGGTCGAGCGAGATCAGCGGCAGGGCCATCCTGCCGTCATAGGGCTTCCATCCTTGCTTGCCGATGGCATCCAGCGGGAGCGGCGGATTGCCTGGCGGAAAGCCGCGCACCTGCTCGTCGATCAGTAGGTTTTCGGTCGTGGTATGAAGGTCAGACATGGCAGTCCCTGATCTCGGCCGGATCGGCGATGCCGAGGCGATAGGTGTCATTGGCGGTGGCAAAGAACAAAGCGCGCTGCTCGTCGTAAGAGAGCTGCGCGGCGACCGTGCGGAAAACCTGATAGACCTCGTCGAAAGAGGCGTGCAGGCCCGCGACCGGAAAGTCGCTTGCGAACATGGCACGCGCCGGGCCGAAACAATCGAGACAATGCTCGATCACCGGCCGCAGGCTTTCGAGCGTCCATTGGTTGTCGTAGGCGACGAGGTCGGAGATCTTCAGGCGCACGTTCGGCTCGCTGCCGAGCGCCCGCAGGCCACCGCGCCAGAGCGTCATGCCATCCGCCGTCCGGTCGGTGGGGCTACCGCCGTGGTTGAGCACGAAAAGCGTTTGCGGAAAGGCGCGCACCAGGTCGAGCGCCTCGCTCATCTGCCAGGGATAGAGCATCAGGTCGAAGACCAGCCCGAGCCGCGTGGCGTGCGCTAGGCCCGCCCGCCAGGCGGGATCGCTCATGCGGTTGGCGCGCGACGCAAAACTCTTCGCCACATCGGGATGCCAGCTCAAAATATCGCGGATGCCGACGACGTTGGGATTTGCCGCTTCCGCCTCGAGCAGGCGCATGGCGTCCGGCCCGTCGAGGGGAACGCGCGCGATATAACGGTGCGCCACGCCGCAGCTGCGGTCGAGGCCATCCAGCCAACGGCTCTCTGCCAGCGGATACGCAACGGACCAGCCGGCCTCGACATGCACCGTGGCAACCACATTCTGGCGGGCGGCATCGGCGCGATAATCGTCGATGCCGTAGTTGCGCAGGATCGGCGCCAGGCTTCCGAAAACCATCTCTTCGCCTGATGCCCGCGCCTTCTGAAGCCAGGGATGACGTTCCAGCCTAAGGTCCCAGAGGTGATGGTGCGGGTCGATCACCGGTCCGTGATAGAGTTCCGTCATCGACGCGTCTCCCGGCCGGAAACCAGCAGAAGGGCGAGGATCAACGTGCCGAACATGATCGACCGCCAGCCGGGCGAGGCATTGACGACCGTGATCAGCGCCGTTGTCGTCACAAGCAGGATCGCCCCCGGAACGGTCCCGGCATAGGTGCCGCGGCCGCCGAGGATGGAGGTGCCGCCGAGCACGACGGCGGCGATCGAGGTCAAGAGATAGGGGTCGCCGATGCCGACATAGCCCTGCCGGTTCATGCCGAGGACGAGAATGCCGGCAAGACCGGCGAAAAAGCCCGACAGGGTATGGGCGACCAGCGTGTTGCGCGTGACGCTGACGCCGGAAAGCCGGGCCGCCAGCGGGTTCGCCCCGAGCGCCAGGAAACGGGCGCCGATCGGCATGCGGTGGACGAGCAGCAGGACGACGATCGAAACGACGAGCCACAGGATGATGCCCGAGGGAATGCCGAGCGGCCGCGCCTGCCCGAGCAGGATGACCGCCGGATTGCTGACAGTGACGGCGCTGCCGCCGGCGACGATGACGAGCAGGCCCTGCAGGAAGGTCGCCATGGCAAGCGTCATGATGATCGGCGGCACGCGAAGATAGGCAGCACCGGCGCCGTTCATCAGGCCGATGCCGGTGGCGATGGCAAGGGCCGCCACGATGCCGGCAAGGCCGGTCGGGTCCCAGGCCGGCGAAATCAACGGCAGCAGGATCGCCGTGACGGTGATGACCGCTCCGACGGAGAGATCGATGCCGCCCATCAGGATGACGAGCGTCTGCCCGGCGGCGGCAATGCCGATCACCGCGGCGAGTTCGAGCAGGTAGCGCAGGTGGCCATAGGCGCCGAAACCACGCAGCGAAAGGCTTGCGACGATCCAGACGAGTGCGACCAGAAGCAGGGTCAGGAGCGGCGGATTGCGGAACGCGGATCGGATCATGTTCATCGCCTTGCCCTCCATACCCCAAGAAGTTCCGGAACAGCGACCGCCCCGACGATGATCAGCCCTTGCGCGACATATTGCGCGACCGGCGGAAAGCCCAGGAAGAACATGACGTTGATCATCACCGAGAGCAGTAGGCTGCCGCAGATCGCGCCGCGCATCGTGCCCTTGCCGCCGAGGAAACCGACGCCGCCGAGCACGGCGGCGGCGATCGAATTCAGCGTGAAGGGCGTGCCGATCACCGGATCACCCGAACCGGTCTGCGCGGCGACGAACAAACCGGTCAGCGTTGCAAGCAGACCGGACAGCGCGAAGGCTGCGACCTTCACCCGTTCGACCGGGACGCCGGAGCGGAATGCGCCGACCGGATTGTCGCCGGCCGCGTAGATGCCGAGGCCGAGCGGCGTTGCGAGAAAGACCTTCCAGAGCATGAGGATGACGACGAGCAGCAGGAAGGCGACAGGCGTGTGGCCGGCCAGCGTGGTCGACAGCCAGTCGGGAATGAACCCACCCGGCCGCGGCAGTAGGATGAGTGCCACCCCGCCGATGATGAAGGAGCCGGCAAGCGTGACGATGATTGCAGGCAGCCGCAGATACGTCACGATGGCGCCGATGGCGGCACCGATCGAAAGACCGGCAAGCGAGACCGCAAGGATGCCGCCCGGAACGCCGAGCGCCCCTTCCATCGTCGTCGCGGCGATCACCGCTCCAAGGCTGACGAGCGGGCCGATCGCCAGTGTAATGCCGCCGTTCAGCATGAGCAGCGCTTGCGCCATGGTGACGAGCGCCAGCGGGAACCAGTTCTGCGTGAACTTGGAGAAACCGCCGATGGAAAGGATGCCGGGAAAGAGCAGCGCATAGAGGATGAGAAAGGCGGCGACGACCAGATAGAGACCGGCAAGGCCGCGGTTGCGGCGGAGCTGGATCGAGCCGTAGAGCCGGGAGGACGAAATTGTGCTCATGCCGCCTCTCCCTGTGCCGTAGCGCTAATGCCCATGGCTGCGCCGACGATCGCCCCTTCGCTGATCGCATCCTGCGACAGCACCGCCGCGACGCGCCCCTCGCGCAGAACCGCGACACGGTCGCAGAGATGCACGAGTTCCGGCGTATCGGAACTGGCCAGGATGACGAGCCGCCCCTCGGCGGCGAAAGCGCGGAGCATGAGGTAGATTTCCCGCTTGGTCTCGATGTCGACACCGCGCGTCGGATCGTTGAGCAGCAGAACGGAAGGATCGAGCGGCAGCCATTTGGCGAGCGCCACCTTCTGCTGGTTGCCGCCGGAAAGCGCCTGCACCGGGCGGGCCGTGTCGCCCTTGATCGTCAGCCGGCGCGCGAGATCGGCGACCAGGCTGTTTTCCGCCGGCCGGTCGCGTAAGCCGTTGCGGGCGAGCCGTCCGAGCGAGGGCAGAATGAGATTGGCTGCGATCGCGTGGGGCAGCACCAGCCCCTCATGTTTGCGGTCGGCCGGGACATAAATGATGCCCGCCGCATTCGCCTCGCCGACATCGGCGGGCAGGGCGGGTTTACCCGATACCTCGGCCCGACCGGCCGAGGCTGGAATCGCGCCGTAAAGGCCGAGCAGCAAGTCTTCCTGTCCTTGTCCCACGAGCCCGCCGATGCCGACGATCTCGCCGGCGCGGGCTGAGAAGCCGATGTCCCGCACCATGCCGGCGGAGAAGCCTTCGACGCTGATGCGCATGGCGCCGGGCGCTGTGGCTGAGCGCGGCGGGAACAGGTTGCCGGTCTCACGGCCTACCATCAGGCGCACCAGACCCTCGCCGTCGATGCCGGAAAGCGACTGGTCGGCGGTGACCAGACCGTCCTTCAACACCGTGACATGCGAGCAGAGCGCCTGCACCTCATTGAGGCGGTGGGAAATATAAAGAAGTGCCGTGCCGCGGTCCTTGAGCGTCTCGATCAGCCGGGCAAGGATGCCGGCTTCGTGGGCGGAGAGCGACGAGGTCGGCTCGTCCAGGATCAGCACGCGCGGCTTTCGGAACAGCGCCTTGGCGATCTCGACCATCTGACGGCGGCCGAGCGCGAGATCGGCGACCGGCATGTCGAGCGCTTCGGTGAGCCCGACCATGTCGCAGACATCCGAAACGCCGCGATGAAGCGCTTTGTAATCGATCAGACCGAACCGGCGCGGAAAGGCGCCGAGCCCGATGTTTTCGGCAATCGACAGACTGGCCGTCAGGCTCAGCTCCTGCTGAACGACGGCAATGCCTGCCGCGCGCGCAGCCGCCGGGCTGAAACGCCCGACGGGCTTGCCGTCGACGAGGATGGAACCGCTGTCCGGCTGCAGAGCACCGGACAGGAGGTTGATCAATGTGGACTTGCCGGCGCCATTTTCGCCGAGCAGGGCGTGAACCCTGCCCGGCAGAAGAGCGATATCGACGCCCTTCAAAACGGGATTGCCGAAAAATCCCCTGAACACCTGCCGGGCTTCCAGCAGGGGTCGTTCTTCCGTCATGACGGCTTTCCTCAACCCGAGTTACATGGTCGGATTATTTGGGTGGATTACTTGGCGAGCAGCTTGTCGAAGAGCGCCTGATCGTAATCGGAGTAGATATAGCCGTCAGCCGGGAACTTGTCGGCCCGGGCGAGGTAGCTGCCGATCGTGCTGTCGTCGATGACGGGCAGCGGCACCTTGACGAAGGCCGGAACGTCCTTGCCTTGCAGCGCCTGCACGGCGGTATAGACGGAAAGCGCACCGAGCCAGTTGGGCTGCATGGTCGCCCAGCCCTTCAGCCCTTTCTCCTTCCAGAGTTCCAGGAACTGCCGTGCGTTTTCACCGGTCGTCGGCACCTGCTCGCGGCCCTGGCGTTCGAAGGCGAGGACGGAGCCGGCCGACAGCGCGCCGCCGAGCGACAGCACGCCGTCGATTTCGGGATTGGCAAAGAGCAGGCTGGTCATCGCTTCCTGCGCCGGGGCGACGTTATATTCCGTATTCGTCTCGGTAATCACCTGGAGACCCGGATTGGCATCGAGGACCGGCTGGGCGCCTTTGCGGCGATCGTCGCTCACCGAAATGCCGGCCGGGCCGTTCATGATGATGATCTTGCCCTTGCCGCCGAGCTGGCTGACCATCCACTTGGCAGCGGTCGCGCCCCATTCGTTGGAATCGGTGTTGATCTTGGCGGTCACTTTGTCGGTGTTGACAAGGCTGTCGAAATTCACGACGGCGATGCCCTTGTCGCAGGCATCCGATATGACGCGGTCGAGCGCATTGGAGGAACCGGCGATCACGACGATGGCGTCGACATTGGCGTCGATCATCGACTGGATATGCTGGATCTGCGTCTGGGCGTTGCCCTGCGCGTCCGTGATCATCAGGTCCTTGACGAGGCCTGCCTTCTTCAGCTCCTCCACTTCAGCCGTGATGGTGCCTTCGGTCTGCTTCATCCAGGTCGGCACCGAATAGATGTTCGCCCAGCCGACCGTATAGGGCGCCTTCCGGTCACCCTTGATGCAATTGGCGGCGGCCGAGGCCGTGCCGGCCGAAAAGACGACGAGGGCGGCCGCAGCGGCAGCACCCGCGAGAAGGCGGCGGCGCAGAGAAGCGGAAATGCGGTTTTCAAGATTCTTCATGTCGATCCCCTTTTTTGTGTGCGGCAGCGTTGACGGCTTGCCATCTATGTCCAATATAATGTACATATGATCTATATACCGGACTAGGCGATCTTATGCCGATTTTTCTGCCTCGCAAGAGGGGTGCAAAAATTTCATTCGCAAGGAATGACGGGATCGATTGACAGATGCGGCAGAGGGCTTGAAAAGCTTGGCCGGGTAAAAAAGGGATCGACAGCGATGGATGCAGTTCAGGACGAAGCAGCCGGCAAACGCGCCCGAGGGCTCGACCGCGCCTTCGAGATCCTCGATTTCCTGCGCCAGAAGCGGCAGGCCTTGAAGCCGAACGAAATCGCCGCGCAGATCGGCGCGCCGCGCTCATCGGTTTACGAGCTCGTCAACCTGTTGCTGCAGAATGGCATTCTGGAATTCACCGGCGGCGAGGGGCGTGTCTATCTCGGCCGCAAGCTGTATTTCCTCGGCGCAGCCTATGAGAACCATTTCGATTTCACCCGCGAATGCGAGGCGGCGCTGGAACAGCTTGCCGACGAGACGCGGGAAACGGCGCAGTTCTGCATGCTGGATGGAAACAGGTACACGGTCGTGCGCATGCGCGAAGGCGCACGCCCATTCCGCATTTCGACGGATGTCGGGCAGTCGGTGCCGATCCCGTGGACGGCGTCGGGCCGCCTGCTCGTCGCGCATCTGTCGGATCAGGAGATCCTGAACTTCATTCCGCCGCAGGATTTCCGCCTGCCGAACGGCGAATGGCTCGAGCCGCAAACCTTCATCGCCGAAGTGCGCCAGGCCGAGCGTGAAGGTCTCTTCACCTTCAACAGCATCGTCGACAGTTTCACCCACTGCTTTGCCGTACCGGTGCGCGGCGAAGAAGGCCATGCCGCCGCAACGCTCTGCCTCGTCACCCCACGCGACGACGGCATCGCCAACCGCGACCGCTATCTCGACTGCCTGAAGAAAGCCGCCGCCGGTCTCGACCATGCTCCGACCCGGCCAAAATGAGAAATAGCTGAGCACATCAGCATATTGATGTCAGGCTGCACGGACATTTTGACGCCGGACGCCCTCCTTATCGCCGCCTCAGCCGGTTCTTTGTCACGCCTGTAGAACGCCGCCTATCAGCCTGCCCCTATAAATCCAGGGGCGGCGATCTCGATCGTTCAATTTCGAGTTTCAAGCCGATCTCGGAAATCTATTCACGCTTCCTCCGAAACTATGAAATTAAGTTTCTCTATAAAATTTATAGAGAACGTATTTTAGCAGTCCAACAGCCAGTTTAATACTTGGCCCTGGGGAAGACCGGGCTGTTGACGGCAAACGGAGAGGACGCGAAATGACACGGAAAATCAGGCTTGGGGCATTTCTTCCCGGTGGCGGACAGCATGTTGCCTCATGGCGGCATCCTGACCAGCCGGCCGACGGCGCGACCAGTTTCGAGTTTCACAAACGTCTCGCTTTGACGGCCGAGCGCGGGCTCTTCGATGCTTATTTCCTGGCCGACGGACTGGCTGTCGGTTTCGGCGGAGCACGCGAAGGCGGCAACGCCCGTGTCGCCGGCTTCGAGCCGGTGACCCTGTTTTCCGCCCTTGCGCCTTTCACCACTCATCTCGGCTTTATCGCCACGTCCTCGACCACCTACGAGGAGCCTTACACGACCGCCCGCAAATTCGCCTCGCTGGATCTGATCTCGGACGGCCGCGCCGGCTGGAACGTCGTGACCACGACGGGCGACCTGACGGCGCAGAACTTCAACCGTGATACCCAGCTTCCGCATGCCGACCGATATCGCCGCGCCGCCGAGCACGTCGACGTCGTCCGCAAACTCTGGGAAAGCTTCGAAGACAACGCCTTCATCCGGGACAAGGATTCCGGCGTATTCTTCGACCCGTCGAAACTGCACGACACCGACCATCGCGGCGAACACTTCAGCGTGCGCGGTCCCCTCAACGTCTCGCGGTCGCCGCAGGGGCATCCCGTCATCGTCCAGGCCGGACAATCCGAAGACGGACGCGGGCTTGCCGCAGCGACGGCTGAGGTCATCTTCACCGCCCATCAGCATATCGAAACCGCCCAGGAGTTTTATCGGGATATCAAGGCACGCGCCCGCGGTCTCGGCCGAAATCCGGATCACATCCTGGTCATGCCCGGCGTATCCGCTTTCGTCGGCAGAACCGAGGCGGAGGCGCGCGAGAAATACGACCGCCTGACCTCGCTCATCGTCGAAGAGGACGGGATCGGCCTCCTCAATGGCCTGACCGGCGGCACGCTCGACCTGCACGGTTATGACCTCGACGGGCCTCTGCCGCCGGCGCCGCCGACGGAAGGCATGAAGAGCCGCCAGGCGCTCATCCGCCAGATCGCCGACGAAAACAACTTCACCATTCGCCAGCTCTATCAGTGGATCGCATCCGCCCGCGGGCACTACACCATCGTCGGAACGCCCGAACAGATCGCTGATACGCTGCAGAACTGGTTCGAGAACGAAGCGGCCGACGGCTTCAACATTCTGCCGCCCTGGCTGCCGACGGCGCTCGACGATTTCGTCGATCTGGTCATCCCGGAACTGCAGCGCCGCGGCCTGTTCCGCACCGCCTATGAGGGCAAGACTCTTCGAGAAAACCTCGGCCTGCCTTTCCCTATCAATCGGTTGGCTGCAGGACGCGCAGCTCTCCAGGCGGCGGAGTGAGGAGCGGTCCATGTCCTATGAAATCAACCAGACCCTTCCGAGAAGCTTCGGCCGCCTGAAAAGCAGCGAAAGCAATATTTCCCCTCTCGCCTCGCATGTGCGCAGGGTGCTCGCATCGCTTTTGCCGCGCTACGGCCTTCTCATCGGCTTCCTCCTGTTCTGGCAGGTGTCGAGCACCAGGGGCTGGGTCAATCCCGCCGTCTTCCCGCCCTTGAACGTGATCCTGTCGGCCCTTTGGACCAATCTGGCCAACGGCGCGCTGCTGGATGACATCGCCATCAGTCTGCAGCGATCGGGAACCGCTTTTGCCTTTGCCGTCGC